>ERZ1026903.8-NODE-8-length-183271-cov-18.482349_pt1 | contig 183271 bp, 153 predicted proteins | sample MGYA00380180_ERZ1026903 | MGnify/ENA primary metagenome ERZ1026903 (study PRJEB33269, sample SAMEA4719816) | human gut metagenome | biome: human-associated habitat; feature: organic feature; material: feces | place: Cameroon | collected 2013-10 ... | reverse complement strand
AGCAATTACCGTGCTGAGCAGACCAAGCACCAGACCGGATATGTAGATCAGCCCCATGCAGAGCCAGACAAAAAGCGTCAACACCCAAATGACCGGTGCAGTTACAATCATCAGCAAACATTTCAAAACCAAGCTGATTGTCAGGCTTCCTTGTGGGTCCCCGTCGATTAAAAGCACTTTCTTTCCGGCCTGTGCCAGACCTATTCCCAAGTTCGCACAGGTTGTTGTTTTGCCAACGCTTCTCCGCTCCCGCTCCGGTCGGTGCTGAACATGTGCCACTGGCACATAGCACCCTTTCTGGTTGTCCTATTTCCACTAAGGCCGTTTTTTGACCCCATTTTTGCCGGTTGTCCTATATTTAACCTAAAAATTGAGTGAAAACGGCTCTCGTTTGGTCAAATGAGGTCAAACTATATCAGCCCGTTTAGGTATAAGAAAACCCCGGAAAACCTTGATTTTCCGGGGTTTTGTAAACCTTTTGATATAGTCTGAGCAGTCGATTATCGCTTGCTGAACTGCGGAGCTCTACGAGCTGCTTTGAGACCGTATTTCTTACGTTCTTTCATACGTGGGTCACGAGTTAAGAATCCAGCAGCTTTCAGAACTGGTCTGTAGTCGTTGTCTGCCTGAAGAAGGGCTCTTGCAACACCATGTCTGATGGCACCAGCCTGTCCTGTGTATCCACCGCCATGAACGTTAACTAATACGTCAAATTTGCCTTCTGTTTCTGTTGCAGCTAAAGGCTGACGAACGATAACTTTCAGTGTATCTAATCCAAAATATTCATCGATATCTCTTTTATTGATTGTGATCTTACCGGTTCCAGGTACAAGATAAACTCTTGCGATTGATTTTTTTCTTCTTCCTGTTCCGTAGAATTTTGCGCTAGCCAATGTTTTCTACCTCCTAATTAAAATGTTAAAGCTTCTGGTTTCTGAGCTTCATGTTTGTGTTCCGGTCCTGCATATACGAAAAGTTTTGTGTACATGCTTCTTCCTAAAGGTCCTTTTGGAAGCATACCTTTAACTGCGAGCTCGATAACTCTCTCAGGTTTCTTTGCTAACATTTCTTTTAATGTGGTTTCTCTCATTCCACCTACATAATCGGAGTGATTGTAGTAGATTTTCTGCTCTAATTTCTTACCTGTAACTTTGATCTTGTCAGCGTTTACGATGATTACATAATCACCTGTGTCTACGTGTGGTGTAAACTGTGGTTTATTTTTTCCTCTTAAAACGCTTGCTACTCCGGATGCCAGACGGCCAAGAGTACATCCATCAGCGTCAACTACATACCATTTTCTTTCGATTTTATCTGGATTAGCCATATAAGTCTGCATGGTTTTACCTCCTGTTATTTATCAACGATAGTTTAATTAACCGCGGAATTTCCCGCGAATATAAGTTATTGGAAACGCCGGTGCTAAAAATGCGGAAATGTCCGAAACCGCTGATAAATACTTTCGCCTGGGCTATTTGGCTTAAGCATCTCGCACTACGTCACATTTGGTTATTATATTATAAGGGTTCTGTTCTGTCAATAGGTTTTGTGTCGTTTTTTCAACTTTTTTCGTTACTCCCCCGTTTTTTGTTTTTCATCAAAAAAACTGTTGATCAGTTATCCCACCGGCAATTATCGAAACGGATGATTTTCTCCTCCTGACTATCAATCAAAAAATTCAATCCCCATCAGTGTCAGTCCCTGTGCCGGAGCAGTCGGGCCTGCCATTTCGCGGTTGCAGGCTTCCAGAATTGTCTTTACTCTCTCAGGCGGATACTGTCCGTTTCCTACTTCGATCAGAGTTCCGGAGATGATTCGTACCATGTTGTAGAGGAATCCTGTTCCTGTTACACGTATGGTTACGATATCTCCGTCACGCCATACATCAATTCCCGTCACTGTACGGATAGTTGTTTTTACCTGCGCTTTTGCACCGCAGAAAGAAGCAAAATCATGCTGTCCGATCAGGTATGAGGTTGCTGCTTTCATCTTATCTACATCCAGTTTGTAGTGGTAGAAATAGGTGTATAAGCGCTCTGTCGGAACCGGGAATTTGCGATTCAGGATGCGGTATTCGTATGTTTTCTCGCTGTCGCAGTAACGGGGATGGAAATCCGGTTCTACTTCTTCTGAGAGCTGAATGCGGATATCTTCCGGAAGACGCTGGTTCAGTGCATAAGAAATCTTTTCTCCGGGAATGCGTGTGTTGGTGTCAAATACTGCCACGTTTCCCATGGCATGAACCCCTGCGTCTGTACGGCTTGCACCGATCGTTTCTATCTTCTCGCCAAGAAGCTCGGACAATGTATCATTTAATACCCCCTGTACAGTAATCCCGTTTGGCTGTGTCTGCCAGCCGCAATAGTTTGTGCCGTCATATGCAACTACAAGACCAATTCTTTTCATCTGTTTTCCTCCATAAAAATTGAAAACTTTTGTTATAACAAAATAAACAATATGCTGTAATCCTTTCCTACCGGATTACAGCATATAAAATATCTTTATAAATTATATCAGTACTTTCTCAGATTCCCACAATTCTGAAAACAATGGCGATTCCCAGATAAGCCCACATCACCACATAGGAAATGTAGTCTCTGGACTCATAACGCAATGGCTTCATCTGGGTTCTGTTATCCCCTCCATGATAGCACCTTGCTTCCATGGCCATGGCCAGATCATTTGCTCTTCTGAACGCAGAAATAAACAGCGGAACCAGAAGCGGAATCATATTTTTTGCCTTCTGAATTATATTTCCGGTTTCAAAATCTGCGCCACGTGCAATCTGTGCTTTCATGATCTTATCGGTTTCCTCCATAAGGATTGGGATAAAACGCAGCGCAATAGACATCATCATGGCAATCTCGTGGATTGGCACATGAAGTTTATTTAACGGCCTGAGAAGTCGTTCCAGACCATCTGTAAGCTGATTGGGTGTGGTAGTCAGCGTCATAAGAGAAGAACCGATCACCAGATACGTCAGGCGGATGGCCATTCTTCCGGCCAGCTTCAGGCCCTCCTCTGTCACATGCAGGATTCCCCACTGCCAGAGAACCTTTCCGGGTGTCAGAAATATATTAAATACCACTGTGATCATAAGAAGCATCACGATTGCCTTCAGTCCCTTGAACATAAATTTCACAGGAACTTTGGAAAGAATGATCATCGCTGCCAGAAATATAGTTGCCACTGCATATCCCGGAAATGTATGGAATACAAAGACAGAGATGATGAACACCAGCGTACCCACCAGCTTTGCTCTCGGATCCATTTTGTGCAGAACGGAATCTGCAGGATAATACTGTCCTATTGTAATGTCTCGGATCATACTTCCTGCCCTCCCTCATTCTCTTCTTGTTCTGCAGACTTTTTATCCATTGTTTCCTTCTGAACGCTTAAATCTTCATCAGGCGCATCTGAATGAGACTCTTTCGTCCCATCCTCAGTCAGATCAGCTTCCATCTCACTAATTAAGGTTTCTGCTTTGGCATTTTCTTTTTTCGACTGACTGTCTGAAACAGATTGTTTGTCACCGGACAATTTCCCGGGATTACATTTTCTTAAAACTGCAAGGATATTCTCTTTTGCCTCATCCACCGTTGTAGCAGTTACATCTACATCTAGGCCTTTTTCCTTCAACGCATGCATGATATAAGTAATCTGCGGTGCTGCAAGTCCCATGGCTTCCAGCTCTCTGTAATGAGCAAATACTGCTTTGGGAGCATCGTCATATGCGATTTCTCCGTCATTGACTACAATCAGTCTCTCTGCATATTTTGCAATATCCTCCATACTGTGGGATACAAGGATAATGGTAATCCCTCTTACTTTATGAAGCTCTGCGATCTGGTCAAGGATGTCATCCCGACCTTTTGGATCCAGGCCGGCAGTTGGCTCATCCAAGATCAGAATTTTCGGATTCATTGCCAGTACACCGGCAATAGCAACTCTTTTCTTCTGTCCGCCCGAAAGTTCAAAAGGAGATTTGCTGTAATTTTTCTCCTTAAAGCCTACATGCTGCAGTGCTTTCTTCGCTTCTACCTCTGCCTCTTCCCTGGATAATCCCTGATTCATAGGACCAAAGCAGACATCAGAAAGTACATCATTCTCGAAAAGCTGATGCTCCGGATACTGGAATACCAGTCCTACCTCGCTTCGCAGGGTACGTCGGTCATATTTCTCTCCCCAGATATCCTCTCCATTGTAAGTAATGGTACCGGAAGTCGGACGGATCAGAGCATTGAAATGCTGGATCAGTGTAGATTTTCCACTTCCTGTATGTCCGATAATTCCGATAAACTGTCCGTCCGGAATAGAAAGATTGATATCTTTCAGCGCATGGATCTCATAGGCAGTTCCCGGACTGTAGGTATAAGTTACATTTTTTAATTCTATTGACATAAGGCATTCACCAGCTCCTCTGTAGTCAGTATTCCCTCCGGAACATCCACTCCGGCTTTATGAAGTTCGTGTGCCAGAAGTGTTACCTGTGGCACATCCAGTCTGTATTCTTTCAGAGTTTCCACCTGTGAGAAAATCTCTCTGGGTGTTCCCTGCATCACCACTTCTCCGTTGTCCATAACATATACCTTGTCCGCATGAACAACTTCTTCCATATAGTGGGTGATCAGAATGACTGTCACTCCTTCCCGTCTGTTAAGGTCACTGACTGCCTCAAGAACTTCCTTTCGTCCATTCGGATCCAGCATTGCAGTTGGCTCATCCAAAATGATGCATTTCGGACGCATTGCCATGACACCGGCAATTGCAACCCTCTGCTTCTGTCCGCCGGAAAGTTTATTCGGAGAATGATAACGATAGGATGTCATTCCTGTTTTTTTCAGGCTCTCATCTACACGCTCCCAGATTTTCTCTGTGGGCACACCCATATTCTCCGGTCCGAATCCTACGTCTTCTTCTACTACAGTTCCTATGATCTGATTGTCAGGATTCTGAAAAACCATGCCCGCTTTCTGGCGGACTTTCCATAATTCCGGCTCTTTAGACGTGTCAATCCCATCTACCCACAAAGTTCCTTCCGTCGGAAGCAACAGCGCATTCAGGTGCTTTGCAAGAGTAGATTTTCCGGAACCATTATGTCCCAGAACAGCCACGAATTGTCCGGCTTCAATGTCCAGGTTTACATCATTGACAGCACGCTGCGTATCCTGCACGTTACCATCTTCATCATACTTGAGATAGTCAAATCCCAGCTTGAATGCCTTGATAATTCCCATAATATTTTTTGTCCTCGTATTTTGTCTGTCTGCTGCTTATTTTCACAGGAAAAGAATCCCGTCAGTAAACAGCGAATATTTATTTTTTCAGGCTTCTTCAGTAGCTGCCAGTCCGGTCAACTCGTCAATCAGAGCCCAGATCTCATCTCTTCCCTGCTTCGTCTCAGCAGAGAAAGGAATAATAATGCCATCTTTGCTCAGCTTCAGCCCTTCTTTGATTGCTTTGATATTTTTCTGAATCTGGCTTCGTTTGAGCTTGTCAAGCTTCGTTGCAATAATGATCGGCTCATAGCCATTGTTCAGAATCCAGTCATACATCATCTTGTCATTTGCAGACGGATCATGACGGATATCAATAAGAAGGAAAACCGCCTTCAGGTTTTTGGATGTATGAAGATATCTTTCGATCATCTTGCCCCATTTTTCCTTCTCAGACTGTGAAACCTTTGCGTATCCGTAACCAGGGAGATCTACCAGATACATGGCTTCATTGATATTATAAAAGTTAATGGTCTGTGTTTTTCCCGGCTGTGCACTTGTTCTGGCAAGAGATTTCCGGTTCATCAGCCCGTTGATCAGCGATGATTTTCCCACATTTGATTTTCCTGCAAATGCAACCTCCGGTCTGTTGGTGTCCGGGAGTTTGCTGGTAATACCGCATACGATATCTAATGATACATTCTTAATAACCATTGATTTCCTCTCTTTTTTCACAACAAATGGTCAATCTTTACTGACTGACCATTTATTTTATACCAGTGCCTTATTAAGCACTTCCTTCATCGAACTTACAAAGGTAATGGTAAGTCCGTCTGTGATTTCCTTATCTAATTCCTGAATATCCGGTTTGTTTTCTGCCGGCACTAACACCTCTTTGATCTTAGCATATTTTGCCGCAAGAAGTTTTTCTTTCAAACCGCCGATCGGAAGAACTCTTCCTCTCAGTGTGATCTCACCGGTCATTGCAAGGTCTGCCCTTACCGGCTTCTTAATAATTGCGGAAAGGATTGCAGTTGCCATGGTAATACCTGCGGATGGTCCGTCTTTTGGTACTGCCCCTTCCGGAATATGCACATGAATATCGTTTTCCTGGAAAAATTCCGGCTCAACTTTATAGTCAGAAGCAATGGAACGAATGTAAGTAATACCTGCCTGTGCAGACTCTTTCATAACATCTCCCAACTGTCCGGTAAGCATCAGCTCACCTTTTCCGGGCATTACATTGACTTCAATCTGCAGTGTATCGCCGCCCACCTGTGTCCAGGCAAGCCCGCGGGAAATACCAATCTCATCTTTCTTATTTGCCATAAGATAGTTAAAATGCTCTTTTCCAAGAAAATCTGACAGATTCTTTGAAGTCACTGTAACTTTCTTTTTATCTTCTTCCATGATCAGACGTGCAGTTTTTCTGCATATCTGTCCGATGGTTCTCTCCAGGTTTCGAACTCCGGCTTCTTTTGTATAATTGTTGATGATCTTCTTAAGAGCCGCTGACTGGATTGTCAGTTTACCTTTCTCGATACCGTTCTCTTCCATCTGCTTCGGAATCAGATGTTCCTTTGCAATATGTTCCTTCTCATTCTCAGTATAACCTGCGATCTCGATCAGTTCCATACGGTCAAGAAGTGGTCTCGGAATGCCCTGAACATCGTTTGCAGTTGCAATAAACAGTACTTCTGAAAGATCCTGTGGAACCTCTATATAATGATCCATAAATCTGCTGTTCTGTTCCGGATCAAGCACCTCAAGAAGTGCCGCAGAAGTATCTCCTTTATAATCACTGCTGGTCTTGTCAATCTCATCCAGAAGCATCAGAGGATTACTCACTCCTGCCTGCTGTAATGCTGCAGTGATCCTTCCCGGCATTGCTCCTACATAAGTCTTTCTGTGGCCCCGGATCTCAGCCTCATCTCTCACACCGCCCAGACAGATACGTACATATTTCTTATGCATTGCTTCTGCAATCGATCGGGCAATGGAGGTTTTACCTGTTCCGGGAGGTCCTACCAGACAAAGGATCGGACTTTTTCCCTTATGTGTCAGTTTGCGGACGGAAAGGAACTCCATCACACGCTCCTTCACATCTTTCAGACCGTAATGACCTTCCTGAAGTACTTTCCATGCTTCTTTCAGATCATCAGAATCTGTGGATTTCTTCTCCCACGGAAGTGCCAGCATGGTCTCAATATAACCACGCAGTACTGCATTCTCGGATACATTGCTGTTGGTATTCTTAAATCTCTCGATTTCTTTGCTGATCTTCTCTTTTACCTCATCGCCGGCCTGAAGTTCCTGGAGTTTCTTCTTAAACTCCTCTGCGTCATCCGCAGTATTATCCTCACCCAGTTCCTCACGTATCAGTTTCAGCTGCTCTCTGAGAATATATTCTCTCTGATTCTTATCAATTCTGGCCTTCACTTTTTTCTGGAGATCTCTGCCAATCTGCATGATCTCAATCTCATTTCCAAGGATTGCACCCAGAACTTCATAACGTTCCTCCAGTGTAAGTGCCTCCAGGATCTTCTGCTTATTCTGATAAGATAAAGGAATATTTACGGCAATCTGCTCAACCAGTTCCTCAACATTATCTATATTTAAAATCTGTGCTACCAGTTCTTTGCTGACTTTTCCATTTTCCATGCAGTATCTGTGGAATAATTCCTTAAGGCTTCTGTGCATGGCTTCCATCACTGGTTCCGGCATCTGCATTTCTTCTTCATCAACAGGTGTGATCTCACTTCTGATAAACGGAAACTCCTGCTCAAATTTCACAAGTGTGGCTCTTCCCGTTCCCTCTACAAGTACCCGCAAAAGGTTCTGCGGAAGTTTCACAACCTGTTTGATATAGGCAATGGTTCCTACATGATATACACCTGCCAGATCCGGTGATTCCACCTCAGGATCAATCTGAGTAACCAGAAAAATCTTCTGGTCATGAAGCATGGCAGCTTCAATCGCCTTGACAGAACGCTCCCTGCTCACATCAAAATGAACGATCATCCCGGGAAGGATGGTAGTCCCCCTGAGAGCGATCGCAGGCAGCACTATATTCTGATTTGTCATTTATTGTTCAGTCCCTTTCATCAGGCTGTTTCCGGTTTATCCTTCTTGTGTGTCCGGGACGTTCTTCTGCTTCCGGCTGTCTTCGCCTGTGCAGGAGCTTCTCCGCGGACGATCTCCGGCTCACCGGTGCCATCTACTACATCTTTGGTAATTGTACACTTGCGGATCGTGTCATCTGACGGAATCTTATACATCAGATCCATCAGTGAACCTTCCATGATCGCACGCAAACCTCTGGCTCCTGTCTTACGTTCCAGAGATTTCTTTGCGACCAGTTCAAGTGCATCATCTTCAAAATCAAGTTCAACACCATCCAGTTCAAATAATCTGTGATACTGTTTGGTAAGTGAGTTCTTCGGCTCTTTCAGAATACTGATCAGCGCATTCTCATCCAGCGCATCCAGAGTTACAACTACCGGCACACGACCGATAAACTCAGGAATCAGGCCGAATTTGATAAAGTCTTCCGGCATTACATCCTTCAGGATCTCACCCACATTTCTGTCTTCCTTAACAGAAACCTCTGCACCGAAACCGATGGACTTGGTATCCTGTCTGGACTCAATGATCTTCTCGATTCCGTCAAAAGCACCGCCGCAGATAAACAGAATATTTGTTGTATCAATCTGAAGAAACTCCTGATGAGGATGCTTGCGGCCACCCTGAGGCGGAACACTTGCCACTGTACCTTCCAGAATCTTCAGAAGTGCCTGCTGCACGCCTTCACCGGAAACATCGCGGGTTATGGATGGATTCTCAGATTTTCTTGTGATCTTATCAATCTCATCAATATAGATAATTCCGTACTGTGCACGTTCAATATCATAATCTGCTGCCTGAATGATCTTGAGAAGAATATTCTCAACATCCTCTCCTACATATCCGGCTTCTGTCAGTGTAGTAGCATCTGCAATAGCAAACGGTACATTCAGAAGTCTGGCAAGTGTCTGAGCCAGCAGAGTTTTACCTGAACCTGTAGGTCCAAGCATCAGAATATTACTCTTCTGAAGCTCTACATCAGAATTTTTTGACGCAAGAATTCTTTTATAGTGATTATAAACAGCAACGGAAAGAGCCTTTTTTGCTGCATCCTGACCAATTACATAATCATCCAGAACTGCATGGATTTCTTCCGGTTTTAACAGATTAATATCAGAATTCAAAACCTCGTCATCATAAGGATTTAATTCTTCCTCCATGATCTCTGAGCAGATGCCAATGCACTCGTCACATATAAATACTTTGCCATCCGGACCTGCGATCAGTTTTCTTACCTGATCTTCTGTCTTCTGGCAAAAGGAGCATCTTACTTTTCCTTCTCTCATTTTTTCTGCCATGAATTTATGTCTGTCCTTTCTCTATACTAACTAATAAGACTCCTGTGACGATTCACAGGAGTCTTATCTTTCGCATTATTTATGCATGACTACACCGTCAATCAGTCCATATGCCTTTGCTTCTTCAGCAGTCATATAGTTGTCCCGGTCTGTATCACGCTCAACAACTTCTATCGGCTGACCGGTATTTGCAGCCAATAACTCATTTAAAGTTCTCTTTGTCTGTGCGATATGATCTGCCACGATCTGGATCTCTGTTGCCTGTCCCTGCGCACCGCCGGATGGCTGATGGATCATGATAGTGGAATGCGGAAGAGCAAATCTCTTTCCTTTTGCACCGCCTGCCAGAAGAAAGGCACCCATGCTGGCAGCCATTCCAAGACAAATGGTAGAAACATCGCATTTAATATACTGCATGGTATCATAGATTGCCATGCCGGCTGTTACGGAACCGCCCGGGCTGTTGATATACAGCTGAATATCTTTACCAGGATCTTCTGCTTCCAGGAAAAGAAGCTGTGATACGATCAGTCCTGCACTCACATCATTTACTTCCTCACCAAGAAAAATGATTCTGTCCTTCAGAAGCCTTGAATAGATATCATAGCTTCTCTCTCCCCTGCTTGTCTGTTCAATGACATAAGGTACTAAACTCATATAAACGCCTCCATTTACGCGGCTGACTTTTTTCCGAAAGAGGTAGACATCTGAGCCTGTCTCTTTCCGGTTCTTAAAATTCGATTACTTTAAAATTAAACTTCCTTAGCAGCGTCAGCGATAACAGTAACTGCTTTCTGTACAGCCATGTCTTTCTTCATCTGCTCAAGTTCACGCTCTCCAAGTAATTCTTTTAACTTGTCAGCTTCCATTTTGTATGCTTCAGCCATCTTGGAGATTTCTTCATTTACTTCTTCCTCTGTTGGCTGAATGTTCTCAACTTCTGCTACTTTCTCAAGAACCAGTCTTGTCTGGATTCTCTTTAATGCCTGTGGTTTCATATCTTCCATCATCTTATCAGCTGTCATGCCAGTGAACTGGAAGTACTGATCCATGGATAATCCCTGGGACTGCATTCTTCTGCTGAAATCATCAAGCATCTGACGGCACTGTGTCATAAGCATAGCTTCCGGAATATCCATCTGTGCATTTTCGATTACTTTATCTACTGCTGCATCTTCTTTTGCACGTTTTGCTTCGTTTGCTTTCTTATCTTCAAGGTTTGTTTTCACATGCTCTTTGTACTCTGCAAGTGTATCGAACTCAGAGACATCTTTTGCAAAATCATCATCCAGTTCAGGAAGTTCTTTTGCTTCGATCTTCTTAACTGCGCATTTGAAGATTGCTTCTTTACCTGCAAGTTCTTTTGCCTGATATTCTTCAGGGAATGTAACTTTTACGTCTACATCATCGCCAACTTTAGCACCAACAAGCTGTTCCTCGAATCCCGGGATAAATGTGTTGGAACCAAGTGTCAGAGGATACTCTGTAGCCTGTCCGCCATCGAAAGGTACTCCGTCTACAGATCCTTCGAAGTCGATTGTTACGATATCATTTAACTGAGCTGCGCGGTCTTCTACGCTGATTGTTCTGGAGTTTTTCTCCTGCTCTTTCTTGAGTTCAGCTTCTACGTCTTCGTCTGTTACTGTGATTTCAGTTTTCGGTACTTCTACACCTTTGTAATCACCTAATGTAACTTCCGGTTTAACAGCAACTTCTGCTGTGAAGATGAATGCTTTTCCAGGCTCAGCCTGTGTAATGTCGATTGTCGGCTGGGAAACGATCTCAAGTTCGCATTCAGCTAATGCTTTGCTGTAGTGTTCCGGAATCAGAGCGTTAACAGCATCTTCAAGGAATACTCCTTTGCCATACATCTGCTCGATCATTTTTCTTGGAGCTTTTCCTTTACGGAATCCAGGGATGGAAATTCTTCCTTTTGCTTTCTGGTATGCATTCTGCATTGCTTTTTCTAAATCTTCAGCGGCAACTTCGATAGTAAGTTTCGCCATGTTTTTTTCCATTTTTTCCACCTGTAAACTCATGTTACATGTTCCTCCTTAATTTTCAGGTTATGATTGCGACTGGTTTTTCAGCTGCGTTATATCATTCACAGTTTTTACCTATTTCTATATATTTAAGTCTAAGCTCCGCTCCCACTGTTGCAGAAGCGGGAGACCTCTCTATAACTCAATTATATATTTACAGTCATTGTAGCAGTATAGCACAAAAAATCCAAAAGTGCTAGTGTTTTTTCGCATAAAAATAAGGGTTTGAGGACGATTTAGCGGGTATATACTACTGATTCTGCGATTTCTTTTGCTTTTTCGTCATTTTCAAGCTGTGAAATCAGGGAAAGTGCGAAGTCTACAGCTGTTCCCAGACCACGGCTGGTGGTTATATTTCCATCTACTACCACATTGTCTTCGCTGGTCTTGGCACCGTCTCCTGCAATAATTTCCATGAAGGACGGATAAGAGGTGGCTTTGCGGTTTTTGAGGAATCCAAGACCTGAGAATACACTTGGTGCAGCACAGATAGCGGCGATTTTTTTGCCTTTGCTGTTGAAATCTGTCAGAAGGTCTGTAAGTGGTTTGTATCCTGCCAGATATTTAGTTCCCGGCATTCCTCCCGGAAGAACAAGCATATCAGCATCTGTGAAGTCTGTTTCTGCGAATGTTGTATCAGTGAGCATGGTGATACCGTGAGATGTCTGGATCTGTCTGGTTTCTTTGATGGATACAGTTTTGATATCGATTTCTGCGCGGCGGAGAAGGTCTACTACTGTGAGGCCTTCAATGTCTTCGAAGCCGTCGGCGAGGAAAATGTATACTTTTTTGCTCATTTTAGGTCCCTCCTGATTAATTTGTTTTGTAAAAGTTTTATCCTATTTTCTGCAATGGATTATAGCATTTTTTGTTTGGAGTTACAATGTTTGTTTGGAGCTTTCTGCTTTTACCATATCTCTGGTTTCAAGTCTTTCGGCAATGGATTGGGATATGTTTCACCGTTTAGGGTTTTTGTCAGTTCTTCCCTGGCTTTATTTACCAACTCTGGTTTTTGCAGGAAGTCTATGGCTGTGAGAGCCATGATCTTAGCGGCGTAGAGCATTCCTTTTTGAGCGATCGAGGATTTTCCCTGGGCTGCTGCCTGCCAGGAGTGGAGGGCGGTTCCTGCTGCGAATGTTGGGATGTTGAGATGGACGGTTGGTACCAGCCAGCTTACATCGCCCACATCAGTGGAGTATTTGAGATCACTGTACAAATTCTGGTATGCCATTGGCTCAAAGATTGGTTTTTTCATTACTTCAGCAGCTTTGGGGCCGAAGTAGTCCCGGGCAATTGTGGGGAGTTGATTTTTGTCCTGATCTGAGAGGGACTGTTGGAATTTTTGTGCGTAGGCATATTCTTCTTCAGTGTAAGTGATCGGACCCAGTTTTTCCAGATACGCATTCATGTGATCTGCCAGGATTTTGCTGGAGATCAGGTTTGAATATGCCGCTACCTGGCGTATTTCTACAGTAGTTTCAGTCATAAGCGCTGCGCCCCTGGCTATGTTGCATACGCGGTTATAGAGTTCTTTTACCTGGGTGATCTTTGGGGCGCGGATAGCATAAAGTACCTGAGCCCTGGACTGGACTACATTTGGGGCATCTCCGCCTGTATCTGTTATGGCATAGTGGATCCTGGCCTCATCTATCATGTGTTCACGCATGTAGTTTACGCCCACATCCATAAGCTCTACTGCATCCAGAGCAGAACGCCCCAGTTCCGGGCACATGGATGCATGGGCCGGAGTTCCGTGGAATGTAAAAAATACTCTGAAATTTGCCTTGGTACTTCCATAACATGCACGCCGCCCCTGCTCCGGGTGCCAGCAAAGAGCCAGGTCACAGTCATTAAAATAGCCATCACGTACAAGAAAGGCCTTGCCGCCTGCATTTTCTTCAGCAGGGCAGCCGTAATAACGGATCGTGCCTTGCAGGTTATGTTCTTTCATAAAGTCTTTTAATGCAATGGCAGAAGCAAGAGTTCCTGTTCCGATAAGCTGATGACCACAGCCGTGGCCACAGCTGTCAGTATGTACAGGAATCCTCTCTGCTACATCTGCCTTCTGTGAAAGTCCCGGCAGTGCATCAAATTCTCCAAGGAATGCTATGACTGGTTTTCCTGATCCATATTCTGCAATAAATGCAGTCTTCTCTCCTGCCAGATCTGCTTTGATGGAAAACCCTGCCTGTTTTAATACATGCTGCAGCAATTCAGAAGATCTGTATTCCTGGAATCTGGGCTCTGCAAATTCCCAGATCTTATTGCTGATTTCAGCATAATAGTCTTTCTTACTGTCGATTTTTTCTGAGATTTCTTTTATGTATTCGTCTGTATGATCCATTCTGTTGTCCGCTTTCTTTTTTATATTTCCAGTCACATATCCGCACTTCACTTCACAACATCAACAGTTATTCAAAAGTCTCTGATTCTCCATTTTCTTTGTATACTCAAGGCACAGCATTGTAATATCATCAAACTGGTCATTGTCTCCTACAAAAGCGTCAATATCCGCCTTTACAAGCTTCAGAGTTTCTTCCGGATTACTGCTTAAGCACTGCTGATTCAGAACATGATCCAGTCTGTCCATTCCGTACAGCTGCCTGTCCTTATCCGTTGCCTCTGTCACTCCATCTGTATACTGGAATATTTTGTCTCCGATATTCAGCTGAAGCTTTTGTTCCTTATATACGATGTCCTCTATCCCTGCAAGGACGAAACCAGCACGTATTTTGTAGGCTTCATAGGTGTTGGTTTCCCTGCGGTAAACAAACGGCATTTCATGTCCGGCGTTTACATACCTGAATTCACCGGTCACAAGATCCAGCACACCCTCAAAGGCTGTAATGAACATTCCGTTTTCATTGGATTCACACAGAATATTATTGACCTCTGTAAAGACTTCTCCCAGATCTCTGCCCGGCTGTGTATGATCCTTGATCAGGGTTTTTCCGATAACCATGAAAAGGGCTGCCGGAACTCCTTTGCCGGAAACATCAGCCATAACAATCGCCATATGCCTGTCATCAACCATAAAGAAATCATAAAAATCTCCGCCAACTTCCTTTGCCGGTGTCATGGTCGCATAAATATCCATCTCATCCCTGTCAGGAAATGCAGGGAATATACATGGAAGCATGGAAGCCTGGATCTGTGTTGCCACGTTCAGCTCTGCTCCGATACGTTCCTTCTCAGCAGTCACCCGGGTAAGGTTATCCATATAGTTAATAATACTTTTCTGCATGAATTGGGTTGCGTGATAAAGTTCTTCTATCTCATCTCTGGTATGAATATCAAGATCTACGATGTTGTTCTCATCATACCCTTCCTCGCCATTGCCAAATTTGTGTGTTGCTTCTGTAAGCAGTTCAATAGGCCTGGATATTCTCTTTTTGATTTTTCTGGATATGTCCATACCGGCAGCCAGGATGATCAGAATGCAAAGACATACCATCAGTACAGTAAAACGAATGGTATTTCTGACAATCTCTGTCATGTCAATATCTACAAAGGCAACTGCACATTTTTCTCCGTCAGATGAAAGTACCGGCTCTCCGGCAGATGACAACCATCCAAATTCTGTTCTGCTCACAGTAGGCTCCAAGCGTTCGTTTCCTTTCAGTTTATCAAATCTTTCCGAAAGCTCTTCCTTATAGCCAAGAGTCAGATAGCCTGACGAAGGATCAAACAGATACACACTGGAATGATCCTGGATCATCTGAATATACAGATATTCAATATTCATATCTGCCTGTATAGAATGAAGATATTCATTTATCCTCTCATAATTCTGATACATGCCTTTCTCTTTAAGCCAGTCTATAATCGGCTGTTCATCATCAGCTGCTACTGCTTTTTCCTGGATCTGTTCAAATTCCTCTGTGTCTATCTCTTTACACAGTTCTTCGATAAAATCCCCATTTACCTGATCTGATACCGTCTTCGCGATTTCAAGCGCTTTATCATTATAGAGTTTTCTATACTGTCTGTTATTCACAAGAGAACTTCCAAGAAGCATTAAAACCCCAACCACCAACATAGAACCGATGAGAAATTTAATCAGTTCAACATTCAGCTTTCGTCTTTTTTCCATGCTCTTTGACCTCCTTTTTTGTCTCTGTGTGCTGCAAATGTGGTGCTGATCAGGAAAGCTGCTGAAAGCACACTCACAAGGATCAGCACAAAGATAAGACCTCTGCCTACACCAAGGACCAGCACATAGCCAAACACAAAGGAACCCAGAGACTGTGCACCGTTCTCAAACAGGCTGTAAACCCCAAGTCCTCTGTCATATCCAAATCGTTCTACATCCTTCAAATCTGTAAAATAGCTGGTAAGTAATGGAATCCCAAAGCTGTCTGCAACTCCAATCAATGCCAGTGCGATCAGAAGAGATGGTATATTCTGAAGCATTGCCACCTCCAGAAAAGCTGCTGCATAAATAAACGCAGCCACCGCAAGCCCAAAATGCTTCCAACCCCTGTTGGAAAAGAATTCCGTAAGAGGAGTTCCCAGGATCAGTACAAAAATTCCGTTTAAAAGATAGGTATATCCAATATAGGTTTCCGAAAGTCCCCATTCAGAACCAACAATAGGAAACATATAATTCAGGAAATATCCACAGATCAGAAGCGGAATCATCATCAGCAGGAAAAAACTAATAATCCTTGGCCGAAAGATAAACTGAACAATATTCATATGTGTATCTTCTGTTTCGCAGTTCTCCTCTTCGTTATCTGAAGTATATTTACTCATATACTTATTTGCTACCAGAAACAGCAGCACACTGAGTACTGCAGTGACAGCAAACAACGCTGTATAGGACATCCATTGCAGAAGGAAGCCACCAAACACAACTGCACAGTTTGCACCGCTCAGGGACGATACACTGTAATAGGCATAGGCTCTGTTCTTCTCCTCATCAGGAAGCTCCACGATCATAAGATTGACAAGTAAAAGCAATACTCCCCAGCCTGCTCCAAGAAGCAGGGCGCTTAAAGTAAGCAGCCATATATTGGGAACCACTCGCAATCCAAGTCCTGCTGTAAGCAGTACAGAGCTTACAAAAACAGATCTCTTTGCCCCAAGCTTATGTATTACCTTTCCGCCAAGCGCTGAGAAAATGGCGCCGGATAACACCTCTGCAGATATAGGAACTGCTGCAAGCATGGCCGGTGATAATCCCTGTACTGACATCTTCTCAGAAATCTTCATTGCATAGATGGGAAGAATCGCACAGGTCAGATTTGTAAAAAAGAAAACAAGAAATACAATAAATCTGAAAATTTCCACAGGAAGTCTGCTATTGTTTTCCTCCTGTTTTCGTCTTTTCAGTTCCTGCCTTCCCTTTATAAAATAAATCACCTCAAAGGTAAGCATGAAAAATACTACCATAATTGCGATCAGATTGATGATCAGAGACACCTGGATCTCTCTGCTTTTCTCTGTCAGACTGTTCATATCTGTTCCGACTTCTATAATCCCAATAATATCTCCGCTTTTATCCCGGATGGGACTATGGATAAATACAAAGCTTCCGGAGCTTGAGTTTGTAGCATAGGTTTTTGTAGCCCCCTGCTCCATAACCTCCTGAAGATCTGTGCCTTCATATTCCCAGTCATAGGGATAGGACACACAGATATCCTCCAGGGTATAGACCAGGGTAACCGTTCCGTCTTTTACTTTATAAAGTACACAGTACAGATCCTGTGAACTGTCAGAATCCGAGAAGAATACATCCCTTACTACCTGCCGGACCTGTCTGTAATCCTCATTCATAAAATCAGAAGGCTTTTCCAGCCTCTGAAATGCATCTGCAGGAAGTCTGTTTGTTACTGCTGATGCGGCAAATTTCTCTCTTGTATAGGTTTCATCGACCAGCAGACTTTGAAACTGCGGAAACAAGGTGCCAATAAACAGAGCCGCAACTCCCACAATAATCCCTATGACTGCCATGGTAATCTTTGCATAAAAGCTGAATTTTTTTACCAGTATCTTTAACAAAGTCACCGCAAAAAACAAAACAGCAGCGACAATCACTGCACAGGCAGCCCACAGCAGGCAGTTCCATACCTGCAGTTTTCCTGATAGCGGAACGTCCCAGAACTGTTCATAGTCCTCTCCATCCCACAATATAACAGAATAATTGGTAGAGGAAACCAAGGTTCCCGGTGCACTCACATGATATGCAATCTCTCTTTCCTTCAAAGACTCTTCCACAGTAAGTCTGTCTGTACTTCCTGTATTTTCCATATCACAGGGTATCCGTATGATATCCCTGAGACCAATATCAGCTGAATAAAGCACTCCATCCGAGTAACTGATCTCCTGCGGAATACTTCCGTCAACTGTATCACTGTCATAGAGCAGTTCATCCTGTCCGCTGTCTGTATATTTATAAATTTTACCGTCATAAGTCACATAAAACAGGCTATCACTGTCTCTGTCATAAGCACAACACAAAATCCTGTCCTGCGCATCAGCAACAGAAAAAACTTTCGAGCTTCCCTGTTCTGTGTTACTGACCAGAATGCCCTCCTTTTCCTTTTGCATGTAGACCACACCATGCTCGGTGGGTACCATTCCCACAATGTTGCGCCTTACACTACCCTTCTCTGCTTCTACAGAAGCAACCGTTGATATATATTTTCCCTTTGATGACAGTTTGACGATTCCTTCACTGGCAATCTGAACTCCCTGCTCAATACGGACATCATGAAGATACACATTCCCATCTCCGTCTGCCACAACCCACTCAGCACTCAGAAAACTTTTATCAGAGGCACATGCCCGCCATAAAAGCCTTCCGTCAGCAGATATTTTCAATATTTTCCTGTTGGAATCATCAATCACATAAGTACATCCATCCCCATCTCCGGATGCATAGGATACTGAAGAAAATGTATAAGGTTTAAAAGGATTGGTAAACATCCATTCCCTGCCTGCATACACTACAAAAACAGAACATACTGTCAAAAGCAGCATAATTATTAAAATCCACTGTTTTTTTCTCTTATGTTCCATGCACCTTAACCTCTTTCTGTTAATGTAAGTTTTGATAGCAGAGTATGGGCAGGCGCCATATGCTCTTTATAATAACGCAGATTTTCAACTCCCATATCTTCTGTGTAATTGATCGTATCTGCAGACTGCAGATATCGTTCAAAGCTTTCCCGCAACAAATACTCATTAATTCCCTTGATCCGGTTAACTGCATTTTTATACTGATATACGCCAAGTCCGTTACGGCAGCTCACAATACAAAGTCCTGCCATTTTTCCCTCTACTCTTACAAGAATTCCATTAATCCTGATTTTATCAAAAACAGGAACCAGATTGTCGATCACCCGGAGCAGGCAGCCACAGTGGCACTCCTCACAAATTTTCTCCCCACACCATTCCCTTTCCATAAATTCCCGGATCTCCTCCCGATGGAAAGGGGTTATCTCTTCTGTCTCATATGCAAATCTGCGTTTGAAATAATTATAACGGTAACGGTCATCCTGCGTATCCATACCTGCCAGAAACTGCTCAGGCGTAAAGGTATAATCCATATAATCACGGTTATCCTCTATTTCAAACTGAATGCCACTGGCTTCATAATAAGGAAGCATCCATGGAACCACATCCATAATGATCAGCTGTGCATCAAATCCCGCAAAATCTTCCTTCAGGATCTGCATAGCTTTCTTTATCTTTTCCTCCGTATAGTTTCCTACAAACGGAACAGCTACCGGATACCCTTCTGTATTCAAATATGTAATATTGATTAAAAGCCCTTCTGCTATTTTGAAGTAGGTGGGATAGGAATCCCTCCATCCAATCAAATTCAAAAAGCTGGTGTTGGCTGACCAGTGTTCATTCATACTGTCATAATACGGATCAAACAGGCTCTGATCCTCCACTCTAAGTTCCTGATAACCACGCGCAAGGAAGATTTCCAGCATTTTCTGTGGTATTTTATAATATTTTTTTGTATCTGATTTCATACGGCCTCCTCTGAATATCAGTGCATAATCTCCAACTATGATCGTGAGAAATATTTACAGCTACGCACTTACAAATATTATATCTCCATTTTTCAAATATTCCAACATAATATTAAAGTTGTTGGTTATATTCATTCTTTATAATAAAAATATGGCTTTGCGAAGCTATTCCACAAAGCCATATTTTTATTCTATTCTATCGTCAGGATATCTCGGGTTTTCTGTGACCTTCGCTCACAAAAAACGCTTCGCGGGATATTACCAATGAACAGTAACCACATAAGTTCTATTTTCTCAATATCACACATATTTTTCTTGTCTCATACTCACCATAAGTGTTATCATAATCATAAAACTGTACTGTCATTTCATATTTAAGGAGGAACATTTCTCATGGAAATCGAACGCAAATTTTTAATATCCAAAGAAAATCTGCCTGCAGATCTTAATTCTTATCCACATCACAGACTGGAACAGGGTTACTTATCCACCGCACCGGTAGTCCGTATCCGCAAAGAGGATGATAACTACTATCTCACCTATAAATCCAAAGGTCTTATGACCCGCGAAGAATATAATCTTCCACTTACAAAAGAATCCTACGAACATATGCGTCCAAAAGCTGACGGAATCCTTATTTCCAAAACCCGCTATCTTATTCCTGAAAAAGACGGACTCACCATTGAACTGGATGTATTTGATGCTCCTTATGAAGGACTCTATCTCGCAGAAGTGGAATTTTCTTCTGAAGAACAGGCGCTCAGTTATAATCCACCCGTATGGTTTGGCGAAGATGTTACGAACTCCGGTAAATACCACAACAGTCATCTGAGTCAGGGAAATTTATAATAAAATAAAACAGCTCCGAAATATTGTTCTGTTAATATGTATTTGCAGGAATTGTAGTAACTCTTAGGTTCTGGAAATTCGCGTTATAAAAAATCCGCTCACTGTCTGAGCCGCTTTGCGGCGAGTTTGAGCGGATTTTTTATGGTTTTAGCGGATTTTCAGAGCCTTAGAGTTACTGAGATTACATCTTTTTACCTTTTTCAGCAGCTCCATTCAGAGCTTCAAAGACAGCACTTCTGAATCCCTTCTGTTCCAGGATTCTTACTCCCTCGATGGTACTTCCGGCCGGTGAACATACCATATCCTTCAGTTCTCCCGGATGCATGCCTGTTTCCAGTACCATTTTTGCGCTTCCAAGTAAAGCCTGTGCAGCAAACTGATAAGCCTGTTTTCTTGGCATTCCCTGGGCTACCGCAGCATCTGCCATTGCTTCTATGAACATAAAAACATATGCAGGTGAACATCCGCTTACAGCACTTACTGCGTCCATCAGACGCTCCGGAACTACTTCTGTACGTCCAAAGCTGTCTGTGATCTCACAGATCTGAGCCAGTTCTTCTGCCGATACTTTCTCATTGGCACATACACCAGTCATACCCTCCCCAACCTGAGCAGGAGTATTCGGCATCATTCTTACCACTTTCAGAGGCTGTCCACATTTTTCTTCTAACCAGGCAAGAGTTTTCCCCGGCGCAATGCCTACAACTGTGTGTTCCGGTGTCAGTTCATCTTTTACTTCATTCAGCACTTCTTCATAAAACTGCGGTTTCACGGCCAGGAAAACCAGTTTTGTGTTTTTTACCACTTCATGGTTATCCAGAGTTGTAACCACTCCCAGTTTTTCTCTGCTTCGTTTGCTTCCTTCTTCTGTAAGATTGGAAACAATAATCTCATCTTTTTTATAAAGTCCTTTTTTCAGCATACCACTGATCATGGCAGAAGCCATATTTCCGCATCCGATAAATCCGATTTTCATAAATCTGCTCCTCTCTTGCAATTCCTGTTGTTTTCTGATAATTTATAACTGCCTTTTTCATATCTTTTTCTTGTTATAGATAATGATAATCATCCAGCAATCTGCCGTAAAATATTGAACAATTACAGATAATTATAATTCATTACTGTCCAATATGACTGTAAAGGGACCGTCATTCACAAGCTCCACTTTCATATCTGCCCCAAATTCTCCCTGCTCGACAATATCAATGTGTTCTTTGCATCTGGCAATTATGTATTTGTACAGATTTTCAGCCATATCAGGGGCCCCTGCTCTTATAAAGGAAGGTCTGTTTCCTCTTTTACAGTCAGCATATAATGTGAACTGAGAAATAAGCAGAAGACTTCCGCCCACCTCCTTCAGGCCAAGGTTTGTCTTACCGTTTTCATCTTCGAAAATACGCATATTAACCATTTTATGAATCATTTTATCTGCGATTTCAACGGTATCTTCTTCTCCTACTCCGATAAGAACCATAAAGCCCTTGCCTATCTGGCCTCGTACTTCACCATTAATTGTCACTTTTGAATGCATTACTCTCTGAATTACAAAACGCATAATTCACTCTCCTTAATCAACGGATTTCTGTCTGTTGATAGATAGCATAGCACATTTTTATCCGTTTTTCCATTGTAAAGTGTCACCTTGCGGCTGTTATCTCAAAATCTTGTGTTACTGTTCACTCCGTTCACAGTAATGCTGCACAATTTCCTTTCATCATCTTATAATAAACCGGGATCAGAAGTGCACAGGCTCCAATCCATGCCATTGGACTGGCAATACATACAGATGTATATCCAATGATTCCGGAAAGACCTACTGTTGCAGCGATTCGCATAACCAATTCAATCATACATGCAGCAAAAGGTGCTTTGCCATTCTGCATGCTCTGGATGGATGTACGATATACTGCCAACAGCCCAAGCACAAAGTAAAAGGGAGCTACAATCGTCAGATACATATCTGAATAGTGATAGATTTCTTTTGTGGGATCTGAGAGAAACATTCTTACAATCGGATGTCTCAGCAGCAGAATTCCAATACACATGATCAGGTTAAATGCTTCTGTCTGGATCAGACATGCGCGCACGCCCTGACGGATACGGTCCCATCTGCCTGCACCAAAGTTCTGAGCCACATAGTTGGAAATTGCGGTCATCATTGCATTGTTTACCAGTACAGAAAGCTGATCTGCTTTCGATGCTGCGGTATATCCTGCAACTGCTGCAGTACCTTTCTGGCACGTCCGGATTTCATATGCGGCGAATACGGAAGTGATGTGGAACGCAGATGTTTTCGCCCTTTTCTCCAGAATTCAGCTGTCCCCTGCATCCTTCTTACTTCCGAAAGTTCATGTACCCGGACTGTAATTCAAAAGCTCAATGAAACAGAAGCACTCTTTGATCAGAAGACCTTATGTTATGAGTTGAAGATTAAGGGGCTTCTCTGTGAAATTTTCGGTATGATTCTCTGCGAACACCAGAATGATTTTGCAAAATTTATTCCGGCCAACTAGCTGGAACTGGAAAGGCTGGAACAGATGCTGAACTATCTTAATACGCATTTTGAATCCATCATCTCTCTGCAGGAACTGGCAGACCAGGTTCATCTGTCCAGAGAGGTCTGCTGCCGCATGGATATTATATTAGGATTCTGTGTCAGAAACCATTCCGGTATTGATTTACATGATACAGATATTGACTTTTTCAGACCTATTGTTTTCCAAAAAAGAACAGCCCCTTTGACTTATTATGCGTCAATGAGACTGTTCTTTTTTATTATTTGTGTTCAATCGAAGCCAGGGACTTACTTGATTTGGTTACATCCCAAGTGTGTCATTTACCAGAATAACATGGATTCTGTCTTTATGTCTGGAATATCTGGTGATCAGGAACTGACAGCAGATGGTATCCGGGGATTTGCAGTCAAAGCATTTTCCGGTTTCCTTACATGGAGTTTTGATATCAAATCTCTGCGCATTAGCTGTAGCTGCCACATTTCTGGCACGCTTCATTGCACTGTCAAGATCCGGACAGACTTTGTTTATACCTACAATAAAGATTACTTTTTTCGGGCCCTGGGCAATGCAGGATACACGGTTGGAATTGCCATCAATATTGACAAGGACGCCATCATCTGTGACTGCATTGGCACTGGATAAAAAGAAATCTGCATCATAGGCTGCCATAAGTCCCTCACGAGGTTCAAGCTTTGCGCGGTCAATATAATTATAATCTCCATCCTGCAAAGCTTTGACCAGACCGATCTCATGTGCACTCATGCATCCGCCCATGGCGATCGTGCTTCCGTTTGGGATCAGTTCCAGGGCCTGCTTTAATGCTGCTTCTTTATCTTGTGCATAATACCCGGACATATTGCGGGATTCCAATCCCTTGATCACTGTTTTTGCCAAAAGTTCGTTTCTTTTTTTCATGTTTGCATCCATTGTTGTGTCCTCCTTAATGTCTGTAGCATGCAGATTGTAGAAATTATTTTCAAACACGCTCTGGTTTTTATTGTTGTCCCAATCATACCATATTTCCGGTTTCATTTCTATTTTAACCAGATAAACACTGCACTTTTTTTATTACGGTTTATTCATATTCTCCAATACCACCAGGAAACGTAGTAGATGGTCCGCTCTGTACTCTTTGTACGACACTGCCATCTCGTGCATCGATTGTGAGAAGCGGTACACCGATGCGCTCCATAGTAACGCTGTCTATAACCATTTCATCACCGCCATCTGCATAGGCCGGTTCCTGGGAATTCCAAGTTCCATAGAAATCCCATACCGGAATCAGACTTCCCTCTGTACTGCTATTACCCTCCCGCACACGCATATATCCCAGTTGAACTTTAGTTATTGTCATCTCAACACTCTGCGCATCAACAGATGGATAACGACAGAAACTTATGCCATCTACTGCCGGCAGATGGTATTCCTGTTCTGTCATAATCTGCATGGTAATCGTATTTTCAAAAATATCTTTAACTTCATCAAATGGCAGAAGAAACAATGCTTCGTCCGAAGCATCTGATACCTCAATTGGATCACTGTGTTGGAAACTCTGAAGTGTTCCGCTGCAGAAAATCATTGTCAGCGATTCATTATCCCACACATCGCACTGCGCTTCATGAAAATTATCGTCTTCATCTATCCAGGGACGGGATAATTCATCATATGGCAGATAAGAATTCCGTATATAATTAACAGGTACACCATCGACCATTCTTTCAAAGAAAAAAGAGGTCTTTTCCAAAGTGCAGTTTTCTTCTGTGAGTTCTTTTGATGCACTGTCAAACAGGTGCCATTCTCCAGAAACAATATCCTTTACATAATTTTCTGCGCCATCATCAGTCATATTCTGATTTCCTGCTTTTATATAATTCTGAAATCGTTCTGCTCTTTGTTTTTTCTCATCCTGAGACATATTTTCTTCGTTCACATCATCAAACGCAGCATATTTTTCCAAAAAACTAAATGCTTCTAAATCGGGGAATGTACCTGTATACTGGTACGTCAGTCCATCCACCTCATATGTTTCTGCCAATCCATCATAGTCTTGTTTCAACAATTGCCCTTTGGCAAAAGTATCCAGTACCTTCTGTGGCTCTTCTTCAGAAATTGTCATTTTTTTTACATTTTTCAGGCATATGGCACCCACATCCGGCACTTCTATCGGAGCATCGGCTGTCAGGGTAAATTTCATAGGATTTTCCTGATCTGTTCGTTCTGCGGATCTTAGATCGGACTGGATGGTTGTCTGGTAGGTTTTCGGAGCCTGCACCTGTTCAGTGACTGTTTTCTGAACTGTTTCTTTCTCTTTGTTTTCCTCTTTCTTTGCAGCAGTCTTATCCTTTTCTTCTACAACAGCAGAATGAATGACCTTATCACACCCTGATATTGTAAAAAGATTCATACATAAAAAAACTCCCACAAATATTTTTATTTTCTTCATTTCTTTCTCCTCCTTTCGCATATGTAGCTGAGCAGATAAAATATTTTCTTTGCTGCTTAATTTGGTCAGTCAGATAAAATTATCCGCATTCGCTACGTTCCTGATTCATTAAAAAAGGTACCCTCTTCTTATAAGAAAAGAGTACCATACTGTACTTCTAATGTATTCATCAAGATGTAAACAAGTTGTAAATTTCATCTGTTTAATATTGTCCATGTAATAACGAGTGAATACGTCTGGATCGGTCAGTTATTCATAATTGAAGCAGAATATTTGTTTGATCAGGTTAAATCCTTATCTTTTTTTATCAAATATTACTCTTACTTTCGTTCCTGTTCCAAGCTGGCTTGTGATGTCCAGTCTGCCTCCATGAACTTCTGCGATTTTTACACATAACGCAAGTCCAAGTCCTGCTCCGCCCTCCTGGCGGCTTCTGGATTTGTCTACCATGTAAAAAGCTTCCGTAATTTTTCCCAGTTCTTCCTGTGGGATTCCCCGACCGTTGTCTGCAACTTCCAGAATTTGCCTACCCGATTCTTTATATGCTTTTACGGTAATACGACCTCCTGCTTCTGTAGCACGGAGAGCGTTATCTATCAAATTTACAAGAAGACTTTCCATTAATTCATCATCCATTTTCATAGAAAAATCTTCGTATTCTGTCTGTAATTGTATCTGTCTCTGCGCTGCCTGTTCTGCCTCTAGCTGAACTACATGTTCCAGCAGTTCTCCTATAGAGTGTGACTCCATTTTTATTGAATCATTCTGATGGAGCCCCAGCATCTGGAGCATTTTTCCGGAAAGTTTTTCAAGTCTTTTTCCCTCACGGCTGATATGTTCCAAGGCACGGTCTTTTTGTTCATCGTTTAGTTTTACATGCCGCAGAGTGTCTGAATATCCAATAATAGAAGTAAGAGGTGTTTTCATTTCATGGGCAAGTGCTCCCATAAGCATTTCCTGTTTTCCGGCTACTTCCTGCAGTTTTTCCATTTGCTGTACGGTCCGCTTCATCATTAGATAGATAAACAGACCAGCAATGCAAAATACTGCCAGATAGATTCCCAGGAACCAGGCTGCCGTCTGTCTCAGTTCCGTAAACATAGAAGTAACATCACGGACTGAAAGTATTTCGTAACCCTCTGGATTTGTAAGCAGCGCATGCTGTAAAAGTAAGTATTTGTGATTCAGTTTCTGGATTTTGTACTCATAGGAATCCGTTTTGTTGTTTAAACCGAGATTATCCATGCTGACAATCTCATAATCTGTGCGGTTTACTACGGCTTCTTTACTTTCGGAATTAATGAGGAGCATTTTCTCACCGCAGCATCTCAGAAACTGGAATTCCAGATAAGATTTTTTTCCTGTTTCTGACATCTGCTCATATTTACTGTTGTCCCAGAATTGTTCCAGGAGATTTTTTCCATTTGCAAGCTGTCGTCCATAGGTTTCAGCAGCATTATTCAGGCTTCTTTTTCCTGTGACATACAGGCTCAGGACACCGACCGGTATCAGAGAGCACAAAAGTGTTATCAGCATAAGTGCTACTGTCCGTTTCCACAACTTCATAGCGGTTAGTCCTCCAGTCGATAGCCAAGTTTTGGGATTGTTTTTATTTCATCGTACAACTCCAGTTTCTTGCGGAGCTGGCCGATATGCACGTCTACAGTTCTGCTCTCTCCCAGATATTCTTCGCCCCAGACACGTTTTAATAGTTCTTCTCTTCCAAGTGCGATGTTTTTGTTCTGTAAGAGCAGGATAAAGAGATCGTATTCCAGTGGTTTCAGGTTTACGGGAATCCCATCTTTCAGAATCTGATGGCTCTGGAGATCTGCCTGAATATTTTTGATTGTGAGAATTCTCTTTGCACGGCCGGTTCTTTCAAGAATTTTTTCAATCCGTACAAGAAGTTCCAACATTTCGAAAGGCTTTACCATATAATCTTCTGCACCGAGTTTCAGGCCTTTTACTTTGGATGCTACGTCATCTTTTGCAGTAAGGTAGATCACCGGGAGATTCTTTGCGCGGAAATCTTCCATCAGAGCAAAGCCATCTTTGCCGGGAAGCATAATATCGACAACTGCAAGGTCTGCATCTTCATTCCATAGCAATAGGCGCTGGGCTTCTATTCCGTCGTAGGCGGCTACTGTTTCGTATCCAGCTATGGTTAGGTTCATACATAATAATTCGGAAATTGCTCTGTCATCTTCGATTACCAGGATTTTGTTTTTCATTTTGGGATCACCTCGATTAGTTTATGGAAATAGTATAACGTTTCGAAGATGTAGCGTCTACAAAGATATATATTTTACTTCATTAGTCATACTATTCTATCCACTCATATACCAGATAATCAACCCCTGCATCTATCATAACAGGAGCATCTGAATGCAACTTAGTTATAATCGAACAGTATCCTACATTATGGTACAAATATTCCAGACGTTTGCGGGGTAATTTTGTAATTTTCCTGGTATTCTGGCGTATATAGCATTCTTTATTTAAGATTCGTTTTAAAGTTTTACTACACTTATATACAGAAAAGTCTTCTGGATTACTTAGATGATATTTCAAAATCAAATTCCTGATGTTTGGGCTAAGTTTTCTGACAGAATCATAATAGGATGTATCATTGTCAAAGGTAAATATTAGCCATTTGTGCTCTATACGGATTTTTTTAATTATACAATCATGTGGTACCGGGATTGTCGGCAGAACATCTTTGTTTAAATAATATGTCTTCTTCATTTTCATCTTATCTGTACTGTAAACTTGTCTCCTATTGGTATTGCATCATCTGTGGGGCTTTCTCCCTCATTATATACATAGACTGTGAATTCTTCGTAGATATCATCAGAGGAATCCTTATCCATTTTTTCTTCAGACACCTGATGCGCTGTGTCGTTTTTTACTTCATATAACTGTAATGTGATTGTGTTTGCTTCCGGGGAGATTTCTTCATATCCGGGATATAGACCTATCGTTTGCCGGAACATAGTTTCCTGACCATTTCTTCCTGTTTCCTGATAGCAGATTTTGTTTCCCTGATCGTCTGTTCCAATCAGATAATAATCACTGTCAATATATACTGTTCCATGATACATTCCGTAAATTGTACTTTCAAATGGATTCCATCTGAATTCTGTGAGATTCAGGACATTGGAATCCATTTTAATATTCTGATTCAGATTTAAATCCACAGTGTTTTTTTCCAGCTCTTCTTTTGATGTTTTAAGTTTAAATGTATAAGGTTCTATATCAGCCTGTATTTTCTGAACATCTTCCCATGTATCAGCATCGTCCATTGCAATCGGCCAGACTTTGAACTCTATGTTTACAGTTCCCTCAGTGTTAACTTCTTCTCCGATTGTGAAATCTTCCACTGTTATTGGATTTTCTGAGAAAGCATTAACTGTTCTTTGGCCTAAGCCCTGCTGAATTTCCTGACCGTTAATGCATACTTCTGTATATAAAAGTTTGTCTTCCACCGCATCCTTCACATCTGCGTCTGAATCTTCGCTGTCGGAATACGCAATCCATAAATTTTTGCTGTCCATCACAATCTCATTTAATGTTATGGTGATTCCATCTCTTGAAATGCTTTTTCCTACAACATTTGTATAAGAATCGGTATCACCGTTCTTAATTCCCAATGCCTGTCCGATCCATGAAGTTACTCTCTGTAATGCTGCTTTTACATCTTCCTGATATCTTAATGTGCATCCAACCATAATAAGCAATATGATCCCGGCGACTGCTGTTTTCCAACTCCTTTGTATATGGAAAAAACGATGCTGTTTTTTCCATGGTTTAGAAGCTTCATATATGTATTTATCATCCAGATCACCGATCAGTTCTAATGTTTTAAATCCTTTTTCCATATAAATGCTTCACCCTTTCCCATAGTTTTTTTCTGCTTCGATAGAGGCTGGATTTGATTCTGCTTTCTGAAATTCCATGACGGGCTGAAATTTCGCTGATGCTGTCCATATACCAGTAGCGTCGTATAAAAATGTCACAGTCACCTTTTTTCAGGGATTCCAGAAATTTTTCAAGAATTTCCAGAATCTCTTTTCTCTGGATTTCATCATTCAAAGAATATGCTGTTAAATCCTCTATTTCTTCCAGTTCTTTGCATAATTCTAATATGTGCTCTGTTGACCGTTTTGCAGCTTTTTTCCTGCGAAAACAGTCAATTGCCAGGTTTCGGGTTATTTTTCCAAGAAAAGCAGACAGAATTGCCGGTTTTCTGGGTGGTATGGAGTTCCATGTGGCTAGCCATGTATCATTGACACATTCATCGGAGTCTTCTTTATCATACAGAACATTCCAAGCAATACTAAAACAGTACCTGCTATATTTTTCTTCGGTCGCCTGTATGGCTTTTTCTGATCTGTCAAAATACAGATTGATAATTACTGTATCTTCCACTTTTTTCACCTCACGTTTCTTTTATTTTGCCTTCATAAAATAAGACGGATTTTGAATGGTAAAGTTGCAGTTTTAATAAAAATAATTTTCTTTTTCCAGAGTAAACAATATACTGTCGAAAAGTCAACATGTCTTTTCGCTATCTTTTCACAATTTCTGACTGGAGAAATGAAGTATATTCTGATAAAATGAGCATATAAAGGAGGACAAGCTGATTCCTTACAAATGATAAAAACCAAAAGAACAGCCGAAGACATTTTCAAGGTACGAATGAGGACTATACTTAACGAATAAGGGAGTACCTTATGGCAAACGCTAAACACGAAGATGCTGTTATGAAGATGGGCTTCGACTATTTTCGGAATACGATTCTTAAGACTCTGGGAATTGATTACCAGTATGAAGAAATCGGACCAACAGAGCTGGTGGAACTGACTATTCAGTCTTTGTATATGGACTTTACCTTTCTGACTACGGGTGGGTTCTATATACATACAGAGTTTCAGACTACGGATAAAAAAGAAGCGGATTTGCGAAGATTCCATGCATATGATGCAGTATATTCCAACAAGACAGGGAAGAAAGTTATTACTTACGTCATTTATTCCGGCGGGATTACGAATGTGAAATCTGAACTGGACTGTGGGTTATATACTTACAGAGTGCAACCGATTTATCTGAAAAACAAGAATGCAGATGAAGTATTCCGGAAATTAAAGCAGAAGCAGGATAACGGTGAAGCTTTTACGGAAGATGATTACGCAGCTCTTTCCCTGACACCATTGATGTCCGGAAAAATGAGCCGCAAGGATATGTTTAAAGAAGCAATTCGTTTGGCAAAGCCCAATATTGAGCTGAGTGCTGAAAAGGCAACCGCAATGTTGTATACACTGGCTGATAAATTCTTAGATAAGGCTGAGTTAGATGAAATTAAGGAGGTAATGCGAATGACCAGACTTGGACAGATGTTAATGGATGAGGGAATGGAACTTAAAGAAACCGACTCCATTAAAAAACTTATGAAAAATATGAACCTGACAATTGACCAGGCAATGAACGCCCTGGAAGTTCCAGCAGATAAACGTGAAAAATACCGCAAGACAATTACTCCAAATAATTAACGGATAAAAATACCGCCATATTGACTTATCATGATCAATATGGCGGTATCTTTCTTAATACAGTTTCTTACATTTTCTATCTGTTCATTTCATTGTACTGCACAATCTTTCTCATATTTCCAACCAAAAGCAATGTCAGTACCATGGTTATAATTTTAAACGGAATATTCATATAACCCTTACACAAATCCCAATATATGGCAATGCACATAACAGCAACAGTGCCTCCTGTCCATATGCACATGGACATTTTTGAGACATACAGGGCTTTTCTCGCTTTGGTTTTATCGAATTTGAAACCTATTTTCAGATGCCGTGGATAGATATTTTTATATCTGTATGTACTCAGTACAATCCCCATCAGTCCATAGGAAACTATAATGCAACTTCCTCCTGCAGATAAAAAGGGAAGAAATGTTACTGATTGTGGAAGTACACCCAGATTTTCCAGGATATTTATGAAAAAGTTTATAAGAAATACGATTCCGCATCCGCATCCCATCATCATGCCCAGCTGATTTTTCTGTCGCATGGCGGTGTTAAAAACTGCAAAAATCAAAACTGCCAGAACACAGCATAAAAGTATGGCTGCAATTGTTCCATATACAGATGACAGATAAGTCAGAATATAATCCGCATTAAAGGCCGGCAGATTTCCCATTACATCTGATTCACTTTTCCCTATCCATTTATTTTGCTGCCAGAATGAATGTAGCATTCCGGTGAAATAATCTTCCTCTCCACCACCTGAAAAAATAGCCTGTAAACGTGCAATCTGATATTCTGTCAGGCTGCTGCTCAGATACCTGATCAGAAAAGCTGCCACAGGCATAGCCAGAAAACCAGCCCAGATTCCGCAGATGGCTTTCTTTTTTCTCACAGTAAACCAGTTCTTTTGAATTGCGATTGTCAGCATAACCAGCATAGATACCAGCATCATACAAGCCGTCATAAGCGCAGGCATGGCACAGACCAATATAACAGGTGCAATCATCCATATGATTGCTCTCATCAAGCCCTTATATCCCCATCCATGATATTTATACAAAATTGCTCCATATATGGGAACATAAAACAGCATCAGAGTCTGCATGGATATTCCTCTTCCTCCCGGCAGTACAATGAAGTATCTTGCCCCATTTAACTGGCAGCCACCCAACAAGGTAACCAGACAGGCGAACAGTAAAACGACGGCAATTATTTTCGAAAATCTTGCCAGTACAGTGTAATCCAGAAGATATAAAATCATCATAACTGCAAGTCCGATCACGACATGGAACACATATCTGTCCGAACCGGCCGCAGCGTTTTCACTGATTTTTCCGGCAATCCCTGCATGTATCAATACGCCTGCAATGCTGATAAGAATGATTATTCCCAGAAGTTTCCATGCAACCTGAGGCCTGTGGACACTGTCAAGAGAGATTCCCGTTTCCACAGGATCTCCCATATCCCGGACAGCTTCCCTCTCTGCCTGTTCACGATCCATACCTGCCTGCATATTTGCCTCGATCTGATCTTCTATATGATCCTGAAGTTCCTTTTTTACATAAGGCCGCGCTTTTTTACAGCGAATCTGTTCCAGTAATGTTTTCAGATATTCGTCCATAGATTACACCTCCATTACAAGCACGTTGGTCACTGCTGCAGAATACTCTTTCCATTCTTCTACTTTCTTTTCCAGAAATCCCCTTCCCTGTCTGGTCAGGCTGTAATACTTTCTGGTCTTTCCGGCTGCTTCCTGTTCATATACTGTCAGAAATCCCTTATCCTCCAGACTGTGCAGCAATGGATATAGCGTTCCTGCTTTCAGCTCAAACACGTTCTGAGATTTCTGCCGCAATGTATCGATCATCTCATATCCATACATATCCTTTTCTGACAGCAATTTCAGTATAAGCATTGTCATACTCCCGGAAACCAGTGATTTTTCAATAGCCATGGTATTCACCTCCCATTGTATAGATTGTCTATATATCGGTTATCTATATAATAAAGGAACCTGTATGCTATGTCAACTGTTTCCGGAATAATTTTGATAACTTCACTGCTACGGCAACCGAGTTCTGATATCTATATACTTTTTCAGACAGAAAAACCACCGCATTGTCATATAGTAACACAATGCGGTGGTATAAATCTCTCAAAACAGATCCAGCATACTGTCCAGATAGATTTTTTCTCTGACATGTATCTGGTATTCCGGCTTGGTCATGTAATAGAGCAGAAATTCCAGTATCAGGGCACTGCCAAGTCCTCTTCCTTCTATTTTAAAATTTGAAAATCCCATTGGCAGATAGATATCCCGGATATCATTGATTCCAATAAACCCTGGATTCTCTATAGCTTTTGAAAAAAGATAGCCCCTCTCTCCTTCTGGTGCCTTGCAGTGATGCTCCGGGCAGTTTTCACCCAGATTCTTGCGGCTGACCGTTTCATAGCAGGCTTTTCTGTCCCTGCATCCAGCCCAGCAGCATTCATTGCAGAGAAATTCTACTTTGTCCTTCTCAGCCTGAGACAATGTATTTAACTTATCAAAAGCCTTGTTTAGCCGGAAATCCGGCACAACATAATGGAAATCTTTTCTCCTGATTTCTTCCTCAAGCTGTGTAAAATCTGTCAGAACCTTGGTAGTGGAGGAAACAAAATAGAGTCCCGGATACTGCTCCTTAAGATGTTCCAAAAGCAGTTCTGAATAAATGATCACACCGTTTCGCGGTTCTCTGTTTCTCTCAAACAACCGGCACAGTGCATTGCATTTTCTGTCTGAAAGGTGCTCCTGACGAAGCAGGGAATTGCTGAAAGTCAGTCGGGCAGAAATCCCATATTCCTGCATCAGTTCAAGAACCTCCTCCGGGTCATTCTCTCCGAAGCCAGCCCTGCCTCCACCCCAGATACAGTCTGCCGGAGCACCATATATGGAGCCAATTTCACACCAGTCGTAAAAATATTCCCTGTGTTCCCGGAATAAAGGCAGGAACATCCGGTACAGCTCATAAAATTCAAACAGCCCGGGCAGGTGAAAATATGCTTTCTCCCTCATTAATTTTCCAGCACATCCTCTATAGTTTCCGAAGCATCTTCAAGGGCATCCAGGGCTTCGATCAGTTCATCTGCTTTTCCTGTGTGTGTCTCCTCTTCTTCATACTCATCAATCAATGCTGTCAGCTGATCTTTTATCTCTTCCAGACCTTCATAGATTTCCTTTAATTTTTCTTCCCTTTCCATTACGGATGAAAGCTTTACAACTTTAGACATTGCGATACCTCCCATATGCATTTTCTTTAGGAAAAATTATAACACTGCCTTCTTTTTATGTCCATATGGTTCAAAGAGACTTGTGATACTTGTTTTCTCTGTGGTATTCTATAGGTATGATTATTGCGTTACGCAAAATGTAAAATGGAGGATTTTTATGTTAATTTGTGATTATATTGTAGAATCTATTGACGGTGACTATGCACATCTTCGCAGAACAGATCTGCCTGAAGAAGAACTGAAGCTCGTAGCACGGGCACTTCTGCCCTTTGACATCACAGAAGGATGCAGATTACATTATGAAATGATGCAGTATAGTATCATTGACTGATTTGGCAGTCTCCGACTCACAGCAAAATAATTTGCATCATTGATTATCACATGGAGCAAAAAGAAGTGTCAAGAAATAGTTTCTTGACACTTCTTCACCCATATCTACTCAATATGATTATATGCTTTTTCTTATTTCCGCTCCAAAAATCCCTTGGTTTTCCCCATAACATCCTGGAGAATTTTCAGGTTTTCCAGTGTATCTGTTGTTTCCAGTGAATGGTTTGCGTTTTCATAAATATACATTGGCACCTGCTGTTTCTTGGAAAGAGCCTGTATTTCAGAAACAATACTCCATGGATCTGAAGTTCCGATAAAGGCAATGGCTTCTCTGTGAGCAAAATTGTAGGTGTATTTCAATGGTGTGTATAGTATCTGCCGGCATCTGATGCTGTGTTTCTCTGCATATGCGGATGCTATGATCGTGCCTACGCTTTTTGCGACAAATAATATTTCATCATATTTGTCAAAGTCAATGGCAGAAAGACTTTTCTCTGCCTGTTCATAAAGGCTTTCGAATGCCTGCTGCATTTTTTCTTCATTTCCCCGGATATTTCCGCCATCATAAGTATAGCTTAATGCAATTGTTTCTTCATAGCCACATTCCTGCGCCAGCTTTCGTGAATAATATAAAAGCGGCTTGTCACAATGATACCCGATACCAGGGAAAAATACTGCTGCCTTCATGTTCTGCTCTCCATTTAATAACTGCTCTATCATTTTTCATCAGATTGCCAGAAGATTCTTGATTGCTTCCATATAAACCAGAACTGCCTCTTCCATACCGGATACGAGAATAAATTCATCTGCACTGTGGATACGATAATCAATTCCCGGCTTCTCAGGTCCAAATGCAATGATATTTTTAAGAGACTTTGCATAAGTGCCGCCGCCGATTACCATTGGTTTGTTCTCTGTATCGCCTGTTACATCTGTGTAAGCTTTATATAAAGCATTTACAAGTGGGGATTCTCTTGGGAAGAATAAGGCATCACCAATTCCCAGAATCTCTATACGTCCATTCTCATCCTCAAGTCTGCTCTCACACATCCTGCGGACTTCATCTGATTTCAGTGTTACAGGTACTCTGATATCAATTGTACAGGAAATCACATCATTCTCTGTTTTGATCATACCATTGCAAAGAGTAAGTTCGCCATACTCATCTGCAAATTTCAGTCCAATGCCTTCACCATCGCAGGATGTGCCGATATGTGTATTATAGAATTCCACAAAATCGTCCTTAAATCCTGCTTTCTCGAGACATTCAAAAGTAACACCTATTGCATTGACCCCAAGAGTCGGAGTACTGGCATGTGCCGGAACTCCCTTTGCATAAATACTGATCTGTCCATTTTCCTCTGTTACCTTATATTCCTGAAGCTTTGTCTCTGCAAGTACAGCTTCCAGTCTCTCCTTCAGTCCCTCTTCGGCAGGAACAACTATTGTGGAGGAATCGCACACTGCGTTAAAAACAAAACCACCATCTGCAGAAATGATTTTCGTGTTCTTGGAATAAGCCATCATCTGCAGAAGTCCCTTTTCGCCATGAATACACGGAAAACTGGCATCCGGGGTAAAGCCGCAGGATAATTCTTCTGCCACTTCATTATAATGTTCCATACATTTGGAACCTGTTTCCTCATTACATCCCATAATGAGACGTACTCTCTTGTTCAGCTTCACACCTGAATCGCGAAGAAGCTTCATTGCATAAAGAGCTTCCAGAACAGGTCCCTTATCATCTGTTGTTCCACGACCATAAACATAATCACCCTCGCGTGTCAGTTTAAACGGATCATAACTCCAGTCGCCGCCTACAGGTACAATATCCAGATGTCCGGCGATACCAACAATCTCATCACCCTCGCCCATCTCTGCATAACCACAGTAATTGTCCAGATTGACTGTTTTAAATCCAAGCTCCTGTGCTATCTTAAGACCTTCTTCCAGTGCTTTGGCAGGACCTTCTCCAAAGGGCTTATCCTCTGCGGGAGTGCCAAGCTGTGAATCAATGGCAACCAGCCTTCCCAGATTGGTAAGCATCTCCTCTGTTAATCCATGAATCTGTTCTTTAATATCCATAATTTTTGCGCCTCCAGTTAAATACTTTCTCTATCTTTGAAATATCTTTATCACTATTTTATCATTTTATCATATTCGGGCACAAAATAACAGCAGATTGCAGGAATGTTTTTTCAAAACACGATATTTCAGACCCACTCTATGGCCAGATAAAATTGCAGTTTCCGGCCTCCAGACCATCAATGAGAATGTTCTGACCTGTACAGAAGCGGTTTTTTACCGCCATAAAGTAAATCCACTCTGCAGCCTCTTCCACAGACATCCACCGTTTCAGAGGTGTAAGTTCCATAATCTGATCCCAGAGCTTTTCATCCTCCATCACCGGCCGGTTCAGTTCAGTCATAACCCCGCCGAAATCCAGACTGTTGCATGTGGCCTGATAAGGAGCTATCCTCATGGCCACGTTTTTCGTGTAGGCAAGGACTCCTCCTTTGCTTGCCGCATACTCCGGAAATTCAGACCCTGTATGCCCGCTTGCTGATCCAATCATAATAACAGAATAAATATTGGGATGAATGCCGTAATGTTCTGTAACAGAAATCGTCCCTTTCAGATTTACATCAATATCATCGCCATTCTGAACCCCTGCATTATTGATCAGAATATCTACCGGTCCGATTTCCGGATAAGAGTTTTTGTCTCTGATATCCAGACAGAAATGAGTATATTTCGGATGTTGGATTGAAGATATATTTTTATCAAATCCATAGACTTCATGATTTTCTTTCAGGAAAAATTCTGCACAGCCTTTTCCAATCCCGGATGCTGTGCCTGTGATCAGAACTTTCATCAGGCAAAATTCTCCTTCATGCTTTTACGTAGCGCTGTAATAAGAACTGCTGCTACTGCAATACACAGAACCCTGTCAATGTAGTCTGTGATAAACTGAACTACAAAACAGCTTCCTACCATTCCAAGAGGTGTTTTTGCCAGAAGCTGTACAAGAACAGTGGATCCGGAAGAAGTGATTCCTCCAAATAAAAATGCCGTAATACAGGAACTGATTATAGTAGATGGAAGTGTGATCACAAGAGCAGCCGGAAATATCTGCCACTTTTTCGGCTGGAATTTTCTGTACACAAGACCTGTCACAAAACCAAGAAGAATTCCTACTGGAGCATAATACAGGGAATAAATATCTACAGTCATTCCCATCAGCAGACCGCTGAGCAGATTAGGCAGCATTCCATAAAAGGGTCCCAGGACAGCAGCCACAAATACAGTTCCAATACTGTCCAGATAAATAGGAAGTTTCAGAAATAAAGCAATCTGTCCTCCCACAAAATTAATGCAGATAGCAAAAGCGATCATACAGATCTTCTGTACACTTATTTTTTCAGTTTTCATTTTAAATCTCCTCGTATTAAGTCTTGTAAAATATCCAGTTTTTCCGGTTCCTGATCAAGGATCCTTGAAAGAAACATCTGAAAGAATCCATACACATCTACCTCAGTCAGCACCCTTGCATTTGATGCTTTCCGGTAGAAATTCATAGAGTCCACAACAGACTGCCCAAGAGAAATCCCCTCTGTTTCAATCTGTACATAGGAATCAAAGCCTTTGCAGAATTCCGGATTGATAAAATATGCCACTGCCAGGGGATCATTGATCACACAGCCAATGATATGCTCCCATTCCCAGTGGAAATCAAAATAGAATTTCGTGATCTTCTTTACAAATTCCCCTGTTTCTTTGTTCAGACGGCACATATACTCCAACAGATCAGGCGTGAGCACAATCTTTCTCGTCACATCCAGCCCCACCATATGGATTTTCTGGCCATTCTGATGGAGTGTCTCATATACCAGGGAAGCGCCGTCCGGGTCACACCAGTAATTGTATTCTGCAACAGGTGAACAGTTTCCATGACTTTTAAAGCTACCGCCCATGGAAACAATTTCCTCAATACAGGAAAATGCTTCTTTATCCTTCTGGATCAGTCTGGCAAGATTGGTCATAGGTGCCAGTTCGATTATGGATACTTTCTCTTTTTTCAATACATCAGCAAGAAAATCCACAGCACTGATCTGCTGATGATAACCGGTTACTTCCGGCAGAAAGCTTTCACCAAGCCCGTCTTCTCCATGAGTGTCCAGAGCATTCACGTAATCCCGCCTTAAGGGAGTGCTTTCCCCAATGTACACAGGAACGTCCAGACGATTCATCTGCTTCAGGATTTTCTTTGCATTTCCAAATCCCATCTCCACCGGTGAATTTCCACACACAATGGTGATTCCGATCACTTCGATCTCCGGTGATTTCAGTGCAAGCATAATCGCAAGACTGTCATCAATCCCCGGATCACAATCAATAATTACTTTTCTTTTTTTCATTTAATTCCTTTCTGTCAAAGCAAAAAAAATACTTTTGTTTATCCCTCAATAAACAAAAGCATCAGCAAACAGACCGCTTATGATAACTCATAAGCGACCGCAATATTTTTTACTTTGCCTAGTTTTTTATACTGGGAGGGTTTCGAACCAGTTTCGGTGGTTATTTTAACACATATTTTTATGCATGACAACAGTTAGCGCATACACCATTTGAGATTTGCAGCATATTCTAAGAGCAGAAATCTCGTAAAGGAGTATCTGCATGAAAAATAAAAAATGGATCGCGCTGGCAGCTGCTGTTGTGCTTGCTGTAACTGCACTTCCTGCGACAGCATTTGCAGAGAAAAAAGACAGCACAGACGATAAGATGCTTACAAAAATCACTTTGAACGAAGTAGCACATTCTATTTTCTATGCACCGCAGTATGTAGCAATCGAAGAGGGATATTTTAAAGATGAGGGGCTTGATATGACGCTTATAACTGGCTTTGGGGCAGATAAAACTATGACTGCCGTCATATCCGGCGAGGCGGATATCGGATTTATGGGAGCAGAAGCATCTATCTATGCCTATCAGGAAGGAGCTACTGATCCTGTTGTAAACTTTGCACAGCTTACCCAACGGGCCGGAAATTTCCTTGTGGCAAGAGAAGAAATGCCGGATTTTAAATGGGAAGATCTGAAAGGCAGGAAAGTTTTGGGCGGACGCAAAGGTGGCATGCCGGAAATGGTATTTGAATATATTCTGAAGCAGAATGGCCTTGACCCTCAGAAAGATCTGTCTATTGACCAGAGCATTGACTTCGGCGCTACTGCGGCTGCTTTTACAGGAGATGATTCGGCAGATTTCACTGTAGAATTTGAGCCGTCTGCTACTGCTCTTGAAAAGCAGGGCGCTGGGTATGTCGTGGCATCCCTTGGTGTTGACTCCGGCTATGTGCCTTATACCTCCTACAGTGCCAAAACCAGCTATATGGAAAAAAATCCTGATATCATGCAGAAATTCACTGATGCTCTGCAGAAAGGTATGGACTACGTTCAGAGCCATACTCCAGAGGAGATTGCAGAAGTAATCGAGCCACAGTTCCCTGAAACAGATCTGGATACCATCACAGCCATTGTAAAACGTTATTACGATCAGGACACCTGGAAAGAAAATCTGGTGTTCGGGCAGGATGGTTTTGAACTGCTGCAGGATATCCTGGAAGATGCAGGTGAACTGAAAGAACGTACACCGTATACAGAACTGGTCAACACAGAATTTGCGCAAAATGCTTCCTGATGATTTGCTTTCTCTGATTCTCCTGTAATTTTAGCCCGATATTCGTGTCTTCTCATCCGTTCCTTCATATTGTCAGAGATTTTTGACTTGATTCAGCCAAACCATAATCTTATATATACTTTGAGTAACAGGTAGTAAAAAAGAACCATATTTTAACTCCAATTTTGAAAAACGCAGACAAAATTTCGTCATTTTGTCCTGCGTTTTTCTCATGCCTTTTGACAGTTTGACGGAATCCCCGGATACTGATTCCGGCTTTTCGTCAGAATGACAAGAAACAAAAAAAATCTTTGTACGATTCTTCCCTAGCCATCCCCCCTCCTTTTCGCTATACTGTCTACAGATGAAAAAAACAAGTAATCAATCAGCAAAAACAATATGAAATAATTTTGGAGGAATAATAATCATGGCAAGCTTATCATTACAGCACATTAACAAAACTTACCCAAATGGTTTCCAGGCAGTTAAAGATTTCAATCTGGAGATCGAAGATAAAGAATTCATCATTTTCGTAGGACCTTCAGGATGTGGTAAATCTACTACACTTCGTATGATTGCCGGTCTGGAAGAAATTTCCGGCGGTACATTAAAGATTGGTGACAAAGTTATGAACGATGTAGAGCCTAAAGACCGTGATATCGCAATGGTATTCCAGAACTACGCTCTGTATCCTCATATGACAGTATATGATAACATGGCATTCGGACTTAAACTTCGTAAAGTTCCGAAAGACCAGATTGATAAAGCAGTTCGTGAAGCTGCAAGAATCCTTGACCTTGAGAAACTTCTTGATCGTAAACCGAAGGCTCTTTCCGGTGGTCAGAGACAGCGTGTTGCTATGGGACGTGCTATCGTACGTAATCCTAAGGTATTCCTTATGGATGAGCCTCTTTCCAACCTGGATGCTAAACTTCGTGTACAGATGCGTATCGAGATTTCCAAGATCCACCAGAGACTGGGTGCTACAATCATCTATGTAACACATGACCAGACAGAGGCTATGACTCTTGGTACCAGAATCGTTGTTATGAAAGACGGTGTTGTTCAGCAGGTAGATACACCTCAGAACCTGTATCAGAAACCAGGCAACTTATTCGTTGCAGGATTCATGGGATCTCCGCAGATGAACTTCCTTGACGCTGTTATCTCCGAAAAAGGCGGCAACCTTATCGCTAAAGTTGGCGATCATGAACTGGCTATCCCGGCTGCTAAAGCAAAAGCTCTTAAAGATGGCGGCTATGTAGGTAAAACAGTTGTTCTCGGTATCCGTCCGGAAGATATCCATGATTCCCAGATGTTCATCGAAGCTTCTCCAAGCGCACCGATGACATCCGTAGTTAAAGTTTACGAGCTTCTCGGAGCTGAAGTATTCTTATACTTCGACGTAAACGGAACTCAGGTTACAGCACGAGTTGATCCTCGTACAACAGCTAAGACCGGTGATCCGATCAAATTCGCATTCGATATGGAAAAATCTCATTTCTTTGATAAAGAAACAGAACTTACAATCTGCAACTAATTTTCAGGAATCTTTAATAAACCCGGGGAGTTTTCCCCGGGTTTTTATGTTATAATATAGAATTGGCTGCCTGATTACTTCGATCAGACAATTTGCAAGGATTGCTATAAGCTGATTCATACCCCAAAAGAAAGGATTGACCTAATGAAAATACAACAGATTTTACAGAAATGCCTGACAGACTGGAAGAATATCAGCCAGATTGATTTCTGTCTGCTGGATTCTGATAACCATATCTTTCTCTCTACCTGCGATAAAAAACTTCCTGCAGAATCAAAACTGGAAGAATTTCGCCAAAGCAGTGCCCTGTGTGTTTCCAATACAAGCTGCTGCCTGTATAAGATCATGGAGAACCATTCCATCTCCTATATTCTGATCGTATGGGGAAAAGCAGAAAGTACTGCTACCATCGGAGAGCTGGCCGTATGCCAGGTACAGAGTCTCCTGGCTGCCTATGCAGAGAAAAGCGACAAGAATACCTTTATGCAGAATCTTCTCCTTGGTAGTTATTCCGATGTAGATGCCTTTAACCGCGCCAAGAAACTGCACATTGCAACTTCTGTTCAGCGTGCCGTATTTCTTGTGGAAACCAAACAGACCAAGGATGAGAACGCTCTCGCTACGATCCGGAATATTTTCTCTGCCCGTACCAGAGATTTCATCACAGCTATTGATGATACAGGGATTATCATCATCAGAGAATTACAGTCTACAGAAACTTATGAGGATCTGGAATCAATTGCATATATGCTTGTAGATATGTTAAATACAGAAGCAATGACTTCCGCATGGGTTGCATACAGTAATCTGGCAGAGGATATTTCCAGGCTTCCAGACGCATACAAGGAAGCACATACAGCCCTTGAAGTAGGCAAGATTTTCTACGCAGATAAAAATGTATTCGGATATAACCAGCTTGGAATCGGCAGACTGATCTACCAGCTTCCTGTTTCCATATGTGAAATGTTTATCGACGAGATCTTCAAAGAGGAAACTCTGGATTCTATTGACGAAGAAACCCTGATCACCATCCGTACCTTCTTTGAAAATAACCTGAATCTCTCCGAGACCTCCAGACAGCTTTATGTACACAGAAATACTCTGGTGTACCGCTTTGAGAAGCTGCAGAGAAAATTCGGACTGGATATCCGTGCATTTGAGGATGCATTAACATTTAAACTGGCGATGATGGTTGTGGACTACATAAAATATTCTAAAAATCATCCGTCATAGATTTCTCAGACAATTTGATAACATCCATCTGCGTGATCAAACCGGCAGACTCTTACAGCTACGTGGCTACGCGATTCTACACCGAATAACTGGCTCCGCAGGGACTTACTTGATTCGGTTAAAAAAGCGTTATATCTTCACCAGAAATCTCTGTTGAAAATACAACGCTTTTTATTATTTCTTATATATTCTATTTCGCTTCTTTCAGCAGCATCAGATGCTCTTCCGGAAAATGAATATATTTCGGAACTTTTGCATGCGGATCTTCCTCAAAATTTCCTTTGGGGCACATCCACCAGACCGGCTGACAGTCTCCACCTTTCTTGTTCTTCAGTAAATACTGATGTTCAAAGGTCGTTTCAATATATTCCATAACTTCCACTTCCATGTGGTTCTCTCCGCCTTCAGATGCACCTTTCATCCAGTGACCGCGGATTCCCACATGCGTAACATCATCCGGCACCACATCTTTGGTCTGCAGCATCAAATCCCAGTCCACTGCATAAATACTGTGTTTTCCCATTTTCTGTACAGTTGAGAAATTTTTACACCCTGTCAGTCTGGCTGCCTGCAGAATACCGGGTCGTTCAAAGAGTTTCTTGGTTTCTCCTGTAGTAAGTGCCTGACCGCTGTCCAGAATTGTCAGATGTCCGCAGAACTTGTAAGCCTCATCGCGGCTGTGAGTGACCAGAATCATATCACCTGTGTACTCATTAAGAAAGTTCTGCATATCACGCTGCATGATATCTTTCAGATATCCATCCAGTGCTGAGAACGGTTCATCCAGAAGGATGACTTCCGGTTCTCCGATCATCATTCGTGCCAGTGCGACACGCTGCTGCTGACCTCCGGAAAGCTGTCCCGGATAACGTTTCTCCAGCCCGTTAAGCTGATAGCGCTCTATGTAATCTGCCACTTTTGCCTTAAGATGTTTCTTATCTCCTCTGTATCCGCATGCGATATTCTTCTCTACAGTCATGGTAGGAAAAAGTGCATAGTTCTGAAAAAGATAGCCGACCTTCCTCTCCTGCGGTTTAAGATTGATTTTCTTTTCTGAATCAAAAAGAACTTTATCATTTACAACAATTCTTCCTGAGTCCGGTGTCTGGATTCCTGCAATACAGCGCAGAGTCATACTTTTTCCGCTTCCGGATGCTCCAAGGATCCCCATTGGAGAACCATCACTCTCCAGCTTTACTTTCAGAGTGAAGCCATGAAGTTTCTTCTCAATATCCACACTGACTGCCATTACATCCACCTGCCCATCTTCATTCCCTTACCGGAAACGATATTGATCGCCGCAACGATCACAAATGAAATGATCAAGATCACAACTACCCAGAAACCGGCCATGCCATAATTTCCTGCCGCAGTCTCCGAAGCAATGGCAACGGAAACGGTTCTGGTCTTGCCAAGAATGTTTCCTGCGAGCATGGATGTAGCACCGTATTCTCCGATTGCTCTGGCAAAGGCAAGGACTGTACCGGATGCGATTCCGGGTCCTGCTGTCGGCATGACAACTGTCCAGAAGATTCTTCTGTCACTCATGCCAAGTGTCTTGCCTGCTGCGATTAAATTCACATCCACCTGTTCAAATGCAGCGCGTGCATTTCGGTACATCAGTGGAAACGCAATTACAGATGCTGCGATCACGCAGCCCTTCCAGGTCTGTACGATCTTAATATCAAAATTATCCAGCAGAAATGCCCCGAACGGACGTCTCAGACTGAACAGCAAAAGCAGAATGAAACCGGCCACTGTCGGGGGAAGTACCAGAGGCATGGTCAGAATACCATCCAGTATGCCTCTGGAAAAAGGTTTCATCTTCATTACCAGTCTCGCAAAGAATATTCCCAGAAAGAACGCGATCACAGTCGCTGTGAAACCTGTTTTCAATGAAATCCACAAGGGACTCCAGTTTATTTCTGCCAGAAATTCACTCATTCTTATTTAGCTTCCTCTGTTGTCTCTGTCTCAGCATTTGTTTCTGTGTCATCTGCTTCTTCTGTTGCTTCTGCATCTTTATCATCTGTTTCGGAAGCATCATCTGCTTTGTATGCTGTGAATCCGTATTTCTCGAATACTTTCATAGCGTCGTCAGATTTGATGTACTCAAGGAATGCTTCTGTAGCTGCTGTATCATCTTCAGATGCCTCTTTGTCTTCGATAAGGCCTACCGGATAGAGAACAGGTGTCTTCAGTGCATCTGCCGGAGCTTCTGCGATAACGTCTACTTTATCTGCAACGGAAGCTGCATCTGTAGCATAAACGATACCGATCTCATTACTTCCTTCACTTACTGCAGCAAGAACTTCAGATACATTTTTACCTTCATTGATTTCCATCTTATTTACTTCATCTGTAATTCCAAGATTGTCGAAAATTTCTCTGGAATACTGTCCAACAGGAACGCTGTCACCTGCAAGTGCGATGTTGGCCGCATCTGTGATGTTCTCGAATCCTGTAACTTTTGTTTCTCCATCCTTAGGTTTGATCAGAACGACTTTGTTCTCAAGGATATCTTCTACAGTATCTTTCTTAGCCAGATCTTCGTCTACCAGAGCGTCCATCTGCTTGTCAGCTGCTGAGAAGAAGATATCGCAGCGTGCGCCTTCTTCGATCTGTGTCTGTAATGTGCCTGAGCTGTCTGCATTGTAGAGGATTTCAACATCAGGATATGTCTCATTGAAGTCTTTCTGGATTTCTTCCATTGCATTGCTTAAGCTTGCTGCGATGAATGTGTTGACTTCACCTTTTAAGTCTGTACCCGCTGCGAAAACTCCTGTGCTGAACATTCCTGCACTCAGTACTCCTGCCATCATTGCTGCAATTAATTTCTTTCTCATATTTTTACCGCCTTTCATTTAGTTTCGTTTTGTTTTATTCAGTTTTGTTTCCTTTTGTATCTATTGTACAAAACTTTTGTATTCTTGTCAATTTTATTTGTATATGTTATCATGTAAATGATAAAAGGTCGAAAGCCTTATTTTTACTGCCATAAACAACTTTCCGGCCTTTGATCGGGTATCAGATAAATCGTTACTGTTCACTCCGTTCTCAGTAACGCAGCCAAAATTCATTCCAGATTGCCTGTGGCAATGGAATTTTGGCTTGTATGTCTCGGGATTTTGGCATATCCATGCCAAAACACCTCGCGGGATAGTGGAGTGTGAACAGTAACGATAAATCTATAGAAAAAAAATAATAAACAGTGAGGTAATTATCATGAAATTAAGTGCACGCAATCAGTTAAAAGGGAAAGTAGTAAGTATCAATAACGGAGCTGTAAACTCCATCGTTTCTATTGATATCGGCGGTGGAAACATTATCACAGCAACCATCTCCTGTGCAGCAGTTGAAGAATTAAACCTGAAAGTAGGTTCTGATGCTTATGCAGTGATCAAGGCTACTAATGTCATGGTAGGTATTGATGAATAAACTTTACACAGCTCAGGAGGTCGCAGACCGTCTAAAGATCAAAAAGACAACGGTCTATGAACTTATCAAGCGCGGTGAGCTGGAATCTTCCAAAATCGGAAAACAACTCAGGGTCAGCGAAGATCAGTTGACACAGTATCTTAACAGAAGCAGTTCCGGCAATTCCGAAAGCGGGCAGGATATTCCATACACTTCTGTTAATTTTGAACCTGAGAGCTCTCTGCTGAAGAGAGATTATCTGCTTCATTCCAGTGGTATCATTTTAGGCGGCCAGACTTCTGCCGCCCTGGAGCTTCTTCTCGGCAAAATGTCCGCTCATCCTGATGGCCTTCCTGTCCTGCAGTCTCATATGAATGACTATAACGGACTTTATTCCCTGTATTTCGAAAAGGCACATATCGCTGCTACCAGTCTGGATATAGATGATATCCGTCACCTGGTTCCCGGAATCCCGCTGATACTTCTTTCTTTATATAAATACTCTGTCGGCTTCTATGTACAGGCCGGAAATCCTGAAAAGATTTCTTCTGTGGAGAACCTGACGGATCCGAAAGTTGTTTTTATGAATCGTGAAAAGGGAAGTGCCCGCAGGGTTTATCTGGACCGTCTGTTAAAAGAACGGGGAATCTCTTCTGAAAAAATCAGCGGATACAGAAATGAAGCTGTCTCTGATATGTCATCTGCATCTGCTGTTTTTGAGCACAGAGCGAATGTTGCTTTTGGAGAAGAAATGATCGCACGTTACTTTCCGGGACTTGATTTCGTCCCTGTGACTGATATGCAGATGTATCTGGCAATTCCTGCGGAATCTGTGAGAAAGCCGGGGTTCTCTGTTCTTGTGGAAATTGTACAGTCTGAAGATTTCAAAGCTGAGATTCATCATCTGACAGGTTATGATACCTCTTATACCGGCGAAATGATCTGTATATAAGAAACCTGTAACATAATAAAAAGCCCTGCTGTCCGGGATATACGCTTATGACGTACATGCCGCTTATACAGCAGGGCTTTTCTTATACATTATTTACAACCAAGAAGTGTTTTTCCGATAAAGTATCCAAGCACCAGAATACCAAGTGCGATTCTGTACCATCCGAATGCCTTAAAGTCATGTTTCTTTATGTATCCCATCAGGAATTTGATCGCGATAATGGAAACTACAAATGCCACTACCATTCCCACGATCAGGATCATCACCTCTGTTCCTGTGAAAGAGAAACCGAATTTCAGGATTTTCAGAAGACTGGCTCCGAACATGACCGGGATTCCCAGGAAGAAGGTAAATTCTGCTGCTACTGTACGGGAGGTTCCTGCAAGGATACCACCGATAATGGTGGAACCTGAACGGGATGTACCCGGAACTACGGAGAGTACCTGGAACAGACCGATGATGAGTGCAGTCTTAAATGACAGATTTTCCAGATTTGTACAGGTTGGTCTTCTTCTCTTGTTATAATTCTCAATGACAATGAAGAGGATACCATATACGATCAGTGCAATGGCAACTACTACATAGTTATTAAATTTCTCTTCAATGACATCATTAAACGGAAGTGCGATAACAATCGTCGGTATACAGGCTACTATAATTTTAAACCAGAGTACCCATTTCTCTTTATCACAGAACTTCTCCACAAAAGTAAGAATTCCTCTGGATACTGCACCATGCCTGTTAAGCACTGCCTGCTGTTTCTTTGAAATTGGTCTGATATAAAACGGCCACAATTTGTTCCAGTAGAGAACTACAACCGCGAGGATCGCGCCAAGCTGGATCACTACGAAAAACAGATTCTTAAAATCCTCTGTCACATTCAGTTTCAGAAACTCATCCACCAGGATCATATGTCCGGTACTGCTGATCGGGAGCCATTCTGTGATTCCCTCTACAATCCCAAGGAAAATGACCTTTAACAGTTCAATAAAATCCATAATCTTTTCCTTCCTGTTTTCTTTTTTTGTTGTTATTCTTATTTACAACGATTTTCAACCGGATCAGACAGGTTTCTGCCAGATAATAAGTAATGCAAAAGACCCACATATATCTATCTGACTCACTGTAAATACTCATATGATTATATTACACACCATGCCACTGATACAACTGTAATCTGTATTTTTCCTGCTGATTCTATAAGATAAAAACAGCCGCCTTTTCTCCGACAGAGAAAATTACGGCTGCTTTTCATCATTTCATATTATTTATCAGTTCTTTATCTTCTTGCGATCGTAGCAATATCAATAAGAGATAAATTGTTCAGGTCTGTATTCTCAAGGCTGGTTGCCAGTGCTTCTGCTGTATCCAGAGAAGTAAGGACATTGACACCTGTCTCGATGGCGTTACGTCTGATGACGAAACCATCCTTCTGATGCTCTACGCCCTGTGGCGGAGTATCGATGACAACGTCGATCTTATGACCAAGGATAAGGTCCATAAGGTTCGGTGCAGGCTGCTCCAGCTTATTTGTACGGATAACTTTGATTCCGTTTTCTTTGAGGACTTTTGCAGTTCCCAGTGTAGCATAGATTCTGTATCCAAGTGCTTCGAATCTTCTTGCGATCGGGATGATATCCTGTTTGTCTTCGTCTTTAACAGTGATGATCATGTTTTTATGTTTCGGAAGACGGATACCTGCTCCGATAAATGCTTTGTAAAGCGCTTCATTGAATGTCTCAGCAATACCAAGGCACTCACCTGTTGACTTCATTTCCGGTCCAAGGCTGATATCAGCGCCGCGGATCTTCTCAAATGAGAATACAGGCATCTTGATCGCATAGTGTTTTGCTTCCGGCTGAAGTCCCGGTTCATAGCCCATGTCTTTCAGCTTGTATCCAAGGATTACCTTCGTTGCAAGAGGAACGATCGGAATTCCTGTTACCTTGCTGATATACGGTACAGTACGGCTGGAACGAGGATTAACCTCGATTACATATACATCATCTCCAAGAACAATGAACTGGATGTTGATCATACCGATAACATGCAGTGCTCTTGCAAGACGTCTGGTGTATTCTGCAATTGTCTCTTTTGCTTTTTCGCTGATGGTCTTAGCCGGGTATACGGAGATACTGTCACCGGAGTGGATTCCGGCACGCTCGATATGTTCCATGATACCAGGAATCAGGATATCCTCGCCATCGCATACAGCATCTACTTCGATTTCCTTACCCATCAGGTATTTATCAACAAGGATCGGGTGCTCCTGTGCGATCTGGTTGATCACACCGATATACTCTTCTACGTCCTCATCGCTTACAGCGATTCTCATGCCCTGACCACCAAGTACATAGGAAGGACGAACCAGAACAGGATAACCCAGCTCATTTGCTGCTTTCTTAGCTTCCTCAGCAGTAAATACTGTCTGTCCCTTTGGTCTCGGGATCTCGCATTTTTCAAGAATCTCATCAAAGAGCTCACGGTCCTCTGCTGCATCTACGTTCTCCGCAGATGTTCCGAGAATCTTAACGCCCATCTTTGTCAGTGCTTCTGTTAATTTGATAGCTGTCTGACCACCGAACTGTACAACTGCTCCGTCCGGTTTCTCGATATTTACTACATTCTCAACATCTTCCGGTGTCAGAGGCTCGAAATACAGTTTATCTGCAATATCAAAGTCTGTACTTACTGTTTCCGGGTTGTTGTTGATGATGATGGTTTCATAGCCTTCTTTTGCAAATGCCCATGTACAATGTACGGAACAGAAGTCGAACTCAATACCCTGGCCGATACGGATCGGACCGGAACCAAGTACCAGGATTTTCTTTTTATCCGGTGTTGCTACTGCTTCATTCTCTGTGCCTTCATCGCCGTATACAGAATAGTAATATGGTGTTGCTGCAGCAAACTCTGCTGCACAGGTATCAACCATCTTGTATGCTGCTTTGATCTGGTATTCTTCACGAAGAGCTTTGATTTCTTCTTCTGTTTTACCTGTCAGACGAGCAATGATATAATCCGGAAATTCCATGCGCTTTGCTTCCAGAAGAAGCTCTTTTGTAAGCTTTCTGGTTTTAAGTGCATTTTCCATTCCAACAAGGATTGCCAGCTTATCAATGAACCAGATATCAATCTTGGTAATGTCATGAAGCATGGACTGCGGCATACCGCGGCGGATTGCTTCTGCGATTTTCCAGATTCTGCGGTCATCTACGATTTCCAGTTCTGCCAGAAGTTCTTCATCTGTAAGCTGTGTAAAATCGTAGGACATAAGGCTGTCTACATGCTGTTCCAGAGAACGAATTGCTTTCATCAGGGCACCTTCGAAGTTATGGCAGATACTCATAACCTCACCTGTTGCCTTCATCTGAGTAGTAAGGGTTCTCTTTGCAGTAATAAATTTATCAAATGGAAGTCTCGGAATCTTAACTACGCAGTAGTCAAGCATTGGCTCGAAACTTGCATATGTTTTTCCTGTGATCGCATTCGGGATCTCATCCAGTGTGTAGCCCAGGGCAATCTTTGCTGCAACCTTTGCGATCGGGTAACCTGTTGCCTTACTTGCAAGTGCAGAGGAACGGCTTACACGTGGGTTTACCTCGATTACACAGTATTCAAAGCTGTCCGGTTTCAGAGCGTACTGAACGTTACATCCACCTGTGATTCCAAGCTCTGTGATGATGTTCAGGGCTGAAGTACGGAGCATCTGATATTCTTTATCTCCCAGTGTCTGAGACGGAGCAACTACGATAGAGTCACCTGTGTGGACACCAACCGGGTCAATGTTCTCCATGTTGCAGACTGTAATGCAGTTTCCTGCGCTGTCACGCATTACTTCATATTCAATCTCTTTCCATCCTGCGATGCAGCGCTCTACCAGTACTTCACCTACACGTGAAAGACGAAGACCATTCTCCAGGATTTCACGGAGTTCATATTCATTATGGGCGATACCGCCGCCGCTTCCACCGAGTGTGTAAGCAGGACGAAGAACTACCGGATAACCGATGGTGTTTGTAAATGCAAGACCATCTTCTACTGTTGTAACAACCTTGGATGCTGCGATCGGCTCACCGATCTTCTCCATGGTATCTTTAAATTCCTGACGGTCCTCCGCTTTCTTGATTGTCTGGGCAGTTGTACCGATCAGTCTTATATTGTGTTCTTTGAGGAAACCTTTCTCATCCAGCTCCATGGCAAGGTTTAATCCCGCCTGGCCGCCCAGTGTAGGAAGGACGCTGTCCGGTTTCTCTTTCAGGATAAGCTGTTCTACTACTTCTACTGTCAGAGGCTCGATATAAACTCTGTCAGCGATATCTTTATCTGTCATGATGGTTGCAGGGTTGGAGTTAAGAAGAACAACCTCAATGCCTTCTTCTTTCAGGGAACGGCATGCCTGTGTTCCTGCATAGTCAAACTCTGCTGCCTGGCCGATGATAATCGGGCCGGAACCAATTACAAGTACTTTTTTAATGTCTTTATTTCTTGGCATTATTTATTTCCTCCCATCATATCCATAAATCTGTCAAACAGGTAACTGGAATCCTGCGGTCCCGGGCATGCTTCAGGATGGAACTGTACAGTAAAGATATTCTTTCCTTCGTATGCCATACCTTCGTTTGTGCCGTCATTGACGTTAACGAATGCAGGTTTTGCAATGTTTTTCTCTTCAAGTCCCTCAGCATCTACTACATAGCCATGGTTCTGGGAAGAAATGTAAACACGTCCTGTTGCAAGGTCTTTGACCGGATGATTTCCGCCTCTGTGTCCGTATTTCATCTTATGGGTATCTCCACCTGTTGCAAGAGCCATAAGCTGATGTCCAAGACAGATTGCGAAGATCGGAACTTCAGAATCATATAATTTTTTTATTTCCTTTATAATAGAAGTACATTCCTTTGGATCTCCAGGGCCGTTACTTAACATAATGCCATCCGGATTTGCCTCCAGAATCTCTTCCGCAGGTGTCAGTGCCGGATAAATTGTAACCTCACATCCTCTTTCATTCAGGGAACGTGCAATGTTTCTCTTTGCTCCCAGGTCAAGAAGTGCTACTTTCGGACCGTCGCCTTTTAAAATCTCTTTCTCGCGGCATGTTACCTTCTCTACTACCTTACCTGTTGTATATGCTTTTAACTGGGGGATAATTGTATCTAAATCATAATTTTCATTGACGGTGATCATACCGTTCATGGTACCTTTCTCACGAAGGATTTTCGTTAAGGCTCTGGTATCAATTCCGGCAATACCTGGAATATCATGCTTTGTTAAGAAATGCTGAATCGTGTCCACGCTTCTGAAATTACTTGGGACACGGGATAATTCGCGGACAATAAAGCCGTCCACCCATGGCTTTGATGACTCCTGATCATCATAACAGATTCCGTAATTCCCAATGAGGGGATAAGTCATACATACTGCCTGTCCTGCATAGGAAGGGTCGGTCATTACTTCCAGATAACCGGTCATGGAAGTATTAAAGACGATTTCGCTGATAACGTCTCTCGTTGAACCAATGCTTGTACCTTTGAACACATGGCCATCTTCTAATATCAGAAATGCTTTCATACAATCTCCCTTTCTTATCTTTATATTGTGTCTATCACTTATTTTTTCCTAAATCTTCAAGATTGTATCACAGCAAAGTGCTTTTTTCAACCTTATAAGGTACTAAAAATAATTAAGTTGATATTAAAAACTTTTTTGTAATTTCAGGCAGATTCAATCACATGCATTCACTGCTTTCTCACATCCAAATACCTCTATAAAATTTAAATCATCCTCTTCTCTGTGCAACTCTACACCGGATAACTGCTCCGCAGTTTATCAGAAGAAGCTTACACTTCTACGTAACAAATTGTGCGTTTTGAGGATACTGTAAAAAAAATTAAAAAAATTTCAAAAAAGCTATTGACTTTTATCCATACATCGGTTATTATAAATGAGCAGTCGCGAGAGAGCGATTGATAAATAAGAAATGCAGAAGTGGCGGAATTGGCAGACGCGCAGGCTTCAGGTGCCTGTGGTAGCAATATCGTGTGGGTTCAAGTCCCATCTTCTGCATTATTTTTTTACTCAAAAAAGGAAACTGATACAGTTTCCTTTTTTCTGTTCTTATGATACAAAAGACATCAGATAACGGTAAATCTTCCATGTGGTTTCATTATCGTAATGAGTTCCGTCTGTTGTCTTATATCCCTGCTTTTTCAGATAAGAATAAAGATCTGCATATTTCGCACCGGCAACTTCTTTTTTCATTCTGGCATTGAAATCTTCGATTTCCTCATTTGTTACATAAGGATCTTTGGTTACCTGTCCCACTGCCACAATATAGACATCCGCTCCCTGCGCTTTCCATTTTGGAATCTCCTCATTCAGCAGACTGATATAATTTGAAATATTGTATACATCATTAACACCAAGCCAGACAAAAATATCTTCATTTCCTTTCATCTGCTCCTGCAAGGTCTTCAGGGCAGTATCTCTAAGCCATTTATACCCCATTCCAACCTCACATATCCATGTGATGTTATCGTTCTCCACAACATCTTTCATCATATCTGTTCTGGAATCTCCAATCATAATAGTCTTTCGCATTACCGCCTCTGCCGGATCACTCAGTTCAGAATATACAACATTTCCCTGATTTCGTACATATGCCCGTATTCTGTAATAATAAGTCTTTCCTGAAACAGCACCTGTATCTGCATAACTGAATGTTGTATTGCCGGAAACTATATTGATTCTTTTATATCCTCTGTCCTCGGATTCTGACCGGAATATCTGATATCCTTCTGCAGTTTTGATTTTTTTCCATTTGATCAGGGTTCCGCTTTCTTCTCTCACTCTTATCCGGGTGATCACAGGTTTTCCGGGAGCTGTTTTTATCTCCAGTGCTTTCGATGATGGGCTGTACAGAGTTTTGTTTCCCTGTTTCAGATAAGAACGTATCTTATAAGTGTAGAGCTTATCTTCAGAACCTGTCAGTGTAAAACTGGTAATGTTCCTGTTCTTGATCCTTCCCACGCATTTGTATTTCCCGTAGGCTTTATAATACAGAAAAATCTGATAGCCGGAAGCCTTCTTTACTTTATTCCAGTTCAGAGTCACTCTGTTTCCGGTTGCTGTTCCGGACAATACCGGTGTTTCCGGTTTTGCAGATGCTGCGGATGCCGATACTGTTCCAAACAGCATTACCGCTATCAACCAAAATAAAGAGAAACTCTTTCTGATATATTTCACATGACATTCCTCCCATCTATAACAATTCATCTATAGCAATACCGGACTGTCCACAGTATTTTACGGAATTGCCATAATCAAAGAGCCGGCTCTGTAAAAGATATCTGCTCTCACATCGCCGGCTTGATTTTATACTGTTCTCAATTATTTTTGTATTATTTGACTTTCACGCTCTTCACTGCACTGTAACCTGTATATACCTTGGCAGATCCTACCATCTTATATGCGCGTGCTCTGAAATAATAAGTTTTACCACTTGTCAGTTTTGTCTTATTTGCGGTCAGCTTTGTAGTTCCTTTTACAACCGTACCCTTCTGGGATTTCTTGGATGATCCACAGTAAACATCATATCCGTCTGCACCTGCAACAGCCTTCCAGCTTACGGTTGCCACACCTTTTTTGGTGGACTTCACAGAGATTGCCGGCTTTGTACCTGTTGCTGTAGCTTTCACTTCTGCGGAATTTGACCAGGATCTGAGGTTCTTATTGGCATCTTTTACCTGTACAGTTGCTGTAACTCTGTATGTGTAGGCTGTTCCTGTAGAAATCACATTATCTGTGTAATCTTCTCCGAACTCTGCGTCAGCCAGATCACCATTATCCCATGTTTTAACAGTTTCATATGCACCGTTGCCTGTTTTCTTCTCCAGTTTGTAAGAAGCATCATCTGTACTGGATCCAACGTTTACCACGATCTGATCCCATGTTGCAGATGTGATGGATGCAGTTGCCTTCAGCATTTTGACCTTGGATGAAACTCCTGCATCACAGCTGAACTGCTGAGGTACGGCAATCCATTCCGGTGTAAAGTCAATAGAAGGTGTCTTACTCAGTGAATTTCCGTCAAGGTATAAGGAAACTACCTGAGATCCTTCCTTGCTGTTTTCCAGTTTCAGGTTTGTGATCTTATTGTTTCTCAGATCAAGGATTCCCTGAAATCCGGCGCAGTTGAATGAAGTGATGGCATTATTGGAGACATTGACTTCTGAAAGACTCTTTACATAATCAGTATCTCCGATGTTCAGTCCTGCATTTGCCTGTGTGGTAAATTTATTGGAACTTGCATCTACGAAATCCAGGTTCTTAAGATATTTCCTGGAAGGCATTACTACCTTTGTCAGTTTATTGCTTCCATACTTCACTACACGAAGATTTGTGCATTTGCTGAGATCCAGAGTTCCTGCAAGACTGTTATTACTCAGATTCAGATATGCAACTTTTGTATTCTTTGTAATATTTACAGAAGTAAGTTTGTTATTTGCCGCAAACAGATCTGTCGCATAGGTAAAACTTTCAATACCTTTCAGGTTGGAAATTCCAAGTCCTGAAACATCGATCGTCTTGGCTGCTTTGATCTCTGCCGCTGAAAGCATCTTATCCTTGTCTGTATCAATATTGTCCAAAATATACTGGCGGAACTTCGCATCCGGGAAGTTCGCTGAACTGACTGCTACTGCTGATGATGCTTCAGCAGCATCAGACTGAAATTCAGATCCGTCCTCTACATCCGGAGCTTCCTCTTCTGCTGCGTCAACAGACTGTTCTTCTACTGTTGATGTATCATCACTAAAATCAGCAGCCTGAACACTGATACCGGAAGTCATCATAACTGCACTGATCATTCCTGCGACTAATAACTGATTTAATTTTCTGTTTTTCATCTTTCCCTCTCCTGTTCTTAATTTTCATACTTTTTGATACGATATAAAATTATCATATTTCATATCAATTTGCAATATATTTTAATTATACTGTAATTATCTGGTAAATCTGTAAAAATAATTTACCCTGCAGTTACTTACTTCTCTTCCATTGTTTCTTTTTCCACTGGTGTTTCTTCCACCGGCTGTTCCTGTGCTGGTTCTGGTTCTGTTTCTGCTGCTTTCTCTGTCTCTGGTTCTTCCGGCTGTAATTCTTCTGCCGGTGTTTCTTCCGGTCCATTACTCCCATCTTCATCTTCATCTGAAGATACAATATCATTTTCCACATTCTTCGCCGGTTCCGGAGTCGGGCATGGCGTTCCGCAATACGGACAGAAACTTACATTAATATCCACCTCCCGCTCGCAGGACGGGCAGATTTTCTCTCCTTTCAGGTTCGCCGCATTATCCTTATACTCCCTGATTTTCAGATAATGCTGATCAATCTCCTGACATAAAGCACTTAACTCACTATCAATTCCATCACCCTGAGAATGTCGTCTGTAAACAATATCACCGATATCAACTTTGATTTTCTCAATAATGCGCTCTTCTCCTGTGATTTTACTTCTTATCTTCTGCGCCTCGATCGTCTGCTCTGCGCGGGCACCTAATTCTCTTGTAGTCTTTCCCAGTTCCTTCGTTGTTTTTGAAAATGTCTTAACTAATCCATCAAAAAAATCTGTTCCCATAATATTTACTCCCTTCTATTATTCTCCTCATAATGCAAGAACAAAACTATTTTAATTAATGACTACCCTCCAGCAGGATCGGCTCCTGTCCGCGAAGAAGGATCTTCGGACCACCGTTTCCTTCTATGTATTCTCTTGTGATCACAACCTCTCCTATGCTGTCATCTTTCGGAATCTCATACATGATATCCAGCATATACTCTTCCAGTATCGCACGAAGTGCCCTGGCACCTGTATCTCTCTCCAGTGCTTTTGCAGCAATTGCATGAAGTGCCCCGTCTTCAAATTCCAGTTTCACCTCATCCAGTGCAAGAAGTTTCTGATACTGTTTAAGAATCGCATTCTTCGGCTCCTGCAGGATCTTCACAAGCATATCCTCATTCAATCCGTCCAGAGTAAAGATGATCGGAAGTCGTCCGATAAATTCCGGAATCATTCCAAAACTGCGGATATCCTCCACTGTTACTTTCTGAAGCAGATGAGGATCATTATCATATTTATCCTTCAGGTCTGCATAAAAACCGATAGATGCCTGCTTGTTCAGCCTTTCTTTAATGATATTCTCCAGATCAGGAAAAGCACCGCCACAGATAAACAGAATATTACGTGTATTAACAGTTACAAGCGGTACCATTGCGTTTTTGCTGTTTGCACCTACAGGAACTTCCACCTCACTTCCCTCAAGAAGCTTCAGCATTCCCTGCTGCACTGCCTCACCACTGACATCTCTCTGGTTGGTGTTCTTCTTCTTGGCAATCTTGTCAATCTCATCAATGAAAATAATACCATGCTCGGCACGCTCCACATCATTATCTGCCGCTGCCAGAAGTTTGGAAACAACGCTCTCTATATCATCGCCAATATAACCGGCTTCTGTAAGAGAAGTGGCATCTGCAATTGCAAGCGGCACATCCAGAAGTTTCGCCAGGGTTTTAACCAGATAGGTTTTACCGCATCCGGTTGGTCCGATCATCAGCATATTAGATTTCTCAATTTCAATCTCATCCATTGTATCTGTTGCCACACGTTTATAGTGATTGTAAACCGCTACAGACATTACTTTCTTGGCTTTCTCCTGACCGATCACATACTGGTCAAGGGTTTCTTTGATCTTATGGGGAGCAGGAATATTTTTCAGATCCAGAACCGGTTTTTCCTGTTTCTTTTTCTTTTTTTCTTTCTTTGGCTGCTGCACCGGATTCTGGAAGCTGCCCAGATCGATCATACTCACATTCGGCATATTCAACAGGTCAGAATAATTGAATTTACCCTCATTGAACTGCTGATTCATAGAATTAAAGCTCTTCTGCATACAATCTGTGCAGACATGTATGTTATTTGGAAGTTCGATCATCGGACCGGCCTTGCTCTCAGGTCTGCGGCAGAGAAAACAGAATTTTTCGGATTTGTTTCTCTTTTTCTCTGTATCTTCGCTGCTGTCTATTATTTCATCATCATTATAGTTCTCGCTCATAATGACTCCTTTCTATATCCTCTTATTCGTAACAGTACAGTGCTCCTGCAGGATAGCAGGCTGCTGGATCATTACGCTTATTTAACTGAATTATATCATACAATTCCCTTATAACAAAATGAAAGTTTTATAAACACAAAAAGAATCGTTACTGTTCACTGATAATATATAAAAGACACCGCCGCATGGGCGATGTCTTTTGTTTTATTCATTGTCCGGTCTGGTGCCGAGAGTCAGCTCTATAGTATTTTCTTCATATTCCCCATTAGTGGCTCTTGCAATAACTGCCTCAATCTTCTCTCCCGATTTATAATACTGCAGTTTATCCAGCAGATCATCACCATCACTGACTTTCTGTCCGTCGAATTTTACGATGATGTCGCCTTTACAGATACCTGCCTCCTGTGCCGGAGAATCATCCTCCACACTTCTTACAAAGGCGCCTGTGGGCATATTATACATCTCAATTGCCTCTGTGGTCAGACTGGCAAGACTTACTCCCAGATATCCTTTTTTGCTGCTGTCTACTTTCTCCCTGGTCTCACGATTCATCAGTTCTTCCAGAATAGGCTTTGCCTTGGAAATAGGAATGGCATATCCCATACCTTCTACAGCACTGTCTGCGTATTTTGCAGAATTGATGCCGATCAGCTCGCCTTTCATATTCAAAAGTGCACCACCACTGTTACCCGGATTGATCGCCGCATCCGTCTGGATCAGCCCTGTACTGTTCGTTCCGTCATCTGTAGAAATCGTCCGGTTCAATGCACTTATCCAGCCTGATGTTACAGACTGACCATATCCAAGCGCATTACCGATCGCAACCACCTGCTGCCCTACTGCCAGATCATCCGAACTTCCTATCTGAGCAATCTTGATCTGATTTAAAGTGTCCTCAGGGATATCCGATTTCTTCACCGCAACTACTGCCAGATCATTATCAGCATCTGTACCCTTAATCTTGGCACTGACCGCATCCTCTACATTCAGATCTCCATTATCTCCCGCATTCACAGTCTCTGTCTCTGCATTTGCCACATCATCCCCGATAAAGCAGACACTCAGAGTTGTAGCTCCATCCACCACGTGATTATTCGTTGCGATCAGAAGCTCATCATCATTATCTCCAACGATAATCCCTGAACCTGTTGACGCACTCTTATATTGGCGGGAACTATATCCGAAAAAGCTTGGTATTTCCTGAACACTGACAGTAGTGATCGCAACTACAGAAGGCATGGAAGCCTGAGCCACTGCTGCTACTGTTCCATTCTCAGAGTCAGACAGCACCTTATCGGCAGTGCTGTCATCTGATGCCGTTTCCTGAAGATCCACACTGTCTGTAGTTTTAATCTGCACCGAAGACTTACCTGTATTCAGGAATCTGTCTGCTGCAAAATTCGCCGCCTGAAATACAACTGCCGCCACCAGGCCAAAGATCACAGCCAGTGCGATTGTCGTCCCTGCTTTTTTCTGAAAAGAATTCTGATTTCTTCTGTGTCCAGAGGGACCGGATGGTTTCAAAACAGTTCCCTGTTCTTCATGGAACTGATAATGTTCATATCTGGGCTGCTGACCGGAATCATCTGTTTTTTCACCCAGGTTTCTTTCATCATTCATGTAATCTGCTCCCTTCTGTTCCTGTATTACTGTTTATCGGAGCACTCCCCGAAATAAACAATGATCTGTAACTGTTTTATTTCTGCACAGTTACAGCAATTCTTCTCCTGAACTCTGGAATCAGTATATCAATTAATTGTGTTCAAAATGTGACAATTATCGTAAATTGGCGTGTCTTAAGGTTATCCGCTTACCTTTATTTTCTGTTCCAGTAATATGGACTCATGGTACATGCAAGAACAACTTTCCGGGGAAGTTTTCTGTATCTTTTCCCCAGGAAATATCCTGCATATTTCATTCCGCTCTGCCAGATCAGCTGAGGAATCAGCCAAAAGTGTCCCGTTCTTATCAGATAGCCCAGGCTTCTTTTTACCAGACGGATTCCCTCTCCCTCAGAAGGTACTCCTTCAAAAATCTCCGGATGCTCTGCCTGGGATACTCCCAGATCGAAGTTTCTGTGGAACTGCTGTCTTCCGGAATAATTATGGGAATGATATACTCTCGCATCTGCCGCATAGACAACTGAATAGCCTTTCTGAATCATTGTTCCGGCACAGATCATATCTTCATTGAAAATCGCCCGCTCTGTAAAACCGCCTGTTTTCAGATAAATCCCTTTATCATAGGCCGCGCACACATTAGAACAGAAATAGGTCTTAATCCCGTACTTATCAATATCATCCAGTGACTTTACCGAGGACTGCTCCGGATAATTAAAAGAACGGGTATAACGTTCCAGAAAGCGACAGTCTGCCTTAGGCAATTGTCTTGCATAGGCTGCTCCTGCACCCGGATTTTCACTGACAGCACAGACAAGATTTCCAATTACTTTTCTGTCAGCAGGGAGAGCATCCTGTGTCATAAAGATCATAATATCTGCATTCGAAAGTTCTGCTGCCCTTCTTCTGGTTCCGCCATGATCAAAATCCTTCTGTTCCAGGTGATGAACCTCAAGGATCGGACATTTCTCCCATTCTCTGTTCCAGTACTGCTCTCCCGTATTCATAACCAGAATCCTGCGGGGACGGTATTCCTGTTCTTCCAGCCTGTGCAGCAGTTCTCCAAATTCTCTGCCGGGACGATAGGCAGGAATGATTACATCAACTGTCGCAGTGTCATTATATTTTTCCTTATGCGTCATCCTCAACACTCCTTATCTGAAAAGAGGACCATCCTTTCCAACAGATGGTCCTCTTTTCTATTATTTATATTTTTATAGCAGTTCCCTGTTACTGTTCCTCAGAACTTGCTCCGGAATCTGCTGCTGAATCATCGCTGAATCCATCGTCGCCGCCGGTCTCATCTCCACCGGTGTCATCGCCGCCGTCGTAGTCTCCACCACCAGTGTCACTGCCGGTGTCATCGCCGCCATTATCATAACTGCCGTCATCACCACTGTTATCATAATCGCCACCGCCGCCATTATCTCCGCCGCCATTATCATAACCGCCGTTATCATAATCATTGTCATAATCATAATCGCCGCTGTTATCCGTACTGCCGGAGGTATTATCGCCGGACCATACAAAAGTGTTATTTGCATTTGTGGTATCAGTATCCTGTGTCGTAGTCTTGGCTGCATCATCCAGCTTACTTTCTCCACCGACGATCTCAAGTATCTTATTACTGCGGGCCACTACCTCAGAAGACGGAGTATAATCCTGATCATTATACAGGAACTTGTGAAGTTCAACTACATTGTTCTCAAGATCAGTAGGAACAATAATACTTCCCTTGATATTGGAGAATTTAAACTTCTGCGGGAATCCCGTGCTGTCTGTAAATTTATATCCGATCAGAGTCGGAATAAGTCCCAGAATATCCTGTTTTGAAAGAGATGTTGTAACCATCGGGAATACATCATCCATAATCTTAAAGATAGAAGAAAGACCTGCTATCTTCGCCTTATCAAAGAGCATTCCAAGTACTCGTCTCTGACGCTCTGTACGTCCCATATCCAGACTTGCAGTATAACGGATACGGCAATAGGATGTCGCCTGTACACCGTTCAGATGATAAGTTCCTACAATGGCTTCCTCATCTTCCGGCTTTGGCTCCGGTTTCTCGATTGGAGTGTAATCTTTCCCTGTCAGCTTGGATGTTTCCACGCAATAGTTATTCATATGTTCAATTTCCGCATAAGATAACGGAATATCAAGACCGCCAAGATCATCTACCACTTCTACAAGTGCAGAAAAATCGGCCGTCGCATAATCGGAAATATCCAGATCCAGGTTTGTATTTAACATAGTGATCGCCTGTTCCGGACCACCCAGCGCATAGGCTGCATTTGCCTTCGTATAGGTATCATCTCCAACATTGAGAAGTGTATCTCTGTATACGGAAACCATACGCACTTCTTTTGTATCGTTGTTTACACTCACAATGATCATGGTATCACTGTTCTGTGCAGAATACTGGGAGCCTTCCCCTCTGGTATCAATACCAAACAGCACATAGGTCTTGTAGCCTGTCATCTTTGGTGCTTCCTGGTTTACGACTATTTTTTCCTTTTTCAGTTCCGGCTGCTCAATCTTATCCAGCCTGGAAGAAATCTGTCCATACACATACAGCCCGCCAATAAACAGCAGCAGTACAATGATTTCAAGCACAAACAGTACTTTTTTCTTTTTTCCTGGTTTAGCCATGCCTTTTTCCCCTTATCTTAATATGCATTTTTGTTTATAAATCCCTTGAAAAATGTAAGGAATATAATCTTGATATCCAGCCCTATGCTCCAGTTTTCAATGTAATAAAGGTCATATTCGATTCTTTTTCTTATGGATGTGTCTCCGCGGTAACCATTCACCTGAGCCCAGCCGGTAAGTCCCGGGCGAACCTGATGTTTCACCATATATCTCGGGATTTCTTCTCTGAATTTCTCTACAAAAAACGGCCGCTCCGGTCGTGGTCCCACAAGACTCATGTTACCCTTCAGTATGTTGAAAAGCTGTGGCAGTTCATCAATACTGGTGTGACGCATAAACTTTCCGATGGGTGTTACTCTTGGGTCATTCTTTACTGTCCATGCCTTCTTCTCTTCCGATTCCGGCTGTACTTCCATGGAACGGAACTTGTACATCCGAAAAGTCTGGTTATGAAGTCCAACCCTCTCCTGTTTATAGATCAGTGGTCCCGGTGATGTCAGCTTAATGATAACACACATTAACAGCATCAGCGGTGAGGTTACTATGATTCCAACAATAGATCCTGCAATGTCCATCGCCCGCTTGACCAGTGCATTGAATGTATTGTTCAACGGTACATAACGGATATTGATAACCGGAAGTCCCAGTATGTCTTCTGTATATGGTTTTGTCGGAATGATCTTATTATAATCCGGGATAAACTTGGTGTGTACTCCGGATTTTTCACACAGTGCTACAATCTCTTCCAGGCGGTAATATTCACTTAAGCCCAGAGTGATCGCTATTTCATCCAGCCGGTTCTCCGGAAGTATTATATTCAGATTGGCAATCCTTCCAAGAACTTTGATTCCCTTGTACTCTGTTCCTGCCGGAACATTGTCATCCAGTATTCCGCGGATCACATATCCCCACTGAGGATTGGCAAGAACTCTGTCAATATATTCCTCTGCTGCGCGGCTGTATCCCACACAGATCATCTGTTTCTGATTCAGTCCCTTCTCTCTCATATTTCTCAGAAGAGCGAAAATCAACATTCGGGCACACCACTGAAGCACAATATTGATCACATAAAACATAATATAAGTAGAACGGGAAAAATCGCTCTCATCTATCATGTAAAATGTAAACATCAGAATAAGGAGCCCAAGCGAGTTGGCCTTTACAATATTAGCCAATACAAGCCGACGCCCCTGCATCCGCATGGGAGTATACAATGTGAAAGCCTGATACAACAACAGATAAACCGGTACAATAAAAACCAGCATCAGCATATACTGCTGAAAGCTTCTGGTTCTGACTGCTGTTGCTGCCATAGGACCAACAAAACGGATCAGCCATGCCAGAAAATATGACAGTACCAGTACAATTGCATCAATGATCATATGGAGACGACTGAAATTCTTTTCATTGTCCTTTAGCAATCTTTTGTCACCTCATTTTTTTATCGTTTCTATATTATAATAGTTGTTTTATAAAAGCAATAAAAATTTATCTTTCTTTCTTATCATCCGCACAAACGCCTGAAGATATTCACCCACAATTCAACTTGAATCCTAAAATAGTTTGACAGATTTTGAAATTTAAAAGGTATTTTATGATTTTTTTTACTGATCTGGAATCCATTCTTAATTCCCGCAATATACTCTCTTCCGAATCCTTTCAGCGTAAAAAACAGAATTTTGATTCCAAATCCTGCAACAAGAAACGGAAGATTGATAATAATCTGTAACACCGGCATATTTTTGTATATCAGATAAATATTATTTCTGGAAGAATACCGGATCTTGAACTGATTATATCTGGATCCGCTGGTACCGCTTCCCACATGGTATACCATGGCATCAGGTGCATACCAGTTTTCATATCCGTAGATCCTGGCCCGGTATCCCACATCCATGTCCTCCAGATATGCAAAATGTTCTTCGTCAAAATATCCCAGTTCATCAAAGATCTTCTTTCTGTAAATAGCAGCTCCTGCGCAGGAAGCAAAAATCTTCTCTTCCTTTTCATAGGTATGGATATCTTTCCCCTTACCTCTTGCATAAGCCCATCCAAGCGCGCAGTAATAGTTTCCTGCATCATCCAGCCTGTCCCTGTCATGAAACTGAATCATTCTGGCAGCACAGGAGAAAGCTTTGGGATGCCTTTTGATGGCTGACAGCATTTCTTCTATAAAATTCTCCGTTACTTCAATATCATTGTTTAAAAGCAGTACATAAGGTGAGCGTGATGCTCTGATCCCTTCATTGACCGCTTTACAGAATCCGAAATTCTCCGGCAGTTCGATCAGATGGACCCATGGATACCTTGCAGCAACAAAAGCACAGCTTCCGTCATTGGATCCATTATCCACAAGAATTACATCAAAATTGCTTACAGTCTGACACTCCAGACCTGCAAGTACGCCATCCAGATAAGCCATCCCATTAAAATTCGGAATGATCACTGATACTTCCTGCATGATTTCCTCCCTGTCTTCTCTTTTTTCTGTCCTGCTTCTGTCTCCATTCCCAGGATTGGCTTCAGAGAATAATTCCATTTGGTAAGAGACAGGTTTTTGTTATAACAGGGATCTCCGTTTTTGAGAATGTCTATCCAGTGACATCGCATATATTCAATCTCCGTCTGAAAACGGCGCACTTTCTCCTTGCTGTCCTCAGCTCCTCTGGTCTTTGATTCCATATGATAAAGCTTCGCATAGGGATCATATACGATCAGATAGCCGTTTTTTCTTACTTTCAGGCAAAGATCCACATCATTAAATGCCACAGCCAGTTCTTCTGTAAATCCTCCTGCCTGCTCAAAAACCTCTTTCTTCATCAACAGACAGGCGGCAGTCACTGCACTCATATCCTGAAGAAGGGATGCCTTATGCAGATAGCCGGTACGGTCCGCAGGCATATCTACGAACATATGCCCCGCAATACCGCCCATTCCGATCACACATCCTGCATGCTGGATCGTATTATCCGGATAAATGAGCTTTGCTCCGACACCGCCCACTTCCGGACGCTGACACACTCCAAGCATTTCTTCCAGCCAGTCCGGATTGATGGATTTTACATCATTATTCAGGAAAAGCAGATATTCTCCCTTTGCATGCGCCGCAGCAAAGTTATTGATGGCAGAATAATTAAATTCTTTTCCCCATCTCAAAAGATGGATCTTCCGGTTTCCGGAAAGCTCTTTATAATATCGGAAAATCTCATCAGTGGTACTGTTATTCTCCACGATTATGATTTCAAAATTCTGATAACCGGTATTCTTCTCCAGCATTTCCAGACAGGTCTGAAGAGTCTCTTTCTCGTCTTTGTTTGGTATGATAACAGACACCAGAGGTTTTCCCTGCACCGGATATTTCACCCGGTAAAAGCCCAGATCCTGTGTATGGCTTACCTCGCCTTTTGTACCTGTTCTCTCAAGATGAGCTTCTATTGCTCTCTTGCCGGCTTCAAATGCGTACATTTTACTGGCAGGATTATCTGCAGTGGAGGCTTTGTGTGTTCTCCAGTGATACAGGATTTCCGGAACATGCAAAACCTCTCCGGCATTCTCCGTACAGCGGAATATAAAATCGTAATCCTGAGCTCCGTCGAATTCTTTTCGGAAACCTCCGGTCTTTTCTACAATACTCTTTCGCACTACAAAAAAGTGGCAGATATAATTATTGGAACGCAGGAGATCCAGATTAAAATCCGGTTTCAGATGTGGCTGAAAATGCTCGTCCAGTTCTGTTGTAACCTTATCCTCGTCTGTATAAAGCGCATCTGCCTGCGGATGATCCTGCAGTATTTTCACGATCTCATATAATGCATTGGGTGCCAGCAGGTCATCATGGTCAAGAAGCCCCACAAATTCACCTTTTGCCATTGCAAACGCGCGGTTTGTGTTCTCTGCAATGCCAAGGTTCTCTTTGAGATTGCAGAATCTTACCCGGGAATCTCCGGCTGAATATTCTGCCAGTACTTTCTGCATCTCCTCATTGTCAGGACTTGCATTTACGATACACAGCTCCCAGTTTGAATAGGTCTGAACGATCAGTGATTCTATCATCTGTCTCAAAAATTCTACAGGTGTCTGATAAGCCGGAACTGCAATGCTGATCAGCGGTGAATAATCAAATTTCTGTTTCCTCTGTGTTTCCAGTGTTTCCTCCGTCGGAATGTAAGCCCGGTACCATGGACCATATGGTACTTCTTCCGGTTCAAAACGTTCATGCAGCCTGATCCAGAATTCCTTTGGTCCATAATGCTTCATGTAGCGGAACCCTTTCCGGATCGTATAGGGGGAAAGCTTCCTGAACATTTTCGTCCACTGGATTTTTCCTCCTGCAGATGGTTTTTTACTCATATGATAACCTCGATTTTTACTATGATTTTTTATTTTAACATTGTATGATATTTTTTGCAAGAAAGGAGAGAAATGTGTTATACTGTTATTGTTTTTATGGTTACTGTTCACTTACAATGAACAGTAACTTTTCAATATTTTTATACACAGGAGTATTATATACCATGATGATAAAGAAAAAAAGAATCACTGCAGCCCTGCTGGCTCTGGGACTTGGTGCTGTCACCATGTTTTCACAGTTTCCGGTATCTGCTGCTGAAGAAACAGCTCAGAATACAGACGCCGCCGCACAGACAGCAGATCCGTCTGTCGTAGTCACCAACGGTATCGACGGATGGCCCCAGGCTTCCGATATTTCGTCTGCCGCGGCAATTGTAATGGAAACTTCCACAAACACAGTCCTGTATTCCAAAAATGCAGATCAGCCTCTTTACCCTGCAAGCGCAGTCAAGATTATGACCTGCCTGGTTGCTCTTGAGAACAGCAGTCTGGATGAACAGGTAACCATGACTGCAACCGGTGTTTCCGGTGTTACTGACGGAGGAGCCAATATTTCCTCACAGTTAGATGAGGTTTTCACCATGGAACAATGTTTATATGCCATCATGGTTGCCTCTGCCAATGATATCGCACTGCAGGTAGCTGAACATGTGGGAGGTTCTGTGGATGCTTTTGTACAGACAATGAATACCCGGGCACAGGAGCTTGGCTGCACCAATACTGTCTTTACCAATCCTACCGGTCTTCCTGATGAGAACCAGCATATCACCGCCCATGATATGGCTTTGATCATGGAAGCAGCTATGGCAAATGACACTTTCCGCACCATTGCAGCAACTACTTCCTATACACTTCCGGCAACAAATGTTTCCGGCGGTGAACGTGTACTCACAAACAATTTTACCATGATAAACAGCACCAGCGACGGTTATTATAAACCCTGTATCGGCGGTAAGGAAGGGTACACAGAAGCTTCCGGAAGTACCCTGGTATGTGAAGCTTCCAAAAATAACATGAAGCTGGTATGCATTGTATTAAATGGCGCATCCGGTGTTACCAATAATGAAGCGATCGCGCTTCTCAATTATGGTTTTGACAATTTTGCACCCCTTACCATCGCAGACAATGATTTTAACCGTCTTTCCGGTGGTACAGTCATTGCACCAAACGGTGCCACAGAAGATAATCTGACCACAGAAGATACTTCTTCTGACGGACAGATCACACGCCAGTATTACTTTGGAGGAACTCCTGTAGGAACTGCTATTCTGGAAGACGCAGAGCAGCAGACAAATGATGCCGCAGTAACCGGTCAGAAGAATATGGAGGCAGCACAGGCATATTCTGCTTCCCACACAACTGCTCCTTATTATATCATCGGGGCGATCGGAGCAGCATTCCTGCTGTTTTTCCTGTTCCTGATGATCAAAGTGATCAAATCCTGAAGCCTGCTTCTGAATACCAGACAGTAACCATTTCTTTGATCGATAAAACAGATAAATTTAAGGGACTTCCGCAAAAGCTTTTCATGCGGCAGTCCCTTTATTTCTTTTAAGGCAAGATCAAAAACGCCCAGCAGGCAAATGGCGAAATCACCAGCAGTACAGTCAGTACTCTGTATATCAGACTCCGCACCTTTTCATTTTTCACTGTTTTTGTCAGAATATTATTCCAGCCCAGCGTAACAAAGTACATCAGAGGATATAATGCAGGCATAAGATATCTTCCCTGTGGCTGATTATCACTGTAATAAACATAATACAGAAACAGAAATACCGGAATCATAATCAGAAATACCATCATCAAATGGAAAATACCTTCTTTATTCCACTCTCGGGATATCACCTTTGTTTTAATCTTCCATCTGTCATTTCCAACTGCTTTCCGCTGTGCAACATACATTTTTTTTCTCAGATCAAATGTCTCTTTTACAAAAAATACACTGATGATCCCAACAGCAAAGAACAGCATATACAGTTTGCTGACCGTATATGGCATATAAATTTTCATCTGTCCAAAAGTACCGATGAAACTTACACACACTGTCAGAATCCAGTTATGATACCAGCCCGGATCCTGATAAAGGATAATATCTTTCCAGTTCCATCCCAGCTTTGCAGGCGTCGGATACAGTGAAGGTCTGTAATCCTTCTGAGCATATTTTTCCGCACATTCCGCACAGGATTTCCTTCCCAGGAAATCTCCGTTATACAAAACTGCGTTACGGATGAACCACCAGCCGCAGAGAACTAAAGTAACTGCTGCGATCACTGCTCCTCTGCTGAAAAGGAAACGAACTCTCTGTGAAAAAGCTTCTTCTCTGCAGAGTAATACCGTAAAACAGAAGAAGAAAAAACTGCAGAGTATCCAGCCATACGCATTATAATAAGACAATGCACATACAGCCATTCCCACTGCAAGGAGTATACAGTTTTTCCATGTCCAGTCTTCTCTCAGATAAGAGGCCCATGCATACAAGATCATGGCTGCTGCCAGCAGTGCCAGTGAGTCTGTATTCACATAAGTTCCCATAAAGATTGCCTGCGGCATAAATCCTGCCAGTGCTGCAAACAGCCATCTAACTTCTCTGGAATATTTTTCTTTCGGAAACAGTTTGCCCGAAGCTTTTACAACAAAATACACTGCACCTGTGACAAACAGTACATCTGCCATACGTGCAATTTTGAACATGGAGTATCCCGGATCTGCAAAAAGCCGGGATATTCTCATAAATAATGCAGACACCATATAAGATACAACCGGATAATATGCATAGGAAATTCCCCACACTTTATTCCTGACAGCCGGATCATCTCCCCCCGGAAGAGCTCCATGGTGTTTATAAATGTAATCTGCAACATAATATCTCATCTGTTCATCCGGCCCTGAATTAAAAGGCTGTGTCATCGCCCAGGTTGTCAGCAGGATAAACGCCAGAAATACAAAAATGAAAATTTCTGTTTTTTCATTGATCTCTTTCTTTTTCTTTAACATATCTTCTTTCACATTCATTTTATAGCGATTTCATCTTCAGATTCTTTTCAGAGAAAAGTCCTGGCTCTTCAGAGTGAGATTGGGGTTATAATAAGGATCTCCGTTCTTCAGGATCTCCGGCCATTTTTTCTCAAAGGTGGCAATTTCTTTGTTAAATCGTGCCACTTTTTCCGGAGTATCCTCAAGACCTCTGGATTTGGATTCATAATGGTATAATTCCGCATATGGATTATACACGATCAGATATCCCGCCTTTCTCAGCTTCATGCAGAAATCAATATCATTAAATGCAACAGCCAGTTCCTCTGAAAGTCCTCCCACTGCATCAAATGCAGATTTCTTCACCATCATGCAGGCAGCTGTAACCGCACTGTAATCCTGTGCACAGATAATTCTGTGACAATATCCGGTGGTACCTCTCTTCTGCTGGACAAAACAGTGTCCTGCAATTCCGCCAAAACCGATCACAACACCTGCATGCTGGATCGTATCATCCTCATAATAAAGTCTTGCACCCACTGCGCCTACATCTTTACGCATGCAATAACCCAGGAGTTCTTCCAGACAGTCCGGATTAATGATCTCTGTATCATTGTTAAGCAGAAGCAGATACTCACCCTTTGCAAAAGATGCACCATAGTTATTAATGGCAGAATAGTTAAAGACTCCGTCCCAGTATACCATGCGAACCTTCGGATTCTCTGCCTCCAGTTTTTTGTAATATTCAAAAGTAGCAGAATCTGTACTGTTATTCTCTACAATAATGTACTCATAATTTTTGTACGTAGATTTCTGTTCAATGGATTCCATACATCTCTTCAGATCATCAATATGGTCTTTATTCGGAATAATAATAGAAATCAGCGGATCATGATCTCTGATAAACTTCGTTCTGTACAGCCCCAGATATTCACCCTTAAAAACCTCTGCGTGGATTCCTGTTCTCTCATAGTGAGCCTGTACTGCACGTCTTCCGGCTTCAAAGGCATAAAGCTTGCTCTCGGGATTCTCTGCTGTGGAGTCCTCATGGCAACGCCAGTGATACAGGATTTTTGGAATATGACAGATTTCTTCATCCTTTACTGCTTCCACACAGCGTAACACAAAATCATAATCCTGTGCACCGTCAAACTCACTTCGCAGCCCGCCAACTTTTTCAATTACTTTTCGTGATACCACAAACAGATGGCAGATATAATTGACCGTACACAGCAAATCCGGATTATAGTCCGGTTTAAAATGCGGCTGAAAGAATTTATGTCCATCCATAGACATCTTATCTTCATCTGTGTAGATCACCAGTGTCTGCGGTTTCTCATTTATTGCTTTCACACATTCAAATAATGCATTCGGCGTCAGCTCATCATCATGGTCTGCAAAGGCAATGAAATCACCTGTTGCAATTTCAATGGCACTGTTGGTATTCTCTGAAATCTGAAGCGGCTCCTCATGAGAAACGTATTTAATTCTGTTATCCTTCGCTGTCAGTTCTTTTAACAATTCCGTCAACGGTGACTGTGCGCCGCTTCCGTCAGAGAAACAAAGTTCCCAGTTTGAATAAGTCTGTTCCTGAAATGATTCTGTCAGTCTTCTGAGATATTTCTCCGGTGTCTTATACAGCGGTACTACAAAAGAAATCTTGGGTCTGTATCCAAAGGATGTTTTCTTCTGTTTCTCCAGTTCGTTCCTGTCCGGCAGATGATGTCTGATCCATTTCTGATAGGATGGCGGTCCCTGACGTACATTTTTAACCTTTGTCACTACCTTCTCAGCAAGAGCCGCCGCACCCTGAGATTTCCAGTAGCGGATTCCTTTTTCTACATATTTGTCTAATTTCTTTGCCAGAATATCAGCTTTTCTCAGAGGAACCACATGTACAGTTTTCTTCTCGCCTGCATAAAACACTACATACAGGCATTTTCCCGAAACGTTGGTGATCTCAGAGAAGAATCCTGTCTTTCCCGGATCCTGTGCTTCTTCAAACAGCTGGTTGACATCCACCCTGTCTGTTCTCTGGATTTCAGCGGCAACCGGCTTTTTATCCGCATCAAAGATACGGACAGTCACAGGCTTCGGTGCAATGGCCCACCCTCTGATTCGTACAGTTCCCTGTTCTGCACTCTCTTCTTCAAAATATACCTGCGGTTTATCTCTTTTTTTATCCAGTTCACCGGCAGTGATGGAAAACCAGACATGTTTTTTATCCGAAAACTTCTCATAGATCACAAGCTTATGATACCCCTCCAGATTTTCCGGTATCTGAACAGTTGCCGTAATCTGTATTCCCTGCATTTTCTCCGGATCTTTAAAACGTTCCAGTGCACTTACATTTTCATTTTCTTTCACAGACACCTTCAGTTTGTGCTGATCCAGATATGCCTCCATCACCGCATCTTTCGGCCAGTGTCCCTGCACAATATACTGTGTCCTGTCTGATAAATGAAATCTTTCTCTTACTACTTCAAATATTTCCTTAGGCATGTTAATCTCCGTTCTTCTCCTGTTTTCTCAGAGAACAGTCTGTGTTGTTTAATGTCAGATTGGGATTATAATAGGGATCTCCTTTCAGGAGCTCTCTTTCCCATTTTCTCCGGAAACAGTTTACTTCTCTGGAAAAACGCAGCTGTTTCTCCGGTGTATCTTCCATTCCTCTGGATTTGGATTCATAATGATACAGTTCTGCATACGGTGTGAATATAATTTTCACTCCATATTTTCTCACTTTCATACAGAGGTCAATATCATTAAATGCAACCTTCAGCTCCTCGTCAAATCCTCTAACTGCTTTAAAAACAGAAGTCTTTACCATCATGCAGGCGGCAGTGACTGCACTTATCTCCTGCACACAGCGCAGACGTCCCATATATCCTTCCGCATCCCGGGGAAGTTTACATAATACATGGGCAGCAACTCCACCAAGACCAACTACCACTCCTGCATGCTGAATGGTATCATCCGGATAATACAGTTTCGCACCGACCATTCCCACGTCTTTTTGCTGACAAAGCTGAAGCATTTCTTCAAGCCAGTTCTCTGTAATGATTTCCACATCATTGTTAAGAAACAGCAGATACTCTCCCTGCGTCTCTCTTACTGCAAAGTTATTGATCGCAGAATAATTGAATTCTTTTTTCCATGTAAGGATCCTTACATTTGGGTATCTGTTTTTCAGTGTCTCATAGTATACGAAGGTTTCTTTTTCCACACTGTTGTTCTCAACAATAATGATCTCGTAATTCTTCCATGTTGTCTTCTCTTCTATGGATGAAATACACAGTTCCAGATCATTAATGTGATCTTTACTTGGAATGATCACAGAAATCATCGGTTCGCCGGAAATAGTCAGATGGCTTCTGTACCATCCCTTCTTGTCTGCAAGTTCCGCTGTTGCAGAAACCTCCGCCCTGCGGTAATGCTCCTCCAGTGCCTTTCTGCCTGCTTCCCAGTTTTTCTTCTCCTGTTCTTCTGTGATCAGGTTCTCTGCTTTCATGGAATGACAGAGGATCTTTGGAATATGCACAATATTTTCTGCCTGCTCACTGCATCTTAAGAGCATATCATAATCCTGTGCACCATCATATTCCGGATCAAACTTTCCGGCCTGTTCCAGAATTTCCTTCCGGATTGCCCAGAACTGTCCGATATAATTATTTTCCCTTAATCTGAACAGATTGAAATCCGGCTTGAATTCCGGCTCAGAATAATGTTTTCCGTCTGCGCTGATCTCATCTTCATCTGTATAGATCATATCCGCTTTTTTCTCTGTGATCGCTTTGACCATCTGAAAAAGTGCATCAGGTTCAGGTATGATCTCCTGACCGGCAAACAGAACATACTCTCCCATTGCAAGTTTCAGAGATGCATTAAGATTTCCCGAAATGCCGTTGTTTTCCGTAACCTTCTTGTAGGAAAGGCGAATCTCTTTTTTATATTTTTTCCGCAGAAACTCTCCTGTTTCCTCTCCCTCACATGCATCTGCAAGACACAGCTGCCAGTTACCATAGGTCTGTTCTGTATAAGCATCGATCACACTTTTTAACCTTTGTTCATCTGTATCCGTCACCACCATCACAATACTGATCAGCGGTGAATAAGAAAAAACAGCATTTCTCTGTCTTTTTAATTCCTTTCGGAATGCGACATGATCTTTCAGCCAGTCTTCATAATCCTGATCTCCGTCCTTAAGCTGGGAATTTCTCACATAACGGATAAATCTTCCAATGCCGTTTTTCTTTATATATTCCTGATTCTTCTGCCTGTTCTTCAGAGACAGCAGTTTCATCTGCTGATACAGTCCGGTATTTTCCCGTTTTATTTTTTTTACATTTACAGTATAAATTTTCTGTACATCTTTTCCCCTGAAACAGATGCAGATATTCTGATCGTTTGTATTCTCCAGATTGACAGTAATACTGAATCCCAGATTTCTTTTCTCTTCTTCGGAAATCCCCTTTGCCTCTTCCACGTCCGGACGTCTTTGTCTGGTGATCGTACATTCCAGAACCTTCCCATCTGTACCCTGTACAAATATCTCATCCGGCTCCAGCTGGTTTACAACCCAGCCTCTGACTGTCAGGATACTCTCCTGTGTAATCTGTTCCTCATCAATATGATATTCAATAAGACTTTCCTCACAAAAGTCCTTCACTTCTGCAGCTGTGGCTTCCCAGATGATTTCTTTTTCATCTCCTGCTCTCAGCGCAAGCTGCAGTTTCTCATGTTCTTCTGCAAGTTTTATAATTTCCGGTATCTTTACTGTGAATCCGACATTTCCCACTTCTTTTATATCTTTTGTTTCTTTTAAATCTTTGGCAACATCCGCTCTTTCACAACGCGAAGGTTCAGGAACGAAGAGTTCCTTTCCCGAGCCATAAAGAATGAAATCACATTCTGACTGATTTCTGGTTATCGCCCATCCGGTAATGGCCAGAGTATGATCTTCTTTGTCACTGTATATTTTTTTATCTACACTCCAAAGTATATTTCCCATAACTAAACCCTTTTGATGGCACGATACACTTTCCATGCCTTACTGCCTTCCACCTGATCGACCAGAGCTTTCTTCTGCGCAAGCTCCTGACTCATCTGCTCCATTGCCCTTTTCTGCTCTGCATATACTTTCCAGAATTTCTTTTCTGTGGTTTTCCGGTCCAGGATCTCCATCTCAATCTTTATGGACTTTCTGTTCTCAGGAACAGAATCTACTATGATCTGCGGATCGTCACCGCCGAAATAGAATTCTCCGGAGGACACTTCACAGCCATCTGTGTGAAACTTTACCTGACTTTCATCTTCCCATGTCAGCTTTACAATTTTAAGTCCCTTGGACATTTCGCCCGGATCAAGGCGAAGCATTGTGGTATTCTCCGGAAGTTCAAACTCCGTCTGAATTTTCCCGTTTCTGAACAGATATCTCACAGAATCAGCCTCATTAAAGCTCTTTCCGTTATCCCAGAAAATCTGAAGCATTTCCAGAGATTCCTGTTTCTTTTCTCTGTAATAATCTTCTACTTCCACCCGGCCCGGAGAGATCTGGGCATACATATTTCTCATTGCTGTATGCTCACCCAGAATATACTGCTGGAAATTATGTTCCATCTCCACATAAACTTCTATATCTTCAGGCAGGATTCCTGCTTTCTCATAGAAATCCCGTTCTTTAAGTATTCCTCGTTTGTCATTCAGTTCCAGATAATAAAAGATCATCCTGTAAACCAGGAACTGTGAAGGTACAGGAAATGCAAAGGTCCACTCATAGTCGATCACAGATACTTTATTCTCAGAGAGGATAATATTTGCAGGAACAAAATCAATATTGGATATTTCTGTACATTTCAGATCAGAACGCAGGTTTACATTTCCAAATACCCTTACAAATTCCGGTGTTTTCTCAAAGGGTTTCTTCTCATGAATATTCTTTACTTTCTGTATATAAGAGAAGAATAATTTCTCCAGTTCCTCTGTTCTGCCTTCTTCCAGAAGATGATCCAGCTTATCTTCCAGGGTGATACCTGTCAGATATTCCAGCTGCGCACAGTCACCTTTGATCCGGCAGCGGTTTACTTCAATTTCCTCTTCTTTATACATTCCGGTCAGTTCTTCGCAGATAGTTCCCAGATTCCGTACATGAGCTGCCGCTTTCTTCTGCGACGGTACTTTCTTCACAGTCAGCTGCCCATCTGCTGCTTCACTGATTTCCGTATAAATGGAGAGCTTCTGATCTCTCTCATTGGAAAACTTCACATAAACCGGTGCTGTCTGTGGCTGTTCTTTTCCGATCACAAGAAGAAAGGAATTGGCAAACTGCGGGTAAAGATCATTGCTCAAAAGTGTATTATACACCTGAGATTCCTGAAACAGATCCAGACGGAGTCTGTCAAAATTGTAGTCCCTCATATGCAGCTCTCCGCTTGCAGGGAGATGTCTGTCTGAATGAATAGTCATTGGAAATTTGTAATCCGGATATGGATAATACCAGTCGGCTTTTAAGTTTCCTGCTTCCTCCAAAATTCCATTAAATTCTTTTCTTGAAAAAGTTTTAACCCCTTTTGTTTTGGGGTATCCCTGGATTCCTTCGAATAAAGTTCCAAAATGGTCCTCTGTACATCCGGCCCAGTATTTCAGTCCCAGTCTGTTCTCAATGGCCAGAATGATCTTTCCATCCGGCTTCAGATGCTTTGATATGATCCTGAGAAAGTCCACATAGGGATTCTCACTCCGGATATAGGATTCTCCATACTCAAATACACCGATCAAAGTAATATAGTCGTATTTCTCAGTAAGGTTTTTCTCGATCTCCTGAAAGTTTCCCACAAGGATCTTAAGATTATCCTGATCCTGATGTCTGTATGCATTGATCTTACTTCTTTTCATAGAAAGCTCGATGCAGGTAACTTCCTTCGCCCTTTCACAGAGAGCTCCTGTCACAGCACCACATCCGGAACCAATCTCCAGAACCTTCTCTTCTCCTGTAAAGGGAATCCAGCTCAGAATATTCTCCCTGATATGAGAAAAATGATAAAGAATTGGCCAGCTCTTTCTCTCACTGATCACTCTGTTAAATTCTTCCGGTGCAAAATCTCTGGAAATTGCAAGCATTTCATCCTCTATCGCACCATCACTGTATAGATCTTTTCCCGGATAGCACGTGGTATCCAGAATTACTTTCCCGATTTTTTCTTCCATATATAGTCCTCGCGCTGATTATTTTTTCGCACTGATATTTGTCATCATAACTTTCTCAGACCTGTTCTTCGCACCGTACTTCCACCTTTGAATCCATATCATAGAATCCAACTGTATTTTTACTGGAAATAACTGTTATGTTACATGCGTCATAAAGTCTGTGGAATACCGTAAAATCTCCGTTTTTATACCCTGTACATCCAAATGACAGGAGATATTCACCGCCCTGCAGGTTCATGTTCTGTGTAAATGTTACAGTACATATATCCCCTTTTCCGGAGTGTTCTATCTTTGCATTTTCATACATGGTATTGGTACCTGTGATTTCCGTACCCTGAATATTTTTAAAGGTGTATGCCATGATCGGCTCCTGAATCTCTTCATTAAACCGGACTTTCATACGAATTTTGAAGCAGCTTCCCTTTTCAACAGTATTGGAACATCTTCCTTTATCATCAATGACTCTGAAATCTGTGATCTCAGCAATACGGCTTCCATATTCCAGCATATTGGGATTTACCTGAAAATCTCCCAGTCCTTCACTGTCCTCTGCCACAATCTGCTCTGTACTGTCAGATTCATTCTGTTTTACAGGATTCTGTCCTACCAGAAGCTGTTTGTACAGGTCAACCATCTGCTTTGGTGAACCTTCATCCATCTTTACGCCTTTGTTCAGAAGAATAACTCTGTCACAATACTTGGAAACGCTTCCAAGATCATGACTTACAAACAGGATCGTCTTGCCCTGTTTCTTAAATTCCTCAAACTTGTGATAACATTTTGCCTGAAAGAACACGTCGCCTACAGACAACGCCTCATCTACCACCAGGATCTCCGGATCAATATTGATCGCAACAGCAAAAGCCAGACGCACGAACATACCGCTGGAATAAGTCTTTACAGGCTGGTGGATAAAGTCTCCAATGTCCGCAAATTCCAGAATATCATTCAGTCTGGCATCAATCTCTTCTTTTGAAAAACCGATCATGGTTCCATTCAGGTATACATTCTCAAGACCTGAATATTCCATGTTAAATCCGGCTCCCAGTTCCAGCAGCGCGGAAATTCGTCCGTCTACCTTTACTTCCCCTGCTGTGGGAGTCAGGACACCGGTGATGATCTTTAAGATCGTGGATTTACCGGAACCGTTGGTTCCGATAATTCCCACGCATTCTCCTTCATAAATATCAAAATTTACATCATGAAGTGCATAATGCTCTTTATAAAGTTTCTTTCTGGTAAGCCCCAGCGCTTCTTTCAGTCTGTCCGAAGGCTTATCATATAATTTATACATTTTGGTGAGATCCTTCACCTGAATTACTTTCTTGTTCTCCACGTGATTTCCTTTCTGTTATGTTCCTGTGTTTTTCATCTTCCTCTGACTTATTTCGCGCTTACCAGTACAGCGAAAATTAAGTTTCTGCTATATTAATATTCGCTGTACTAGTTACAGTACATCTGCAAAATGAATGCGCAGACGTTTAAATACCCAGCTTCCGAACAGGAAACACAGAATTGTAAATATCCAGAAATAGACCGTCCATCCTGCATGTTCCCAGAACCAGGTTTTCATCAGGAATGTATCTCTGTATCCGGAAACAATATAATACATCGGATTCAGTTTCAGGATCTTCATGATCACAGGATGTCCCATCAGAGGTGAAGCCTCAACGATCCACATGATCGGAGTCAGCCAGACTCCTACCTGAAGCACAATGTTGATGATCTGGGTCAGATCTCTGAAAAAAATAACGATTGCACTTGTGGCATAGGATAAGCCCAATACCAGAATGAACACACATACACTGTAATAAATAATCTGCAGATAATAGAAATCAGGAAATTTCCCATACGCTGCATACAGGATGATCGTAAACAACACAAAGAATGCATGCACAAACATGGCAGAAATGATCTTGACTACCGGAAGCACACTGATATTAAAAACGACTTTTTTTACCAGATAATTGTATTCCAGCAGAGAATTTGTCCCCCCTATCAGCGCATCCTGGAAAAAGAACCATGGCACAATACCTGCTACCAGATAAAGAACAAAAGGAACTCCCAGATCCCCTGTTCCGGAACGAAAACCTACAGAGAATACAAACCAGTATACCAGGATCGTGATCACAGGCTGGATAAACGCCCACACAATTCCCAGATAAGAACCTGCATATCTTGTTTTGAAATCATTCTTTGCAAGCTTTGCAACAAGCCGTCTGTTCTTATAAATATCCATCGGTAAAGAAAAAATTGTATTCAATCGCTCATTCTCCTATTTACGGTACTCTTTAAAGCTTCCCCATTTGGTATCTTTGTCAGAAAAGCTTAATTCCATTCCTTCCGGAATCGGCCATTCAACTCCGATATCCGGATCGTTCCAGATCAGGCCGCCCTCATCATTTGGATGATAGAAATCAGAGCATTTGTAAACAAATTCCGCATGCTCGGAAAGTACAAGAAAACCATGTGCAAATCCTTTCGGAATGAAGAACTGTTTCTTGTTTTCAGCAGAAAGTACGACTCCAAACCATTTTCCATATGTTTCTGAACCTTCACGAAGATCTACCGCCACATCAAATACCTCACCATTTACAACACGTACCAGTTTATCCTGTGGGTAATTGATCTGGAAATGGAGTCCGCGAAGTACACCCTTATGTGAGCTTGACTGATTATCCTGTACAAATTCGACATCAATTCCTGCTTCTTTGAAATCATTGTAATTGTAGGTTTCCATGAAATATCCTCTGGCATCTCCGAAAACTGTAGGTTCTACCACTTTTAATCCCTTAATTCCACCACATTCTGTAACTTTGATTTTTCCCATTTTATTTTCCTCTTTTCTTTAGCTTTCTCTGTGTTTCTGTTATATCTGTTCGCATAAATCCACATGGTATGCAGACTTAGCCATAATATCTTTTTTCCTTTTTTGCAAGTGCAATGCTCAGAACGATAATAAGAAGAAGCATTGCCGCTCCTATGATCAGAAGTATTTTTCGCAGTTCCGGCATCCCCGCAGAAGTTTTTTCTTCTCCGACAGTATCTGATTTCTCATTTTGATCCGCCTGATCCGTATTTCCTCCGGATGTATCAGAAAGGGCGTCCGCTGCAGGTTCCGGTGTAGGTGTAGCTTCCGGAACTTCAACGCTTCCCAAAAGATAATCATTATAATAGTAATCATCTACTGTATTTCCATTCTGTGAATTCTCCTGAACAGTCAGGTTATCCACAGTCACTCCGTTTGGAACTGATACTTCTCCACCATTTACCTGTGCTTTTGTGAAATTCTGATAACCATAGTTGAACAGTGCTGTGGAATCCGTACTGGCAACTGCAAGGTCTGCCGCCTTCATTGTCACTGTAATATAGGTAGTTCCATTCTTCTCTGCTGCTGTCACAAGAGTGTTTCCGGCCTCACTGGTATATCCTGTCTTGCCGCCAATACAGCCATCATAATGATAACTGCTCTCCGGGGCAAGCATCGGATGATGCGTATGCAGTACCCTTGACTCACTGTTCATGTTCGTAGGTTTGATCGTATAATCTGTAGTGCCGATGATCCTGCGGAATTTTTTATTCTTCAGACCTTCCCGCATGATCAACGCCATGTCATGTGCAGTAGAATAGTGGTCAGGATCCGGAAGACCACTGGCGTTTACAAAATGTGTATTCGTGCATCCGATCTGAGCCGCACGTTCATTCATCATATCTACAAAATGCTGCTCTGTGCCGCCTACATGTTCTGCAATCTGGGCTGCGACCTCGTTTGCAGAGCGGATCACAAGTGCATAAAGGCATGCTCTCATGCTCATCACTTCTCCCACCTGCATTCCAATATTGCCGGAATCCCAACTGATATCACGTGTTCCTGTTTCCGTAAATACAACACCTTCTTTCAGGGAACAGTTCTCCACCGCCAGAAGCAGTGTCATGATTTTGGTAATACTTGCCGGATAACGGATTTCATCTCCGCCCTTGCTGTACAAAAGAGTTCCGCTGTCTGCATCCATCAGTACCCCTGTCTCAGATGTGATCTCAGGACCTGCAGGCCAGCCTGTAATCTCATTAGTTGAAATGGATACGGGTGTAACCTCTGAAGCAGCAGCCTGCGCAGTTCCTTCCGCAGCAGCGCAGATCTGAACAGCAGTCATTGCAATGACTCCCACAGCCATAACAGCCTTTAATAAATGTTTCCATTTTTTCATAATATTTCCTCTTAATATATATCTCTGTTTTCCGTCCGATGTGCCGACAAGTTGATTCCTGAAACAGACTTGCGGCACACGATTATCAGAATCCGTCAAAAGAAGCTATGGTATCTGTGATATACTTCACATCCTCCATATCCAGATTATAAAACATCGGCAGTCTCAACAGACGTTCACTTTCCTTTGTAGTATAAACATCTTCCCCTGAAAATCTTCCAAATTTCTGTCCCGCAGGTGCAGAATGAAGAGGCACGTAATGAAATACGCTGCAGATTCCTTTTTCCCGAAGGTAAGCAATCAGCCGGGTTCTTACCTGCATATCACGCACCTTGATATAATACATATGGGCATTGTGGCTGCATTCCTCCGGCACATAAGGCTGTTCGATCTTACCTTCCTGTGCAAGATGAGCCAGATTTTTATGATAATAATTGTATATCTCCATTCTTTTGGCAAAAATCTGATCTCTTGCTTCCAGCTGTGCATAAAGATATGCTGCATTCAGTTCACTTGGAAGATAGGAAGAACCATAATCTATCCAGCGGTACTTGTCAATCTGTCCGCGGAAAAACTTACTTCTGTCAGTTCCCTTTTCTCTCAGGATCTCTGCCTTCTCCAGATATTCATCCCTGTTAAAAAGGATTGCACCGCCCTCTCCCATAGTATAGTTCTTTGTCTCATGAAAACTGTAACACCCAAAATCTCCAATGGTACCAAGAGCTTTTCCCTTATAACAGGCATCTACTCCCTGCGCAGCGTCTTCAACAACCTTCAGATTGTATTTTTTTGCAATCTCCATAATAGTATCCATCTCACAGGCAACCCCTGCATAGTGGACCGGGACGATCACTTTTGTTTTCTCAGTCACTGCCGCCTCGATCAGTTTCTCATCAATATTCATTGTATCCGGTCTGATATCAACAAATACAATCTTTGCTCCCTTTAATACAAAGGCATCTGCGGTTGAAACAAATGTATAGGACGGCATGATCACCTCATCACCGGGCTTAATGTCGCAAAGATGGGCTGCCATCTCCAGAGCATGGGTACAGGATGTGGTAAGCATTACATGATTTACATGAAATTTATCCATCATCCACTGAGAACATCTTTTCGTATATTCTCCATCCCCACAGAGCATTCCTCTCTGTACCGCATCACGTATGTAATCAAATTCCCTGCCTGTAAAAGCAGGTCTGTTAAAATCAATCATCTGTTTTCTTTTCCTTCTCATATTCCGGTATCTTATTTCTGTAGGCAACTTCTCTTCCCTCCGGATCCCGGATACTCATCTCACTGAAAAATTTCTCAGTCTCCATCTCCAGCTGCCTGCGGTTTTCTGTTTCTATATAATACAATGCAAGATATGGATTCGGCCCATATTCTATCACACGTTCGCCTTCTTTATAAAAAATCCAGGGTTTTACAACGCATTTTTCTTTTGCAAGCTCACAGGCTGCCGTCTGATCTGCAATCTGAAGCTGTCGTCCCTGAAAATACAGTACAGCCCCATATTTTACCGGATGATGAATATCATGACGGTCAAACATCTCCTTTATCTGGTCTTTTTCATAAAGATAATCCAGCAGCAGTTCCTCTGTCTGAAATCCATAAACCATATCTGTCAGCTCATGTTCATATCCAAAGAAACGTCCTGCAATCTCACATACCTGAATGCCCCTTCCAGGTTTCCAGAAAAACTGCATGGATAATGCACCCTCCGTCTGTCCGGTATAGCGGATATAATTCTGCAGAATATCTGTGGCACTTTTTTCGACCTCCGCCAGGAAACGGGATGGATAAACATTTCGTGTGCTGAGCGGAAGCATTCCCTCTTCCATTTCCGTTTTCTCACGATCTGCAATACTGATCACATTGACTTTCCCATCCATTACCCATGTCATCATGTTAAACTCATAACCGTCATTATATTCCTCAACCAGAATTTCCTGACAGTCCGTATATTCTGCTGTCTGCAAGGCTTTTTTTCTGACTTCATCTGAATGATGAATAATAAAGATTCCTCTTGAACCATATTTATCCAGAGGTTTACTGATCAGAGGATACTGCAGATTTGCAATACTCTGTTGTATTTCTTCTTCTGATCCCTGTTTCAGCAGTTCCACAGATATTTTCCGAAATCCCGGTGCCGGCAGTCCAAGCTTGTCCAGAACATCCCGGCATGCCGATTTATCCCTGTACCAGGAAAGCTGTTCCGGTTTCAGATAACAGGGCAATCCTGCTTTATCTGCAATTTTAACCATACACTCCAGGAGCAGATCTGAAAATGATGTGATGATCCCATCCACACCTTCTTCCCTGCACATCAGGGCAATAGCATCTACATCTGTTACAGGAATGGTATAAGCCTTATCTGCATACGTTCTGGCAATACCATCTGCATATCCGTCGCACACAACAGTCTCATAACCTTTCTCTTTTGCTTTCTTTACCAGCTCTGTAAATTCTCCGAGCGTTCCCAGAATCAACACTTTATGTTTCATATCCGTTCCTCACATTCTCTGACAACCGAAGCCATATATTTCATATCCTCCACGCTGTAACGCTGATCGCAGGGCAACGGGAGAATATTGGCAGCCCAGGTATATTCCAGACTTTTTGTCTCAGAGTTCTCAATTATATTTTTCCAGTAAGTCGGCACAAATATCTTCTTTTCGGCAAGATATCTGCGAAGTTTCATTCCATCAGCGTGGAAATACGGATATGCAAAAGGTCCCTCCGGCACAGTCTGATTAAATATACTTTCCGATGGAAGCAGTTCTCCGAGAATCCGGTAGTTTTCTTCCCTTTTTTTCTTTGCTCTGTCATAATCCACAGCTTTCAGAAGATTCTGTGTAAGCTTTGACATCTGCCGAAGCTCCATCCCGTCATATTTTGCCGCATTTTCCAGCATATCTTTGTAGTAGGTTCCGGCATTATGCTCATAACGCCCCAGAATATGTTTCATACGCTCTGCAGAATAATCGACAGTCTTATTTTCTGTCAGGCTGGCATCTGTTGACAGATATGCGCCATCGCTGACACCCCAGAATTTTCTGCAGGAATACAGTGTATCTATCCCTTTTAATGGTTTCTGAAAAAATGCATGGGTATGGTCCACTATGATGTTTCCGTAAATCTTTTTATACTCTGATATCCGGGAATCAGACAGCTGACCATAGTAATTAACCAGATAAAGATATTCCCCTTCCGGAAGCTGTTCTTTCGGATACAGAACTTCCAGTTTCTCATTCAGATGATAAAATTCTGTCTCTATCTGATTTTCCTGACAGGTATGTACCACTGATTCACACAGAAAATACGGTAATAGGATTTTCCTGCACCTGCGGCTCTTCAAAAGCCACAGCAGTGCGGTTCTTCCAAGATTGACCCTGTACAGGTCAGGATAATATTCCTCTCCCGGCATCTCTTCCAGCTGAAAATATCCGCCAATTTCCTTCATTATTCGTCCGTATCCTCCCGACGTATTACATAATGGGGCATTTTTTTTGCCTCATTAAGAATGTTCATTAAATAGATTCCCATAATTCCGATTGATAACAAAATCAGTCCAAAAAACGCCAGCATAACCAGCATCAGCGAAGTCCAGCCCTGCACAGATATGCCCAGTGTAAAATATCTTACCAGATAACAGACCGCCAGAACTACACTTATCAGGAAACTGACAATTCCAATATTTCTCACCAGCAGAAGGGGAAATGCAGTATGTGTCGTGATATCATAAATCAGATCTTTCAGCAGTCTCTTAAAGGAATAACCGCTTTTCCCGTAAGCTCTGTCTGCGTGCTGAACCGGAACATTAATAATACGGTTAGAACTCCTGATCAGAAGGTTTCCAATCTGTGGAAGATATGTATTTGTTTTTACCATGGCATCCACAAGGAATCTGCGAATCAGTCTGTAACTGGTGATCTGAAGATCCGGATCTTTTCCCAGCATCTTTGAAGTTGCCCATACAGAAAATTTCGTTCCCAGTTTGCGTATCGGACCATGCTTTCTTCCTTCATAGCTTGCAATGATAACATCCACATCCGGTCTCTCCTGCATGGTTCTGACCATCTTCGGAAGTTCCTCCGGCTGATGCTGAAGATCATCATCCATTGTTACCACAAACTCTCCTTTTACATGTGCAAATCCACACAGAAGTGCCGGATGCTGTCCGAAGTTACGGGCCATCTGTATGATCCGTACCCTGTGATCCTTTTCTCTGAGTTCCGTCATGATCTCATAAGATCTGTCCTTTGATCCGTCATCTACCAGGATCAGTTCAAAGTCTTCTTTAAGAGTTTCCCGGAATACTTTCTCCAAACGGGTATATAGTTCTCCCAGTGTATGTTCAGAATTATATACAGGAACAACCACTGAATATAAGCTCATATGCTTTTCCTTTCTCTTTTCATCTTTTCGCAATCATTTTTATCATATCATTTTCAACATTTCTTTTCAAGATTCCTGCTGCACAAACCTTGACTTCCCTGCTTTTTTATGTAAAATAGTTACTGTCCGACAGCTTTCAGACACGCTCTATTGGACAAAATCCGTAAAATACCATTATCGCCCGGAGGTATTATGTCAAAACTCAAAGACTACATACAACTTCATCTGAATATCCTGCTGTTTTCACTGACAAGTGTTTTTTCCAAAGCTGCATCTGTTCAGTATAATAAACATGGTCTCAGCAGTCCTCTGCTTTACCTGTTCCTGTTCCTGATGGTAGCCAACTGCGGAATCTACGCCATCACCTGGCAGCAGGTCATCAAGAAATTCTCTTTGTCTACTGCCTATGCCAATAAAAGTGTTTATCTTCTGTGGTCGCAGATATGGGCAGTGCTGATCTTTCATGAAAATCTTTCCATTCAGAATATCATAGGTATTCTGGTGGTTTTATTTGGAGTATGGACGGTGCAGAGATATGAATAGAACATTTATTTTAATCATGTTGAGCGGAACATTTTTTTCCGCTGTTTCACAGATACTTCTGAAACAGAGCGCAAATATCAGATACGAAAACCGAATCAGGGAATATCTCAATTTCCGGGTGATTCTCTCATACACCATATATATGCTGATCCTCCTCCTCAATACATGGTGTTATACAAAAGTAGATATGCGCTATGGTCCTGTCATTGATACTGCCGCCTATGTGTTTGTCCTGCTTCTCTCTCATTTCATTCTGAAGGAAAAGATCACGAAAGGAAAAATCATGGGAAACCTGATCATCATTGCAGGTATCCTGATCTATACGCTTTAATTACGGCAATTTCATAAAAAGATCCCGAAGCTGTTGCAGAATTTCCATCAGTGCCGCAGCTGCAGGATCTTTTTATATGTTTCAATATTTTTTATCTCTTTTTATATTGTCTGATACACACTCCATTTCCATCAAACACAGATACAATCCTGTTGGAACTGGTCAGCGTAATGTTCTCGGCACGCGTACCGGAAAGTGCAAAACTGCCTTTGTAAAAATAGTATTTTTTACCATTCAGTGTCAGCCATCCCTTATACGCTTTTCCGTTTTTCTGGAAATAATAGGTGTGCTCACCGCTTTTTTCCCTGACTTTGTACATTCCATTTTCATAGCGTACACCGTTGCTTCCAAAATAGTAGATATCGCCGGTAGATCTGGTCACGCGGCGGTTTTTAAACATATATCCGGATTTTGTATGGAACCAGTAATATTTCCCGTCTACTTTCTTCATTCCCATCAGAGCATAGCCATCAGAACTGATATAATAGGTCTTTCCATTTACAGTTATCCACTGATCTGACACACGTTCGCCATTTTCATTGACATAATAGTATTTTCCATTTTCCTGATGAAGTCCTGTCTGTTCCTGGCTTCCATCGTTGCTGCCTGTATCGGGTTTCACCGCCGGAACATAGGAATCCAGAGATTTCCATCTCGGCGTGATTTTCTTTGTATAATCCACATAGCCAAAATCCATATCAACATCATTGCCTGCAGGGATTCCTGCTACCAGTCCGCTGGTACTGTTCAGTCCACTTTCCCGGTTACCGTCTGTGGACTGCCATATTGTATAATTGTACCGTTCCTTATCAGGTGCCTGAATCGTGTCCCCGTATCTTGCGATCCACACATCCACTCCTGATAATAAGGACCAGTCTATGTAATTATCATACCAGTTGGTATTGCAGTAAACCATTGGATAATATCCGGCTCTGCGCACTTCATTGCAGAAGGTCAGTGCCATCTCTGAGACTGTTTTTGCAGAAAGCTTACTTGCTTTTGCGTACTCCAGATCATATACGACCGGATAGGAAACCTTGTGACCCTGCATTTTGCTGATGGCAAGCTGCGCTTCCTTTAATGCGGTAGTTGTCGATAAGGCTGTACTGTACACATAGGTGCCTGTGGGTACTCCGGCAAGTTCTGCATTTGTCATATTCTCATCATAGGTATAATCTTCGTGAGTCAGGCCATAGGAGATCCGGACAAACGCAAAATCTATATCAGACTTCTTCACCTGTTTCCAGTCGATATTGCCCTGCCATTCAGAGACATCCATGCCTCTGGTTATCGCACCCGGAATGATTTCACCACTTCCGTTATAGCAGACACCGTTGATCTTTTTCCATGCTTTGGGATTCACTTTTTTTCTTGATGACTCTGTACCGGAAGTTCTTGCAGAATAAATAAATTCCTCCTCAGCCACTGTATCACGTCTGTCATAATGCGGATTTGCAAAAACAGAGCTTACAGGCTGCACTACAGCTATCGCAGCTGTCAGACAACCAACCATGATCCTTTTTCTGATTTTAAAAAAATCTCTTTTCATCTTTCTACTCCTGTCCTGTCTTCTAATAAACGTCCATTTTATTACAATACTGTTAACTATTATACATACTATATTACATTTCCGCAAGATAATCCCTGATATATAACCAAAAACGACTGCACACTTCTTGCTCTGTGCAGCCGTTTTGTATATTTCATTTCTATAGCAATTCTGGTTATCCTGACAGAAACCTCCGGATCAGACAGCCGGATCTGTAGGATCGAAATTACCAGCTCCCCTTAACGGGGTCAGTGCTTTCTTTCCAAGAGGTCCTTTCATTGCATCATCTGCTTTATATTGACCGTCAATAATACTGATGGATGCGCCATTACAGTTCTCATAAACCCACTTCGCATCTGCCACACAGGCTCTGATACATCCATGTGATGCAGGAGATCCAAGCTTATTGTACTCTACTGCCGGAAGATTATATGAGTTTGCCTGACCGCAGGCTACAGAATGAACAAAGATTCCTCCCTGTCCGGCACCGTTTACATGAGTTCCATACTGTCCCCAGGACGGTCCCATAAGAGGCTGCCACCTCAGACTTCTGCTCAGTGTAAAGTTACCGGTCGGGGTTGGTGTTCCCGGTAAACCTACAGATACTCTGATCGTCTTAACAGGAATTGTTCTGGCTGAATCAGCATAAACAGTCATAACTCCGTTTACTCTGTCTACCTGAACAGAATACGGTCCTCTGTATCTGTTTGTCAGATCAGTGATACGGTATCCGTTACTGTCAAAGTAATACAGAATTCCATTAACTCTCATACTCTTATTTCTTGCAAATCCGTTTCCTGACGGATCAATATATCTCACCAGGTTTTGAACATTACTTACAATTACCCATCCTGTTGTATATTTACCGTTTGCATCCAGATAACCGTTTACTCCATTCTTTTTCATAAACTGATTTGTCTGAACCACACATTCTTTAAGATAATAGTAATTGCCGCTGTATTTTCTCCATCCACTCTTATACAGGCTTCCCTTAGAGGATGCGATATACCATTTCTTTTTATAGCGCACCATTGTGCTCTTATATACTTTACCTTTGTGTTCTGCGGATGTAGATGATTCAAATATATATTTCTTTCCATCGATTTCTGTCAAACCGCTTGCAAGCTTTCCTGATGGCTTAAAATAATAACCTGCGGAAGTCCACTTATCCGTATAATGATTTCCATTGGAATCAAAATACAGCCAGCCAAGGAATTTGCCACTGGTGCTGACAAGTTTCTGCCAGCCATGTTTCTCAACAACACGACCCGGAGTACTTCCAAAGTAATAGTAATGGTCGTCTGCTTTTGCCCATCTCTTTGTCCAGGTTGCCCGCTTTCCGTTTGAACCAAAATAATATCTGAAATTGCCGTATTTTACAAGTTTATTTCTATAAATCTGGCCGTTACTGTCGGTACAGTAATATGCACCATTCTGAGCCTTCTTCATCACTGATTTCAGAACATATCCATTGGCATCCAGCAAATAAGCTCCGGTTCCCTTCTCCGGGATAGCTGTGGCAACTACGCCACGCTTATAATATTTACCGATGTCTGCCGGAACATTTCCCTTTTTAAAATACAGCCAGCGCTCTCCCTTAGTGGTATCTGAACGAAGCCATCCATTGTGGAACATTTTTCCAGGAATGTCGCTGCTTGCAGGATCAAAATAATACAGGTTTGATTCGCCGTTAACTGTGAGGGTGATCTCTCCTGTCTGTGGCTTACCTTCAGAATCAAGGCAGTAATAATCCTCATTGATCTTGAAATATCCGGTATATGTACCTGCTGCTTTTGCTTTCGCTTCAAGCTGTGCAATTGTCTCCAGATTACCATTCTCATCGTAGTACTGGAAATATGTTCCTGTCCATTTCCATACACTCTTCTCCTGCTGGCCTACTGTAGATGTATATGGAGTTATCGCTTCTCCTTCACATCCGGTATAAACAACAGCCTCATCTGCAGTTGTAAAATAGGACTGATTTGCCTGGGCTTCTGTTTCTTCCCCTGCAGCATCTTCTCCTGCTGACTGAGCTGCATCTGATGCCGGTTCTTCATCAGCTGAAGAGTTTTCTTTTACTTCAGCCTGTCCTGTTACAAGGATTCCCTCTTCATCAAACAGATAATATCCTGTATGGATTTCCCCTTTATACTCTGTGCTGACCTTTACAATTCCGTCTGCCGCTGTATAAAATTCTGCATTTGTTACAGACACTGTATCCATTGTTGCTGGTGTTTCCATTGCTGTAACCTCTGCTGTCACAGCTGTTGTATCTGTTTCAGCCACTGCTGTTTCAGATGATTCTGTCTGATCTCCTGTGAATTCGTCAGTCTCAGACGGCATCTCCTCATCGGGTAGTTCTGCTGTTGCTGCTTTCTGATCATCTGTATTTGCTGCATCCTGATTTTTTGCAGGTTTGCGCAGTTTAAAGCCCTTCTCTGTGCTTACCCAGTCCTCAGCTTTCACTACAGCGGCTCCAACGGCATCCGTAGCATCTGCTGTTGACGGCGTCTCGTCCGGCAATGAAGCAGCCGTATCCGTTCCCGCTGTAAATGCGTCGTCTGTCTGTTCCTGTGATGGTACTGCTGTCCCATCATCTCCATCTGAAAAAGCGTCTGCTTCTGTTTCAGAAGTTTCTTCTGTAACATTTACTTCTTCTGCATCTGTCTGTGTGGCAACAGCCAAAGCTGTATCAGGTGAAGTAAATGCAGCAGCACCTGCTTCACTGACAGTTGCCATTGTCATAATAAGACTCAATGTAACCGCAACTAATCTTCTTTTCACAATAAGTTCCTCCTCTTTTAGTCATGTTACTTTATGGTTACTGTTCACTCTGTTTGTGCACAGCAGCTTTCTACTCGCCAAGGCCGCTATCAATAGCAGCAACAAGATGATCCAGGGCTTCCCGTTCATCAACACCTTCACAGGTAAGTTCTATCTCATTTCCGCATTTTACGCATGCACCAAGTACACTCAGTACACTCTTTGCATTTGCCATGCCCCCATCGTAGACAAATGTTATCTGTGACTGGTATTTCATTGCCTCATTGCACAAAATCCCCGCAGGTCTCAGATGAAGACCTGTGGGATTTTTAACTGTCACTTTTTTACTGACCATTTCACTGTTCCTCTTGTATTGTTACTACCCCTTCTGTAAGTGGAGAATTCTTTTATTCCTTGTTTTCCTTACTGTCATCAACAGCAGTCCCTGATGAAATCACTACTTCCGTAGTCACATCTTCCACTATCTCATAACCATCCGGCAAGACTATCTCAACCGGGACTTCATAACTTCCTTCTTTTTTGCCATCCAGATCTATAGATGCCTTAATGTCTTTGTCATTATTCAGATCATCCAGATCTTTGTTATCTGATTTGATCCGCACTTCTATCTGCGCAGTCTCAAATGTTACCTGCAGATCTTTCGGTTTATTCTTAACCTCTATATTCTTAGTCGGAAATTCAAACTCTCTGCTTCCGGCCGGAAGAATACTTACAGTTACCCATACATCTTCACTGGAGTCACTGGTAAGTTTCACATTGTCCGGCAGAAGATTCGTAAGACTGATTTTTTTCTCCACATCTTTGGATTCACCGGAAATATCAATACTGTCTTCCGGTATAGTGATCACATTATTATTATCCGCAAGACTTTCAAGACCTTCTGCACTGCCTGCTACACTGATCGTATCCGGCACTGTTCTCACAGCCCCAACCTGATATCCTTCAGCCGGTGTTCCTACATAACCTGCAGATATCTGTACTCCCTGGTGGATTTTCCATAATTTTGCAGTCACTGTTACTTTTGCATTATTCTCGATCCGTAATGAATTCATTTCAGAATCGGTAAGTACCTCCTGATTCTTATCAATGATCGTAAGGTTTACATCCTGTGTAAAATCCTCTGTATTTCCATCCAGTTCAATGGAAGCATTTACCTTATCTATTTTATTAATCAGCGTCTTCGGACCTGTAATCCTTACTTTCTCCGGACTGGCAGTCAGACTTCCTACTTCATAATCCTTGCCCGGTTTCGTGTCACCTCTGCTGACATTTACCACAAACTCCTGTGTCTCTTTTTCATCAAGATTTACACTGAGATTCTGAGGAGTAACTTTAATATCACTGGGAGATACTCCCGGCACAGAACAGGTGACGGTAATGGGAACCATAACCGGATTTGTATCCAGGCTTACCGCCTGCTGAAGATCAGCTACCGCAGAGATATCTGTAACTTTGATCTTGTCTCTGATCTTCTTGGTTGCAGTGATCGCGACTTTTACGGAATCCTGGTTCTGTTCCGGCATACACATCTTACCGATGGTATCTGAAGATTCCACATATTCCTTGTTGATCAGTTCCACATCGTTGAGCGTATAGTAATTGGTTCCTGTCGGATTATCTATATTTACAACGATCAGCCATAGCACAACAGCTATTGCGACAGACATGATTTTCAAAGGTATATTATCTGTTATTTTTCGCTTCTTCATGCTTCACTCTTCCTTTCAGTAAATGGCGAAGTTTGCTGTTGTCTACAACCTGCTTATTCTGCGCTCTGACCAGGATTTCTCTGAGTTTTGCACTGTTTACACCTCTGGTCAGCTTTCCTCCCTGCGCTACAGATACCTGACCGGTTTCCTCTGATACAATAATCGTAACAGAATCTGTCTGCTCACTGATCCCCACACCTGCCCTGTGCCGCGTTCCAAGCTGTTTGCTCAGTTCCATATTATCAGACAGTGGAAGATAGCATGTTGCAGCCACAATCCTGTTCTCTCTTACAATAACAGCTCCGTCATGAAGTGGTGTGTTATGTTCAAATATATTGATCAGAAGCTGACTGGTAAGGATTGCATCCAGATTAATACCTGTTCTTATATAATCGGTCAGCAGCTCATTCTGCTCAATTACGATCAGTGCTCCGGTCTTAACTTCTCCCATATCAAAACATGCTTTGACCAGCTCACTGATGGTTTTATCCGTAAATCTTTCCTTCACCTCTTTACCTGCATCAAAAGGTATCAGTGAAGCCATGATCCGCTTTTGTCCAAGCTGTTCCAGAACTTTTCTGAGCTCCGGCTGAAAAATAACGATCACACCTACGATCAGTGTACTTGCCAGATTTGAAAAAATCCACAGAATCGTATTCATCCTGAAAATATATGCGATCAGAATGAAGAGGAGAACGACCAGTATTCCTTTCAGAAGTGTATATGCATGAGTATATTTGATCCATACCATGAACTGATATACAAAAAAAGCGATCAGTGCAATCTGTATGATATCTATAATCCCAATCTTAGGAAATGCCAGTCTTGATAATGTTTCTATCAAATTTCCTGAAAATTCCTGCATATGGCTCTCCTTTCCTTATCATTTTTATATCCCTTATCGTTGAAAATGTTTTCAGTGGATTTTGTGTTACTGTTCACTCCGTTCACAGTAACGATTTTGTCTCATCGTTACCGGAAACTGCTTTTTACAGATTTTTTAATGATTCTTCCAGTTTCTTCTCAAAATCCACGCTGTCAATATCTTTCTTTCTCTCTACAGGTGCTGCAGCCTCATCTGTCGTCACTGCTTTCTCATCACCATGAAAAATAGGATTCGCATAAGAAACAACGTTATCCTGTGCCGGTCTTTCATCCTTTGCGGAACTTCCGTTAATCTTCTTTATACTTCTTTCAGATGTTGTGACACAGGCTTTCGGCACTGCTTTTACATAATAATAATATTCATCATCCTCATATTCCAGTCTCTCGGTACGGGTATAGTCACCACCAAATACAAAGAATTCAAGAAGTAATCCTATCACCACAGAGATCACTGTATAAATAATCAGCGTAACAACATCAATATCCAGTCTGAAATAAAATCCACCTGCAATAATCATCAGAACATACACAACTCCACCTGCAATAATGGCAATTCTCCATGCATAGTCAAAAGAGCGGGTACGTATCAGATTCACCAGCAGAATCACTGCGATAAAGGCAATCACTGTGATCCACATTCCCCAGTTCTGCACGATTCCATCTGTCAGAAGTTTTAATTTGTCGGCTATGGCAACATCCGGGTTTTCCAGAAGTTTATGCTGTACACGTATAAAACGGATAAAATAGTAAATAATCACTCCGCAGCCTGCAGGAAGTGCAGAAAACGCATTGCACAAAAGTCCGCTTCCGATAGGAAGAAGCGTCGGAACACTGAACCCAAAGGAAAGCGGTGTAAATACAAGTACTAAATTATTGTCTGAACTGAATCTCAGGAAGAGAATTGCCATAAACAGGATCAGCACAAGCATAAAACCTGCAACTTCTATCCCCAGTGCATAACCATGTGCGACCATCAGGGCAAATCCTACAAAAATCATTACACCCGAAGGAAGAATGGAACAGATCAGTGCAAGGATCAGAACAATAAATATATTATCGATCTGCTTCATATATCCCATATTGGTATTGATCCATATGAAATAAGCCATTGCCAGAACAAAACGTAAGACAGGCAGGATATAAATCTCATACTGGCTGTATAAATTCTTTATTCGCTGTTTTAATTCGAGTAATGCTGTCATTTTTTATATCCTCCTGTAACTCCTCTGGCTGAAGATTTTTTATCTTCGCGACCGTAGATTTTACTTAATTGTGTAAGTTCTTCATAATAATTTTTCACACTTTTCTTTGCTTTATGGTATTTCACCGTATATTGGATATATGTCAGGACAGAAAACAGTACCAGCACTGCCACATATCCCAGAATAACTTCCACGCCCAGTGAAACAAGGTTCATCTTATGAACATTATCTATCAGATATTCAGCAAAATATGCTGCGATACCGGCCAGAATCAGGCAATACCCAATCGTAACAAGGAAAAAATTCTTAATCATGGCAAGTCCGATATAATCACTACGGTAGTACCTGCTGACCGGAAGATATTTCTTTCCTTCACCCTGTTCATACATGGCAAGTTTATTCATGATTTTTATCTTCTCTTCATTTAACATAAATTACTCCTTACTGTATGCTTTTCCTTTTGCTATAATCCGCTATTACTGTTCACTCTGTTCTCAGCAACAACCTGATATCATTCATATAATCATACAGATTAATTGTAACATATATCATTATGTATGAAAAGTGTTTTTTCTTATCTCCTGCCTATGCAAACCGTAAGAAAATAAACATTTCCGGCACCTTTTCTCTTCAGGCATCCGGCCATTGCATCGATCGTACTTCCTGTTGTATACACATCATCTATCACCAGGATATTCTTTTCCCTGACATCTCCGGTCACGCAGAACGCTTTTTCCAGGTTTTTTCTTCTCTGCAAAGCATTCAGTTTTTTCTGCGACTTTGTCTTTAAAACTTTCTGCACAATATTGACATCTGTGGAAATCCCGGTATAATGGCCGAGTTTTTCCGCCAGATATGCAGCCTGATTAAAACCTCTCTGCCGCTCCTTCGACCTGTGTACGGGAACCGGCACGATCAGATCCGGCTTCCATTCCCGCAATTCTTTCTGCGCATATCGATACATTGCTCTGGCATAAAAATCACCGTATTCTCTGCATCCATAGTACTTATATCTGGTAACAGATCTTCTCATTATGCCATCATAGACAAAAATCCCTCTTCCCTGTTCATACACATGCCTGTGTTTCTGACAGTCTCTGCAGTATTCCCCTGTTTCTATGGGTTTTCCACATTTATAACATCTGGGATGACCAATCGGACGAAGTTCTTTCTCGCATTCCGGACAGATCATCCTTCGCTGATCTGCCAGTATTTTCTGACAGACCGGACAGCATCTCGGGTAAAAAATATCAGCAACCATGTTCAGAAACCGTTTCATTTCCATTTCCTTCCACTATTTTACTCTTTGTTTTGCTATCCTCTGTATTTCTGTTTTTCTCATATTATCGGAATAAATTTTTTCTCTGTTATTATTCAGTCATCAGATCACAGTCTGCAATATCATTCTTCACCATCTGTATTATTATCCCCTGTAGTCTCACTCAGTTCTCTGATCCGTTCATCCAGTGCACTGTATCTCTTCTGCTGTTTTTCATTGCGTATCATCTCTGCAAAGGTCTCCTCGTTTCCCACAACCGTCACACATTTTCTTGCTCTGGTAACTGCGGTATAAAGAAGGTTCCTGTTTAAAAGCATCTGTGGTCCGGAAAGCAATGGAAGTATGACTGCCGGATACTCAGATCCCTGAGACTTGTGGATTGTAATAGCATATGCAAGTTCCAGTTCCTCCAGCTGTTTGAACGAGTACATTGCAAAACGTCCATCCTCAAATTCCACTTCTGCTGTCTCAGCAAATTCATTGATTTCCCTGAGGATTCCGGTGTCTCCGTTAAATACTCCCACGCCTTTCTCAATGACAACCCCATATCGTCCCCGGATTTCCCATTCCATCTGATAATTATTTCTGATCTGCATGACTTTGTCCCCTGTGCGGAACAGCCGGTCTCCAACCGCCCTCTCGGATTTCCCGTCTTCCGGCGGATTCAGGTATCTCTGCAGGATCTGATTCAGCCGCTCTACTCCCAGAAGTCCCTTTCTCATAGGTGTCAGTACCTGTATCTCAAAGGGTTTGGCATCTACATAGCGCGGCAGTTTCTCCTGGATCAGCGCGATCACTACTCTTATAATGATATCTGCATCATATCTCTTCAGAAAAAAGAAATCCCTGCTCTTATTATTGATCTGAACCTGTTCTCCCTTATTTATCTTATGAGCATTTACAACAATATCACTCTCTGATGCCTGTCTGAATATCTTAGTCAGTTCCACTACAGGGAAACATCTGCTTCGGATAATATCTCTCAGCACATTGCCCGGGCCTACACTCGGAAGCTGATTCTCATCCCCCACAAGGATCAGTCTGGTTCCTGCTACCACTGCAAGAAGAAGAGAATGCATCAGATGAATATCCACCATAGACATTTCATCAATAATGATCACATCTGCCTCCAGCGGATTCTGTGCATTCCTCTCGAATTTAGCTGAATGCCCGTCCCTCTCTTCCTCCGGCATTCCATTCAGTTCCAGCAGACGGTGAATTGTCTGCGCCTCATATCCGGTAGTCTCTGTCATTCTCTTTGCAGCACGTCCGGTAGGTGCAGCCAGCCGAATCTCTGCACCTTCTCCCTCAAAAAAGCGGATGATCGCATTGATCGTTGTCGTTTTACCTGTACCGGGGCCTCCTGTAAGAATAAAGAGTCCACGATCCGCTGCTTCAGTGATTGCTCTCTTCTGCATTTCATCCAGAACAGTTCCTGTCTCTTTCTCGATCAGCTCAATTCTGTGCCTGACAAGCTCTTTATCCTCAGGACACACAATATTCAGTTCATTAAGCATCCTGGCAGTGTTCAGTTCCAGATAATAATACTGTGCCGGATAAACGATAGTTTCTCCGCTTTTTTCTTTCAGCACCAGCTTCCTGTCAATAACCATATCCATAAGGTGTTTCTCCATATAGGATTCATCCACTCCCAGAAGTCTGGCACATCTTGTAAATAACTGTTCCCTCGGAAGATAAGTATGTCCTTCTCCCGAAGCCTGCAGAAGAGTATACAGCATTCCGCTGCGGATTCTATAATCTGAGTCTGCGTGAATACCGACTCTGGCAGCAATCTCATCAGCAATCTTAAATCCCACACCGGAAATATCTTCCGCAAGTCTGTAAGGATTCTCCTGAAGGATCGTATAGACAGATTCCTTATATTTCTGATAAATCTTTGCACCCAGGTTCAGGGAAATCCCATATTTCTGCAAAAAGATCATTACTTTTCGCATCTCTGCCTTCTCACTTACCTGCGCAGCGATCTCCCGGGCTTTTTTCTCACTGATCCCCTTTACCTCTGCAAGCCTCTCCGGCTCTTCTTCTACGATACGGAGTGTGTCATCTCCAAACTTCCGCACGATCCTGGCAGCCAGTGCAGCACCGATTCCCCTGATGGCACCCGAACCCAGATAACGTTCTATTCCATATGTATCCTCCGGCATCTTCTCTGTAAAAGAACTGATCTGAAACTGTTTGCCATATACCGGATGATGGATATATACTCCGGTTGCTTCAATAGATGCCCCCTGTGTGATCGCAGGGAAACTTCCCACGCAGGTCAGCTCTTCCTCTTTTTTTGTACCTTTCAGTACCATAACTGTATATCCGTTATCTTCATTTCTGAAAATAACATGATCTATGTATCCTGTGACAGTTTCACTCATGTGCTTTTCTCCACACCTCCTGCTTCTTTGATCCTCTGACAACGCAAAAAGGCACTGCACTGTGCAGTACCTCCTGCTTTATCCGTCAAAACGTGCCATTACCTCTGCATACTTACCGGTTCCCACTGCGACCACGCTCATTGCATCCTGCACAGTCAGTGTACTTACTCCGGTTCTCTGCTCGATCAGTGTATCCATCCCATGAAGAAGGGCACCGCCGCCTGTAAGTACGATTCCTCTATCTACAATATCCGCAGCCAATTCCGGCGGTGTCTTTTCCAGAATTCCATGAACAGTCTCCACAATCTGGCTTGTAGCATCCTTTAACGCCACACGTATTTCTTCTGAGGTAAGTGTCACTGTCTTCGGCAGACCGGTGATCACATTTCTCCCCTTTACTTCCATTGTTCTCGGATTTGATTCCTCTATAGCCGTACCAATCTGAATTTTGATCTTCTCTGCCATATCTTCTCCGATAAAAAGTCCATGATTCTTTCTCACATAGTTCAGTATAGCCTGATTAAAAGTGTCCCCTGCAACTTTCACAGAAGCGGAAACCACAACCCCCGCAAGAGAGATAACCGCAACATCCGAAGTTCCGGCTCCAATGTCTACGACCAGATTTCCAAAGGGCTTGGTCACATCCACCCCGGCTCCGATTGCCGCAGCTATAGGTTCCTCCACCATATAGACATCTCTGGCACCAGCCTGATAGGTTGCTTCCTCCACTGCCTTTTTCTCAATCTCTGTAATTCCACTGGGAACACAGATACTGATCCTGGGCTTGCGGAAAGCTCTTCTTCCTATTGCTCTGGATATAAAGTATTTCAACATCTTCTCTGTAACTGTATAATCAACGATCACGCCCTGTCTGATGGGACGGATGATCTCCATATCTGAAGTAATGCGCCCTTCCATCAGACGGGCTTCTTCACCGATCGCACGTATCTTCTCTGTATTTTTATCATAAACTACAATCGAAGGCTCATTTAGCACAAGCCCCTTTCCTGTAGAATAAGCCAGACTGTTCCTGGTTCCCAGGTCAATTCCAATATCACTTGTCGGCATGGAAATCCCCTTTCTGTTCTTACGTTCTCCTCATCCCCTTCAACTGATCATTACTTTTTACAGTCTCTACCGGGGACTTATCCGGTTTAGTTATAACAACTCCATAAAATAATGCGATCAAAACAGTCCAACAGGGCTTCACATCCTGATAAGCCGGATCAAAATATATTATTTACGAGAATTGCTATAAATAATCTCTTCTATTATATACAACTTCCATTTAAAAAGAAAGTCCTGCAATATGATTTCAAGATTATTTCAGATATTTCTTTACATATTTTCCGGTATAGGAAACCGGTGACTGTGCCACCTCCTCAGGAGTTCCCTGAGCAACTACGGTACCTCCTTTGTCTCCACCCTCCGGTCCGATATCAATGATATAATCTGCGGTCTTAATCACATCCAGATTATGCTCGATCACAACTACTGTATTACCGCCCTCCGATAATCGTTTCAGAATCTCCACCAGCTTATGCACATCCGCAAAATGCAGACCTGTGGTAGGCTCATCCAGAATGTAGATAGTCTTACCTGTGCTGCGCTTGCTCAGCTCTGTGGCAAGCTTGATCCTCTGTGCCTCTCCTCCGGAAAGCTCTGTGGACGGCTGTCCCAACCGGATATAGGAAAGTCCTACATCATAAAGAGTCTGTATCTTTCTTTTAATAGAAGGAACATTCTCAAAAAAAGTCAGTGCTTCCTCCACCGTCATATTCAGCACATCGTAAATATTCTTATCCTTATACTTTACTTCCAGGGTTTCTCTGTTATATCTCTTACCTTTGCAGACCTCGCATGGTACATATACGTCTGGAAGGAAATGCATCTCAATTTTGATAATACCGTCACCGCTGCATGCCTCACATCTTCCGCCCTTTACATTAAAACTGAATCGTCCTTTCTTATATCCTTTTGCCTTGGCATCTGCTGTTGCTGCAAAAAGATCTCTGATCTGGTCAAATACCCCGGTATAAGTCGCAGGATTGGAACGTGGAGTACGACCAATAGGTGACTGGTCAATATTGATAACCTTATCCAGTTGGTCTGTTCCCAGAATATCCTTATGTTTTCCCGGAATCACTCTTGCCCGGTTCAGATCTCTTGCCAGGCGTTTATAAAGAATCTCATTGATCAGAGAGCTCTTACCTGAGCCCGAAACTCCTGTGATACAGGTCATGATCCCAAGAGGTATCTTCACATCGATATTCTTGAGATTATTCTCTGCCGCCCCCTTGACAGTAAGAAAACCGGTTGGCTTCCGTCTCTCCAAAGGTACCGGGATTTTTAATTTTCCGCTCAGATAAGCTCCTGTGATGGAATCCTCGTTCTTCATCAAATCCTCTGCAGTTCCCATGGCAACCAGTTGTCCGCCATGCTCCCCTGCACCGGGACCTATATCTACAATGCAGTCTGCGGCACGCATGGTATCTTCATCATGCTCCACAACGATCAGGCTGTTTCCAAGATCACGCAGTTTCATCAGAGAACCAAGAAGTCTGTCATTATCCCTCTGGTGAAGTCCGATACTCGGTTCATCCAAAATATAGGCAACTCCTACCAGCCCGGAACCAATCTGGGTAGCCAGACGGATTCTCTGCGCCTCGCCGCCGGAAAGAGTTCCTGTCGCACGTCCCAATGAAAGATAATCCAGTCCTACATCTGACAGGAAACTTACCCTTGCCCTGATTTCCTTCAGAATCTGTCTGCCGATAAGCTGCTGCTGCTCGGAGAGCTGCATATCCGCCAAAAAGGCTTTCAGCTTCTCTATGGAAAGATTGGTGACCTCATAAATATTCTTATCCGCCACAGTCACAGCCAGTGATTCCTTCTTCAGTCTCTGACCTTTACAGGTTTTACATGGAGTAATGCGCATGAAAGATTCATACTCCTGCTTCATGGCATCAGATCCTGTCTCTCTGTAACGCTGCTCCACATTTCGGATCAGCCCCGGAAACGCCACATCGTAAACGCCCTCTCCGCGCTGCCCTTTATAGTAAACCTTTACAGAATGTCCATTAGTTCCGTTGATCAGAATGTCCTGTATCTTCTCCGGATACTCCTCAAAAGGTGTTGCCAGGCTGAAATCATATTCTCTGGCAAGAGCATCCAGGATTGCCCTGGAAAAGCTTCCCTCATTTGTGCAGGACTGCCATCCTGTGACCACAATGGCACCATCCAGGATACTCAGAGATCTATCCGGGATCATCAGATCAATATCAAATTCCATTTTATACCCAAGTCCCAGACAATCCGGGCAGGCACCAAAAGGATTATTGAAAGAAAAGCTTCTCGGTTCAATCTCATCCACACTGATACCGCAGTCAGGGCAGGAGAAGCTCTGGCTGAAATTGTGGATATTTCCATCCATAGTATCTACCATCAGAAGGCCCTCTGCCAGATCCAGCACTGTCTCAATGGAATCTGAGAGTCTTTTCTCAATCCCGGGCTTCACGATCAGACGGTCTACCACAATCTCTATATTATGCTTGATATTCTTGTCCAGACTGATCTCCTCGGAAAGCTCATACAGGTTTCCGTCAATCTGCACACGTACATATCCGCTTCTCTTTGCCTGCTCCAGAAGCTTTGCATGAGTTCCCTTGCGCCCCCGCACAACAGGCGCCAGAAGCTGGATCTTCGTTCTCTCCGGAAAAGACATGATACTGTCTACCATCTGGTCAACTGTCTGCTTCTTAATCTCTCTTCCGCACTTCGGACAATGAGGGATTCCCACTCTGGCATACAGAAGTCGGAAATAATCATAGATTTCTGTCACTGTTCCTACTGTGGAACGGGGATTGCGGTTGGTAGATTTCTGATCAATGGAAATGGCCGGCGGCAGACCTTCGATGCTCTCCACATCCGGCTTCTCCATCTGTCCCAGAAACTGTCTTGCATAGGAAGAGAGAGATTCCATATAACGGCGCTGTCCCTCTGCATAGATGGTATCAAAAGCCAGTGAAGATTTACCGGAGCCGCTCAGTCCTGTAAATACCACAAACTTATCTCTGGGAATATCCACACTTAAATTCTTAAGATTATTAACATTGGCACCTCTGATCCTGATAAAGTGCTTCTTCGTTGTATCTGCTGCCATTGTGGGCCTCCTGTTTCTCATTTATAAATAATAACTGTTTCTTACCTTGACAGTTACACCTTTTTCGTATGTTATGATATTCATGGATTGTGCGCAGTTTCGCTGCCCCGCAATCCTCATGGCATCAGTATAATACAGGAACATTTGTTCGTCAAGGCGTTTACGGCAAAAAATCCGCCATAACGGAATTACTTACGTGGATTCCCTCTCTGCTCAGAAAAATCCTTCCGTTTTCTTCCAAAAGCAGTCCCATTGACTTATATTTTCTCAGAACATCCCCGTATATTGCATCTGTCTCACTGCCAAACTGCCGCTCAAACTCAGCTTTTGAGATTCCTCTGGTCATTCGGAGTCCCAGGAACATAAACTCCGCCATCTCATCCTCCCTGGTGAGAAGCGGCTCTTTTTCTCTTATTTTTTCCGGAGTTCTGCTGTTTTCCAGATATTTTTTCATATCCTGTGTATTGGCAAAACGTTCCTTTCCATAAAGGGAGGAAGCTCCCAGGCCAAACCCCAGATAATCCTGTCGGATCCAATAGCCCACGTTATGTCTGCATTCTCTGCCTTTCTTTGCGTAATTGGAAATCTCATACTGCTCAAAGCCATATTCTCCCAGAATCTGGGCTGTTGCCTCATACATATTGTACTCCGTATCTTCATCCGGCAGCTTCAGCGTCCGCGATGCAAAAGGTGTGCCCTCCTCAATGATCAGGCTGTATGCGGAAATATGTTCCGGATCCAGTCCTGCAACAGTGCGAAGATTGTGAATCCATCCTTCATAAGTCTGATCCGGGATCGCACTCATCAGATCAATATTGATATTGTCGAACCCTGCCTCTCTTGCACTTCTGTAGGTCTCCAGAAACTGCTCATAATTGTGGATCCTTCCAAGTATTTTCAATTCCCTGTCATCCGGTGACTGTAAGCCTATACTCAGGCGGTTGATTCCATATGTTCTGTATGCCTGCAGTTTGTTTCTGTCTGCAGTCCCCGGGTTTACTTCTATGGTGATCTCAGCATAATCCGCAATCTGAAATTTTCGTCTTATATGATTTAAAATTTCTCCTATGAATCTCTCATCCAAAACAGAAGGAGTGCCCCCTCCAATAAATACAGAGGATACACTCCTTCCTTTTCCTTCTTCTGCTGCATTGATTTCTTCAAGCAGAGCATCTACATAATCAGCCTGCTCCTTTGGACCTGACGGACCGGAAAGGAAATCACAGTAATCACATTTTTTTATGCAAAATGGAATGTGGACATAGATTTCCATGGGAGAATCTGTGATATTCCTTCTCTCCATTGTAATCTGCTCCTGTTATGACCTATTTTCTATTCCTCAGTATCTGATGTACTGCTGTCCTGCTCATTGTTATCTGCTGAGTCGACACTGTTATCTGTACTGCCGGCATCACTTAGGCTGTCTGAACTTTCCGCAGATGAGATACCTGCTGCATTCTGCTCTGTCAGATACGTATTTACCATTGTCAGATTACCATTGGTGGTAACTGCTGCGGAATCTACCTGATCCGGTGCCGGAGTGGGACTTGTCTCTTCCGGTGCAACACTGATCTGGATCACTTTGGAGGACGTTTCATCTACCTCCCTGGTTTTCCCACATCCGGAGACAGAAATTCCAAGCAATAACATACATAGTATAACTGTTTTTCGCTTAATCATTTTCTTCAATATCTTAACCTTCTGTTGAGATGAACACTATTCACAGGTAGCTGTTCAGTACCTTCACAGTTATGTGGACAGCAGGCTGCCGAATAGTTACATTCATACTTTATTTATCATCCAGTTTCAATACACTCATAAATGCTTTCTGCGGAATCTCCACATTGCCTACCTGACGCATACGTTTCTTACCTTCCTTCTGTTTCTCCAGAAGTTTCTTCTTACGGGAAATATCACCGCCGTAACATTTGGCAAGTACATCCTTACGCATGGCTCTGACTGTCTCTCTGGCAATAATCTTGCTTCCGACAGCTGCCTGGATCGGAATCTCAAAAAGCTGGCGGGGAATCTCGTCTTTTAATTTCTCGCACATCTTACGGCCTCTCTCATATGCTGTATCTGCATGTACGATAAAGGAAAGAGCATCCACTTCTTCTTTGTTTACCAGAATATCCAGTTTCACAAGCTCGCTGCGCTCATATCCGCAGAGTTCGTAATCCAGAGAAGCATAGCCTCTGGAGCGGGATTTGAGGGCATCAAAGAAATCATAGATAATCTCATTTAACGGCAGCTTATATTTCAGAAGCGCACGTGTTTCTTCCATATAATCCATTCCCAGATACTGCCCTCTTCGTTCCTGGCAAAGATCCATAATTGCACCGATAAATTCAGTTGTTACCATGATCTCGGCATTTACCATTGGTTCTTCCATGTATTCAATCTCTGACGGGTCCGGCAGATTGCTGGGGTTTGTCAGATTGATAACTTCACCGTTAGTTTTGTGTACTTTGTAAATAACACCGGGAGCTGTAGTCACAAGATCAAGGTTGTATTCTCTTTCCAGACGCTCCTGAATGATCTCAAGATGGAGCAATCCCAGAAAACCGCATCGGAAACCAAAGCCAAGAGCTACGGATGTCTCCGGTTCATAGAACAGCGAGGCATCATTGAGCTGAAGCTTCTCAAGAGCATCTCTCAGATCACCGTATTTGGCACCGTCTGCCGGATATAATCCGCAGTATACCATAGGGTTTACTTTCTTATAACCCGGAAGTGCTTCTGTACATGGTCTGTTTTTGTCTGTAACTGTATCACCTACACGGGTATCGCCAAGATTTTTGATGCTGGCTGTAATGTAGCCTACCATACCTGCTGTCAGTTCCTCGCATGGGATGAACTGTCCTGCGCCAAAATATCCGACTTCCACAACTTCTGTGGTGAAGCCAGTTGCCATCATATGGATCTGGGTGCCTCTTTTCACACGGCCATCCATGACACGGCAGAATACGATAACGCCTTTGTATGCATCATAAATGGAGTCAAAGATCAGGGCTTTTAATGGTGCATCTACATCACCATGAGGTGCCGGGATCTTTGTTACGATCTGTTCCAGGACTTCTTCTACATTAAGTCCTGTTTTGGCAGAAATCCTTGGTGCATCATGGGCTTCAAGGCCGATGACATCTTCGATTTCATTTACCACACGATCCGGTTCTGCACTTGGCAGGTCGATTTTGTTGATGACCGGAAGGACATCCAGGTCATGGTCAAGGGCAAGATATACATTTGCCAGTGTCTGGGCTTCGATTCCCTGAGCTGCATCTACTACCAGGATTGCACCGTCGCAGGCTGCAAGGCTTCGGGATACTTCGTAATTGAAGTCTACATGGCCGGGGGTGTCGATCAGGTTGAAGATGTATTCTTCGCCGTCTTTGGCTTTGTATACGATTCGTACTGCCTGAGATTTAATGGTGATTCCACGTTCTCTTTCGAGTTCCATGTTATCCAGTACCTGTGACTGCATTTCACGTTCTGTCAGAGTGCCGGTCATTTCGATGATTCGGTCGGCAAGAGTGGATTTGCCGTGGTCTATGTGTGCAATAATACAGAAATTTCTGATTTTGCTCTGGTCTATCATTAAGGAATTCCCTCCTGAGTTCTTTCTTATATACTATAATTGATGGGTTTGCTAATTTTGTATTATAACATATGGGGGAAGGGTTTGTCATCTATTTATCTACATGGACGCACAGAAACATCCTGGTAATTATTATCTTTGCCGTGCGTCGGCACGCCTGCAGGTATCTTCCTTGTCCTTCGCACTCTGCTGAACTGTCTTGATTGCATTATTTTATGGAATTGCTATAGAATTTATCCTTGCAGTACCTTGTCTAAGATGTCGGCAAATGGTTCCATGGCGTTTTTTACTTCCTGGACAGTGTTGGTCTGGGCTCCGGCTTCCAGAAGAAGGGAGCGGGGACGGAGGTGGAGATTGTAGCGGTAACCTGCAAGGTAAATTCCCCGGTAAAATTGAGGATAGTATTGGGCTGCCTGATATTCCAGTTGGAAGGAAAATGCCAGGTTTTGCTGTATGTAGGGATTTGGCAGATAGTCCAGGGAACCTTTGGATGTCGTATAACTCAGTCCATTGTAAAAAAGGATCTGAGCTGTGGGTTTTCCATTGATCTCTGTTACAAGATGCCGGTCTTCAGGGACGCCGTCCCGGTGAAGGTCTATGATCACCTGGATATCCGGGTTTTCCTGCAGATAGGGTTCCAGATAATCGCGGGCATAATCATAAGCGGCGCTGCGGTCCAGTTCACCGCCTGCCATGTCAAACTGCTCTTTGAGATGGACTACCTGATAACCGTAGTTTTCTGTGAGAAGCTGTGTCAGATAATCTCCTACTCCTACAATCGTGTCGGATTCTTCCCCTTCTCTGGAATCTGCAAAGGTTTCCTGCGAATGGCTGTGATAGATCAGAATCTGAGGGGTATCGGTTTCTTTGGTAATTTTTAAGTCCTGTTTCAGAAAATCCCCGGCATTAATCTGTACGGCATCTGCTTCTGTGTTGGAATCTACGATATAGAATTGTCCCAGAAGATAATTATAATCTGCCAGTTTTTCGGGGGACAGGTCGATTATTGGATGAGGAACTGCAGCAGCAATGGTTTCTGTGCTGTTCTGAATATTTTGGTCATTCTGCGCTGCTGACTCTTGCGGCTTCTGTGATTTGTCCGTTTCATGATTTTCCGGTGATGCAGTTATCTTTTTCGGTTTAGGTGTCTTGTCTGATTTTTTTGAAGTTTGTTCTGATTCTGATATTTTCGCTGACTCTGATATTTTCGCTGATTTTACTGTTTTTGAGGGGATTGCTGTTTTTTCCGGTACCGGTGTAGATTCTGGTGTCTGTAATTCTTCAGATTCACCTTTTTCTGCCAGCAATTGTTCGGACCGTGCACGCTCTCCCAGATATTTTCCGTTTTCTCCTGCTATTTTTTTATAAGTTTCAATATCTTCACAGGAACTCATATGAGCTCTTTTTTCCAGAAAGCGGTACAGGGGCAGATGCCTGTACACATTTTCTCCTGTAAAAAATGTCCCTGGCAATACTGCCAGAGTAGCAAAAAAGCACATGCTAAGCAGAATGCAGAACGCTTTCTGAACGTTTGTCACATGGATCACCTCTTGACTTATCCTATGTCCATGTTTTCCCATTTATACCCTGTTCACACTGACGGAACAATTTTCCGGTCAGCCGCCTATTTCCTCAAACGCCATGTTCAGTCCTTCTGAGATTGTGAAGCTCAGGTATTTTACTGTCTCATCCACATCTTTGGGAGTTACAAACATGGTGTGAAGATGAGGAGATATCATTTCTTCCAGAAATTCTTTCTGTTCTGCCTCTTCCAGAGCTTCCAGAAGGTGTGCCATGGAATCATGGACGATAGTTGCCGCATCTACTACGGTGGGTACTCCGATCCCAATCACTTTTACCTGCAGATTTTCTTCTGTAAGCCCCACTCTGTGATTGCCTACACCGGAACCCGGGTTGATTCCTGTGTCTGTGATCTGGATCGTACGGTTCAGGCGTCTGGTGCTTCTTGCTGCCAGCGCATCAATGGCAATCACTATGTCCGGCTTTGTCTCTGCCACGATTCCCTGTATGATCTCAGACGTCTCCATGCCTGTCTGTGCCATTACTCCCGGGATAATTCCACTGATACGGTGCATTTTTTCTTTTCCAAGGCTCTGCAGGCCATACTCTCTTATCATATGTCTCGTTATATGAAGATTTTCTACCACATGAGGCCCCAGGGAATCGGCTGTGATCGCTGAATTTCCCAGACCTACTACCAGAATGGACAGCTCACGCTCCAGATTGATCACATTCTGTAAATGACGGGCGATTTCCAGGGAAATTTCTCTGTGATAATCCTCATCATGTACAGAAAGCCCCGGAGCTTCTATCGTAATATAGCTTCCCTGGGGCCGTCCCATTGTCCGGGCACCGTTTTCTGTGGTGATCTTTACCACAGTGGTACGGATATCTTTCTCTTCGTTATAATCTTCGTGGATCTCCACTCCCCGGACTTCTACGTTTTCCTCTGTAAACCGTTCGGTTGCCTCCAGCGCCAGGTCTGTTCTTATTCCGTAATTATCCAGCATCTCTTTTCCCTCCGTACTTCATTCAATATTTGTTACTGTTTGCTCCGTTCTTATAACAATCTTTTATATCTATTTTTAGCTTTTTTTATGGAAATATGTATTGACAAGGAAGATTATTTGAGATAATATATATAAGCATGTTCATAGGAGCGCCCGTGTCTGTTTCTATGACAGGAGTATAATAATATTTTATCGAATTAAATTGGAGGTGTACGAATTGGCTAACATTAAATCTGCTAAGAAAAGAATTTTAGTAAACAGAACTAAAGCAGCAAGAAACAAAGCAATCAAATCTGCAGTTAAAACTTCTATGAAGAAAGTTGAAGCAGCAGTAGCAAATAAAGATAAGGCAGCTGCAGAAGTAGCATTAAAGGATGCTGTTTCCACAATCAGCAAAGCTACATCCAAAGGTGTTTATCATAAAAACAACTGCGCAAGAAAAGTTGCCCGTTTAGCTAAAGCTGTTAACAGCATTGACTAATTATAGATTGAATTTTTAATTATAAGCTTATGATTAAAAAGGACAGCCATCACCGTCATGTGGCTGTCTTTTTTGTTATTATCTTTTGTAACTGCCAGAATATCCGGCAGTTACCGTTTTTCTTATTTTACTTTACTGCTGTACTTAATGATCAGTAATTCTACGCTCAGCTTATCTTCCAGTCGTCCTGTTTTTACTGATTCTTCCGCATCCACAAAATCTTTTACTGCCTGTTCCAGTTCTGATATAGTATAGGCTCTGGCACATGTTGTGATATTTTTTACAACAAACCCGGGCACTCCCAGTTTTGAGCCTATCTCCGTCTGCGCAAGTCCTGCTGCTGCAAACTGTTTTGCCAACAGCAGCTGGCGATACTGCTTCGCAAGAAGAAACAGGATCCTCATCGGTGGCTCTTTCAATGTCAGCAGATCATAATAAAGTTCCAGTGCACGCTTCTGATTTTTCTCTGTTACTGCACGCACCATATCAAAAATTCTGTTGGTTGTCTGGGTGGTGCAGATTTCTTCAATATCCTCTGCAGTCACCACATCCCTGCCTTCTGTATAACTGATAAGCTTCTCCATCTCCATCCTGAGATTCCCCATATCAGTTCCTGTTTTGGTCAGCAGAAGTTCCATGTCTCTCTGGGTGATCTTTTTTCCGGCTTTCCCCAGGATCCCTGCCGCCCAGCGCATCAGAGTTTTTTCATCCTGTCTGATAAATTCCGCAATACTGCCGCAAGATTTTACTGCTTTGTACATGCGGTTTCTCTTATCTACTTCCGTTTCTGCAAAAACCAGATACAGATAGTCCGGCAGCTCTTTCATATAATCTGCCAGTTCTTCACACTTATTTTTGAAAAAGCCTGTATCTTCCAGCAAAACCACTCTGCGCTCCGCAAAAAATGGCATGGTTTCACAGAGGTCGATCAACTGTTTTACATCAATCCCCTTGCCTTCATAGTGATTGAAGTTCATAGTATCCCCATCCGGATTCAGTGCCTTTACCAGATTCTGTTTATACTGTTGTTTCAGATATGCTTCCTCTCCATAGAGAAGATACACCTGTTTAAAATTTCCTGATTTAATGTCTGCCTGTATGTTTTTCAATTTTCTACTCCTGAGGCTGTTTTGTCTGTAACTGTTCAGCAATCTGTTGTTCTATTCACAGATACCAGGATATCAGACTGCAGAGCAGTTACTTTGTTACTGTTCTCAGTAACGTTACTTTTATTGTATCAATTCCATGACATAATAGCCAGCAGAAAATTTCAGATTATTATTCAACCGCCCAGCTCCACCATTCTGTGAATGCATCTTCCGGCGCCTTCCATGATATTTTCCGGAAGGAAGATTTCTTCCCCGCCCTGTCCTTTCAGACAGTTGTAGATATCCATTAAGGTGGTAACCTTCATATTCATGCATGTAAGCTGTACTGCAACCGGGTAAAATTTCTTATCAGGACATTCAAACTGAAGATGCTCTACAATGCTGTTTTCTGTTCCGATGATAAATTCTTTATGTTCAGATTTCTTTGCAAATTCCATGATTCCTGTAGTGGAGCCTACATAATCAGCCTGCTCTACTACTTCCTGACGGCATTCCGGGTGTACCAGGAAAAGTGCATCCGGATGCGTTGCGCGGGCTTTTTCTACATCTTTTGCACTGACCACGATATGTCTCGGACATCCGCCCTTGTAAAATGCAAAAGTTTTCTCCGGGAGCTTCTCTGCCACGTAGTGTCCCAGGTTCGGATCCGGAATAAATAAAATCTTATCCTGCTCCAGCTTTTTGCAGATTTCAACTGCTGATGAGGACGTAACGCATACGTCACATTCTGTTTTCAGTTCTGAAGTTGTATTAATATAGGCGACAACTGCATAATCCGGATACTGTGCTTTTAATTCACGCAGACCTTCCAGATCCAACTGCTCTGCCATGGGACATCCGGCTACAGGATTAGCAAGCCATACTCTCTTCTTCGGGCTTAAAATCTTGCAGGTTTCTGCCATAAAACGAACGCCGCACATAATCACACCGCTGCAGTCTCTTTTGGACGCCTGTACACTCAGGCCATAGGAATCTCCTGTATAGTCTGCTACTTCCAGAATCTCCTGACCCTGATATGCGTGTGCAAGAATACAGATATCCTGTTCTTTTTTCATTCGCAGGATTTCCTGCTGAATTTCTGCTATTGTCATCTTCTGAATCCCTTCTTACTTATATATTATGATGTTTTTCCTTTTCCCAGGGCTGAAGTGGTGCAAGGAAACCTGCTTTCTTTAACTGTTCTCCGATCAGATCCAGCCTTTCCTGGCTGGATGCTTCTATCAGATGATAATGATACCCGGAAGTAGCACTGCTTAATACGCTGGAATGGCTGCTATTGATTGCCTGGACAAATTCATTCACATCCTGTCTGGAACGAATATCCATTTCTGCAGTGACACGGCCATAAACCCTGTGGCTGATGCTGATATTTTTCACCCGCCCGCCACAGTCCACGATCAGATTCAGTTCCTCCGCTGCATGCTCCTGCCCATGGCGTACTTTAAATTCCCTGGTGCATGCAATATCTTTATCCTGCTGCAACACATATCCTCTGGTCGTTGACAGGATTCCCGGTGTAGATGCACGTATCACAGCCATATCCTGCACGATCACCTGTCTGCTTACTCCAAACTGTGATGCCATCGCCCTGGCAGCCACAGGTTTTTCTTCCTGCTGAAGGAGCTTTAAAATTTCAGTTCTTCTCTGAGCAGTATTCATACTTTCCCATCCTTTCTCCACGATATAATCCTATAGCAAATTATCCGCTGCAAAACAGCTTCGCTGCCATGTTATTATATTGCATGAAGATTCTTCATGGAAATGTCAAGGATTGGAGCAGAATGTGTCAGTGCACCGCTGGAAACAAAATCCACACCTGTTTCCAGGATTTTGGCAATATTTTCCTTTGTGATATTTCCGGAGCATTCTGTCTGTGCCCGGCCTGCGATAAGCTCTACTGCTTCTTTCATCATTTCCGGTGTCATATTGTCAAGCATAATGATATCTGCTCCTGCTTCTACTGCTTCTTTTACCTGTTCCATAGTCTCTACTTCAATCTCGATCTTACGGACAAATGGTGCATATTCTTTTGCCATGGCCACTGCTTTCGCTACGCTTCCGGCTGCTCCGATATGATTATCCTTAAGCAGTACTCCGTCAGAAAGATTATATCTGTGGTTGCATCCGCCGCCTATACGTACAGCATATTTTTCAAAAACACGACAGTTCGGAGTTGTCTTTCTGGTATCCAGAAGTGTTACCTTACTTCCTTCCAGAAGCTTTGAAACCTGTTTTGTATAAGTAGCGATACCACTCATTCTCTGGAGATAATTCAGGGCAACTCTCTCTCCGGAAAGAAGCACCCGGATATCTCCTGTTACTGTTCCAAGAAGATCGCCCTTCTTTACTGCCTCACCGTCTTTAAAGTTGAAACTGATCTCTGTTTTCTCATCCAGGATCTGGAATACTCTCGCATATACATCCAGTCCGGCAATGATTCCGTCTTCCTTTGCGATCAGATCTACGGTTCCTTTTACCGCGCTTCGCATCACTGCATTCGTGGAAACATCCTCACTGGTAATGTCCTCCTGAAGCGCCATACGGATCAGATTGTCTGCCTGCATTTTCATTGTAATACTATTCATGACTTTTTTTCATCCTTTCAATTTCTTTTAATACGGTTTCGTGGCAGGCATTAAGCAGTTCTTCTCTGCTTTCATACATATTCATATCAATTGCATCTGCCCGCACATATTCCGGTATCTGTCCAAATATCATATCATCTGCAGCCTTTCTTGCAAAGACCAGAGATTCCAGAAGAGAATTACTTGCCAGACGGTTTCTTCCATGGACACCATTACAGCTTGTCTCTCCACAGGCATAAAGTCCCTTCATGGAAGTTTTGCTTCCCAGATTTACCTTGATTCCACCCATAAAATAATGCTGTGCCGGAACAACCGGGATTGGCTCTTTTCTCGGATCAAAACCTTCTTCCACGCATTGTTCATAAATATGAGGAAAATGTTCCAGAATTGTTTTTTCTCCCAGAGGGCGCATATCTTCCCATACAAACTCTGTTCCATCCTTTTCCATCTGGGCAAAAATCTTCTGGCTCAGCAGATCTCTCGGCTGTAATTCGTTTGTAAAACGCTGTCCGTTCTTATCATACAGAAGAGCACCTTCTCCTCTGACTGATTCTGAAACCAGGAAACGCCGTCCGGGTTTCTTTGAATAGAGAGTTGTCGGATGAATCTGGATATAGTCCAGATTTTCCATTTCCACATGATGCTTCATGGCAATTCCAACACCATCTCCTGCAATATGCGAAAAGTTGGTAGAGTTTTTAAAAAGCCCGCCGATTCCGCCGCAGGCAAGAACCACATACTGAGAATAAACAGGAAATGCCTGGTCATTCCGGTCCATTGCAATGATTCCGCAGACTGTATTGTCTTTGGAGATCAGGTCTACCATAGTCATATATTCACAAATTTCAATATTTTCTTTTATTTTTGCAGCAGTTAAGAGAGTCTGTGTGATTTCTTTTCCTGTAATATCCTCATGAAAAAGAATTCTTGGCTGGGAATGTGCTCCCTCTCTGGTAAATGCCAGATTTCCCAGACCATCCCTTGCAAAATCCACATGATAACGCAGAAGATCTCTGATAATATCATTGGAGCTGCGGATCATCAGATCTACTGCCCGTTTATTATTCTCATAATGTCCTGCCCGCATGGTATCTTCAAAATAATTTTCATAGTCATCTTCGCCACGCAGCATACAGATTCCGCCCTGTGCCAGGAATGAATCTGACTGGTCTGCCTCCTGCTTGGTGATAAGCAGGATTTTCATTTTCTCCGGAAGGTTCAGTGCACAGTACAGTCCTGCTGCCCCTGTTCCCACAATAATGACATCATAATGTTCTTTCATCTTTCTTTCCTCACATCATGCCTGATTTTCGTTTGTCTGTGCAATTATACTCCCCGGATATACAGGTGTCAAGACACCTATATATAATTATGACAACATTGTTCGTTACTGTGCAACTGTTCACACACCACTATCCTGCGAGGTGTTTTGGCATAAATACGCCAAAATCCCAAGACATACAAGCTAAAATTCATTTCGAAAGACAACCCTTATTGCTTTTCACATCTCCATAGGAGGCTTACTTGATTCGGTTAAAAGCAGAAACAGATTTTCCATTGACTATTGTAACCGCCCCACAGTCTCTGGTGATCAGCACTCTGCTTCCACTCTTCTTCAGCCGTTCCAGCGTATCCGGCGACGGATGCCCGTATGTGTTTGTTGCAGAACAGGAAACAACAGCCAGTTCCGGTCTGACGATTTCCAGAAACTCTGCTCCTGTAGAATATCTGGAACCGTGATGAGCAGTTTTCAGGAAGTCCACATCTTCAAGACACCCATTCTGTATCAGTTTTTCTTCTGTCACCATTCCGATATCTCCGGTAAAAAGCCCTTTGAAATCTTTGCTTATCATTTCCAGAACCATCGCATCTTCATTTACTTCCTTCCCTGATGCTGTGGACTCCGGCCACAGAACCTTCAGTCTGACAGTTCCATATCTGATCTCATCTCCTGCTTTCACAGTAAGCACCCGGACTCCCGCTGACTCTGCCAGCTCTGTCAGCTCCCGATAATTTTTATTCTCCTGAATATCGCTCCATTTGGGCAGGATCAGATTCTCTATGCGCAGAGAAGTCAGATCTTTCTCAACAAATTCCAGAAGTTCCCGCACCCCGCTGATATGATCTTCATCTGTGTGAGAAACATAAATTCCGTCCAGTCTGGAAATCCCTCTGCTCTTCAAGTATGGGAGCAGCTGATATTTTCCCAGTTCATTCTTATTCGTACTGCCCCCGTCGATCAGGATATTCCATCTGTTTTCTATTTCCACCACAATTCCGTCTCCCTGTCCCACATCCAGACAGGCGATGCGGAAATCTTCATGCGGTCTGTAACTGATCAGCAGAATTGCAAAGCATACCATACCTGCATATACAGCCCGGATTTTCCACGCAAAGATCTTACCATTTTCACTTTTCATCACACCCGCTCTGTACATCCACACCGCTGTTGCCAGAACTAGATAATATCCAACGATCTGCCACACTTCCGGCTTTCCGCCGATCCATGTACAAAACGAGAGTCGCCCCAGCAGCACTGTCAGGAACTCATATCCTCTCAGAATAATCCTGCCCGGAACAACAGCCAGAAACGCTCCTCTGACAGTGACTAATCCAAGTAATGCACCGGCAGTTCCGCTTCCCAGTACAATCCCCACAGTAGGAAGCACCAGCAGATTCAGAAAAATCCCCATCACCGACACTTCTCCGTAAAACCACAGCACTATGGGAAGTGTGGTAAGCTGCACAACTCCGGATGCCAGAAATGACATCAGAAGTTTATTTCTGATTTTTCCCTTCTCATTAACCTTACTTCGTTTTTTCCGGTTTAATACATCCATCCCCTCCTGCACCATTGGCCAGACACAGCCAATCCCAATCACCGATCCAAAAGACAGCAGGAAACCTCCATCAAGCAGATACGCCGGATTTTCCATAAGGATCAGGATCGCCGCAGCCGCCATTCCTGTAGGCATATCATAAATCCGTCCTGCAATCTTTGCACCTACAGAAAGTAAAAACATACATACTGCCCGCATAGTTGAAACAGTCCCTCCGGTCATCATCCCATACTGAAGCATGATCACCAGCGCCAGCAGGCCTGCCGGCCAGATACCCAGACCGATTCTTTTCAGCAGATTATACAGTCCCATTCCAAGAAGACTGATATGGAGCCCCGAAATCGCCAGGATATGTATAATTCCTGCCATCTGATAACGCATTTTCAACTCCGGATCCAGATTTGTTTTATCTCCCAGCACGATTGCTTCAAACGCTCCAGCTTCCATTCCACAGGTCTTCTCCAGAATACCTGCAAATTTCTGCTGCATATCGATCAGGAACTGCCCATATACAGAATGACTCTGCGACTGCTTCTTTATCTTTCCTTTCTTCATCACATAATAGATCCTCTGGCAGCCATAGTATGCTTTACTGTCAAACTCTCCCGGATTCGTGGGGCTTTGCACCTCTTCCAGTTTTCCGGACACCAGAACAAGACTTCCTGCCAGAAGTTTATCAACATCACTTTTACCGCTATGATTCTTTTTTTGTTTTAAATAAACCTTTATATTATCAATGGAAACTTTTTCAGAATTGTAAATAAGATAAGTATTTCTAAGATATACAGATTGAAAATCTTCATTCTCCCGGCACCTGACCACCTCCCCGCAGATGGTGGATTCCGGATGCTTCCTGATCCATGTCTGCACAGACTGTGGCAGTGGATTCCCCCTTATCAGGGAAAATCCCAGCCAGTCTGTCACACACAGAAAAACAACCAGAAGCATGCACAGGATACACACAGGGCGTCTCCTCATTTTTGCTCCTCCCACTATACCAAATATCACTCTTTTTCCTTGACTACCAGTTTGTCATTTTTTTCATAAAAATGATACAGCTCCATCTTCTCACCAAAGGTATCAAGCCTGTCCTTTCCGCCTACCGTAATCTGCACTTTGTCTGCATCCAGTGCATCCAGCAGTGAATTTACCACAGAATATACCGGTATCTTCTCCGATACATCCAGCGCATAGGAAGAAAATACTCCGTCAAATGCCACATAGCAGATTCTGTCTGCTATGGTCACATCCAGAACCTCCGCATTTTCCGGAATTGTAGGGTAATGCCCTTTTTCCAGCGGTCCCTTCATTAACTGTTCCAGAACGATCCTCTCTTTGGGAATACTGCGTTTATACCGCACAGTACGCTGTTCTTTTACCAGCTTCTGACCACTCTTATCAGTAAAATAAAGCGTAAAGATATTGCTGCAATAGGCATCCGGTTCAGTCCCCGTGAACTCAGCAAAGGTATCTGCAGTCATATTTCCCACAGCCTGTCCCTTGGAATCTGTCAGATCTTCATTTTCTATTGTAAAACGTACAGAATTAATTCCCGGAACCTGAAGAAAAGTCTTCACAACACCTGCCCGCACAAGTAATTCCCTGGCGCGGCTCATGCTGCTGTACTGACTGTTAAAGTTTACCACCAGCACGTCCTCTTCTATACTGTAATTCATCTGTACTCCTTCAGGAAGCAGGCTGATCCGGTTCTGCGAATCTGTCTGCTGGCTGTTCATCCGCTGCATCATATCCTTAAGCATATAGTCTGCAGTTGTCTCTTCCGGAGAGTAGCTTTCTTTCTGAAGCTGAGTTTCATCAGGGCTGATATCGTACAGATAATATTTGGCATCCTGCTTACCCGGATCTTCATGCACCTCCACAGAACACCCGGCCATAAGGATGCTTAGTATCAGCGCTGTTATAATAATTGAAAGTTTCTTTTTCACAATGGCACCTCCTATGACGGTATATAAGACAGAGGAATACGCACAGAAAATGTAGTTCCCTCTCCCTCTTTACTGAATACTTTAATCGTTCCATGGTGCATTGCAATAGAACTTTTGGTGATTGCCAGTCCCAGACCGGTTCCCCCGATTTCCTTTGAATGGGACTTGTCCACACGATAGAAGCGCTCAAAGATTCTCTCTATACTGTCCTCAGGGATTCCCATACCGGAATCCGCCACTGTTATATAGAAATATTTATGGTCTGCATCCAGAGACACACGCACCCATCCATCATCCACATTATATTTAATGCCATTCTCCACCAGATTGCTGACAGCAAGAGTAAACTTCACCTCATCCACATCTGCATCCACAGGGCGGAAACAATCCAGGATCAGATCAATATTGCGCCTGTCCGCAATGGGACGCAGACGTTTGAGAATATCTTCAAGAAGCTGATTGATATCCATATGTGTAATGTTCACATCTGCAGCTTTCTTATCCATCTTTACCAGCGAGAGCAGATCTGTAATGATCTTATTCTCTCTGTCGATTTCAGCAGTAATATCACTCATAAACTCCTGATACAGTTCCTCCGGGACTCCCTGCTGTCCAACCAGAGAATCTGCCAGAACCTTCATAGAAGTCAGAGGCGTCTTCAGTTCATGGGACACATTGGATACAAACTCCTGTCTGGATTCATCAAGGATTTTCATACGGTTGACCATCTTGTTGAATGCATCTGTGATCAGCTCTGTCTCCGTATAGTCAGGAACACTGATCTCTTCATCCAACATACCATCTGTCAGGTCTTCAATGGCCTTCGTCACTCTCGCAAGTGGTTTTACAAGTATTGTGGAGAGCAGCCATGCCAGAAATACCGAAAGAACAACAATACTTCCGATCAGCATCACGCCTCTCTGTTCCATCTCTGCCAGTGTTTCCGCAATATCAACAGCAGAAACACTTACCAGCATCACGCCCTGAAGCTGCTGCACATCCGGACTCTGTACAGGAACCGCAATCTCCAGTACTTTACTCCTTGCGTCATAATTGCTTGTCTCTTCTCCTTTCAGGCAGGCTACAGCCAGTGAACTGAGAAGCGTCTTTCCCTCCTCTGTGTGGAAAGTATCACTCACTATCTTAAAATCTCTGTCAGCCAGCAGGATGCGTCCGTTATACACATTGGAAAACAGTTCCAGCTTGCTGTTTACAACCTCTGAATCTGTATCATTGAGATAATTCTCCCTGATGATCAGATTACATAAAATATCGCACTGATCACCCACTGTCTCTGTAAGCATTGCAACCGCCCGGTTTTGATAGTTATGAAGCATCGTATATGTTACAATAACACCCGGCACGATTCCCAGAATGATCAGGATGATCAGAATACGAAAACGCAGACTTCTGAAAAAATTCTTTCTTTTTTTCACCTTTTCAACTCCGTTCTCTTCTGTCATGCAGTTTGATGCATGCTTTCTGTCTGTTCGTAAAACAGTCATTGTTTATCGAATCCTTATCATCTTATCACAGAAAAATGGGCTTTTCTACATCTTAACGAAAAGTAATTTATTTTTTGCAGCAATCAATACGCAAGACATATCTCAGGAAATATTACCTCAATCGCTCTTTTATTATATACGCTCACTTTTGCTTCTCCGAACAGATATGACATATTCAAGCTATACAGCAACTGTCCTTACAAAATTTACATTTCATGGTTTTTCACCTCTTTTTTCTTAAAAATGGGTACAAAAAAACGGTCGGTGGGGGAATGCCAACCGTTCTCTTCATAATCAACTTTATTCATCTTTAACTTTGTTCCTGTCAAACAATCATAATATCACTTTCGTTCCAGTCTATAGATATCTCTTCGCCATCTAAGTAAATCACATAATTTTTTGGTTTTTCTTTTCCAAGATAGCCATTATAACTTATCTGTTCTCCATTTTTATTTACAAATTCTTTTTTTGTAAAAATTGTATTTTGTGTATCTGATATCTGGAAATCTTTATTATCTTTCTTTCCACAAATAACACTGATATACAGTTCTCCGGTTATCGTACATTCTCGCACAACAATTGTATTATCTTTCTTAAAATCAGCCCTATTATAAAGACATTTTATCTCAGAATGTGATGTACATTTCCACCCTCCTTCTTCTTTATAAATTATTTTACTATTCATTTGTCTATCTTCAAGATATAATACCTCTATGGAATCTTCACCATATATTTCATCTATTTTATTTTTTTCAATTCCATAATACTTTTCTGCCTGATCTGCTGTTGAAAAACTCACATATGCATTTTCTATTTCGCAAAACGACATTACAATTAGAAATACCGTACATAATATCGCCCATGTTATAATCCACTTTGACGCAAGCTTTTTCATTTTCTTCATGATTGCCAGGCCTAAACAAAAGACAATACTATAAATAAATATACGTACATTATTATATGTAATCCCTGCCTGAAATTTACTCTCTCCCGGGTGAGTTCGATGATAATTAGTTCCAGTTACCATAGCATAGAATATAAGGTTTATCAAAAACATAATTAACGTTTTTAACGATATTTTTCCTTTTTGTTTCTTTTGTCTGTATATCCTTATACAAGTACAAATCATGAAAACAAATAGTAACAGTTCAGCAATATTTAGTATTTGTATATCCATATTTCTGTTCTCCTTAATTCTAATTTGAACCGCCAGACATATTTCGCTTTCATTTTCTCAATTACTCACCGACTTTTGCCATAACATAATACCAGCCCTTTTCTTTCTCAGACAGATTAATTTCATATTCTATTCCTCCATATTCTTTTACCATCTGAATCACATCTGTCCGACTGTCATCATTACTATAGGCAAATAAAGAAAATCCACTGTCCAAAAAGCCTTGTGTATACCAGAATCCCACTGTATAACTGCCATTATTTTTCCGGACTACAGCTTCTCCACCTGAAGAACATTTTTTATAATCTTCTGGTAGTTCGATTAATTCCATATCTTTCCTTATTTTTATCTGGTTATTCTGTACCATCTGAACAATTTCAGTCCTTTTTTCCTTATATACCTGAAAGTTTAATTTTTTTATTCCATCATTAAACAAAAATGCCAGATATATTCCAAATAGAAAAACTGGTATTGCCGCAAACCAAAATACACGAATCTTTCTCAAACAGCAAAAACTCCGTATGATATATATAAAAGTTAAAATAAATGATGCAAAAATAACATACCAAAATCCCCTGAAAAAAAGTTCTTCGAAATACCAGATTGTAATAAAATTTGCAGTTATCACAGCTATGCATTGTAATATAATTAATTTTAATTTTTTTCTCTCATCCTTCATTCCCGATCCTCTAGCCAAATACCAATTCTTATACTCAGCCATAATCACCACCCTTATTCTTTAATGTTGAAAATACATCAACAGTTCATTTTGTCAGCTATTCCTGTAATAAGCAATCAAACGTTTCTGTCGACTCTCATCACAGTTTTCCAATTGAATCTAAAATGATTTCCCGCTATTTCTTTATATGTTTCCGAATCATTGATATTGGAAAAATACCAGGCCGCAGCCTGGCTTTCGTAGCATTCGTATCCATTTTTCCGCAGAAAAGCAAAGACTGCGCCTTTCCGCTCTGTGATTTCTTCAAGCATGGCATCTGCCAGGTCTGTACAGTATACTCCCATAAGAGGTTCATCATGCCCGCCGTGGCTCAGTATCACTGCTTTTGCATCTGAATGCAGAGATTGGCGAATCAGTGCAGCCAGTTCCTCTGCCGGAACCAGAGGAACATCTACACCAAGTACCAAGCAATATGGATTCTTTGCTTTACGAAAACAGGCTTCCAGCCCTCCCAACGGACCTTTTCCCGGGAAACGGTCTGGTATAATGGGATATTTATATTTATTTTCACCATGATAGCCAGACAGAAGGATATCACTGATTCCAAGCTTTTCCCCCTTTTCTATCTGCATCTCAAGAAATGTCTTCCCATCTATCGTCAGATCTGATTTGTCCCGTCCCATGCGGCTGCTGGCACCGCCAGCAAGAATAATCATAGAAATTTCTTTCTTTCGCATTATCAGTTTTCCTTTTTGTTTATATAAATCATCAATAAAAGCATTGATTTTTTCTTCATATTTAAAAACTACAGACAGAAATGTCTGCATAACGGTTAGGGTGTCTTACATATCTCACCCGCCAATCTGTGACATTCCTCTGATTTCATCCTGCTCTGTCTTCGCTTCATAAAAATTATGGCTCACCGGTTTATTCCAGATCACCTGATAAATTGCTTTTTTCAGTTCCGAATCTGTGCAGCCGCCGCGCATAAGCCCCCGCAGGTCTGTACCTTTCTGATACTGGAGGCATCCTTTCATGAATCCTTCGGATGTAAGACGTACTCGGTTGCACTGACTGCAGAATTTGTGAGTCATGGCACTGATAAATCCGATTTTTCCCTTAAATCCTGCGATTTCATAGTAATGGCATGGGCCGTTTCCGTAGCGTTCATTGACTGCATGCATCGGACCGTAGGCTTCTTCCAGTACTGCTTTGATAGATTCTTCATCCTGGAATGGGAACTGTTTTCCGAATCCGATTGGCATCATCTCGATAAAACGCACATGGATTGGATATTTCTGCGCCAGTCCTGCAATCCCGATGAAGTTTTCTTTTTCCTTGATCACCGGAACGCTGTTGATCTTCAGGGAAAGTCCCGGATGTGCAAGTGCTGCTTTGATTCCCTCAAATACCTTTTCCAGTCCGTCACGTCTCGCTACTTTTTTGAACAGTTCCGGATCCAAAGTATCCAGACTGATATTAATGGCGTCAATTCCTGCATCCAGTAATGCATCCAGCTGCTCGGCGAGCAGGATTCCATTTGTTGTTAATGTCACTTTATCAATTCCCGGGATCGCCTTGATCTGTTTTGCAAGACTTGCACAGCCCTTACGAACAAGAGGCTCACCGCCTGTCAGTTTAATCTTACGGATTCCCAGATCTGCTGCGCACCTGCAGATGCGGAGAATCTCATCGTATGTGAGGATTTCTGCATGAGAAAGGGATTTTACGCCTTCTTCCGGCATACAGTAAATGCATCTCAGATTACATCTGTCTGTCAGGGAAATCCTTAAATAATCTATTTCTCTTCCATATTTGTCTATCATCGGCTCTACCTGCCTTTTACTTTCTAATAATTGATTTTTCTGTTACCGGATACGGGTGAACCGCAACCTTTGTAACCTTTTCTTCTGTTATTCGCCGTCAAAATCACAGGCAATATTTTCTCTCATAATCGTTTGACACTCCATACTCCGCAGTCTATACTTAATGTATCAAGATTATTAAAATCCTTACCGGACGAAAGGAACTGTCCTATGAAAATCAACGAACAATACCACAACCTGAATCTGCTCGAGAATGTTACCTATGAGTTTCTGGGTCGTGACGGGGAAACTCATGAAGAAACGGAACCCATTCTTGTGGAACACATGATGGATGTATATGTAAATGAACGCCTGACCATGAAACTAGTCTGTATCCCACAACATCTGACAGAGCTGGTTCTCGGCCGCCTCTTTACGGAAGGTATCATCTCATCTACCGAGGATGTTGACCAGATCTACATCTGTGAATTCGGCAAACGTGCCCGCGTGATCCTGAGTAAAAATAAATCCGGGCAGTCTCATGAGGAAAATGAAGATTATGTAGCTCCTACTCCGACCTGCTGCACCGGAAATCGTGTTCTTAATGATTATTTTATCACAGATCAGCCAATGACGCCAGTTACACCTGTCCCATGGAAAAAACAGTGGATCTTTGACCTTGCAGACTGTTTCGCCAATGGTACCCCGCTTCACAGCCAGACCTGGGCAACTCACAGCTGTTTTCTTGCCTGTGACGGAGAACTGCTCTTTCAGTGCGAAGATATCGGACGTCATAATGCTCTGGATAAGGCCATCGGTTATGCCCTGCGCCATAATATTGACCTGAAGAAATGCGTGGTTTATTCCAGTGGACGTATCCCTACAGATATGGCGATCAAGGCAATCCGCGCCGGAATACCGGTTCTGGCAAGCAAGGCATCCCCTTCCGCCGAGGCAGTTGCCATGGCCAAAGAATACCACCTTACCCTTATCTGTGCCGCGCGACGTGACCGTATGAAACTCTTTACCGGAAATAATCCGACAGAATAAATTCTGCAATACACTCTGCATTGTCCAGTTCAAAGAATGGAACATTTTCCAGTACAGACAGTGCATCTCTTTCCTCTGCATCCAGGTTTGTGGCAATCGCCATCAGTTTCTTTGGATTGCAGACACTTTCTGCCGAATTTCCCTTACGGATAATTTCAATTTTCGGATAAGTACTGTATTTAAATCCTTCCAGTAAGATCAGATCTGCCTCCGGAAAAAATTCTGCCAGCTCTTTTTCGGAAATCTGCGGCTGCTGTTTTACCAGCATATATTTGCCTGCTGAAAAAACTGCTGTGCCGTAGGCTCCGGACTGAAGCTGACAGTATGTATCCGTTCCCGGTACGTCCGGCACAAAATCATGCCCGTCATGCTTCAGCACTGCCACTTTAAGGCCCTTGTCTTTAAAAATCTCCAAAAGCCTGCAGATCAGAGTTGTTTTCCCTGAATTCTTTACACCGCTGATTGCAAATATTCTTTTTCTTTCCACCTGTTTGCTGCTCCTCTCAAAGCAAAATCGCGCTCACTTTATCCCCTGCGTTCAGGCTTCTGCTTTCCTGATTTTCCATGGTTTTTGTATCAATCAGGCAATTGCAACCGGCCATGGAACTGAGGACTCCGTTAGAGTGAAGACCATTGGGAAGATGAAATTTTCCATTTTCCAGATATGCCCGGATAAAGCGGCGGCCCTTGATTCCTTTTTCAAAGTTATCAGCCATAATGCCATTTACTTCTTTCAGACCGATTGATGGATCCTGCATCATTTTTTCCAGTGCAGGACGAATCAAAAGTTCTATGCTGACTGCAACACCAAAAGGATTTCCGGAGAGACTGATGATCGGAATCTCTCTTTCTGAAGCGCAATTATCTGTTGCAGTTATATCGGAAGTCTTTTTATATGCAGAAAACAGTGTAGGCATTCCCGGTTTCATCTTTACCCTCCAGAAAATCCGCTCTGCCCCCATCAGTCTCAGGGACTCATGCATAATGTCCTTCTTGCCTACAGATACACCTCCCGTAGTGATGATCATATCTGCCGCTTTTGCTGCTTCTTTTAATTTCTCAGACATAACCGTCGGATCATCTTTGACTGCTTCCATATGGAAAGATTCGATTCCCAGTTCACGCAGTCTGGCAGACAGCATGGTCATATTGCTGTTGTAAATTTTTCCTTCCGGCAATGGAATTCCCGGTTCTACCACCTCATCTCCTGTAGTCAGAAGCACGATTCTCGGCTGACGGTAAACCGGCACTTTCGCCACTCCCATTCCGGCCAGAATTGCTGCCTCCACATATCCGATATGTGTTCCTTTTTTCAGAAGTGTAGTTCCTTTTTTGAAATCCTCTCCTGCGAAGCAATAATTACTCCATCGCTTCTGTTCACTGTAAACTTCTACCGTATCTTCTCCATAATCGGTATCCTCCTGATAAATACAGCAGTTGCAGCCATTGGGTATTGCAGCCCCTGTCATAATGCGCACTGCCTGTCCCTGCTGGATTTCTCTTTCCGAATACTGTCCGGCATCGATTTCTTCCATGACTTTCAGCCTCACCGGATGCTCTTTAGTGGCACCTGCAAGGTCCTCTGCCTTACACGCATAGCCATCTACCGGAGAGCGGTCAAAAGGAGGATTGTCAAACCCTGCCACCATATCCTGCGCCAGGACTCTTCCCCCTGCTTTATTCAGTTCTGTTTCTTCTGTCTCGTTTATTACAGGCGTATGCTGCAGAATCTGTTCCACTGCCTGTTCTACACTGATTCCCTCCACGCACTAATTCCTCCTCTTGTATATTACATTTTTTATAGTCTTTTCAATACCTTTATAACCACCGGGGCAATTGACGGATATATTAGTTTTACCTTTTGAACTCTATAGCAATTTCAGAGAATAATATCACTAAGATACTCCATTAGAGCCTTATTTTTTATAAACCAGATTGTCTTCAGTATTTTGGAAATTGCTATAACATCATAATATTCAGCCCACTGCTGAAGAATTACATATTTTTCATCTCTGTTGGAGAATGATTTCTCCTTCTCTCAGCCTCCCTGCCTCCAGAATCTGACAGAATACAAACCAGGGTTCCATGGGCGTGCATACCTTTTCTCCCTTATAGGCATCTGATGCAGGACCGCCCGCACCGATCCTGACTGCTTCCAGAAGTACATCTCCACAACGAAATCTGTCCCCCTCTGCAATACTGTTCCAGTCAATTCCTTCCACAAGGAGATTTTCTCCAAAACGGCCATATCTGAAATCTTCTTCGGACTGTTCGAAATATTCTTTTACCTTCTCATAGGGAAGAAGACTGACCTGTTTTCTTCCGCCCATTCCATAATGCACATCTCCCACAAGTCCCTGCAGATCAGCTTCGCATTCATGAATGTTCTGCGAGCAGGTCTTGCGTTCCTTACTGATGCATACACATAATATCTTCGCCATTTTCTGTCTCATCCTTCCTGATGTGTTACTGTTCACTCCGTTCACAGCAACACGCTTCGCGATGCACAGAATTTATGCTAATCGCATAAATTCGCGCGGTATGTCTCGGGTTTTCTGTGACCTTCGCTCACAAAAAACACCTCGCGGGATATTACCAGTGAACAGTAACCCTGATATCTCTTTATAAAACCATGTACTGCTGTTTTTCCTGCTTTCTCAGATCGCCCAGAATGCAATATTCACATTCTTTCCTGCATTCTGCAGATGCTCCACAAGTTCTTCTGCTGCCTGTTCTTTCCTTTTTTCTGTGATTCCCAGTTCCACGTTACTCTTATTGATAGCACCACCGAAGTAGAAATTAATATCCGTTGCCTGCTCAAACAGCATCACACCAAGCAATGCTGCCGCATCTTTTTTTCGTTTCAGCCTGTTAAAGGACAGCCTGTCCTCCATCCATTCTTCACAATATTCAAGCAAATGCTCAATCGTAAGAAATCCCTCTGTCACCAGCTCTGTACCTTCCAGCTTATAATAGGCAGGAACATCTCCGCAGGCAGTTTCACTAAGAGAGATCAGCTCTTTATCCAGATATCTGGCAGCACACTGTGCAGTAGTTCCGCCGCAGATTACATGATATCCCTCTGAATCGAAAAAGGACTTCAGATATCGCTCATCATGCTCCTCCTTACTTGGCGGGCCGATCATAAGGTTTACCACCTGTTTATGCCGCATCCGCAGGACAATGGCTGTAATATCATCATCCGTTTCATTCAGATTCAGATCCAGGCTGGCCTCTGCCAGATAGCCTGCCATCTCCTGTGCGCTCATCCCTTTATGGTACTTTGCCCTGCAGAAAGCCATTACATCATCTCTTCCCCAGCCGCCGTTAGTAGTTTTTCCCATTCCTGCATTGGTGACACCGTCGGACATAATGATCAGCATATCCTCATCTTTCAATTTAAAACAGCTTTTATGGATTTCCTTCTCTTCGATCATACTTGTCTCCACCGGATAATCAAAGAGCTTGCCATCCCGGATCAGAATTGCATCCGGATTATCAAACTGATAAAGACTTACCTGTTTCCCCTGAAAATTCAGCACTGTAAAGGTGGCATATGCCAGATTTCTCACACTGCACACAGGAAGCGTTTTCGCCACTGCACGCACTGCCTCATCCAGTTCCACCTGATTAATGATCATAGTACTGAGCATGGTTGCAGTCAGCGTGGAAAGGATATTCGCCTTTACTCCGCTCCCAAGTCCGTCAGAAAGCACCAGAACATGGTCTTTATCATTTTCTTCAATCTTATAGCAGTCCCCACAGAGAAATTCTTTCTTTTTGTTCAGGCTCACATGACCAAAATCCATGCATAAGCCGTCAAATTCCACATTCAGTCCATGATGCTTATTTCTTTTCATTCTCTTCTTCACTCTCCAGAAGTATGGTATTTTTCAGTTTTTCTACTGCCACTTTGGTGTCCGCAGCAGTTTCTCCAAGAAGTCCGGCGATCCGCTGCACGATCTTCAGCTGTTCTTCTACCAGCTTATCTGCCATACGCGCAGCTTCAATCTGGGCATTATGAATCTGATCTTTATGCTTCCGCTCCTTTGTAATATCCTTCATAATGCAGAGAATCATTTTATTTTCTTTATCATTCGTCATTACGCGATCCAGATAACATTTCTGATCCTCCAGATAAATCTCATCCTGCATCAGATTCCGTTCAAAAGCCAGTATACTCGCCAGACTGTAATCATCCATGATCTCCGATACCGGTTTTCCGATCAGGCGCCGCCTTTTCGGCATATTGAACAATTTGGACGCCGCCTCATTCATCTGAATGATCTTCAGATTATAATCCACAGTTACCAGAAGTCCGGGCATGGCATTAAAGACTTTATTGGAGTAACTTTCCTGTTTTGCCCGCATATATGGAATACACATGGCAACCTCAGCCTTATTCTGGATAATGGCAATTGCCTTTTCCCTGCATGTGTTGTACCCGCAGGCACCGCAGTTTAATTCATCCTTTGGAGAAAATTTTCCCATTTCCGCCAGAGCATCCCGGATTTCTTCCTCTGAGACCTCTTCCTGTTCCTGCGCAGGACAGTAACCGAAATTCTTTCTCAATTCAAATCCCGGAAGTTCATAGTCTCCCTGCTCCCTGTGAAAATCTTTTCCAAAGGCTGCATTCTTCACTGCCAGAACATCTGCCAGATAATGTCCCTTCTTCATCTGGAAAGAAGGACCTGCCACACAGCCGCCGCTGCATGCATACATCTCAAGAAAGCAATTTTCAAAATCCTCCGGATGAAGTTCTTCCAGAACCTCCCTGCACTGTTCCATCCCACTTACAGAAAGCCTGCGGATTCCCTTTACAGCCCCAAGCAGGTCTGTTAAACCGTCCGCAATGGCGATTTCTCTGGAACGGTAGGCAATCTGCTCAGGTTCTTTCTCAGTTATGGAAATCCCTTCTTTTTTCATCCATTGTGCCAGCTCTTCCAATGTGATCACATAATCCACTTCATTTCCTGAGTCTCTCAACTCTGACATAGCTGAAATACAGGGACTTACATAGACAATCTCTGCCTTCGGATATTTTTTTTTCAGATAACTGGCATGAAACTGCATCATAGAGGCAGACTGTACCAGGTTTCCCAGAAGATGCGGATAGTGTTTCTTGACAAGCTGTACGATTACAGGGCAGGCAGAAGAGATCATTATTCCCGGCTCTTTCTGTTCCGCAAAAAGTGCTCTGTACTGCGAAATCATCAGGCTTGCACCTTCTGCTGCATCCGCTGCATCTGCAAATCCCAGCTTCTTCATCGCTTCCCTTATTCCATTGATACCGGTTACCCCAAAACGTGCCAGATATGCCGGATGAAGAGAGGCTATAACCTGCGTCTTATTCTCCATTGCATTACAGATTGCAGGAATCATATTCTGCTCTTCCTTGGCATCCTGCGGGCAGACAAGGATACACTTCTCACAGTAAATACACTGACTTTCTATGATCCTGGCCTGATGATCATGGACACGGATTGCCTTTACCGGGCAATTTCGGACACATTTGTAACAGTTTTTGCAACTGACTTTTTTAAACTGAAGGATTGACTGAAATCTCTGCATGCCTCGTACTCCTTATTATGTAACACTATATTTTTCACAAAAAATTATCTGTAACCGTTCCGTACTTTCACAGAATGATGTACTGCCGAATGATTATCTTTACCTTTCCATAAAGGAATATGGAGCTGCCGCAAGGACAGCAGATCCATGTGCGACAGCCCCATATAATATTTACGATATCAGATCCGGAACTTTGTCTCCGATATTGTTTTATGCTTTCTCAATCTTAATTGCGCATACCTTATATTCAGGAATTCTTGCGTATTTGTCAAGTGCGGCGTTGGTCAGCCAGTTTGCATTTCCATCCGGGAAGTGGAATGGCATCCAGCTCTCACCCGGTGAGGTCTTCGTACCTACACGAGCGGTAGATTCAATGGATCCTCGTCTGGAAGAAACTCTGACTTTATCACCGTTTTTGATACCCAGCTTATCGGCGTCTACAACATTCATTTCAATAAATGACTTTCCTTCGATCTCCATAAGCTCAGGTGTCTTGCCTGTCATGGCTCTTGTTGTGTAATGATACAGGATACGTCCTGTCATAAGAATGATAGGATATTCCTCGTCCGGAAGCTCTGCTGACGGCACATATTTTGCAGGATAGAACCATCCAAGACCACGGGAGAATTTACCAACATGCATGATCGGAGTTCCCGGATGATCCTTGGAGGTACATGGCCACTGAAGTCCCTGTCCGTGAACTTCTTCACTGTCAAGACGTTCATGACTGATACCTGCGAAGCTCGGTGTCAGAGATGCGATTTCATCCATAATCTGAGCAGATGTCAGATGTGGCTGCGGATATCCCATACGGTTCATCAGGTCAATAATAATATCTGTATCCAGTCTCATCTCTCCAGGTACTGTGACAGCCTTGCGCACTCTCTGTACACGGCGCTCTGTATTGGTAAATGTACCCTCTTTCTCTGCATAGCTTACACCAGGAAGGATAACATCTGCATACTGAGCTGTCTCTGTCATGAAAAGTTCCTGAAGTACAAAGAAATCAAGACTCTTTAATGCTTTGATAATGTGTGTGGTATCCGGATCAGTAACTACCGGGTCCTCACCATAAATATACAGACCCTTGATCTCGCCTGTGATTGCCTTCGGGAATACATCAGTTGCATGAGTTCCGATATTCGGATCAAGTTTTACACCCCATGCTTTCTCGAATTTCTCACGAACTGCAGGATCAGTAACCTTCTGATATCCCGGATATACGTTCGGCTGAGCACCCATATCGCAGGCACCCTGTACGTTATTCTGTCCACGAAGCGGGTTAACACCACAGCCTTCACGTCCAAGCTTGCCAACCATCATCGCCATATTGGACATGGACATAACGCCCTCTGTACCTGTGGAATGTTCGGTTACACCAAGACAGTAGATAATAGGAGCACGGTCAGCTTTTGCATACATGATCGCTGCTTTTCTAAGATCGTCTGCGTCAATGTGGCAGATCTCAGCTACCTTCTCAGGTGTGTAATCTTTTACGATTTCCTTTAATTCTTCGAAACCTTCTGTACGCTCTGCGATGAACTTGTCATCCTGAAGACCTTCAGAAAGGATCACATTCATGATACCGTTTGCAAAAGCAACATTTGTACCTGGTTTCAGTTTCAGATGGATATCTGCTTTCTTAGCCAGACCAATATCACGAGGGTCAACTACGATCAGCTTGCAGCCTCTCTTGATGGCCTGACGGATCTGCATGCCGACTACAGGATGTGCTTCCTCAGGATTGGAACCAACCAGCATGATCAGATCTGCATTCTTTGTGATATCTTCGATAGGGTTTGTCATGGCACCTGAGCCAAGAGTCATTGCAAGACCTGATACAGATGCGGAATGACATACACGTGCACAGTTGTCTGTATTGTTTGTGCCGAAGCAGCAGCGAACCATCTTCTGTACCATGTAAATATCTTCATTGGGTGATCTGGAGCACGCAAAACCAGCAAGGGAATCAGAGCCATACTGTTTCTTGATCTCCATAAATTTGGAAGCAACAAGATCCAGTGCCTCATCCCATGTTGCACGTTCGAATTCACCTGTCTCTTTATTCTTGATCAGCGGATATTTAATACGCTCCGGTGACTGTACGAAATCGAAACATCCGCTGCGTCCCTTAACACAGAGCAGTCCTTTGTTGGACGGTCCGTTTACAGCTTCTGTATCTACGATCTTTCCGTCTTTTACAAGGAGATAATACTGGCAGCCTGTTGCACAGTGAGGACAGGTAGTCAGAACCTTCTTGTCAATCTGGTACGGACGGTATTTCTTTCTGCGCTTCATGGTCAGTGCACCTGTCGGACAGGCCTGCACACAGTTACCACAGGATTCACAGATACCTTCGTTCCATTTATGTTTGTAATGTGCACCGATCACTGACTGGAAACCACGGTCCATAGTGTCGATCGCACCTCTTCCCACGATTTCCTTACATGTATTCACGCAGCGATGGCAGAGAATACACAGGCTTGGATCATAGGTAAAGAATTTATTGGTATCATCAATGGGCATATCCTTCATTTCACCGGGATAGCTTGTCTCAGTCACACCATATTCAAAACAGTAATCCTGTAATTTACAGTCGCCGTTTGCCTCGCAGGAGAAGCAGTGTACACGGTGGTCAGAAAGAAGGAGATCAAGGGTATCTTTACGATATGCAACTACCTTCTCTGACATTGTCTGTACTTCATCACCTTCTGAGCAGCGAAGTGTACATGCCGTATCAAATTTGGTTCTTCCGTTGTTTGTTACTTCTACCACGCACAAACGACAGGAACCATCCGGCAATACATCTTCCAGATAGCAGAGTGTAGGAATCTCCACTCCGATCTGTCTGGCAGCCTGCAGAATGGTCGTACCCTTTTCCACTTCTGCAGGAATTCCATCTATTGTCAAATGAATCATCTTTTCACCCTCCTTAATTCACAGAAATTGCGCCGAATACACAATTTTCCAGACATGTTCCGCACTTAATACACTTGGAGGTATCAATGCTGTGAGGCTCTTTCTTATTGCCTGTGATCGCACCAACCGGACAGTTTCTCGCACACTTGGTACATCCTTTACATTTCTCAGGATCGATCACATAAGAACGCATTGCCTTACATACATGAGCCGCGCACTTTTTATCAACAATATGCTCTACATATTCATCTCTGAAGTTTCTTAATGTGGAAAGTACAGGAAGCGGTGCACTCTTTCCAAGTCCGCAGAGTGAACGGTCCTTGATAAAGTTTCCAAGATGCTCCAGTTTATCCAGGTCCTCTACTTCACCCTTTCCGTCTACGATCCTCTCAAGGATTTCAAGCATACGCTTGGTGCCGATACGGCAGGGACCACATTTACCGCAGGATTCTCTCTGGGTGAAGCCCATAAAGAAACGTGCAACCTCTACCATACAGGTATGTTCATCCATAACTACCAGACCACCGGAACCAACGATCGCACCATATTTCTTAACAGAGTCGAAATCAAGAGGTACATCCAAATGTTCTTCTGTCAGACATCCACCGGATGGTCCACCGATCTGAACAGCCTTAAACGCAGCACCAGATTTCAGTCCTCCGCCGATATCAAAAATGATTTCTCTTAATGTTGTTCCCATCGGGACCTCGATCAGACCTGTATTCTCAATAGAACCTGTCAGTGAGAAGGTTTTTGTTCCAGGTGATCCCTCTGTACCGATACTTCTGTACCAATCTGCACCTTTGAGAATGATCTCTGGAATATTTGCATAAGTTTCTACGTTATTCAGAACAGTAGGTTTTGCCCATAATCCCTGCTCAACCGTACGTGGCGGTTTTACACGAGGCATGCCTCTGCTTCCTTCGATAGATGCAGTCAGGGCAGAACCTTCACCACATACGAAAGCACCTGCACCACGGTTGATATGCATATGGAAGGAGAATCCTGTTCCAAGGATATCATCGCCTAACAGTCCCACTTCTTCCAGAACTGCGATAGCGTGTTTCAGTCGTGCTACTGACTGGGGATACTCCGCACGTACATAAATATAACCATGCTGTGCTCTTACTGCGTAAGCTGCAAGCATCATACCTTCGATCAGACGGTAAGGATCACCTTCCATTACAGAACCATCCATGAATGCTCCCGGGTCACCCTCATCACCGTTACAAACTACATAATGAACAGGATCAGCCTGGCGTGCTACCTGAATCCATTTCTTACCTGCCGGGAAGCCGCCGCCGCCACGTCCGCGGATACCGGATTTATCAACCTGATCAATGACCAGATCCGGATCCATCTCAAACATTGCTTTCTCCAGAGCCTGGAAACCGCCACTTGCTATGTACTCATTCAGAGATTCTGCATCAAACTTACCACAGTTTTTCAGAACAATACGGGTCTGTTTCGCGATAAACGGAATATCTTCCGGTCCGCGGCTTACTTTACCGCCTTTCTGATAAAGCAGTCTCTCGATAGTTTCATTACCCTGAACACTCTTCTCAAAAATCTCCTGGCAGTCTTCGATCTGAACCTTCGTATACTGGATCACATCGTCGCCTTTCTGGATACGAACAAGTGGTCCAAGTTCACAGACACCCTGACATCCTGTTTTCTTTACACCTACATGTGCATCTTTGTCATGAGGTCCAAACTCAATGGTAACTCCCGGAGCATCTTTGGCAATCTCCATGAATTTCTCATAGATTTTCTGAGAACCGGTTGCCACACATCCGGTACCTGAACAGACAAGAATACGACAGTCATAAGAATTAAGTTCTTTCACAGCTTCTTCTCTGATCTGCTCCAATACTTCCTTATTCTGGATCATCCCTGTTCGCCCCCTCTCAGTTTATCAATCAGCTCATCTGCCTTCTCCGGAGTCATTCTCGGATATACCTCTTCATTGACCATCATAGTCGGTGCAAGTCCGCAGGCACCAAGACAGGAAACCGTTTCCACAGTAAACATCATATCGTCTGTCGTCTTCTTTGTCTTAGACAGCCCCAGTTTCTTATAAAGTTCCTCCAGAACCGGTATTGATTTTCTTACATGACAGGCTGTTCCGTCACAGACCTTGATCACATATTTACCTTTCGCATCAAATGAGAAATTCTCATAGAATGTGGCAACACTGAACGCTTTCGCCTCTGTCACACCGATCTGCTCCGCAACATATGTAAGCAATTCTTCCGGGAGATATCTGTACACCCCCTGAATATCCTGCATGATCGGAATCAGTGATGCCGGCTTTTTACCATAGAAAGCAATGATCTCATCCGCTTTCTGATAAAATGACTGATCTAGCATTTCGCACCCTCCTTATACCTGTTTTTTCTCTTTTTATTGCACTCTTTACATATTGTAACGTTAATTATATGCCTTTTTCGTCATTTTCACAAGCGCATTTATAGAAATTTTCTAATTTTTTATTATTTTCCTCTATAAATGTTTGTTTTGTTTGTCTAATTTTTATCAGCTTTGTTCAGCAATAAACCATCTCAGATGCAAAGCAAACTAAACTGAATCAAACTGAATAATTGTTACTGTTCTCAGTAACGTGGTGGGTGAACAATATAAAATGTCAGGAATATGGTAATTGTCTTATGATTCTGCCTGTGCTACACTGTCCATATGATATCAGTGGCAAAAGATAAGTGTTCCGTTCTCACTAAAAATATCCGGATAAAGGAGGAGGTAAGTATGTTTTTTTTGAAAGAAAAAGAAGTGAATACAGGACGGCAGAGGGAGCTTGATCTGGTAAAGGGTTTCCTGTTGATCATGATAGTATTTATACATTCATTTCAGACAATAGGCGGTGTCGCAGCGGCCGAATCGAATGTACATAAGATTCTGTTTGCGCTCTTCATGCCGACAGGTGCCTGTCTGTATCTGTTTACCATGGGATTCGGAAGTTCTTTCACACGCCATTCCCAGCCCAAAGATATGGTTAAAAACGGCATAAAGCTGTTATTCTATCAGGGATTAAGCAATTTATGCTATGCAGCTGTAATGACAATCAGTTTTAATATAAGAAATTCCATTACAAGTGAAACTGCAGGCAGCAGAGAATTATATGACGCAAATCTTTATTCCATGCTTACATTCGTAAATATATTCTTTATAGCCGGTATGTGCTATCTGGTGCTTGCGGTCTACAGGAAATTAAATGTAAGCTTAAGGGGATATGTCATAAGTGCTGTAATAGTCGGAATCATATCACCATTTACAAAGTTGCTGGTTTCTGATGATCCGGCACTTAACTGGATCCTGGATATGACTTTCGGTGGAAAAGGTGAAACCAGCTTCTGCTTCTTCCCATATTTGAGTTATGTATTTCTTGGATATGTTTTTGGAAAAGTGCTCAGAAGAATCCCTGAAGATGAAAAAGGAAACTTTTATAAAGAAAGCGGGATCATATGTGGGATTACTGCGGCGGTATGGTTTATATGCTGCATTGTACTACATCCGGGCATTGAGGGATTCTTTAATTATATGATCGAACAATACAGAATCCCGGGGCTTGCAAAGGTACTCGGAAGTTTCTGCAGTATCATATTTGTGTTTGCAGCTGCATTTCGTATCATGCCAATGATGGAAAAATGGAAATTCGGATATAATAAACTGTGTTATTACTCAAAACAGATTTCAAAGATGTATGCCGTACATATCGGAGTTTACTGGACACTTGCCGGTTTTGCTGCTTTTTACGAATTTGGGGTAAAAGAATGCCTGATATTGTCAGTGGCAGCACTGATCGTGACTGATCTTCTTGTACATGGATACATCATAATTACAGATAAAATAAAAAACAGAAAATAGCAGAATGCTTTTTATCTGCACAAAAAAACAGACCACATTTTATGATCTTTGTTTCATAAAATGTGGTCTGCCTGTTTCATGCGTTCTTTTTATTGAGCCTGGAAATAATATCCAACGCCCCATTTGGTGTGTACATACTTCGGTTCACTTGGATTGGTTTCAATCTTCTCACGGAGACGGCGGATATGTACATCCACAGTACGCACATCACCCGGATACTCATATCCCCATACAATGTTCAGCAGGTTCTCACGACTGTAAACCTTATTTGGATTAAATACCAGAAGCTCCAGTACATCAAATTCCTTTGCTGTCAGATTAATCTCTTTACCTGCAATAAATACACGTCTGCCTTCACAGTCCATACGAAGATCGCCCACCTGAATGCTCTTTGCCTTTTCTTTCTCCTCGTGGTCGCTTCCCGCACGGCGCATGATCGCTTTGATACGTGCCTTAACTTCCAGGATATTGAACGGTTTGGTGATATAATCATCCGCACCATATTCAAGACCAAGGATCTTATCCATATCCTCGCCCTTAGCTGTCAGCATCACGATCGGCACATTGGAAAATTCGCGGATCTGCTGGCATACTTCCAACCCGTCCATCTTCGGCAGCATCAGATCCAGAAGGATAATATCATATTTTTTATCTTTTGCTTTCTCTACTGCCTCTTCTCCATCATAAGCGCAGTCTACCTCCATACCATCCTGTTCCAGACTAAAACGGATTCCTTTTACGATCAGTTTCTCATCATCTACTACCAAAACTTTCCTGCTCATTCGGTTCTCCTTATCCTACTACTATCTCATCTTTTATCTTTGCAAAAGTACCTTCTTTGATACCCTGTACATTCATAATATCCTCTATCGCAGCAAATGGCCCGTTCTCTTCTCTGTAGGCAATGATCGCCTGCGCACGTGTTGCACCGATCCCCGTCAGCGTAGTAAGCTGAGCTTCATCTGCTGTATTTATGTTGATCCTGTTATCCTGCTGAACCTGAGCGGTCATCCCCGTGTTCTGTCCTGTCCCGGCACTTCCATTCATCTGTCCATCTGATGCCCCGGACATCTCTGCCGGATCCAGCCCCTGCCGCTCCATCTCTTCCTGTGTGAGAATATAAAGCTGCTGTCCATCTGTCAGAACTCCTGCACGGTTTACACAGGTCAAAGCTGCCTCTGGAAGATATCCTCCCGCCGCCTCAATCGCCTGAAACACCCGGCTCCCGGCTGCCAGCTGAAAAACTCCCGGATTCGCAACTGCTCCGCAGACATCAACATAGATCATCTCTGGCTGTGTTTCCCCGGCTGAATTTATCTCCGTCCCATTACCTGCATCTGAACCATCTGATTCTGCCTGTTTTGTCCGGGACTCTGCAGAACTGCCATCATCATTCTGTCGGTCTTCTATATCAGCTTTCTTCTCAGCTGTATCTTTCTTCGACTTCTGTCCTGATGTTTTCTCTTCTAATGACTCCGCATCCACCTCTGCCTTTGCTTCCTGCAATCCATCTATCAGAAACTGTGCCTCTCTGCTCTTACATCCTGTCAGTCCTGTAAGAAACAAAGTTCCACATAATATCAGTGTCACAGTATAACAACATCTGTTTTTTATTTTTATCATAAGGGTCCTCCTCTTATTTCTCAGAGTAAGAGTCCCCCTGTCCATAATGCCACCCTTATTGTAACGAAATCTTAATGATTTTACAATAGTAAACTCTTATTTTTGCCACTTAAATATAACAATTCCGGAAATCGCGATCAGCAATCCAAGGATTTTGCGCCATTCAAAGGGTTCTTTATCTACCCCAAACAATCCAAATAATTCAATTACATAAGCAACTGCCAGCTGCGAAATAACGATCAGCATTGCTGCCCTGGCAGGTCCAAGGGCTCCCATACTCTGGATTACTGTAATGGTAATAAACGCTCCGATCACTCCGCCAAGAAGTGTATATTTATTGTCCACCTGCCAGAGTGCAGCCACACTTTCCCGTCCTGTAAAAAGCCAGGCAAGAACGCAGACTGCAAAAGCCGACAGCTGTACCCATCCGGTTGATACCCAGAGACTGGTCTGCTTTGTCACCTCCGTGTTAAAAACACCCTGAATACTCATCAGTGCCCCTGAAATCAATGCCACTATAAATCCCCACATAAATCTGCCCTCCTGAATAATATGTTCATTCTGCTTACTCCGATAATCATTCTTATGCCGAAAAGAGGCACCGCTGTTTAGCAGTACCTCTTTTATTCTTTATTATTAGTTTATTCGTTCTGCGCAAAATCATGCACACAGTATAAATCCTGTTTTTATTTTTCTTTCATATAATCCATACAGTTTCTCACATTCCATGCATATCCATCCTGCTTCGCCTGTATATAGCGGATATTTTCGGTTCTCACAGTATTCTGTTTCATAATTTCTTATCAATTCCACAAGGTTATTGATATCCCCCATCTGCGCGGCAGCCATTCCTGTCATTACCCACAAAAAACCGGTCCTTTTTTTATTCAGTTTCTGCCACTGAAACCTTTCCGTAAACTGATCATATAATATTTTTTGCTTTTTCTTCTCTTTTACCGGAAATTCATAAATCAGCGGATAAATCTGAGCAACTCCATCCGGATAAAATTCTGTCGGGTGATACAGATCACTGTTTCCAATAATTCTCCATCTTTGATTCGCATCATCCCAGAATGTCTTTTCTATCTGTGCCTGTATTTTTTTACGAATTTCACTGATTGCCTGCGTATCTTCCAGTCCTGCAAATTCCAATTCGTACAGGCCTTTCCACACTTCCAGATTATCCATCAGATAAGCTGTTGTATTTTCTTCTGAGACCTGTGTAATTCCATCCTGCATCAGGCTTTGAATCTTTTTTAATGCAAGGCTGATTCCATTTTTCCAGTATTCCGGCAGGTCTGTACTTTCTGTCTTTTCCAGATATTTTCCCATAAGAAAAAGATACATACCAAGATATCCGTCTTCGGAATCAGCCTTTTCTTTATAAACAAGTTTCCCACTCTCTTTCCTGTATATTCCCATTTTCCCATCTGTTTCCAGCAAAATCCCGGTATGCCAGTCCAGATATCTGCCAACAGCTTTTTTCTCTGTTTCAGTCATGAGGCAATTCTTTGTTTCTGCCAGAAGCCCCAGTGCAGCTATACACGCAAAGTATGGATTAACATCTCCGGCTTTGCTTCCATTCATGTAAATTTCACCCTCAGGGCCCTGGTTCTCAAGAATCCACTTTTTTTCTCCGGCCAGGACTGTTTCCAGCCATTTCTGCCGGGCAGATATTTCTTTTCTCAGGTTCTGATAATAAATGAACATAAATACAATCCCCACAGTTATGCAAAATATAATAAGTCTCATCACGTTCTTTCGATGTTTCATTTTTCTTTTGCATTGGTTCTGTTTATGCTCATGCATCTATATCCTCCAGGATTTTTCTGATTTTGATACTTGCAGTCCCATCACCATAAGGATTTCTGGCCTCACTCATCCTTCTGTAAATCTCAGGTTCTGTAAGAAGCTGCCTGCATTCTCTGTAAATATCCTCCATCTTCGTTCCTGCAAGCTTTAAGGTTCCTGCTTCCACACCTTCCGGACGTTCTGTTGTATCTCGCATGACCAGTACAGGTTTTCCCAGTGCAGGAGCTTCTTCCTGGATTCCGCCACTGTCAGTCATGATCAGATAACTGGCTTTCATCAGGTTATGGAATTCTACCACATCCAGTGGTTCGATCAGGTGTATTCTCTCACATCCACCAAATTCCTCATCTGCGATTTTTCTGACCTGCGGATTCAAATGTACAGGATAAATAACCTTCACATCTGTAAATTCCTCCACAATCCTGCGTATAGCCCGGAACATATCACGCATGGGTTCTCCCAGATTTTCCCTTCTGTGTGCTGTCACAGCAATCAGTCTGCTGCCTTTTGCCCATTCCGTCTCCGGATGATAAAAATCATTTCGCACCGTATAGTGCAAAGCATCAATTCCTGTATTTCCTGTGACAAAAATCTGCTCTGGATCCTTACCCTCTTTCAGTAGTGCATCCGCTGCTTTCTGGGTCGGTGCAAAATGCAGACTGGCAGTAAGTCCAATGGCCTGCCTGTTAAATTCTTCCGGATAAGGAGATTTCATATTATAAGTGCGAAGTCCCGCTTCCACATGGCCTACCGGAATCTGCTGGTAAAATGCAGCCAGAGATGCGGCAAATGCAGTAGACGTATCTCCATGGACCAGCACAATATCCGGTTTTTCTTTTCTCAGGATTTCCCTCATTCCGGTAAGGATGGCCGTTGTCACATCCGTAAGATCCTGCCCTTTTTTCATGATTGCCATATCATAATCCGGAACCACTTTAAAAATATCCAGAACCTGCTTCAGCATTTCCCTGTGCTGTCCTGTGACACACACCAGAGTTTCCAGTTTTTCACTTTTTTTCAGTTCAAGAACAAGAGGGCACATTTTGATTGCTTCCGGTCTTGTTCCAAAAATCACCAGTACTTTTTTCATTCTCAATTTCCTCCAAGTTCTTTATCCAGATACGCAAGTCTTTCGCGGATAGTATCTGTCAGTTGTTTCACAGCTTCTTCGTAACTTCCGATATCCCTCGATGTGCCCTCTTTAGTGGTTCCGGCTAACAAAGTCTCATCAAAAGAATATCCCCACACTTTAAAGTTTCTGTCCACAGCATCTCCCAGTTCCTCCTGATAAGATGCTATTTTGTCATAGATATATTCATCAGAGAGTGTAGTTTTTCGTAATTGTCTATATCTTTCACAGACACATTTTCTGAAAGTTTTATCCTGCCACAGCCTTTCAAACCATGAATTTTCCACAGTATAAAGGGCATCTGTTTCTGTACGAAACCACTGATAATTATCAAATCCATTGTTAAAGTCCCATACAGCAAGCTGTAGCTTCCCTCCCAGTTCTTTATACACATAAGTAGAAAGATTACCAGCATCATAATTCATGGCAAATTCATTTATAATAAAATAATCCACCCAGTTATCCATGTCTATATATGCCTGATAGCCGATTCTTTTGTCACTGAAATTCTTTCCATATAAAACCTGTTCAAATTCAGAAATATCATTTTTTATATATTCTTTTTGTTTTTCCGTTATTTTATTTTCTGATGGATATCTTATATATAGAGCGTTATATGTATGACCTTCCGTCTTTCCCCAGGTTTCTATCTCTTCATTTCCTGTACCGATTCTGTCTCTGTTTACAACATATGCAGTTTCTCCGGACAACAAACCAAATTCCGAGAGACGCAGTCTGCTTTCTCCGTTTGTCACAGGTTCCACTGCCAGATAAACTCCCTGATACTCTCCATCAACAAACAATTCCACAAATCGGGTGTCGGAAGCCCATCCATTTAATTCCCTTGCCAGATCATATACCAGTTTATTCCTGATCAGCGTCTTATCAAGATAAGGTCCATTCAGTATCCATTCACTGTTTGCTCCCATTCCTGCAAGAGATACTTTTTTTGCACTGTCCTTTTTATTCTTATAAAATTTAATGCGATACTGCTTTTTATCAAATTTGCTATAAGAAGATGCTCCTCTGTATTTGATCGTAGCACGGTATATCGAATTGGGGACAGAGAAAACAGATTGCTCCTCTCCGTTTCCATCCAGCAGAGCAATATTTCCCCAGATTGCATTCTCCTTCAGGATCTGCTGTCCCATTGTATTCATATAGATTACCGGAAGTGTAGTAGAGAACTTTCCCAGATCATAGTATTCCAGTATCTCCTCGTCAGGTGCATCCCACTCCTTCATTTCTTCTTTCGTGATAACGGTTCTCTTTTTTTCCTTTGACTTATTTTCTGACTTTACAACAGAATTTCCCACAATGGATATTCCACAGAGAACTGTTATCATCAGAATACATAAAAGGATACGTCTTATCCTTTTCATAGCAACACCTCTCAGTCAGGCAGCCTTTTTACTGCGAAAGTTCATCCTTCTGGTCAACTATATTTACCCTTTTTACGCCATCGATTTTAATCAGTTTCTCTGAAATATCCATCTGATTTTCTTTTGCAGCTTTATACAGGATTCCCTCTCCGATAGAATAAACCAGTTCAAAGCTGTTTTCTGTAACATTTCTCATGGAAACATGTACCTTTCCGGCAAAAAATGTATCTACTGCTGCCTCTGTTTTATGTAAGCATTCAGGTTTTCCCTGAACAACCAGCAGCTTATTACAGGATGTGAATCCCTTCCTTGTAATAATAAGAAAAAGAAGTAAAAACGCAGAACCAATAACAATAAGTGCATACTGAGATACCCCGCAGCCAATGCCTGCCGCGATTGCCCAGAAAATATAAGTAGCATCTCTTACATCCTTTACAGCAGTACGAAATCTTATGATAGAAAGAGCACCGACCATACCAAGGGACAATGCAATATTATTACTGATAATACTCATGATCATAGCTGTGATGATCGTGATTGATCCGATTGAAATATTAAATTTTCTGCTGTATGCAGGCCCTGCATAAGAAATTTTATAAGTAAACATGATAAAAAAAGCAACGATCAGTGCTATCACATTATTCATTAAAATTACAGTCACACTCAGTGCTTCTGTATTTGTCAGATTTTCTACGATAAATTCTCTCATATCTCTCTCCAATCCCGGCATCCGGTTTACTAACGGTCTCCGGTCTGCCGTATGTAAAACTTACAGTCACATCATTCTGGCTCTGGAATATTTGCTGTGGCTGGTGGACAGTTCATCCGCTTCTTTCAATGTCTCAGCAATCATATCCGGCAGGAATCCTGTATATTTTACTTCCATCAGTACCTGCTCTGTACTGCCCAGCGCATCTGTTCCAACCTCCTCGAACAGACCATATGGATATAAAGCTCCTCTGATGTCTGTATCAAAAGTGATCCTTACATCACCAGCAGGATAAGCAAATGCCAGCCTCTGATAATCTATAATCGTCTTTGGACGGTAACAGCCCTGTGTAATCCGAAAATATAATCTCATAGCCAGCTCTGTTTCATATTCCAGAAGAAATGACGCATCTCCCTGTTCCATCCGAAGTGCCTGTTCGCGGCTGACAGGTAAGGAATATTTCACTCCGTCAAATCCGTTTTTGCATTTAAACTCCAGCTTTGCAGATAAATCACCCAGTGAATAAATTCTTAAACGGATCTTCCTTTTTTCATACATTCCATCCAGATTATCCCATAAATCCTGATCGTCTATGGAATCATAATACTGAGATCTGATAAAATATCTGCCATTTTCTCCATGGATATCTCTTTCCATAATTCCATCCAGCTTCTGTTGAAGAATCATGGCCTCTCTGCGGCTGATCAGATATTTGATTTCTTTACGAAAAACCGTTTCCAAATCTTACGCCCCCTCTCTGATTTTCGTTCAAACAGAACTATCTGAAGCAGGAGTCCGCATACTGTCAGCAAAACCACGTATCTGACTCCCGTCTCATGAAGAAGAAACATTCCTGCTATAACAGAAGAAAGGATTGCTCCCTCCAGAGGAAAAAAGGCAGCTGCAGCTGCAGCTCCTGCAGCGGAAATAACTGCAGCCCACCAGAATGGATAACACATCCATACAACTGCCGCAGCAGTCATGGCAGACAATATCATGGAATCTGCTGTTTTCCACTTAAATGCCATGTATCCCATCAGACATCCAAGTATCGTAAATGCAGTTACGATCGTCCCCCATCCGGTTTTTCCGTTCATAACAGTACATAATACAATCGTCACTCCCCAGAACATTATGAAGGAAACGATCAGACGATACACCTTAGCTCCTGCAAAAACTAGCAGAATCCCAAGGATCAGAAACAGCATTCTTTCTGTATTTCCGCTTATATGAAGATTGTCTGCACTTCCTGTTTTTTTCATAAACAGGTCAGTTCCCTTAAGGATCAGTTTCGACATCAGACACTCCTCCTTCCATTAAAAGTGGATTCAATGCTTTCATATAGGATTTATTTCCTGTTTCAGCAACATCCTGTGCCCATATAACATATTCTATATTATATTTTTCCAGTACTTCATCCAGATTCTGTATAAGATCTGTATCTTCATATATATTAGACACGTAAACCTTTTCAAAGATTTCTGAAAGATAAGAGATCATCATCTTCCCTCTTGTATCTGCAATAAGAAGAAGATTTCCTTTCCTCTGTCCTTTTCCTCTTCCTTCCACTATACTATGAGCATAATCTGAACCAATGACTGCACGACTTCCGCTGCTATTAAACTGTATCATTTGTCTTTTTAGTGTCTGCAGTTGCCCTTCTTTGTTTTCAAAGATTAATTCTTCGCGATTGGGATTTGAACCATTGATATAAATATAGAATGGTTCCTGTTCCATGTTTTCTATATCTTTCTTTATTTCGTCTGTCGTATACCTTTCTAACGCTTCCAAAAGAAGTTTTCCATCAAAAGTTCCAAAAACATATTCACGGTAAGCATCCAGGTTCTCCTTATCATATCCAAGTTCTTCCAAAATCACCTGCGTCCCGTAAAATGCCCCACGCATTGTCCAGCTATTTCTAGTTCTGAAATAAATATATTCATACTGATGTTTCTCCAGTTCAGACAGAGGATTTAAAACTACAGAAGGCTCTGAAAAAGAGGCTTCCAGTTTTTCTGTAAAATCACTGTATTTTTCCTTTTCATTTTCATATCCGCTTTCAAATACTGCTCTTTCCGGTATCGGCATAATATAAGTATCTTTTCCACTCTTTTTCTGTAATGCTTTCATAATATCTGCTGCATATGAGATATGATCTTCAGAAATCTGATTTATATTAAAGATACGGTCTGTATAAATCACCTGATCCTGAGTTTCCAGGATTTTGGTTTTTGAAAGAGACTGGTTATTTTTTAAGCCATAATTATTATATAAATCTCTTGCTTCTGGAACATATACGCTTTGCTGCTCAACACTCTGCAATTTTTCCATTCCATTCTGGAGGATCAGAATTCCAACAGATAGTACGATCAAAATAAGCAAAACAAGAAACAGTTCTGCGCTTTTATTCTTTTTCAACTGAATCCACCTCCCTGAACCTGATTCTGGCACTTGGACAGTTTTTTTCCAATTCTGCAATACCCGGCTGATTTTTTATTTTCTCTGATACGGAAATCTGTTCAAGGGAAACACAATCTCTGAATGCACTGATTCCCACATATTCCACGCTGTCCGGCAGGTATACCTCTTTCAGATTCCTGCACCCACGAAAAGCATGATCACCTATTTTCTTTAACAGAGAGGTATCTGAGAATATCAGTTTATTAACAGACACACATTCCGCAAATGCAGCTCCTTCAATCACAGTCAGAGAATCCGGAAGACTTATAAATTCCAGTGCATAACAGTTTTCAAAAGCTGATATCCCTACCGATTTCAGCGAAAGCTTTTCCATGCTCTCCCATACTTTCAATACATGACAGTCAGCAAATGCATAGTCCTCAATAACAGAAACGCTCTCCGGCAGACACACCTTCTCAAGACTTCTGCATCCAAAAAACTGACTCTTCGGAATAATTGATGCACCTTCTGGAATAACCGCTTCTTTTACATATATATCTCCTCGAAATCCCTGAAAATCAACGTTTTCATATTCCAACAGATCCTGGAAAGTAATCTTTTCCTTATGAACAGGTTCTCCTGGAAAACAATACTCTCCAAATATCTCCCTGTCTGATTTCAGGATTTTTCCACCACCCTCTGAAACCACATATCCATAAACATAATTACTGCCATAAAATGTTATTGTTCCGCGGGCAACAACTGAAGTAATCTTATTCGGCTGGCCTGCACTGGCACCTTCTTCAAATATAATATTGCCCTGTGTAAAAATGTTTCCAAGCACGGTTGCATTTTTTTCCAGAAGTATATCCTTCTCTGCAAAAATATTTCCAAGCACCGATGCATTTTCCATAATCCTCACAGCCCCATCACTGTGGATATCTCCCTGCAGGATAATGTCCTCTATCACCTTTATATCTCCACGGGAAATAATCGTATAAGGAACTGTCCCACTTTCCGTAACCATATCATCATCTATGTAATGCCTGTTATATTCATGACTATTCATTACCGGCATACGAAATATCCTGGAATCACGTCCCTCCATAAACCGGTCAGGTTCCTCCGGGCGCTGTCCCAGACGGATCATCGGTGCATACAGACTGTGAAAAATATTATCAAAGCCTATCACAAGCTGTTCTCCGCTTGATACCCTTTCACCCAGATCACATTCATCATAAACTACAACTGCATGTTCAGCATCTGCCCATCTGAGCAGCCGGATCTTATTTCCGAAAAGCAGTCTTTTTTTGCTGTATACAGCCCGGAGTCGTATGTTCTCTTTCACAAACAGCGCATCCTTTTCACTGTAGATTTCTTTTTGGAAATGTAAATCCCCTTGCTGCGGACAGAAGATGGTATTTCTGGCAATAACCAGATCTTCAATGTCAGGCTGCACAAACTCCTGATTTCCATCTATTTCCAACACCTTTTCCTGTCTTGAAAGCATGATCATACCATTCTTCATTTCCGGAAGAGCTTTTTCCACCAGAGAAGAAAAGCTTCTGCCAAAATATCTGGCATTTTTCACATAATCCTGCCTTATTTTCAGAATCTGTCCTTTTCTCATCCTGAAATGCAATACTGCGATCAACAGAGGCATAGAGAACATACAGACAAAAATCAAAATCCATACTTTCATTTTTCAGCCTCCTTTTCCGTTTTCTGCACAGTAAACCGCACTGTTTTATCCCATTTCACACCTCTTCCGGTAACAGTATCTACCACTGCATCCCAGAATCCCAGAGAGATATTCCACATATAAAAGAAAAAGTTAAACATCATAAGAGGCAGAAGCAATGCCTCTCCGGGAAGTCCGTCTATGATCAGCGAGGTACCTATCTCAAAAAATGGTGCAAAGTTTCCAAGGGAATTATAAATTCCCAAAAACAATATAACCCACCAGCCACTGAATATCTGCATTTCACCCAGGAAAAATAATCCAAGGGACACTACCCAGCCCACCAGCAGAAATACCGGTACTGAATAGATAAAAAGCAGAAACAAGCCATCTATTTTCTGAAACAGCCCCATATAAGGAGTTGTGATCGTAGGAATCAGATAGCGGAACAATACTTCATTATGGCCTCTTGACCAGCGTCTGATCTGTCTGCCTCGCACATTCCAGCTTTCCGGGGACTCTTCATAACATTCTGCCGAATTAGCATATACAACCTTCCAGCCATTGGTAAAAAGCCGATATGTAAGCTCCGTATCTTCTGCCAAGACCTTTGGATTAAAGCCACCTGTTTCTAACAGAAAATCTTTGCGAAACCCTCCTACCGTCCCGCCATACTGCGGAATTGTTTTCAGGTTATATCGTGCCTGCTGATCTACCTGATATCCTCCTGACCGTTCCAGATTAATAAGTCTGGTCAGCATATTTGTGTTGGTATTGTACGGTATCACCCGCCCCATAACTGCACCTACCTGCGGATCCTCAAATCCCAACGCAATCTGTTTCAGCATGTTTCTGGCAGGTCTGTAATCCGCATCAAATACAATGATGATCTCCCCTTTTGCCAGCTTCATTGCATCATTCAGACCTACCGGTTTTCCTCTGTCCGGACAGTCTCTGTGAAGGGGACGTATAAACTCATACTTTCTGTGATATTCATCCAGCATTTCCCTTGTACGGTCTGTAGAATTATCATTGATCGGAATAATTTCAAGTCTGTCCCTGTCATACTCACATTTCAGCAGAGAATCCAGAACATTGGAAAGCACCTGTTCCTCATTATGCATAGGAATTAGTACGGAAATACTTTTCATTCTGTCTGTAAGAATATCATTGTAATAGAGACGCTGCCTGCCCAGAAGTCTTACAATTGTAAAATAAAAATGTCTGGCTGTGTACAGAAGCATCAGGATAATAACAAAAATAGTATAACCTTTCATAATAGCTACGACCATTTCCATACCTCCTTTCCCTTCCTTGAATCGTAAACACCGATCATGCGATTGACAAACACTGCATAAATCATAACCAGATATAAAAAGTCAAACATAGGACCTATCATAAAGTAGAAGAATGCCATATAGATCACAGAGAATCTGTACAACAGCCAGATAAAGATCACATAGCGAACAGTTCCAAATACAATGGAATACAACATTACTGCAAGAAGTGTCAAAAGCTTATAGATTATTGCCCTGTCTCCTATAATTCCGGTGACCATAACTGTCATGACAAAAAACATTACCCATATGCCAATTTCCTGAAGCATATATAAGTTTGAATAAACAGTTAAAGTATAGGGAAAATATTTTTCCCCAAACACAAACCACAGACTGTTTATCAGATGAATCGCACTGCACAGGATCAGATAAATGGCAAGAGGACGCCCCTTCCATGGAAGTCCCGCCAGCAGGATGATTGCTCCAAGAGAAATTCCTGTATTTATAAGGCTCATCTGTATTCCCGGATATACGGTTCCTGCACTGAGATAGCTGATTTTTCCAAACAAAGGATAAGTTTCTGAACGGATTCCTACATACATATGCGGTTCATATTTCTTTAAAACACTGGCACATATCTTACAGATCGTCCGGGTCAGATCATCAATCTGAGTCCACATAAGCAGAAAACCAAGCAGGATCAGTATGACAATATACAAAATACATTTCTTTTTATCTGCCTCAATTCTTCGATAGGTTCTGGTATAATCAATTACTTTCTTTTCTTTCATAGACCCCTCCTTTTGTTCCGTTTCGCTACGCAGCTCATAACCGGAATCTTCCGGAATTTTTTACGTCTCCTCCCCGTAAATTACAGCACTGCAGCCCTTCTGCTTTTTACTCTGATACATTGCCCTGTCAGCCTTTCTGTATAACTGATCAAAAGAAACCTCTTCATATCCATCATAAAAACACGCACCCAGACTTATTTCTATGCTCTTCCCCTGCATCTCTATGATATCTATCTGTCGGATATTTTCAAAAAATCTCTCAAAAAATTTCTCTGCTACCCTTTGTTCCAGCATTCCCGGTATAAACATGGCGAACTCATCACCTCCGAGTCGCAAAACCACATCACTGTCACGACATGTTTTCTGTAGTTTCTCCGCAACGGCTATGATTACCTTATCTCCTACAGAATGCCCATAATTGTCATTGATCAATTTAAATTTGTCACAATCAATCAGACAAAGCAATCCTCCTGTTTTTTCCTTTAAAAGTTCAGTAATCCTTTTTTCTCCGCTTCCGCGATTACATAATCCTGTCATAAGATCTGTCTGCGCCAGATAAATCAGCCTGTTCTCACGCTTTTTTTCTTCTTCTATACACTCAATACAGAAAAGCACATGCAGAAGTCTTCCATTTTCATCGTAGTCTACAGGAATAAACCTGCTTCGGCCCCAGCCTGATATTTTATCTGTAAATTCATGTGTTATGCTGTTTTTCCCAAGAAGTCGTTCTTCAAGCGTACTCAGATCTACAAACTCCAGCGATTCCTGAAGTTGTGATTCTATACACATTTTCTCAGCAATATCATTGATATATCCACAAAAATCATCCCTGATTTCATATTTTCCCATTTTAAAATCTTTTCCCAAATATTCCGCAATCTGATCTGTCATTTTTATAATATGATATCTTTTTGTCTGCACATCAACCAAATGCATAGATGCATAAATTTGGGAAAGCGACGAATAACTGCTGAGCTTTGCCTCTTTATTTGACTTTATAAATGAATTACGCAATTTCAGAAATGAGATAAGAAGCGTTCCTATCATATCCAGAAAAGTAGTAAGCCCCCTGTAATCACTTTTGGGAGGGTTATCCACACCGAAAAAACCACTTATCTCATCTTTATAACGCAAAGGGCATACCACCACATTTCTCACATTCTGCGCTTTTAACATATCATATGATACGCGATGTTCTTCTTTGATATCTTCTATATCAGTGATAATGATACTTTCGCCTTTAGAAAACGTATCATACCACCACTTTATTACGTCCATATCGACATTCTGCAATCTGTCTATCTCAGGAATTACTCCCTGTGCACACCATTCATACGTATTGTCTGTGCCATGTCTTTCTTTACAATCTTCGAAAATATATATTCTGTCAGAACCGATATGTCTGCCGAAAAAGCGGATAAATTCATTAATCTGCTCGTCAGGTGTATGGTAATTGAGTGCAGATCTAAGTGCTTCATTTATGACCAGTTCATACTTTATGATTGTTTTCATGTTGCTTTCCTCCTGAATGTCGTTCTCATCTTATTTTTTTACATTCAAGCCAGATGGAAAGGCCTTCTTTTATTTTCTGCTCTTCCATTTGATGTACTCCCATTTGTTATCCTCATTATAAAAAAGCCGGAATTTTTTTCAATAATTCTGTCACGAAACGACAGAAAATGACACGAATTGTAAATCCATGGTATTGTTTTGTGATATATTGTTACCGGATAAATACTCTCAAACTCTTCATACTTCATCCTCTGCCTCTTCATAATCCTCATAAGACTCAATCTCTGCATAAAGATGTGTGTCTCCTTTCACATCTTCCTCGCAAATACAGAACAACCATCAATGGTAATATTTCTGCCATAGCTTTCCCCGCCCCTACTGCTGCCACCAATTCCAGCACCATACCCCGAGCCATCGCTTATCGCATTTAAGATTCCTGCAGTAGCGTCTGGATCTTTGGTTATTATAAGCGAACCATCAAAGTTATCTTTCTGTAAACCGGCATACCAGTTATTCTTTGTTATAAGATTATTTGTGCCTGTTAAATAGATAGTGACTATAGCCTTCACATTTTTATTTATCCTTAGTGCCGGACCAGCAGTTGTATTGATATTTACGTTATTAAGATAAATGTTGATTTTTTCTTCCGCCAAAATATTTTTTCCATCAACCACAATTATATTTGTTGTTGACGCACTACTGCATGTGAATGTGTAATTTCCTGCCGAACTTATAGTATAAATTCCGCCCGAAACATTAGCTAAATCAATTCCTTCATTTTCCGCAGCAGCCATTGCCTCATCGGGGGTATCATTAAACTCAGGAACCTCTTCTGAACTGAATACAGACAGTTCCTCATCTGTCTCTCCTGCTGTTTCCTGCTCCTCATTGGTAAAAATCTCCGGAGTTTCTTCTTCTGACACTACATCCGAATTTCCGGAAGTAAATTCCTCCGCAAATATGGTCTGAAGGGGCATATTTGTAGAACACAGTGCAAGTGCCAGCATCCCGGCTAATAACTTTTTCCTCATACTTTTCACCTTTCCTTTCTTTACACATGATTTTCTGCATCTTGACTCTTTTGTCCTTTTTTTCTGAATTTGATACATAATGCGGTAATCACGACTGCCACAGTAAAGGAAATGACAGCCACCAACACATAACCGCCTGCGTCCTCATGAATCAGGATTGCGCCGTACATTCCCGTAACGTTTATTGGCTGGCTTTGCATTATCCCCGTTGCTCCCACAAGAGACAGGAATAACAGGGTACACAGAACAGACAGCCGGCAGACTGTGCGCCGCTCCTGGCGGCGGTGATATTCATGCATTCGTTTTTTTACCAGTGTGATACGGGTTTTGGTATCATACATGCCTTCCAACCTCCTTCCCAAAAAACAGTCTAAAAAAGTCTTTCACTTATATAGGTACAAAAAAACCGAAAAACTCTCACCTGAAAATCAAATTTTTTTTAAAAAATTTGAGAGCTGCCGAAACAGCTCCCAAAAACGGAAAATCAGGTTATATTATTGTATCGAATCTCCTTCAGATTCCCAGAACAGCGGATATCTTAATCTCTTTTTCCGTTTCGCTGAGATCAAAGTCACCACCATCTTCCACAGTCATGTGTACCTCATACAGTACGTCTTCGGATAATGTATCCGGTGTTTCACCATCTTCTGTCTGGATATGCCATTTCTCTGCCGGAACTTCTTTCAAGGTACCATCTGCGCCATATGCATACAGCTTCATAGAACCTGTTTCCCCTGAGATTCCTTTCATACGTACTGCAACAGTCGTATTCGGATGTACATTCTCAATTGTGATCGTGTTCAGCCATCCTTCCACATCTCCGTGACCACCGTCTGCTGCAAATTTCTCCTGGCTTAACACATTGCGCATTGCCTGATCCAGATCCACCTTGCGGTAAGGCATTTCCGGCAGATATACAAACCTGTCCTGAAGTCTCAGCAGTTCCAGATAGCCGGTCGGACAATAGAGCGCATTTCCGCTGTTTCCCGCATACATACCGATAGCCATATTGTTGTATCCCGGTTTGTCAGAAATATCCATGGTAAATGCAGTCTCGCCTGTCTCAAAATCAAGCATGATATACTGCCACATACCAGTTTCCATATCCTGAACATATCCGTAAATATATCCTGTTGCAGTGGACAGCTTCATCATGGAAGTGTCAGACAGATCACTTCTGCACCAGATACTCTTCATCTCATATCCGTCCTCCGTCTTAACTGTATCCACACGTTCTATACCCGGCGCGATCATTTTATTGCCCTGTCTCAGCCAGCCCACATCATAAATATTCTCATAGCTTTGTATTGAGGAATCATTATCTGCTTCTCCAAGCTTCGCACTTCCTGCACCAAACCAGTTACATACGATCGTGCTTACTGTTCCCTCTCCATCATCATATACAATTGCAGAATTTTCCACAGACACCTGTGTACCTTCCGGAAGCTCATCTATAACAGGTATGCTCGCAACCTGTTCTCCTGTTTTCATATCCACCGCAATAAGATTTACCGGATCCTGATTATCTGTAAACATAACCAGATCTTTGGTCAGAGACGGGGAACATCCACCTCCCCATGCAAGACCGCCACCTGTCGTCTCATCACCTTCTTTGCTTTCCTTGGCACCCACACTTTTATAGGAAGTTTCCCAGACTTTTTTCACACCATTATCCGCCTGGAGCAGATAACACTTCAGATTTGTCAGAATGACCGCACCCTCCTTAGATGCCGCAATACCATTCTCTGCACCCTCTCCCGGTTCCAGTTCATATACAAACACTGCATCTGACAGATCTACATCTTCTCCATTCAAGATCTTATCGATAGCTGTACGGGAAACATATCCAAAGGTTCCCTGCTGTTTTCTGTCAGGATAAATGCGGAAGCCTCCTGTTGCAAACCAGAGATTTCCCTCATAATCAAAAACTACAGATAACAGATTCTGATCCAGTGTTTTTCCAAGTGCTGCCTCTGCTGCTGCTTTAATATCAATATCCAGCACTTTCTCAAATTCCGGAAGTACATTTCCGTCTTCATCTGTTGCCTTCAGCATCAGTACATGGTTATTATTGGTCGGACACACCAGACGGTTACTCTCATCTACAAAGGAATAGGAACTCTGGATCAGATAATCTCCATTATCATGCTGTTTTGGAGAAAAATATCCCAGTGTCTGTGTTTCCTCTGCATTAATATCACGGATTGCCAGTCCACCAAGCAACGGAACTACTGCATGTCCGTAAGAATCAAAAAAGACTGCCGGGGAAGCATTAGGATTAACTTTTTCATAAGAAACATTGATCTCAGAATAAATATCAACAGGCAATACCTCATCTGTTGAATCTGTATTATAGCAGTCATGATGAATATTGGAATCACTTGCTGCCATATAAGGATTCACATCCATAACCTTCGGTGTAAGTGTCTTTATAGGCAATTCTGATGTCTGACCTGCATTTTCCTCTGTCTGTGTTTCTTCTACCTGTGTTTCTTCTACCTGTGTTTCCTCTGCACGTACCATATTTATTGACGGTTCAGATGTTGTAGCTGCTATAAAAGCGATCATTGCAAGAATTAAAGCTCTTTTCTTCATAATTGTTTTCCTCCTGAGTGTTTTTGTCATATTACATTTCTGCGTTCAAACCAGATGGAGAGTCCTTCTTTTATTTTCTGCTCTTCCACAGGTTTCATAAAAAAATATTCTATCCGCATCCTGAACGCATGAAGCGAAAAATCAAGATCACTGCACCAGATGATCCCACATTTCGGATACAGGGAACGGAGATGTTCTGCCGCATTCAGCCCAGACACACCTGGCAATGCAAGAAACACCACTGCCGGTACTGTTTTTCGTATCCGCCCAAAAAACTGTTCCTGATTCTGATAGATTTCAATCAATGGAAAAACTTTCTTTTCTGTACAGTAATTCCTGATATATTCCGCACAGTTCTGTCCTTCCTGTTCCTGATCAGTTAATATGGCAATACAATACACGACATCCCTCCTCTTCCATTTGATGTACTCCCATTTGTTATCCTCATTATAAAAAAGTCAAAAATTTTTTCAATAATTCTGTCACGAAACGACAGAAAATGACACGAATTGCAAATCCATGGTATTGTTTTGTGATATACTTATAGCAGAATTTTATGATATCAGGGTCAAAAGTTCAAAAAGTCGTTCGTGCTTGCACGATAAGACTTTTGAACTTGGGACCCGCCAAACATGAGAAAGCAGCGATTTACGTAGTAAATCAGCGGATTTCGAATGTTTGAGAATTGCGGGAGCTGCTTTGCAGCGAAGCAATTCGTAGATATCAAGTTAGGGGCAAAATACCTTTTGACCCTAACATCATTTTATAAACAAAGGAAGATTTACTATGAGAATTGCAATTGTTGATGATATTTCAGAAGAACGGACACTGTTGCGAACCAGACTGGAATCTCAGTTTTCCAGACGTAATGTCCATATAGATATATTTGAATATGAGAATGGAGAGACCTTCCTCACAGCAGCAAAGGAATGTCCGTTCACTGTAGTGTTTCTGGATATTTATATGAATGGTTCTAACGGGATTGATACAGCAAAAGAACTTCGCAGATCAGACACTGACTGTCTGCTGATCTTTACAACAACTTCCACTGACCATGCATTAGAGGGATTTCAGGTCCGGGCTCTCCACTATCTTGTAAAGCCCTACAGTGAAAATGATATTTCCGCACTGACAGACGAAATCCTTTCCCGCATCCCGGATTCCGGGAAATATATAGATGTAAAGGTAAACGGCAGTAATATTCAGATCCCCTTTCGGAAAATAATCTACGCAGAGCATTTTTCCCATATGATCCACATCCACACTGCCGGTGAAAGGGAACTGGTCACCCGCCAGTCCTTTGATTCCTTCATAACCTCCCTGAAAATGGACTCACGTTTCTATCAGTGTAACCGGGGCGTTGTGATCAATCTGGAGCATGCCGTTGATTTTGACGGAACAGGCTTTCGCCTTGATAACGGAAGCAATGTCTCTGTCAGCCGGAAGCTGCTGAAAAACGCCAGACAGACATTTATGGAATTTCTGTTCCAAAGGAGGTCCTGAAATGACTGACATACTTCGCCCTGTACTTGAACTTTTCGTAATCATTCCCGGTATACTGCTGGCATATCTGCCTGTAAAGAACTATCTGAGGCAGACACCGCTTAAGCTGACAGCATGGCTTCTTCCCCTTCTTCTGGGAATCTGTATTTTGGGAGGGGCAGTTTGCTGTGCCCTGCAAATTCCCACCAGATGGTTCCTGTTTCCTCTGCTGCCTGTCATTATGCTCATTTACCATAAAACATTAAAAATCTCTGTCTGGAAATCCGTCAGTATTTTTCTGGCAGTCTTCGCAGTTTTTACATGTGTCAAAAGTCTGTCCCGGGCAGTCAATGCACTTATGACTGCTGACCTGCATATTACAGAAAACGAACTGTGGTTGCACACTGGTGCCGGAATTTTCTATAACGTCATCTGTCTGCTGTTTGTTCTGGCAGCCGGGTATCCTGCCCTCCACGGTGTACAGACAATGGTCACAGACGAGAACTTTGCCCAGACCTGGTATGTATTCTGGATTCTTCCGGTAATCTTCATAGGAGTGAATCTTTTTATGATTCCTAAATACCGCAGTACTTTATATACCGGGCGTGTTCTGCAGTGTTATATTGTTTTCAGTCTTGTACTGCTCATAATCCTGCTTCTGTTTTATGTCCTGTTTCTTATGATGGCAGTCAGCCTGAACAGAAATGCCAGACTTCAGCAGGAGAACCATTTTCTTTCCCTTCAACAGGAAAGATACGAGAATCTCTGCATGGCCATTGAAGAAGCAAGGCAGGCACGTCACGATATCCGCCATCATTTCGTCCGTCTGTCCACTCTGGCAGAACAGGGTGACATAGAAAAAATTAAAGAATATCTCTCTGCTGCAACCGGCAAAATCTCTGACTATAACCTGCATTTCTGTGAAAATCAGGCTGTTGACAGTGTTTTCGGATATTATTCCACCATTGCAGAAAAAGAAAACATTCCTTTTCATGCACTGGTTTCCCTGCCTGCTGAGCTTTCCTTAGATGAGATTAATCTGTGCCTTGTGTTTTCCAATCTGCTGGAAAATGCCATCCAGGCAAGTGTAAAAACAGCGCCCGCCCGCAGAAAGATTAACGTGGAAGTTTATCCCCACCATAATCATCTCCTTCTGATCCATGTGGAGAATACCTTCGATGGCAAAATACAGCAAAAAAACAATATTTTCCAATCCTCCAAACGCTCTGGAAACGGCATAGGAATCGAATCTGTCCGCCACATTACCGACAAAAACGGCGGTGCCTGTGACTTTACCTATAAAGATGGTATTTTCTCTGCAAAAATAATGCTCCGGATATAATCAGTTATTGATTATACCCGGAGCATTTTGCAAAAATATTCAAATATCTCTTGAAGTATCTAAAATTATTCCATACACTCATCCAAAATTGCAGCCATCTTGTCGATGTGTTCTTTTGTGATCACAAGCGGAGGTACGATTCTCAGTACATCACTGCCTGCGGAGATCACTAACAATCCTTTTGCCAGCGCAGCCTTTACAACTTCACCAACAGGGCGGCCCTGGATCACGATTCCCTGCATGAAGCCCATGCCTCGTCTTGTTGCAGCGCATTCATGTTTTGCAACAATTTCATCCAGTTTCTGTTCCAGATATGGAGTCATTTCCTGTACATGTTCAATGATCTTATCATTCTCATAAATGTCAAATACTTTGCTGACTGCAGCACATACAAACGGGTTTCCACCATAAGTTGTACCATGATCACCTGGCTCCAGAGAAGCTTTGGCAGCTTTCTCATTCAATACAAACGCACCTACCGGCACACCACATCCAAGAGCCTTGGCACTTGTCATAATATCCGGCTGTACACCGTATGCCTGCCATGCAAAATAATGTCCGGTTCTTCCCATACCGCACTGAATCTCATCGAAGATCAGCATAATATCTTTCTCATCACAGATCTGACGCAGACCTTCCAGAAATTCTTTCTTCGCCGGATAAATACCACCCTCACCCTGAACAACCTCAGTGATGATTGCGCAGGTCTTATCTGTGATCTGAGCCTTTACGCTCTCAAGGTCATTAAAATCCGCAAACTTCACACCACCCATCAGAGGCTCAAAGGGCTCTCTGTAATGAGCAGTTCCTGTCACGGAAAGTGCTCCGATACTTCTTCCATGGAATGAATGGTTCATGGCAATGATCTCATGATCTGCATGTCCGTCACGTACATATGCATATTTCTTAGCTGCTTTTAAAGCACCTTCGATTGCTTCTGTACCACTGTTGGTAAAGAATGCCTTGCTCATTTTACTTGCCTTTACCAGCTTCGCACCTGCTTCGATGATCGGCTCATTGTAATATAAGTTGGAAATATGCATCAGTTTATCAATCTGATCTTTTAATGCTTCATCATATCCCGGATAGTGATATCCCAGAGAATTTACAGCAATACCTGCTGCAAAATCCAGATATTCCTTTCCCTCGGAATCATATAAATAACATCCCTGTCCCTTTTCAAAAACAACAGGAAAACGATTATAAGTGTGAAGGATACTCTCTTCGGATTCCTTCATCTGTTCATTCATGTTCATTGTAATATTTCTCCCCGTCTTCTCTCAGAATCGCAGTACCAATACCTTTGTTTGTAAAGATCTCCAGCAGTAAGCTGTGAGGAATTCTTCCGTCAAGGATATGGACTCTGTTAACGCCTTCTTCAATGGCATCAATACAGTTTTTCAGCTTCGGAATCATACCTCCGCCTACATAACCGTCATCGATCAGTTTCTGTGCTTCATCTACATGAAGTTCAGAGATCAGACTGGACGGATCATCCTTGTCTTTATAAACGCCTTCAATATCAGAAAGGAATGCAAGCTTCTCAGCATGAACAGCCTCTGCAATGGCACATGCCGCATCATCCGCATTAATATTATAAGTAGCAAACTCATCGTCATAACCTACCGGGAAAATGATCGGCAGGAAATCTTTCTCCAGAAGATCTTCCAGAATCTTCGGCTCAACCTTTGTAACTTCGCCAACAAATCCGATGTCTCCGCCCTCTGTCTGTTTCTTGCGGCATTTCAGCAGACCACCGTCTTTACCGCTGATACCAACAGCATTTACACCAAGAGATTCCACCATGGCAACCAGTTCCTTGTTCACCTTCGCAAGAACCATCTCTGCAATCTCCATAGTATCTTTATCTGTAACACGAAGACCGTTAATAAATTTCGGCTCCATACCTACCTTGCCAACCCAACGGCTGATTTCCTTACCACCGCCATGAACGATGATCGGTTTGAAACCAACCAGTTTCAGAAGAACAACGTCCTTGATCACATTCTTCTTCAGTTCATCATCCAGCATGGCGCTTCCGCCGTACTTTACAACTACAATTTTACGATTAAATCTCTGAATATAAGGAAGCGCCTCGATCAGCACCTCCGCTTTATCTAAATATTTCTGATTAACCATTATTCTCTCCTTTTTCCAGCCAATGTCTGTTCTCCATCCCTGCTTATTGCTTTTCGCAATTAAAGCAGGAGACTTACCTGATTCGGTTAAAATCACCCTTATTCACAGAATTTTGTTATGAACGATAATCTGCATTGATTTTTATATAATCATAAGTCAGGTCACAGCCCCATGCAGTTGCTGTGGCATCACCCATCTTCACATCAGCGATTGCTGTGACAGCTTCCTCAGAAAGAATCTTCGTTGCCTCTTCTTCACTGTAATCCACAGCCACACCATTCTCAATAATCTGAATCTTACCAGCCTTACTCTCAAAGAACAGATCCACCTTCTCAGGATCAAACTTCGCACCGGAATATCCCATAGCACACAGAATTCTTCCCCAGTTTGCATCATGTCCGTAGATAGCAGCCTTTGTCAGAGAAGAAGTAACAACAGACTTACTCAGTGTAACCGCCTGCTCCTTAGACTCTGCACCAATGATCTTCACTTCAAACAGCGCAGTCGCACCCTCTCCGTCACCTGCAATCTTCTTTGCCAGAGTAGTATTGATATAATTCAGCGCAGCCTTGAAAGTCTCGTAATCCTCACCCTTCTCTGTGATCTCCGGATTCTCAGCCAGACCATTGGCCAGAAGAAGAACTGTATCATTGGTAGAAGTATCTCCATCAACAGAAACCATATTGTAAGTATCCTTAACATCCTCACTTAACGCTTCCTGCAGCATCTTCTTGGAAATCTTCGCATCAGTAGTAACAAACCCAAGCATTGTACACATATTGGGATGGATCATACCGGAACCCTTACACATACCACCAACAGTAACCGTCTTACCGCCAATCTCAATCTGAACAGCAACTTCCTTCTTCTTAGTATCAGTAGTCATAATCGCTTTCGCAGCCTCAGTACCAGCCTCCAGAGAACCATCCAGCTTCGGCGCCATCATCTTCACACCATTCTTAATACGGTCAATGGGAACCTGCATACCAATCACACCTGTAGAAGCAACCAGCACACTGTCAGCAGCCACCCCAAGAATCTCAGCAGCCGCATCCGCAGTCTCCTTACAATAACCATACCCTTCTGCACCAGTACATGCATTGGCAATACCACTGTTACAGATCACCACCTGTGCAGACGGATGATTATAAACAATATCCTGATCCCATTTAACAGGCGCAGCCTTCACCACATTAGTAGTAAAAGTCCCCGCAGCTACACAAGGCACCTCACTGTAAACCATAGCCATATCCGTTCTGCCCTTATACTTAATCTCAGCCGCAGCCGCAGCTGCCTTAAATCCCTTAGCCGCCGTAACGCCACCATCTATAATCTTCATAATCAAATCCTCCTTACATATCCACAACTTCTCCAGACTGCCGCAGGTCCCCTGCTCAGTCGCCATCCAGTTACTGGAAAAGTCAGCTCCGGAAATTATTTGTTTTTGAACGCATTTGCAGGGACTGTAGTAACTCTTAGTGCTCAGGAATTTGCGTTGTGGAAAAAAAGCTCACTGTCTGAGCGCAGCGAGTTTGAGCTTTTTTTCCACGCTTTTAGCAAATTTCTGAACACTTAGAGTTACTAAGCCCCGAAACCGCGTTCAAAAACAAATAATTTCCGGAGCGTCCCTTCCCATTAATCTATCATGGACACATCGGCACCTGCAGCAGTCCCTCAGCCTCCTTAAATCCAAACATCAGGTTCATATTCTGCACAGCCTGTCCCGCAGCACCTTTCACCAGATTATCCATAGCCCCCATCATAATAACTCTGTGAGTTCTGGGATCAATCTTAAAGTTCACATCCACATAATTACTTCCTTCCACGCACTTAGTCTGCGGACAAACATCCTTATCCAGCACACGAACGAAAGTCTCATTCTCATAATACTTATCATAAACTGCCTTCGCCTCTTCATAAGAAACATCCTTAGTCAGAGAAGCATAAGCAGTCACAAGAATACCACGATTCATAGGAATCAGATGAGGTGTAAAATTGATCAGCACTTCCTTACCACACGCATAACCAAGCTGATCCTCAATCTCAGGTGTATGTCTGTGAGTAGCAACACCATAAGCCTTAATATTCTCATTTACTTCACAGAACAGATTGGCAACCTTCGCTCCACGTCCTGCTCCTGAAGTACCGGACTTCGCATCAATAATAATGGTAGACGGATCGATCAGTCCCTCTTTAATCAGCGGATAAATAGAAAGTGTAGAACATGTGGGATAACATCCCGGATTCGCAATCAGTCTGGCTTTCTTAATCTCCTCACGGTTGATCTCACATAAACCATAAACCGCCTCATCAATAAACTGCGGAGCCTTATGCTCAATTCCGTACCATTTCTCATATTTCTTCACATCTTTAATACGGAAATCCGCACTCAGGTCAATTACTTTCGCTTTGGAAAGAATTCCTTCATTAATTAAAGAAGCACAAAGTCCCTGCGGAGTAGCTGTAAAGATCACATCCACTTCATCAGCTAATGCTTCCATATTATCATCCATACATTTCGCATCTACCAGCTTAAAAAAGTTCTGATAAACATCTGCATATTTCTGGTCAATATAACTTCTTGAACCATACCACGCAACTTCCACATCTTTATGTCCCAGAAGCAGTCTCACGATCTCGTTACCTGCATATCCTGTGGCACCGATAATTCCTGCTTTAATCATAATAATTTCCTCCATCTTCGCCTCATCCGGCGGTCTTCATTTCATAGTAAAACTTTACTCTATCAGAGTGCTGGACTAATTATACATCTTACCTGCATAATATGCAATAGTCATTTTTCAATGTTTTTACATGGATTTTATTTCAGTTCACGGATTTCCCCCTGTCTTTTCCTATATTATGTTGCATATTTATGCAAAAACAGATAAAACTTTTTTACATTTTTCTATTGCATATTTATAAAAAAAGGTGTATATTATCACTTGTTAAGCGGAATCACACGAAATCATCTTGTTCCGCATTGAATATTTATTCAAAAATTTCAATCAGAAATTACCGCATTTATTCAAAAATAATGCGCTGAACTCCCGACCTATTCATTTACTTTCGGCAAACGGATATCTCAGGAAATTTTTACAAATCAGGAAAATAATAAAATCCAATTTCAGGAGGAATACAATCATGAAAGAAAAAGTCGTTTTAGCATACTCAGGCGGTCTTGATACCACAGCCTTAATCCCATGGTTAAAAGAAACATTTGATTACGATGTTGTCTGCTGCTGCGTAAACTGCGGTCAGGGAAACGAACTGGACGGACTGGATGAAAGAGCAAAGCTTTCCGGTGCTTCCAAATTATATATCGAAGATATCGTAGATGAATTCTGTGATGACTTCATCGTTCCATGTGTACAGGCAGGTGCTGTATACGAACACAAATATCTCCTTGGTACATCCATGGCCCGTCCGGCAATCGCTAAGAAATTAGTTGAGATCGCACGTAAAGAAGGTGCAGTTGCTATCTGCCACGGCGCAACAGGTAAAGGTAATGACCAGATCCGTTTCGAACTTGGCATCAAAGCTCTTGCTCCTGACATCAAGATTATCGCTCCATGGCGTATGACAGACAAATGGACCATGCAGTCACGTGAAGATGAAATTGCATTCTGTAAAGCTCATGGAATCGACCTTCCATTCGATGCAAGCCACAGCTACAGCCGTGACAGAAACTTATGGCATATCAGCCATGAAGGTCTGGAACTGGAAGATCCTTCACAGGCTCCAAATTATGACAATATGCTTGTTTTAGGTGTTACACCTGAGAAAGCCCCTGATAAAGAAACAGAAGTTACCATGACATTCGAGCAGGGTGTTCCGAAAACATTAAACGGCAAAGAAATGAAAGTTTCCGAGATCATCACTGAGCTTAACAAATTAGGCGGCGAGAACGGTATCGGTATCGTTGATATCGTTGAAAACCGTGTTGTTGGTATGAAATCACGTGGCGTATATGAGACTCCTGGCGGAACCATCCTGATGGCAGCTCATGAACAGCTCGAAGAACTTACACTTGACCGCGAGACAATGGAAACCAAGAAGAAACTTGGTAGCCAGTTCGCTCAGGTTGTTTACGAAGGAAAATGGTATACACCACTTCGCGAGGCAATCCAGGCATTCGTTGAATCCACACAGAAATATGTAACAGGTGAAGTGAAATTCAAGCTGTACAAAGGCAATATCATCAAAGCCGGTACAACCTCTCCATACAGCCTGTACAATGAATCTCTTGCATCTTTCACAACAGGTGACCTCTATGACCACCACGATGCAGATGGATTCATCACACTGTTCGGACTTCCACTGAAAGTTCGCGCTATGATGTTAAAAGAAGTTGAGCAGAACAAGAAATAATTAATTGATAACAGCTTCAGCCAGATGGACACTTTATTCATCTGGCTGTTTTTATTACCTGATACAGTATTGCAATTCTGTAAAAAATGACACAAAAAAGACACAGCCAGATGGCCATGTCCGTTTTTATCTGCTATGTTTATGATTATCTGCTTTCCAGTTCCGCACGTTTCTTATCGATAAGCTCCTGAAGTTTTTCCAGTTCTTCCACTGTAATCCCATCAGATTCCAGAAGCGCATTCATCATTTCCACCGGATTAATCTTTCTGCTTTTGGCATTTCCCTTTAAATAATCCTCTCTTGAAAGAAGAGGGGTATAATTTCTTGCATACACCTTGCCGTTCATTGAAGTTCCCGCAACCTGGATCAGGTTCTCTTTCAAAAGAAGCTCCAGGCATCTTCTTACTGTCGGCATTTTCAGTTCCGGTGCAATGTCATTGATCTCAAAAGCAGACAATGGTCTTCCCTCTTCCCAAAGCACATTCATAATATCATAACGTTTACCTTTTAAGATGTCCATCTTAAGATCTCCTTCCATTTTTAACCAGATATCACTATAATACAGAAATATCGAATTAATTACAATTACAGAGACCTTACACTGATTTACAGTCCTTTTACAAATTTGTTACCAAGTTTATCCGGACAATAATACATCTTTCTACACATCACGAATCATTTCGTCATAAAACAAGCTGTTTTTTCTCAAGACGGGCATATACCCACTCTCTGAAAAGTGTATAGATCACAGATACTGTCGGAATGAAGATCAGCATTCCCGCAATTCCCATCAGACTGCCGCCAAGTGTTACAGCTACCAGTACCCAGATGGATGGAAGCCCGACAGAACCACCTACCACATGAGGATAGATCAGGTTTCCTTCTATCTGCTGCAGGATAAGGAAAAGTCCCAGAAACAGAACTGCTTTTACAGGACTTATCATAAGGATCAGAAAAAATGCTACCCAACATCCGATAATTCCGCCAAACAGCGGGATCAATGCTGTAAATGAAATCAGGACACCCACCAGCATTGCATATGGAAAATGCAGGATTGTCATGGATACAAAGAACATACTTCCAAGAATCACAGCTTCGATACACTGTCCGGTAATAAAGCTGGAAAAAATCCTGTTTGCCAGATTCCATACATGTGCCAGGTATCTGACCGGTTTTTCCGGGAACATTGCGTACATTGCTTTTTTTATCTGCTGCAGGAGCTTTTCTTTCTGCAAAAGGACGTAGCAGGCGAATACAAAGCCAATGGATACATTCATTGCAGTAGTCAGAAGTCCCATGGTGATGGACACTGTGGAGGAAACAATGTTATTGACTCCGTTCTTCAGTACGCCGAGTACAGAATCGATTATTTTTCCCGGCTCAATGTCAAGAGACTGCGCCCATTTCACAACTTCCGGATTGTTTCCGAATACATTGTCGATCCATTTCTGGAAAACCGGAATATTTTCTTCTATCTTTTTTGCTATGTTTACGAATGTTGCCCCCAGTTCCGGTACTACTACCAGCATAACGATCACGATTATACAGATCACAAAGCAGATAGAAAGCACCAGGCTGACCGGCCTTGCCAGTTTTTGTACTGTTTTTTTCTCTTGTTTCAAGGCTTTTCCGAACAGATGATGTTCTATGAATTTCATTGGAATATTGAGGATAAAAGCGATTCCAAAGCCAATGATGAACGGAAAGAGAAAGCCAAGCAGAACTCTGACAGTACTGATGACTATGTGCAGGTTCTGGACACCCAGATATAAGAGAATTGCGAATGCGATGAGCCATCGAATTTTTTTTATGTTTTCTTTGTCTAGCTGCATGTTTGTTTTTCCTTTCTTTTTGATATTGGAGAGTATTATATCATATTTTCCCAAAAAACGGACGCTTAGAAAAATATTTTATCTGCTATGCGGTTTCGGCATCTAAGAGATTCTAAGTCATCTGAAATCTGCTAAAAGCATGAGAAGAAAAGTCTATGATTGCTCGCTGGTGCTCAGGCAATGGACTTTTCTTCTCATAACGCAGATTTAAGAGGACTAAGAATCTCTAAGATGCCTGCAAATGCATAGCAGATAAAATATTTTTCTAAGCTGGTAATTGGAAGGTGGAAAATATCGCATCAATTCGCATATTAAAAGCCTACATGAATAAGAAAAACTTTAAATATGAAAGAGATTGTATAAGTTCACATGGGATATCATATACTTTATATAAATTCTGCCAGCAAAATGCTTTGCAGACTATGAATTATCAAAGAGCCATGTAAAAAAGAATAATAAATTAAATCGCAGAAAGGAATTGACAGTTAACTGCAAATATTTTATAATCATTTTATAAACAATATAAGTAAACTTATATATGTCCATAATCGGTTGGACGTTTCTACCAACTACCGTAATAGTTGTCTATAAGTTCTCTCCCCAGGGAGAAAGAATGAGGTAAAGGCAGCATCGGTAGATTTTTTTTGCCTTTCCTTAACCACAAAAAGGAGGTATGGTTATGAACGAGCGGACTTTTGTTTTAAAGGGAACGATTTGCTACAGTAATTCTCTGACAGAACTTTCCATCACTGAAAATGGATATTTAGTATGTGAAGATGGGCGATGTACAGGGGTGTTTGATGAGCTTCCTGAGAAATTTGCAGGAATCTCATGTACAGATTTTGGCGATGAGCTGATCATTCCGGGACTGACTGATCTGCATCTTCATGCTCCGCAGTATACGTTTCGTGCCTCGGGTATGGATCTTGAGCTGCTGGACTGGCTGAATACTTATACTTTTCCGCAGGAAGCGCGTTATGAAAATACAGAGTTTGCAAAAGAGGCTTATTCTGTTTTCGCTGAGGATATGAAGAAGAGCCCGAATACAAGAGCATGTATTTTCGGAACTCTGCATGTCCCTGCTACCGAGATCCTGATGGAACAACTGGATAAAACCGGAATAAAGGCTATGGTCGGCAAGGTAAATATGGACCGTAATGGTTCTCCGCAGTTGCAGGAAGAGAGTGCTCAGGCTTCTGCTGATGCTACGGTTCGGTGGATTGAGGATACGCTTGATAAGTTTGAAAATGTAAAACCAATCCTTACTCCAAGATTTACTCCGTCCTGTTCTGATGAGCTGATGGAGAAGCTTTCGGAGATTCAGAAGAGGTATCACCTGCCGATGCAGTCACACCTTTCTGAAAATTTCGGTGAAATTGCCTGGGTGAAGGAGCTTTGTCCGAATACACATTTTTATGGAGAAGCATATAGCCAGTTTGATCTTTTCGGCGGTGACTGTCCGACGATCATGGCTCATTGTGTTCATTCTTCGAATGAAGAAATTGCCCTTATAAAGAAGCAGGGCGTTTATATTGCTCATTGTCCGCAGTCCAACACAAATCTCTCCTCAGGTATCTCTCCTGTGAGACGTTATCTGGACGAAGGTTTACACATCGGACTGGGATCTGACATTGCAGGTGGAACTTCCGTTTCTATTCTGCGTGCCATGGCTGATGCTATTCAGGTTTCCAAACTGTACTGGCGGCTGGTTGATTCTTCCATGAAGCCGCTCACTGTTGAAGAGGCCTTTTATATGGGAACAGAAGGAGGCGGTTCCTTCTTTGGAAAGGTTGGAAGCTTTAAGGAGGGGTATGAATTTGATGCGGTTGTGCTTAATGACAGCACTATTCCAACTCCACTGAAGCTCTCTCCGAAGGACAGACTTGAAAGACTGATCTACCTTTCCGATGACCGCAATATCACCGCAAAATATGTAGCCGGAAGAAAGGTTCTGTAACTGCAGGAAATACAGAGCCCGACGGCAATTTTAAATTCAAAAGGGGGAAAGATTATGAACCTTGACAAAATGTTTCATCTCAAAGAAAACCACACAGACGTAAAAACAGAAGTTATGGCTGGTATCACCACTTTCATGACAATGGCTTACATTCTGGCTGTTAACCCAAATATTCTGGAAGCGTCCGGCATGGACAGAGGAGCTGTTTTTACAGCGACCGCACTGTCATCCTTTATTGCCACCTGCCTGATGGCACTGCTTTCTAACTACCCGTTCGTTCTTGCACCGGGCATGGGCTTAAATGCCTACTTTGCATACACAGTTGTTCTTGGCATGGGATACAACTGGCAGCAGGCACTGGCAGCTGTATTTGTAGAAGGTATTATTTTTATCCTTTTATCACTCACTAATGTGCGTGAAGCGATTTTTAACGCTATTCCAATGAACCTGAAACATGCAGTATCTGTTGGTATCGGACTGTTTATTGCTTTCATCGGACTGCAGAATGCTAAGATCGTAGTTAACAATGACTCCACTCTGGTAAGTGTATTTTCCTTTAAATCCTCCGTTTCCGGCGGGACCTTCAATACAGAAGGAATTACAGTTCTTCTGGCGCTGATCGGACTTCTCATCACCGCCATCCTTCTTGTTAAGAGTGTAAAAGGAAACATTCTCTGGGGTATCCTGATCACATGGGGACTTGGCATTATCTGTCAATTGACAGGACTTTACAAACCTGATCCTGCAGCCGGCTGGTTCAGCCTCCTGCCTGATTTCTCAAACGGAATCTCCATCCCAAGCATGGCTCCCACATTTATGAAAATGGACTTCTCCATTGTCTTCACACTTGATTTCGTAGTCATTATGTTTGCATTCCTGTTTGTAGATATGTTCGATACACTTGGAACACTGATCGGCGTTGCTTCCAAAGCTGATATGCTTGACAAAGAAGGCAAACTTCCAAACATCAAAGGTGCTCTTCTTTCTGACGCAGTAGGAACTACAGTAGGTGCTATGTGTGGTACTTCCACAGTTACTACTTTCGTAGAGAGTGCTTCCGGTGTTGCTGAAGGCGGACGTACAGGACTTACTTCCCTGATAGCAGCCATCCTCTTCGGATTATCACTGCTGTTATCCCCGATTTTCCTGGCAATCCCGTCCTTTGCCACAGCACCGGCTCTGATCATCGTTGGATTCCTGATGCTCACATCAGTAACCAAGATTGATTTCAACGACCTGACGGAAGCCATCCCAGCATTTATCGCGATCATCGCAATGCCATTCCTGTACAGCATTTCTGAAGGTATCTCCATGGGTGTTATCTCCTATGTGATCATCAACGTTGTTACAGGTAAAGCAAAAGAAAAGAAGATCAGTGTACTGATGTATATACTCGCTGTATTATTTATTTTGAAATATATCTTTATCTGATATAAATATCAGATACACATTTACAAAAAGAAGTCTCCTGCAGAGGCTTCTTTTTATTTCTACAATCTTCTTTCTCTTTTTACATTTATGATGTATAATTACGAAAGTGTTTCTTCATTTTCAGATCAATAAGGCACCGGCACTCTTAAAATATATTTGAAACATTTTATAACTATGAGGGCACTGAACAGTTACAAAATTTCAGTGCTTCTGTCCACACTGAATGAATAAATATTTTGTTTTATCCACATTTTATACATTCTATTTACACATTAATATAAGGAAGGATTATACACATCATGCAAAAACAACAGATCCCTTTAAAAAATTCCCTGCTCCTGCTTCTCGCAGCGATCATCTGGGGTATCGCTTTTGTGGCTCAAAGCGTAGGAATGAAATACGTAGGAGGCTTTACTTTTAATGCCGTCCGTTCCCTTATTGGAGCAGTCGTTCTGATTCCACTGATTTTTATTCTGAAAAAGAGAAACTCCCCTTCAGATTCCGCTTCCAAAGCATCTGGCAGATCTGACACCTCAAGTAATACTGTATCCAATATGCAGGAGAAAAAAACTCTGATTATCGGCGGTATCGCCTGCGGTATCTGTCTCTGTCTGGCAAGCAATTTCCAACAGTTCGGCATCAAGTATACAACCGTCGGAAAAGCCGGCTTTATCACTGCCTGTTATATTGTGATCGTCCCTGTCATCGGACTATTCCTTGGCAAAAAATGCACGAAATTTATCTGGGCTGCCGTTGCAATGGCTCTGATCGGACTTTATCTCCTGTGCATCACAGATGGATTTTCTATCGGAAAAGGAGATCTGCTCGTACTGGTATGCGCATTTCTATTTTCACTGCACATACTGGTCATCGACTACTTTTCTCCAAAAGTAGACGGAGTAAAGCTCTCCTGCATTCAGTTCCTGACATGTGGTATCCTTTCCGGCATTCCCGCTCTGTTCCTTGAGCATCCGGAGCTCTCATCCATCCTGGCAGCATGGCAGCCAATCCTCTACGCAGGTGTCATGTCATGCGGAGTAGCTTACACCTTGCAGATTATCGGTCAGAAAAACATGAACCCAACTGTAGCATCCCTGATACTCAGCCTGGAATCCTGCATCTCTGTCCTAGCCGGATGGATCATTCTCAGACAGCAACTAAGTACTAAAGAAATCCTTGGATGTGTCATCATGTTTGCTGCTATCATCCTTGCACAGCTTCCACAGAAGCAGACAGAATAATATGCAGAGTAGGTCAGAGGGTCTATTCCCTCTTTCCTCTCATCAAACTGCATGTGAGTTTCTCCTTCATACGACTATACGGCTTTCCAGCATTCTTCTTTCTACAGCATTGTACCACACCACCATTCGTTGTAAGCCTTTTTTCGTAATCCTTATTCTGCTCCATGGATATTTCAAACAGAAGGTGGAAAAGAAAAAGTTATTGCTATAGACGGGCATGGAAGCTATGTAACAGAAATAGTAGATGACTAACTTTAAAAAATAAACTCCCCACTTCGTCAGAAATTCATCCGACGGGAGGAGTTATTTTATCCGCTATTCAACTTCCCCAATCACCTTGTGGAAGTGCTCCTTTATCCTAGTAAAACTCTCATCGCTCAGGTCATGCTCTAACTTACACGCATCTTCTTTTGCAACTTCCGGGCTTACGCCGAGATGTTCCAGCATCTTGCTCAGCACTGTATGCCGCTCATAAATATGAACCGCAATATCATTTCCTTTCTCAAGAAGTGTCACCGTACCATAACGGTCCATCGCAATATAACCATCCTCACGAAGCAGCTTCATAGCATGACTTACACTCGGTTTCGATACCCCAAGCATCGTTGCAATATCTATAGAACGAACTCCGCCACCCTGTTTTGACAATACCAGGATTGCCTCCAAATAATCCTCCGCTGATTTTCTGATCTGCATTCAAAATACCTCCCATATTGTTTTGATATTAACACAATATGAGAAATTTTTCAATCGCTCTTCTTGAGAACAGTCGTCATTAACTGTTACTGCTCACTCCGTTCTCAGTAACGTAGCCAAAATTTCATTCATTCCATATGAAAAAACAGCATCGAAAAATATTTCATTTCATGTGCATTTGCAGGATACTTAGATATTCTTAGCCGCCAAAAATCTGCGTTATGAGCCATCAAGGACACTGTCTGAGCGAAGCGAGTTTGTCCTTGATGGCTCATGCTTTTAGCAGATTTTTGACGGCTTAGAATATCTTAGTGTCCGAAACCGCACATGAAATGAAATATTTTTTGACGCGTCCCTACTGAATTAAAAAAAGCCCTCTGACCAGCATTCCCACATACCAGCCAAAGAACCTTTTTATACCAGGATTATCTTTTAAATTCCTAAAGCAATCTCCATCATCCTGTTAAATGAAGTCTGTCTGGCCTCCGCAGAAATTGCCTCGTCCCTGAAAACATGATCCGAAATCGTAAGAATCCCCAGTGCCTCCTTACCGGCTCTCGCAGCATTCATAAACAGCGCCGCACACTCCATCTCCACACAGAGAACCCCCATCTTTCTCCATGCCTTCGAACTCTCCGGATTATCTCCATAGAACACATCTGAAGATACAACAGAACCCACACGAACCGGTGTACCCTGTTCCTTCGCAACCTCTACTGCCCTTGCAACCAGTTCATAACTTGCTGTAGGAGCAAAAGTCCCCGGCAGCTGATACTGGCTTGCATAATTTGAATCCGTACATGCACTCATAGCGATCACAACGTCCATTACGCTTACATCATCCTGCAGCGCGCCCGCCGAACCGATACGGATGATCTTCTCTACATCATAAAAATTATAAAGCTCATAACTGTAAATACCCATAGACGGCATCCCCATACCGCTGCCCATGACAGATATCTGCTCACCCTTATAAGTTCCGGTATAACCAAACATATTTCTCACTGTGTTAAAACATACCGGATTCTCCAGATATGTCTCCGCAATATACTTCGCGCGCAGCGGATCCCCCGGCATCAGAACCTTCTTTGCAATATCACCTTTCTTTGCACTGTTGTGTGGTGTTGGAATACTCATAATCACCCTCTCCTTTCCCGTAATGCTACATCACTGCATTATTTATCATCACCTGTAAGCCGCAACACATCCCTGATTTCTTCTTCATCCATATCAAGAATGATCGCCAGCTCCTCTACACTGAACTTTGAACTTTCATCCTCTTCATCCTCTGTAAGTTCCCGGACTGCCGCTTCCAGCTTCTCCACCTTTGCTACCAGATAGTCATCCTCAAATTTCCTCTGTGTCTGCTCCTCGATAGCATGGCGGATCCCACACCGGATACGTCCAAGCAGCCATTTCTCATCTTTCTCTTCCGGTTCTTCCTCTCCCAGAGCCATCAGAAGGCTTATATTTGCCTCCTGAATCAGATCAGCGATAAAAATCTCCTCACAGTTCATTTCAACCGCCATTTCGGCTGCTGCATGCAGATACTTCTGTGACAGCTCTGCCTGTGCCAGAGCATCTCCCTTTGAAAGCAGTTCAAAAAGTTCTTCCGCACTTCTCTCTCCCTGCTCCTGTTCTTCAAGACCTTCCAGATATTCTTTCAGATATGCCTCTTCCTCCGCTGTCAAAGGAACTTTTTCTTCTTTTTCTTCGGATACTTCTTCCGGTCCGGTCTGAGATGCTGCTGAAATCTCCTCGGCACCCTCAATGGAAATACCTTTTAATTTTAAATACTGTAATATCTTGATCAGCTGTGACTTATCCAGGTCAAGTTCGCCAAAGCATTCCTTTATCTGTTCCGGTTTCAATACTTTGCCATTCTTCTCTCCAAGTTCACATACTTCTGTAAGTTTCTGCTGAAATTTCTGTATATCCATAGTCAAAATCTCCCTGTCCTGTTTATAACTTAACTATACAACAAAAAACTATGTCTGTAAAACAAAAAAAGCACCGTTTTAACCGGTACTTTTCTGAATGCGGATAACAGGACTTGAACCTGCACGGGAAGCCCACTGGTACCTAAAACCAGCGCGTCTGCCAATTCCGCCATATCCGCATTTTCTCATATTCTCAGAGTGTACCTGAAAAATCATTCTCGCACTCTGCAAAAGCAATAAAATAGCGGAAACCTCACAGAAGATTTCCGCTATTAATGAAGCATCGGGGATTCGAACCCCGGACAACTTGATTAAAAGTCAAGTGCTCTACCGACTGAGCTAATGCTCCATATAAAAGACTGGGCTAGCTGGATTCGAACCAGCGAATGCAGCAGTCAAAGTGCTGTGCCTTACCGCTTGGCGATAGCCCAAAGGCGAAGGGTGGATACAGGGATTCGAACCCTGGGCCTCCAGAGCCACAATCTGGCGCGCTAACCAACTGCGCTATACCCACCACAGCGTGCCTGAAGGGATTCGAACCCCCGACCCACGGCTTAGAAGGCCGTTGCTCTATCCAGCTGAGCTACAGACACATCTCTCTGTACATACAGAGAAGCGGGTGATGGGAATCGAACCCACGTATCTAGCTTGGAAGGCTAGTGTTCTACCATTGAACTACACCCGCATTTCGCTGAAACGGTAATGTTGTTGTTACAGCAGTCGGGGTGACAGGATTCGAACCTGCGGCCTCCTGGTCCCAAACCAGGCGCTCTAGCCAAGCTGAGCCACACCCCGCTGTTTTTCTTTATTTATTTGTGCTTCGTTGTCCGACGCAAGACATATTATATGTTAAGCAACCCCAAATGTCAACACCTTTTTTCAATTTTTTTTGATTTTTTTTGAAAAAGCGATTTTTTATCCCTCAAAAAGTCCCTGAAACCCGCTAAACACAAGGCTTTGCGGGCTTTTCACTTTTTTCGAAAAAATTGTTTTTTTTGTTCGCAAAAAGGGATTTTTTACTGGTTTTTGAGATTTTTTGTAAAAAAATATTTTTTTTGCACAATAAAAAAATCTTAACTTTTTTAATTTTTCTTCTATTCTTTTACTGTCACGTATCTGTAAAAAGAGGTATTGCCGTTATCCGATCAACAATACCTCAAAAATATACAGTCAGATGAGTCAGGCGGATATTCGCAACCTCCGCAAGTAACTTACCTGATTCAGTTAAATAATTTTTCAGAGGTATCTGATCTCGACCTGAGGATCTTTTCCCTCTTCTATCTGCATAACTGCATAGCTTGGTCTGCGGCCTCTCTGACGCGGGTAGGTAAGACTGCCGGGATTAATTATCAGAATCCCATCCTCATTCTCGATCACAGGCATGTGAGTATGACCATACATTGCAATCTTACATCCCTTAGCCTGCGCATTCTCAACAAGTTTATCATAATCCCGGGACACAAAATAATGATGTCCATGTGTAACCAGTATCTTATGTCCCTCCAGAGTAACCTCTTCCTCATAGGGAAGGTCTGTAAAAAAGTCATTATTTCCTGCGACAATCGTACATGGGCACTCTGCCAGTGCCTCAATGAAAATCTCTCTGCCTTCCACATCCCCGCAGTGGATCAGATAATCAAAGGGAGCTTCTCTGAGCACTGTCTCTTCCAGATTCTCATCCTGTCCATGAGTATCGCTGACGATCAGTACCTTCATTTCAGTTCATCCTTTATGGCACGTAATGCTTTTCCTCTGTGGCTGATCTTATTTTTCTCTTCGCCGGAAAGCTCTGCAGAAGTACATCCATATTCCGGCAGGTAGAAGATCGGATCATAGCCGAAGCCGTTCTCTCCCTTCTCCTCATAGCCTATACGGCCTTCCATTGTTCCACGCACTGTTTTTACACTTCCATCCGGAAAAGCCGCTGCAACGGCGCATACGAACCTTGCAGTACGCTTCTCGTCCGGAACTCCGTTCAGTCTCTCTATCAGACTTGCATTTTTGATATGATATGAGGTATCTTCTCCCATATAACGGGCAGAATAAATGCCCGGCTCTTTATTCAGATAGTCAATCTCCAGACCGGAATCATCTGCCAGAGTGATCTCCCCTGTCAGTTCACAGATTGTCTTCGCCTTGATCACAGCATTTTCCTCAAAAGTAGAACCATTCTCTACAATATCTGCATGGATTCCCGCTTCTTTCATAGAAACAACCTCTACATCCATATCTGCAAGGATCTCGCGGATTTCTCTCATTTTATCCTGATTTCCGGTAGCAAAAATTATTTTTTTCATAATCCTTTGTATCCTCTTTTTATTTTGATTTTTCGCAATTACAGAAGCACTCAGCTACGGTTTTTCTTCGGTGGGCGCGGCCCAAGGAACTGATAGTAATAAGTCTTAAGCATACCATTATAGATCTTACGGTTTTTATCTGCTTTTCGCCCGATATCGTTCTCCGCTTTCTCATAAGATGTGATCAGATACATGGACCACTTGTCAAGCCTTTCATAGCTTTCCCCGATTTCACGATAAAGCTGAGTTAAATTCTCTTTTTCTTCCAGTCGTTCCCCATAAGGAGGGTTTGTGATGATGAATCCATATGGTTTGGGATGGCGGAGATCTTTTACCGCTCTCTGCTGGAAATGGATCAGCTTGTCCACACCTGCCATTTTTGCATTAGCTCTGGCAGCCTTCAACGCCTCAGGATCAATGTCAAAGCCCTGGATATCTGTTTCAATATTAAGATTTATCCTGTCCTGTGCCTCTTCATTTGCATCATACCAGCATTTTCTCGGAACCAGATGCTTCCATTCCTCAGCAAGGAAGGAACGGTTCATGCCGGGTGCAATATCTGCTGCCATCATTGCTGCTTCAATAGGAAAGGTACCGCTTCCGCAGAAAGGATCTACCAGAATCCTGTCTTTATTCCATGGCGTAAGCATGATCAGAGCAGATGCCAGTGTTTCTGTGATCGGAGCTTTCACTGTCATTTTACGATATCCTCTTTTATGCAGAGATACCCCTGAGGTATCAATACCGATCGTGGCCACATCTTTCATAAATGCCACGCGGATAGGAAAGCTTGCCCCATCCTCTTCAAACCAGGACACCCCGTATACGCCCTTCAGACGCTCTACAATGGCTTTTTTCATAATGGACTGGATATCAGACGGGCTAAAGAGCTTGCTCTTCACAGAATTGGCCTTGGCAACCCAGAATTTCCCATCCTTGGGAATATAATTTTCCCATGGCAGGGCTTTTGTCTTTTCAAAAAGCTCGTCAAAGGTTTCTGCCTTTACTTCTGCTACTTTCAGCAGGATTCTTTCTGTGGAACGCAGAAAGATATTGGCATCTGCGATTCCCTGTGCATCTGCCTCGAATGTTACTTTTCCATCCTCTACTTTGGTAATCTCATAGCCCAGATCAAGGATCTCACGTTTCAGCACAGCTTCCATACCGAAATGACATGGAGCGATCAGTTCAAATTTTTCCATTCTTTATCCTTTCTATATGTAGATGGGACTTCCCTATAATTCTATGCTCTTAACAATATTTCCCTCAAAATCCTTAATTGTAAACACACCGTCCTCAAAGATCGCATATGTAGGCGGGTTTCCTTCTTTTGGAATGGAAACAGAACCCGGGTTGAGAAGTACATAGCCTTCTTTCTGCTCTGCTTTCAGTACATGGGTATGTCCATGGATCAGAATATCTCCTTCCTGGATTGGAGGCAGATTATTTTCATTGTAAATATGCCCATGTGTGGCATAAAAGGTTCTTCCATCCAGGTTCAGAATACAGTAGTCTGCCATAACCGGAAACTGCAGGACCATCTGATCGACCTCAGCTTCACAATTCCCACGTACAGCATAAATTTCTTTCTTCATGTCATTAAGCATGGAAATGACCTGTTTGGGAGCATATTCTCTGGGAAGATCATTTCTCGGGCCATGATAGAGCAGATCGCCCAGCAGTACCAGGCGTTCTGCCTTTTCTTCTTTATAGGCATCCAGCATTTTTCTGCAGTAGTATGCAGAACCATGGACATCTGATGCAAACATATATTTCATAGTTTTGTGTCTCCTCTTTTATTGGTATGCCGACAGATTGATTTCTGAAATAACCTGAAGATATACCGGTTCGTATTTTTTCTCTTACACCTTATCATGCTTACGGCGAAATTACAAGATTTCTTCCCCGATATGCTCCAAAACCGCCTATAACAGACCTGGTACAGTACCCAAGCTTTGCAAGCTGCCTTGCAAGCAGAAGGCTTGCCCCGCCCCTGTCGCAGTACAGAACCAGTATTTTTCCTTTTGGAAGGGCTGTATATCCGTCTATTTCTCCATATGGCATGTTTACGGCTCCTTTTACATGGCTGTGCATATAGGATTCTTTTTCTCTCAGATCTATGATCAACGTGTCCCTTCGGTCCACATAATAATCCAGCATTTTTGCAGAGATCGTTTCCACCGGAAACATGGCAGACTCCTTTTTGTTATATCATATGATATCAGAGACAGATGTGCCACTGTCTGACAAAAAACAGCCGACACATAAATTGGCTCACAGCAAATCAGGAGGGGCATTTCCCCCTCCTGATCCAATCAATATCTGTCTTCTTCTGAGCTGTAAGACTGGGAAGTTTTATTTTTTGCTTTACTTCTACAATCTGTCTCGTTTTTGCTTTTCACACTGTTTTTTGCATTACCAGCATGGTTCATTTCATTACCATAGCTGTTCTTATCTGAAGTTCCTGTGTAATTTCTGCTGTTTTTACTCTCAGATTCATAGTTTTTTGCCATTATTATTTTCCTCCTGATGAGATTTATCTGCCCGGATCTCCTGATACTCTGCAAAATCCGGTTTTTTTCTTCCACACTTCATCGCTGAAAGTGCTTCACATTGACTATTATCCCAAAAACCGGGGGGAATATTCATCAAAATATGTTGCTTTTTTCACCAAGCTATATTATAATCATAGCTGTAAAAAGAATTTACCCTTCAAAAATTTTTTTTACATAAACCCCTTATTTAATTATTTATACTCCCCTTGAAAGTCCCGGCAGCTCCCCTGCCGGGGCTTTCTCTTTGTATTTATCCATACACGGATCACCTCATACTATAGCAATTCCATAAATTACTGCAAACAATCCAGTCCATCATAGCGTGAAGTCCTGCGTCAGATATCTTTGCCGTGCGTCAGCACGCCTGCAGATATCTTCCTTGTCCTTCGCACTTTGCTGAACTGTCTTGATTGCATTATTTTATGGAATTGCTATAATCTCAGAAAAAATACAAAAAACAGCATCGCCAATCTCATGATATGCGATGCTGCTCCATTTTTATATTCTTCTTTTCCCATTCATTTTTCATACGCGCCAGCGGACAGTTTGTTTCTCCACATTTACAATCATCATTGTGTCACTCTCCCGTATGAATTGATAGGAATATTTTACTGTATTCTTACACTGTCATAAAACCAAATCCACCCAGAGACAATGCCCCTTCTATAAAGAAAAACATGGGGATGGATGGTGAAAAGAAAATAACTGCAAAAATAACAAACAGAGCATAGTCTATTCTTTTTTGCATAAAGTATCCTCCAGGTATAGAGTCAAAATGGCAGCTTTTGTCTGCTCAATGCTGTTTGTCTTTTCTACAATTTTTCCGTAAATGAGCCTTTCATTCTGGCAGGTTCCAGACAGAGCCTTTTTTTCTATTTCTTTTACCCATATATCTTCCTGCAAAGGAAGATACTTTACGAGATCTGTAATGCCGGCTTCCTTTGTTATCTGGTTCGATATGTAACAGGGGAGCCCAGATGCCTGCGCCTCAAGAACAACCGTGGGGAGCCCTTCATTCAGGGAAGGCTGCAGGAAGATATCCGCGGCCATCATTTTTTCCGGTACATCATCAATACTGCCAAGGAAATAAACGGGCAGGCCCTTAGCATATTCCATGATTTCCTCTTTTAGAGGGCCTTCTCCTGCAAGAAGCAGGGTGTATTTCCCGGAGCTCTCCAGGTTTAGAAGCCTCATCACATCAATGAGAAATTTATGATTTTTGCTTCCCTGAAATTCCCGGCATGAAACAAGACAATATCATGCAGATGCATACGGTTCCGCTCAAGATCTCGTTTCTTTTGATTAAAAGTAAATCTTTTAGTATCTACGGGAAGCGGGATCAGATGAATATTTCTGGTTTTGAACATCCACTCTCCCGCCTCACTGGAACATGCAGCCGGAATGCTTAATTTACAAAGGACTGGTCCACATAATGACTGTAATATGCTCGTTTTTCTCCAATCCTTTGTATTGTGACTATGTACGATGATCTTTTTTATTTTGGCATACCGTAAGACCAGAGATTCTACTCCTCCCCTATCAAGGGTTCCCATTAACTGCAGAACCCTTTTCTTTTTTATAGTCCAAGGTAATCATCTTCTTTCTGCTTGATGTCTGTAATATGACAAACGGGGGGGGGAAAAGAAATTGGGAAATGATAAAAAAAGAGATATGTTTTTATTAGAAGCTCCTGAAAGCATATTAAGAAAAATCGTATAACGAAAGGAGAAAAATTATCATGGCAAAAAAAATCAATTATATCTGTCCAAAATGCGGAGGTAGAAAATTTATTACTACTGCAACAGTAACTCAGGACTGGCTGGTTGATGCGCATGGGAGCTTTATTAATCAGGTGACCGCTTGTAATGATATTGTTGCTTCACCGGATACTGACAATATTTGGAGTTGTCCATTCTGCGGAGAGGAAGGAATCTCGCTTGAGAAATTTAGCGAAACTCATGATCTGGAAGATATGATATTTGAGATATTCAATGATAAAAGGTTCCGCCTTAACGGAGAAGAGATTTCTCAGATGTTTAATCTGGCAATATGGACTTCTTCAGAGGTCGCGGAGGAAGATGGTTTTCAGTGTCTGGGGTATTCGTTGTACGACGAAGACAGGGAACTGCTGGACGGAGGCTTCTACGAATATCCAGAATCAAAAGAATCAGAAACAGTTGCTGATTTTCTGGGAGATGTTTTAGATTTTGCATTTGATGAAGAAGATTTTATCAAAAATGAAATCGTGAAAGCTGGTAAAAATTCTTCGATCCTGATTTCAGATTTGGACAGATGGGAAGATTTTGATGATTAGTTGAGCTGCCTGCGGGCGGCTCTTTTTTTGAATTCGAATTCACTTTTAATACGAAAATACAAACAGCAACCGAAGTTTTCGCGGTTGCTGTTTGTTACAGAGGGGTGATATTTTTTTATTTACTTCCGTCTGTAAAATCACTTCCGTCTGTAAAAGGACCATCTTTTGAATCGGTATAATATTCTCCGTCGGAGAATCCACCTGGATCTACAATTTTGCCTCCAATCAGCTGAAACAAACGGTCACTTATTTTTACTCCCGAGTTTGCTGAAGAATTACCAGTAGTATGGATTCCTACTACTCTATAATTGGAAGGCTGATAAATCGGAGAGCCACTTTGTCCACCATATGTATCTATCTTATAACTTAATCTATAATTGGAATCTCCAGTTATTTTTCCTTTCTGGGTCCACATTAAATAACCACTTTTGTCCGCTGGATAACCGGTAATTCTTACAACAGTACTCGTTAAATTGCTGGCAGATAAACGTACGCCATAATATCCTGTAGTAAGACCAAGATCTGTTTTAAGAGTAAGAACACCCCAATCTGCGTTTGTATTTGGAGATTTACCTCCTACGTACATAGATTTTACTGCGTGAGTCCCATAAGGTTTACTATCGCCGCTTCTGGCAGGAATAACAGTAATGCTTGTAGCCATTCCTCCATGTTTGCTTGAATATACACAATGTCCGGCAGTCATAGCTTGTGTTTTATTAACCATAAATGCTGTTCCTCGGCTGGCACTGCCATCCGGCCATTTTGTAGTGACGTATAATACTGCTGCATTTGGGAATACTTCCGTATTTGTTGCTGGCAGTCTTCCATCATCACCAATAACAGATTTTGTCGCTGCACTATTAGGAATATAAGCATCTGTTTCATAGGAGTAGTTGTCCTGTGAAAGTCCATATGTTTCAGTATTGCTGTTTTTCGTATAATTAATATATCTTGCCTCACCTGTTTCAAATGACTTGTAAATTATCACTTCACCAGCATCAGTAGGTGAATATTTTTCTGCATGAACATTAAATACACAACTTACAAAACACAACATTATTGCAAATAATACTGCTAATGAATATCTTTTTCTTTTGTTCTCCATAAGCTTTATTCTCCCTCAACCTTATAATATCCATACTGCTTTGCAAGCTTAACCTTTCCATCTTTCGTTTTCGTTAAGCCGAACACTTTAATTTCATCACCTGGATGCCACTGCTCATCCTTCTTGATTTTTACTTTAATATCATCATTATTTTGATCTGTAAAAATCAAGTAGGATTTTGATACTTTATTTACCTTACCTTCTAACAAGTTTACTTTTTCCTGACTTACAACAGTCCATGGATCGTCTGGTTGTTCTTTGTTATATTTGTATACAGTTGGCATACTTCCACTGAAAAGAAGAATTGTATATGGATTATCAACGTCTTCTTTTATTGACTGATTATCCACATAGATATTTCCCGGATTTATTCCCTCCATTTCATCTGGAGCATCAGCAATATCAATAGTTCCATCACTAACTGTACTATTCTGGACAGGTTCAACAGGATCATCTACTTTGTAAAATTCATGATTTTCCTTATCATAACCGTAATAAGTGCTTTCCTGAGTTTCAAGATCGTAGTGAATCGTATATCCATCATTCGGATCATCCTGAGCATAGCATGTAGATGAAATCATTAGGGCAGCTATAGTCAATCCTATAGATGCTTTTAGTTTTTTATATTGTCCCATCATAAAACACCTCACTTTTTAGATTGTAATTGTTTGTCAGAGTGTTCGCCTTTTAAAACTTTGTAGTACTACATCATATATGTATTTGTTTGTCTTTAGAATAGCATTTAACTACAATCATGTCAATAGATTTATTTACAACTATGTCGATGGTTTATTGACATTTTAAATAAATTTATATATATATATAAAGATGTTAATATCAGAAAGGAGGGCGGCTATGAGCGATACATATTATGGGCTTTCAAAAATGGAGTATAAGTTGATGAAATTTTTCTGGAATAATAAGTATCCTGTTTCACTTGCTGAAGTGCTAAAGTATTGCAACACGGAACTGCACTATGGTTGGTCTTCATCGACTTTGAGTACTTATTTGGCGCGTCTTGTTAAAAAAAATATTCTTCATTCAGAAGGAAAGGGATATAGATGCAAACGTTCCTATTACCCTCAACTTACGGAAGAAGAATTAGCACATAAGTATGCTACAGATTTTGTAGATAATACTTTTAATGGTTCTATTTCGAACCTGTTGGTTTCATTAATATGTGAACCTCACATGACTGAAGTCACGTGCTTCCAGACGCTTTAGGCGTCAGACTGAATATCGGCGGATACGCCTGTAACTTAGGTGCGCAGTTATGCGCATTTCCCATGCCAGATATGGCTGGTTCCCACATTACAGGTAGTCCGCTGTATATCTGCCTGTATCTATGCTGCTTTTAAGAGTTCCATTTCTGAATGGAGTTTCCTCAGATCTGCATAAACGCATGAGGTTCTACGCTTTACAGGAGGGACTTTTGCCTCCAGTAAAGACCTTTCCGTTGCCGGAAGGGGTTTTAAAAGTTCCCTGACAAAATATCTCGCTCCTATATTATAGGATGCTGACAGGTCACAATTATATCGTTTTCCTGTCTGGAAAGTACAGAGGCTGTGATTTTCCCAGTCACGTGTTACCGCCCCGGAACCATCATAAGCCAGTCTGCTGGTATTCCATGCGCAGATCCTGGATACCCGCATCCCTTTCCTGTGTGCCTGATGTTCACAACACTTCTGGATATCTCTTTTTCTCCACAGGTGCAGTTTCTGTTTTTTCTTTCCCGATATCTTCCCCTGCATCTCCAGATACTCGAACACGATCACATCTGCATGGTTTTCTTCCGCATATCTTACAATCGCACCTGCAATCTTTTTACCCAGTTCTGTGTTCAGACGTTTCGTATATGCCCATCTTCCCTGTGTCTGCGCAGAGCCATGTTCCCTCTGGAATCTGCGGATCCGTCCCAGTGTGCGGTACATCCGGTCTTTTTCACTGGGATGATCGATAAATTTTCTTCCCAGGACAGTTCCGTCTGCCCGCATGATGGTACAGACTGCATCGGTATTGATCCCTAAGTCCACACTGCAGATGATCTGTTCTTTCACAGGTATTTTGGTAAGTGTTACTTCCTCTTTATAGGAAAAACGCAAAAAATACTTCTGGTGTCTCTTTTCCAGAGTCGGGGCAGATGCCTTTTTCCCTGACCAGCATTTTCT
>ERZ1026903.7-NODE-7-length-187166-cov-211.431220_pt1 | contig 187166 bp, 170 predicted proteins | sample MGYA00380180_ERZ1026903 | MGnify/ENA primary metagenome ERZ1026903 (study PRJEB33269, sample SAMEA4719816) | human gut metagenome | biome: human-associated habitat; feature: organic feature; material: feces | place: Cameroon | collected 2013-10 ... | reverse complement strand
TGTAAACGTACCTTTAACATGTGAAATATTTTATGAAATTGATTATAATATGTATAGATTATAACAATTAGTTTGGAGAAGATAACATGATAGAATTTTTAAATATTGTAATTAACAATGGAATATTAAGCACTAAATGTGACTGTTTTGATGATTCAGTAAATCAAAGATACTTTGATTTAGTCTATGATTTAGAAAAAGACGAAATTTTAACAGATACCTCTGATTTTGATAGTCTTACCTTAAGCTATCTAAAAAAAGCTAGAAATTATATTAGAAATTTATATCTTAATGACAAAAAAATTCCATCTCGTGACATTTTTTCTTGGTATTAAAAATTATGAAAGATATTCAAATAAGTGGTTGAATTTATGGAGCACTTGATCCTGATTCTAAGGAAGCATCTAAACATGCTGAAATGTACTATGAAAGAATTAGAAGAGATCAATATGATGTTGATAAAATTTCAGAAAATACTGGGTATGAATATGAAAAAATCCTTCATATAAAAAATTATTTGTTTATAAATAAACATAAATTAGAAAATTATTCTGAGCCTAGAAGGTTTACTCCTGATTTTGTTATAGCAGAAAGTTGGCGCAGATTGGCTTACGATCCTAAAAATATAAAAGAACATGATCGTTGTTTAATTGAACATGAATTATTAGAGATGAGCTACTATCTAAGTGGACTTTATAATCAAACTGAAGCTCACAATAAAGCTAATGAAACTGCAAATTATCAACAAATGAGCATGGAATATTATAGCTCTATAAAATTGCGAAAGAAATCATGTGATCGACAGTCTTATAAGAAATATCATCATTATTACTAAGTTTACAGATACTATAAACACGGTTAATCCTGACTGTAATGTAAAGGCTGAGACAAAATATCAGTCTGTAAATATAACTTTACCTTTTAATTTGGTAATTTCGCCTCAAGATAGGTGGTGTGAAATACATCTTTCAAGAGTTGACTATATTACAACAGTATCTGGCGGTTTTCCTAATACGGCTGTAAGAGTAGACTTTACCTCATCATCAGGTCATGATCCTAATTATTCAAACCGCATTATGTATTTTGATGCAAACGGTAATTTAACTTTTTCGAATTTCTGTACACAACAGTCACATAGCGGTTCAGTAGATACTTGGAACATCACTTATATGGGAAAACATTATCATTTTACAATTCATTGGTATTGGTAAATATATTTTTAATAAAAGTGTTATTAACATGATTAATTAATAATAATTAATTTTTATAGTAACATTCACACCTGTACCATTACCATTAGATGCACATGCACCAAAAGGATCATTCCATGATGAAGCATAAGCAGATAAAGAGTTTATGTTTTTTAAATTTGACTTATCAATCACTGAAGTTTGAGTTTGATCATAACAGGAGTGGTATCCCCCTAAATTACAAGATCCTACTGTTATACCATTTATAGAGGCACTTCCATAATCATCAAAATTGCTGGTGACTGTAATTGATTTTATAAGACCAGCCTTTATATATGGTGATAATTCAAAACTTTTATTAAGTGATGCTGTTTGACCACATGCGCCAGATGGTAAGGCTGATCTAAAATGGAAATATTCCAACCTTTTCACTTTTAAAGATACTGAGTTCTTGTTTGATAAGACATTTATAGTACCTGTAAACTAAAAAAATAACCTAATCTTTAAAGATGCTTTTAAAAAGCAAACAGTAGGCAGAGTATTAACAGTTCCAAATTGGATATTTAAATTTTCATTTGTCATTGTAAAAGGATGTTTTTCTTTTACATAGTCTGAAGACTGTGTTTTACCCCAAATATAAATACCATCTTTTATTCCTAAAGTATCTTGTAAATTTGGATGTACAGTAATGCTATTATTTACAATTACTTGTGCATAATCATCAGCTTGACCTGAAATTTCAATTTCAATTGATTTTACTACTCGCCAATAAGCAATTTTATAATTATAAATATGAGGTTGAAAGGTTAATGAATTACCATTACAGTAATAGTTCTCTACGTTTGAAATATTAATATCATCATAATTTTTAATATTTATAGGTATTGATAATTTTGAATTAAAGTTATCAAAATTAGCTCTTATAGTATCTGTAAACGTCTAATAATTCATAACTACTCAGAATTTTAAATTTTTAGCCGAGTAGTTATTAGTAATTCTATATTAGTTTAATTTAATGCTAATGCTTCTAATTTGATCTGCAGAAACGTTACATTCAAAGCCTTGATCTAATAAGACTTGAATATCTTTTTTATTTTTTAATTTAAGAATTAAATCGAGAATTACCTTTTGTAACTCTTTATTTGTATCAGAAAGCTCACAAACATTTTCTTCTTCTTTGTTATTTAATATACTAACTTTAATCGCTTTAATGTTAGCTTCAAATACCTCATCATTGACTCTATCATTCATCTCTTGAGTAATTTTGTCTAAAGAAATTGCTTTTATGGTTCTTTGTGATTGATCTTTGATATTCATATTGAATCTCCTAATATTTTGTATTATTATAATAAATAATAATATATTAATAATAAAATATCAATAAATATATAATTATAAATTTGTTTAATAACATTTTATTAGATTTATATGCTTATACTATTATGTTGTATTCAATGGAGAGGTGTTATGGATATGAGTAAAACTACTAATTTTGCTTCCAGATTAAAATTCATTAGAAGCTACAAGCATATCAAACAAATTGATATTGTCAGAGCATTAAACATTACTCCTGCTATTTATTCATCATGGGAAAAGGGCGGTCACATTCCTCGTTCCTACAATTTCTCAAGATTAGCTCAGTTCTTAAATGTACCTGTTGAGCTTTTGGTCAATGGACCTAAAGATGGTGTGATCCTTGAGCAGTGCTTGTCTCAAGACAATTCTATGTGTTTACTACCAGTGCTTAATGCAAAAGATCTTTATCTTGATGCAGATCTACCTTCTGTACTGGCAAAAGCTCCTAAAGAGAATTTTAATCTCTTATCAGGTCTTCAATCTTATTATTCATCAGGAAAGATTTTTCTCTTTAATATAGCAGATGACAGTATGGCTAGATTGTCAGGCAGATCTTTAAATTCAGGCATGCAGGCTGTGATCGTTAATGAGCCGGATGTTTTGTCTTATTTAAATAAGCCTGTATTACTGGCAACTGATGACAGTGAAAGTGCCATTATCCGTGAAATATCAATTGAGACTCCTCATATAAACCTAAAGCCATGGAATAAAGACTATGATGAACAAAAAATTGATTTAACTAACAGAAAGGTTAATATTTTTGGCTATGTTGCTATGGTTTTTTGTAAGTTTTACAATGAAAATTCTGTTTCTATTGTTGGAAATACTCTCTTAAAAGTGCAGTGATCATCTGTGCAAACTGAATTACAAAGTGCTCCTGCTTTATAAAAAATTCGTGCTTAGGCAATATTGATAATGCTCATGGCAAAGATTATCGTCACATTATCCAGAAAGTATTAAAGAACATGATTTAATTTTATTAGAGCATGAAAATTTGGAAATTACTTATATTCTTGAAGGGTATTCTCAATTTGATGCTCATTTAAAAGCAAATAGCTTAGCTAATTATCAAAAAGCATGTTGTGAATATTATAAAACATTGAAGATTAGACCTGAAAAAAGTAAAAGAATTTCATTTAAAAGGTATCATCATTTTTATTAATTTTGTATTGAATAATAATTAATTCTGTTAATCCATATTCACCAAATTGAAAATATTCTTTTTTTTGCCATGGCTAGAATTTGAAATAATATATTTTATTATATTGAAATATATATAGAATAATATATAATATCGTTATATATTATTTTGTGAGGTAAGATTTTATGAAAACTTACGAGTATCTAATTGATCGCTTAATCGAATTAAGAGCTTCTAAGAATTTATCTCAAAAAGATGTTGCTGCTATTACAGGCTGGTCACAGGCTTATATTTCTCGTTTGGAGAGTAAAAAGACTTCTCCTCGACTTGATACTTTTTGTAAATACGCAGATTCGATTGGAGCTGTTGTAGATATTCTTAACTAATTATTTTATTTTTTTGTATGGAGTTTTTTATGGAAAATTTAATAACTAAAACTGATTTAATTAACATTATGTGTTCTAATAATGTTACTTTATCTTCTACTGAAGCTAAAGTTGCCCTTGATACAGTCTTAACTGCAATTAAACAGTCTCTTGCTGAGGGTAAGAAAGTCCAGCTTACAGGTTTTGGTACATTCAAAGTTTCTCCTCGTGCAGCTCATAATGGTAGAAATCCTCAAACAGGTGAACCTATGGTAATTCCTGCTTGCAATCAGCCAACTTTTTCAGCAGGTTCTGATTTAAAGGCTGCTGTTAATAAGAAGTAGTTTACTTGTAGCTCAGGTGGTTGTGTTTTCACCTGAGTTTTAACAGAAGCTAAAAAAGCTTATCCTGAAGAGTTCTAATAATAAATCCTAATTCTATATTTGCCTCATTATTGCTTCCTCTATCTTTTACGAGGAAGCTTTTTTAAGAGAACCTAACCATGACAAAGAAAGAACTTAACAAAGACAATATTCAGAAATTAAAGAAACAGTTTGCTAATGAAAAGGCAAACATTCAAAAAATATTTTGTGAGAACTGCGAAGAAAATCTTGTATTTACTTTTAAAGAAAAAGATTCTCTTATTCACATTCCATTATCACAAATTCTTGAATGTTTACTAATTGCTGAAACGGAAGGAGAAGTGCCACATATAGATGAAAGCTGGTGGGATAGTTTGGAATCTATATATCCAAACATCGAAAATTTAAGAATTGAACTTCAAAGTGATTAATCGGACAATACACAAAATGTACTATAAAATTAGCATTTTGAGGTAAAAATTGAAAGAATACAAATTGAGTAAAGACTCAAACGAAACTTTTCTTGTTGACCCAGATCCTTGTAAAGTAATTGAAAGCTATCTTGAATCGTTACCGTCAAAAGGAAAACCATGGATAGAAACACAAAATAGATCAGGAAAACTAACAAGAATTTATCATGGTGTATGTCCTTATTGTAATAATCCAACATTTCTTGTTGGATATGAAACAAGAAACAATAATTCTAGTGTGCCATACATGCGACATTACAAAAAGTCCGTTCCCCTTTTGGCAGAATATAACGAAACAGCGTATAGGACATGTATTTTAGCTTCAGGCAATTTCTCGTCTTTTGGAGATCTTTCAAAAAATAGGAAAAAGACTGATCCGTTAAGCACTCAAATACTAAACACAGTAAAAAGTCAACTTGACAGATTTTTTTACATTCTTGAGAAGGATACAAGCATTTATTTTTCTCCAAATCAAAAGATACAGATGTTAAGAGATTATTTATCTGCTTCTGGTTATAACTACAGTTCTTCTTACATCAATAATTTACCTTGGACATTTGCTAATGTGCTAAAAGCAAAAAATCTCTACTATCAATGCATAAAAGCAAATTCAGACGTAGATAAGGTTTTATCTTTGCTAAAAAACATAAGGTTGGACCCCATAGGAAAAACAGATCTAAAGAGAATAAATTCTGATGGTCAGTCTTTTATCAACTTATTTTGCGAATTTAGAAATTTAAGAATAGATAAAAAAAGTGGTGAACAATCAATCGATTTTAGAATCTACACAAAAACAAAAAATAGCATAGATGAAATTTATAAAAAAGCAATTCAGATAAATCTAACTAGATTTACAAACTTAATCAATAGCAAAAGAAATGATTATCAACAAAATAAGTGGAACATACTGAAAGCAAAAATTGACGATATTATGTAATGATAAAACAAATCAACCTGTATAGTTCAGATTAAAAAATTATTCTTGTTTTTGTATTATACTGATGATAGTAGATAAATATTAAAGGAGATACAAATATGTGTACTTTAATGGAAAAGGATGTACTGATTGAAGAAGTTTCAGCAACTGCTGCTTTTATCGCATACAGGACCCCTTTAAATACAAAAAGTGAAGATCTTATAGAATGTTCTGAAATAAGAGAAAATTTACTAATAACTTCGCCTCAAGATATTAATAAGCAAAATATTTTGAATAGATTAAAATCTCTTAAAGAAAAATACTTGAGACTTCCTGTTTTTTCATATTATTTAGATGATTCAGAAAATGCATAACAAAGAAGAGCTCGAAAACATTGTCCCTAGCAAAGCTATCTTAAAACAAATCTGGGAACACTCAACACATCAAGGAAAGATATTACCTTCCTCAAGAAAGCCATTAGGTTACGTCTTAGGAGGTCAGCCTGGCTCTGGAAAGTCAGTATTAACAGAGACTATCAAGAAAAATAACAAAAATATTATTAGCATCAATGGTGACGAATACAGAAGTTGGCATCCTTATTTTTCTGAAATTCAGAATACATATGGCAAGGACAGTTCAAAAATCACAGCAAAATTTGCAGGAAAAGTAACAGAAGCTTTAATCAAAAAAGCGATAAAAGAAAAATATAACGTTGTCATTGAAGGAACTTTTAGAACATCTGAAACTCCACTAAAAACATTAAAAGATTTGAAAGAAAATGGCTATACAACTTACGCATGTATAAAAACATGTCCTGCAGACGTTAGCTGGAATAGATGTTTGTCTAGGTATGAAGAAGGTCTAAATGACAAGTCAGGGAAAGAGAGATTCACTGATAGAAGTCATCATGATCTTGTAGTAAAAAATCTTGCTAAAAACGCTGATATTGTTTTTAAATCTGGATTAGCTGATAAATTTGGTGTTGTTGGAGATGCAGGAACTTTATTATTTGACTCTTCTAAAAATAACTTTAACAAGTTGCCTTCCAGTGCAATCAATAAAGAATTGAATATTAGTAAAAACAAATCTGATATTGAAAGATAGACTTTATCCCCTCAATAGCTACTCCAAAGACTTCTACAGCTTCAGCACCATTTTCATGATCCTTTTTCTAAGGAGCTTTTTTAAGAGTTTTCCCCATGACAGAAGAAAATAAAGTATCAAAAGAAGATACCGAAGAACCTTTATACTTTGAATTAAAAGATAACATTTCATCTTTTTATATTAGTGATTCAGATATATTAAAGTGTATTCTCATAGCAGATGCTAATCATAAAATTCCGACTTTGGATAATAATTGGATCAAACAAGCTGAGATATACATTCAGAAAAATAAAAAAGAAGATTATTCAGACAAAAACATAGCAAAATATCAAAACGAGGCTGATGATTTTTATTGTCCAGAATGCGGAAACTGTGATTTCTGCTTTTTATTCAAAGATTCAGAACATGAATTCCTTATTCCCTTAGAGCAGATCGTTTTTTGTCTTTTCATCTGTAAAGAAGAAAATGTTATAGTTGACACATATCCTAATTTTTGGATGTTACTGTTAAACTACTATCCATCATTACAAAATCTTACAGAAGAGCTCATCCATGAAAATATTCAAGCTAAGCAAAGATGATCCAAACAGCAACTCATATTTCCTTTAAGATCTGCTGATTGGTACAGCAGATCTTTGTGAATTTTATTCTTTAAGCTTTAATTGACGGTAGATCCCATCTAGCCAGTCATTCCAGATCTTTCCTGCTTTTACCCTTTGTGAAAAATAATTGTCTCTTCTGTATGCTCTTGCTACTGCAGATCCCACTGAATGTTGCAACATTGCTTCTGCTGTCCAAGGATGTATTTCATCAGAATGTGAAGCAAAGTAATTGCTAGCTACTGAACGTATTCCGTGAGCACAGAGTTTTTCTTTATAACCAAGATCTTTTAGTGCTTTGTTTAAAGTCTGTGAAGACAAGGGGAGAGATTGTTCTCTTAATCCTGCAAAAATCCATTCATATTTTGAATTGCCATAAAGTTGATGCGCTTCTAATAACGCATTTTCTAAGGATTCTGAGGTTGGTATGATAAACTCTTTTAATGTTTTTGTATTGTGCACGGTTAAAGTATGTTTCTCTAAATTAAGATCTGTAATTTTTAATGAAGTAACTTCCCTTGGTCTTAAAATTGTTCTTAAGGAAATTTCTAACAATAATTGTCTTCTTCTGCTAGTTTTTCGATTAAAGGTTTTAATTACCTGCATCAGCTCAGTTCTTAAATTTTCATAAGGAAGCGTAGGGCGGTGCTCTGTATGTTTACTTTGTAGCTGAGATGCTTTTTTTAATACAGGCAAGGTAAAGATCTCTTTTAAAGGATTTCTTTGTATCAGATTACAAGCAATAGAAAAATCTAAGATAGTAATTAAAAGTCGAGCAGTATAGAGACAGGTTGTGTATTTTCCTTCTTTGTAAATCGGATTGATAATTTTCTTCTGTATATAAAGAGGTTCAAGTCTATCGACTCTAAAATCTTCAAGTTGGCTTAAGTGCTTTAGCCATACTTTATTTTGTCTTTCTAAGGTCGTTGTGCATAGGGTCTGTTCCTGTTCCATTCGATAAATTTCATATATTTTTCCTAATTTAGGTGATCTTTTTAATTTCTTTATTGATCTTAAAAATTCCTGTTCTGACATATTGGATTTCATATAATTTCCTTAATAAGACAATAAGTTAAATAACTTTTTTAGTTTATAGAAAATTACATACTTTTGTAATTTTTATTAAACATTTCAATTCTTTGAAAGAATTGAAACTTGTAATTTATTTGGCATTGACTGATACTCTTATTACATGTTTTATTTTTTATTACTCTCTTTATATGAAACCTGTTTATCGTACAATGTGGATGCTTCCACGTAATATTAGAAAAATCGAACCTTGGAAACTTGTACAAATTGCTAATATAATTTGTGCATGTGATGCTCAAATCAGCGATCAAAGAGTTCAAAATACGTTGTATTCACAGCTATGCGAACTTGGCATCAAGGTTGATACAAATCTTAATGGAGTAGTAAATCCTGGTGGATTTAGAACATATTTAGCTCAATTAGCATGTTTAGGTTTCTTCTTTAAAGATCCTTCTGATAATTCTTTTAAACTTACCTATGCTGGAGAAAAGCTTATATCAGGAGATCATCCTCTTCAGGTATTACGCTGTCAGCTGATGCGTATGCAATGTCCATCTGTCTATGGTTTAGGGCAGAATGTCAGATTTTCTCCTACAATGAAGGTTAAGCCTTTTGTTTTTCTTGTTAAACTTCTTCAGGATCCTCTTTTAGATTTTAAGTTGAACGATAAAGAGATTGGTCTTGCTGTCATATATGGCAGAACTTTTAACGATTACGAAAAAGTCGTTAATAAAATTATTAGTTTTAGACATAATACAGAGTATCGCAATTTGATTGATAACGTTGATGATGTTAGAACTCCCAGACGTTACCATGAAGATGCTCCTGAACAGGATTTAGAACAGGGAATTACTGATGCTATTACCATTGGTAATACTTTTAAGAATTATTTAGAAGCAGCTATGCTGATTGCTAAAACTCCTGATCTTCAGTTTTATGAACTTAATAATGATCCAAAGGTGATTGCTGAATTATCTAAATATCTTTCTGAACCTCTTGAAACTCTTGATAAAAATGCTTTAGTTGCTTGGCAAATGCGGTATGGTCGTTTTGATAAAACTAAAGCAGTAAGAACTTTATCTTCTAGAATTAATTCTAAAAATTCAGGTTTTACAACTCTTATACAAACCAGTTATTTTTCTTATATAGAAGAGCATCTTTTTGAATATTCAGATCAGGATTTTATTTCGTTACAGGCTCAGAAATGGGGTAAATCAGAATCTGATATTGCTGCTATTATTGAACTTTTAAAAAATAAGACAAACAGTCTTGAAGCTGATACTTTAATTAAAGCTTCTTTATCTGGAGGTAAAGATTCTTTAATTTTAGAAAAGGGAGTAACTGCCATTTTTAAACAATTAGGTTTTGATGGTTCTTTGCATATTGGTCAAAAAAAATCAAATCGTGAAGGTGGTTTTCCTGATGTTCAAATTTATAAATCTGGTGACAACTTTTGCGGAATGGGGGATTCAAAAGCAACAAGTAAATATTCATTTCCTATAACTGACACCGTAAGTATAAAGCCCACCAAATTTTCCATTAAAGCCCTTTGATTCTCCAACTAAAGAGAAATCATTGCATGGGAATCCGTACAAAAAACCATCTACAGCAGGTAACTTGTTAAGATCAAGTTCTCTTATGTCTTTACAAATACTCAATGCTTCAGGAAATTGATTTAAGACATTATTTTTATAAGTATCACAAGTATCTTGATCGTAATCAGTTGCCCATAAATGTTTAAAACAATGAGATTTAGACTTAGCCAAATTAAGGGCTAAACCTATACCACCTGGACCAGAAAACATTTCGCCAACGGTCAGTGCGCCATCATGTAAATGAGGTAATTTATTCATATTTTTTAACAATCCACAAATTTAGAATACAGATATGATAAAGATTTATTAACAAAAAAGCAGCTGATATTTTAAGAATTTAAAACTTCATAAGCAGATTGAATAAATTTGCCTTTTAAAAAGCATTTAACTAATTTTTGAACATTAACTTCGTCTTTATGATTTAGAAGTTCTAATAAAGAGTTTACAGTAATAGCTGATACTGGTCGAGAATACTGAGATTGGCACTTCAATAAAAGTTCATTTACAGTTTTTGTTGATGATTTAAAACCTCCAGCAATATACACAAAATAAAGTGATTTTACAGGATTATCTAATTCATTTTCACAGTGCTTATAGTATGTAGCTAATTTTACGGTGTCAGTTATATTAACAAAGTTAATCCTTTATTTTTCTTTGCTGAAAATGTTTCAGGATTAAGTTCTTCAAATGAAGGAAAAGCCTTTAAAAAAATTTTACATGATCTCAATCATGCTGGTGTTTATGGATATAACATTACAGCTCATCTATATAAGTTTGAGGAATATGGTATTCCACAAGCACGACACCGTTATATCTTAATTGGTATTCGTGGTGATCTTCCTTTTACTTTTAAAGTCCCTGAGCCTTCTTTTAAAATCACTACTTGCAGTGAAGCTTTAAAAGATATTCCTTTATCTGCTCCTAACCAGGAACTGACTAAACAAACTAAAAAAGTCATTGAACGACTGAGTTACATCAAGGCAGGTGAGAATGTTTGGCAGGCAGAATCTAGGTTACCTGAGCATTTAAAGCTTAACTGTAAAGGTGCCAGAATGTCTCAGATTTACCGTAGGTTAGATCCTAATAAACCAGCTTATACTATTACAGGTGCTGGCGGTGGTGGTACTCATGTTTATCATTGGAGCGAAAATAGGGCTTTAACTAACAGAGAAAGAGCAAGATTACAAACTTTTCCTGACGACTTTAAGTTTTATGGCTCTAAGGAAAGTGTCAGAAAGCAAATCGGTATGGCTGTTCCTGTGCAGGGGGCTAAATTGATTTTAGAAGCTTTGTTAAAGACTTTTGAAAACACTGATTATGAAAGTTGTAAACCTTCTGTTGGTGTATTTAAAGCTAAAAGTCTTTAGTTTATTAACATTAAGGAATAATTTTTCAGTCTGATTGATAATGACAGCATAAGTCTTTTAATAAAACGTAGGAGGTTTGTTTTTTTAATTCTCTTTTTATTTTTTAACAACTGCTCGATATTGGATAAGCACTTCTTAATAGTTTCGTATTTATACTTTCTTAAAATTTATTATAATATATGCATGTTTTTATAATATAGTTTATTGTATGTTCTAAACATAATATTGCAAATACGCCAGGTTATTACAATGAATTTAGCTAACCTTTATAACTATTTTATCTGTATTCAAAATAATGTCCCTTACAATGGTGTAACCAAATTTGAAATACCTTTATCGTCTAAAGATCCTAATTTACAAAATTTATCAGCTATTATCAGTTTCGCTGTAGATAAATTGTCCTACATTTTTCAAAACAAAAAATTTGATTACACTTCCTTTAATCAGGTTATTGAAGAAGTTATCAGATTAAAACAGAATAACTTTGTTAAATTAAAGGATTTGTTTCACAATGAAAATGACTGTTTTAGTTTTATTAAATATACGGTTCAGGCTAATCTTGAATCTGCTGTTGATGATGCTGTATTTAAAATCTTTGATTGTAACTACCGCAATTCTTGGTTTTCTGATGAAATCATATCTTTGTACAGCTCACAATTTAAACGCTTATTTTTTGATACTGAAAAATATTTAATTAAATATAAAAGTATTAAAACATCAATGCTTTCTCAAATTGTAAATCTTGATTTGTTAGTTTATAAAAACAAAAAAGCTTTCTTTTTTAACAACATGAATAAGATTCAAAATTATTTATGTAAGTAATAATATAGTCCTATATATAATTAAATATGTTAAATAATACATATTTTTATAAAACTATAGCTGCTTAAATTAACATTTAAACCTATAATAAGTATAGAAACAATAAAAATTTGCCATGGCTAGAAAAAAAATAGGAGTTCAGTTTATGTCAGATTTAAAACATTTACCTAATGGTTCTGAGTTACCTGAAAACAGAATGACCAGAGAGGAATGGAAACACTATTTTGAATGCAGAGATAAATTTGATATTGAAATGTCTCTTGATGAAATTTCCTTTTGGCAAGAGCAAATGGAGCAAGAATTCAAACAGGGTAATGATGAAAAAGCTAAAGCCATTTTAAAGAAGATCCCTTATTATCCTGATTTTGCTTTAGGAATAAAAAAAACTCAGGGGTTGGGAGCCTTAATTACATGCAATTTAAGTTGGGCAAAGAGTAAATATCCAGATGAATTTTAAAATTAAAGAGCTGACTTCTGTTCAGGATTTAACAAATTTATTTACTTTAAATATTATTACTCGTAAAGGCACTGAGATTATCAATGCCTTTTTAAAAAAAAGTATTATTTTTGATTTAAAACAAGGTAATTTAGAAAATTATTTGAGTGATATTGATGCAATCAATCGAGGTATCATTATTGCTTGCGAGCAAGTTCCTCATTTACCACAAGCACAAGAGAAATATTGGTCTCTTAAATATAATGAAGAGTTTAAAAACGCTCAAAGAACTTTAGAAAATCTGCTTTTATTACAAAAATCCTCTAAAGAACCTTATAAAACTGAATATTTATTAGCTAAAGGTGAGCTTAAAGATAATCTTGATAATTACGGTTTACTTAATGATAATTTTAGAAAATTTATTGATAGAAATATTCAAACATATAAAGATTTAATTGTTAATAAACCAATTTTATTTGATGATTTAGGTTCTTATAAAATTTCTTTATCTGAACTTTATGATATAAATTTAGATCTTCTGTATAAAACTAAAGATGAGTACATAAAACAACAATATAAAGTACGTGAAGATAGTCTGCTACACCATCCTGACAGTGCCGAAAATCAACTCTATAAAACGATCAAAAATAAGAATTTACAACAGGTTTTTGACGTTTTATTCCAAAAGCAATTACTTTTTTCTTCAGGAGAACAAGATCATCATTTAATTACTATTAATGAGATCCCCAAGTTGTTTGATAAACATATACGTTTATTTGAAGATGAACCTTTTGATTTAAAAGTCATTGATTTTAATCAAAATTGTATAAATCTTTCTGCTAATAAAATTTGTTTAATTACGCATTATTTAAAATTCTTTAATAAAGAATTAAATCAACTTTTTAAGGAAAATATTTATGAAAAATCAAGAGAAAAACGATTCTAAGTTTTTACCTTACATCATTACAACAATAGTTATTGCTGTTGTTTCATTCATTTTCTTGATGTTTACTCAAATTTATTTCATTGATCAAGGGGAGAAAGCCGTTTTAACCAATTTCGGTAAAATCAGCAATACATGGAGCGCAGGATTCCATGTAAAAGTTCCTTTTGTACAATCAGTAAAACGTTACTCTATAAGAGTACAAAAAACAGTTTTTGGTGCTGTACCAGGGGGGGAAAATAAACAAGTTTTATCTGCTTATTCTAATGATCAGCAGATCATTGAAAGTTATGCAATTGCCGTTACTTGGAATTACGATTCAAACAGAATTGAAGATGTTTATAAATTCTTTGGCACTTCTGATGATAATTCTGTATTCCAAACTGTTGTATCTCCAACGATTCAACAGTCCTCTAAGACTTTATTAGGTCAATTTACAGCACAGACTATTGTTCAAGATCGTGCAAAGCTAGATCAGGCTCTAGATATTAGAATTAAAGATCTGTTAAAACAGTATCCTATTAACATTATTTCTGTTCAGATGGTTGATATTAATTTTTCTAAAACATACGAAAATGTCATAGAGCAGACAGCTCAGAAAAAACAGGAAATTGAGAAAGCTCGCAATGAGTTAAAAAGAATTGAAATTGAAACTCAGCAGCAGGTGGCAAAAGCTGAAGCTGAAAACAAGGCTACTAAGTTAAAAGCCGATGCTGAAGCTTATCAGATTTCAGTTAGAGCCAAAGCTGAGTCTGATGCTATTAAACTTAAGGCAGAAGCTTTAAAAGCTAATAAAGATCTTGTTGATTTGAAAATTGCTGAAAAATGGAATGGTACTGTTCCTCAGACTGTTGTTATTTCAAGTGATAAGTCAGGTAATCAGATTTTACCTTTATTGAATATCGGTAATTCATCTGCTAAGTAATAAATTATTAGTTTAGCAGTTATATTTGATTACTCCTGTAAATACAGGGGTAAATTTTTTTGCTTTATTTTTAATTAAGGTATATAATATACCTATACAAAGTTATTTAAGAGAGGTTATTATGATTGCTGTTAATTCTAAGGCTGCTGTAATTACTTTATGTCTAAAACTTTATCGTTCTTATGGTCCAAATAAATATCTAAATACTTCTTTTGAAGATGATTTAAAAATATTTAACAAAAAACTCTATATTCAACCAGTTGATAATTCTAGCTACTTAAATTTAAAGCAAAAAATATTTAGTGGACTTGATCGTTTAAACTTAACTAATAATGAATTATTACCTAAAGATATTCAAACTCTTCAAAATGAAATCAAGGTTTTTAATAAGTTCAACGACATAAAACTAAATCATATACATACAATTAATTCTCAATGGTATTTTTCTTGTATTAAAAATGACTTAATTAGATTATTTGAAAATAATCCTTCCAATAATCTTACCTTTTTTGATGTATCTTCTCCTGTTTATGAATACATGGCAGAAAAAGTTATTCATGCAAATACAACTTCAATCTTCAGTTTCAGTGCTGTTGATTATGAAAACTCTTTATTATTTTCTGAAGTTAATTCTTTAGATTGTAGTTCACAACTATTTAACACCTTTAAAGAAAAAAAATCTGTATTAAAAGAATTGGATAATCTCTTTGTTTTTCCTGATTTTTCAAGATATGCCAAAAATATCTCTTTCAGTGATATTTCTAAGTATTATGTAAATACTGTTTCTAAACTTATTAAATATACAAAATACAAAGCTGTTATCGCTTTACCTTTAAGGCTAGCCATGTCAACGGAATCTGCTTTAATTGATTTTCGCAAGAATTTGATTTTAAGCGGTCATCTAGCTTGTCTTCAAGGATTACCTCTAAATTATTTTTATTTAAATAATATTGAATATGTACTTGTAATGATTGACAAAACAAAGAAGTATTCTAAGACTTATGTAACTTCTAATTATGCAGACAATATAGATCTATCTTCTAATAATCCTTTTTATAAACTTGATCCTGATTTTCTTTTAAATCCTAGAAATTCTAATGTTAAATCTAAAACGTTAGATGATGTATGTACTATTTATAAAGCATTAACTTGTAAACAAATTACTTATGAAGAATATCTTAATCTGGATACAAAAAAAGATGCTGAATATTCAGCTTATAAGGAATTATCCTTAAAAGATGTTCCAGATACTGGCATTATCTTAAATGCAGATAAGAATATTTATATTAAAAAGGACTTAAAGCAGCTTCAAAGAAATCTTTTGAAAAAAGGAGATCTTGTGCTTTCTGTTAAAGGTTCTGTAGGCAAAGTTGGTTATTTTAACAGCTCCAGAACAGATGTTTCAGCAGGTCAAATTTTTGTTATTATCAGACCTAAAGAATATTCTGTCTTGTCTTCTGAAGCTCTGTTTTACATTCTGAAATCTAAAGTAGTCCAAGATTATATAAAAAGTGTTACGTTAAAATCCGCACCAAAAGTTTTGCAACTTACAGATTTAAAAGCATTGCCTTTAAAAAACAGCTTATTTGCTGATGCTAAATCACTAAAATTAAAAGGTCAGGATTTAATTAAACAATTAACTTATGCTCAAAATGAGTTAAATAAATTATCTGTTGCAATTAATGAATTGAATGATGGTGTAATAATTTAAATAAAAAAGGCAGTAGAAAATCTACTGCCTATCAGACCTAATTACTGATCACAACACTCTTCCTTCTTTTTTTCTTCTCTTTTTTTTATTAAATAGTCATTAATATCCAAAGCATAAACAGTCAATCCTTCATAATCTTTATTTTTTGATCTGTATAATTCAGATTCAATCCTATTTGCTATATGAAATTCAGGTATCCCCAAATCATCTAATTCTTCAACCTTATCTCCAATTTCTGTTAATATTTTTTTTACTGTTAAAAATCGAATTTTTTCTTTTTCTAATGATTGTTTAAGTTTTTCTATAATTTCTTGATCTAATGAAATTTTGTTTTCCATTTTTATCTCCTTTAAAATAAAAAAAATCAAAACTTATAATTATATTAACTATAAATGTAATTTCTTATGTTGTTTTTCTTCTTGTTCTTCATTTTTCATAATTTCTGTATTTCCTAATAAAAATAGCTCTTCTACTTTAATTGGTTTACAGATTTCATCTTCAAGCTGCTTTTCGTAAAACAATGTTGTGTCTAAGGCTAAATTATGGATTTTTACATTAAGATCTTCGATGAAGTTTTTGTTCATTAAATCTTCTGCGGTGTAATCATCATGTAGCTTTAATGAACTGTTTAAAATTCTAATGTTATTAATTTTATGAGTTGAACTATTCTGATTTTCTTTAATTAAATAATCCAGCTTTTCAAGCAGATCATCAAATTTATTAAATTCATGTTCTTGAGTAAAGGTTACATCTGTACTGTTACATTGACCTGTAGAATTTACAATTAACTTAAATGGTGATAACGACTGAATAATTGCATAAGGTTCTTTTGACTCACCTTTATAAATCTCGTATTCATGTGATTCTAAACTATCTTTATCACTTAAAATTTCTAAATAAATTCTGTTTAAAGCACCTCTATAGGTATATTTATTTGAACTATTTCTGTGCTCTTCATTTTCAATGCCCAAAACAGAGAAATTTTTATTAATTTCAGTCTTAATTTTTTCTAGAATGGTATAAGCAGTGTTTACTTTCTCGGTATCTTCTGCATCATTATCAGGGTGACCATTATTTTCAAATTTTTGATCTAAGTAGTCTCCATCTCTTAGAGCATCAAGAGCATTCTGTACCAATTGGGGTTCGGGTGCTTTGTATAATTTAACAAATGTTTCTATACTATCTTTTGTTTTCAAATAATTATATTCAGTATCTAAAGCATCTTGTAAAACTAATCGAGCAATGCTATCAGGTGATTCATCTGCAATATTAATTTTAATTGTCATAACTGACTCCATTATTAATTTTTAATGATAATTACATTATAATAAAAAATATTTAAATATCACTATATATCTGATAAATTGAGGTTTGCAAATGAAAATTGATGATCTTATTAAGCTCCTTACTAAGGCTAAAGAAGAAGGTATTATTGAAGTAAAAATTATCAGAAATTACCAGAGAAAAGACATTGAATTATTTAAGTGGTCCATTCTTAAGGATTGCGATGTTTTAACGCAACTTTGCATAGGATGTAAAAATGATCATCATCATGATATTAAATAATTTTGCGTTGATAAATTATGTTTTACACTTTTTTTGAAAAGCACTTAGCTGTGATTAGCACTTTGCAAATGGTCATTATTTTATCGTTCTTTAAAGATGATCTAATTTTTTGCGTTGATAACTCTGTATTGACTGATCTTATTTTTGCTTTCTCTGTATTTTCAATATTTTTATCAAAGTATATTTCTATTCTCTGCTCTCTTCAAAATCTAAAATTTATTAAAATTGCAAAAACTTCTGGAGCTTATCAAGATTTGTTAAAGCTGATTTATAAGACCATTGGATGGTGTGTTCTTTCAATTTTAGTGGTAATTTTTTCAAAAATAATAGATGTTAACTACTTTAAGATCATTGCATTAAGCATTTGCTTTGGCGGTTTAACTGCGGTTTTATATGCAACATTCTTGTTTAAAAAATTGATGAATCTGGCATTTTTACATAATTAAAACTACATTTTTCATAAACATAATTTAACTTTTTCTATATAATGTCGTATCTCATTAATTTTATTCTTTAGTGGTATGTCATTATGAAATCTTCCTCAGGTGTTAATTTAGATCCAGAAGGCTTTCCTGTACGCTTAAAAGCAATCAGGTGTTTCAGAAATTTAAAGCAGGTCGAAATTGCTAAAGCATTAGGTATTTCTTCTACTGTTTATTCATCATGGGAAACAGGTAATCATCTTCCACGAGGAAATAATTACACAAGATTAGCACAAATACTTAATGTTCCGATTGAGCTTCTAGTTGAAGGTCCTAAAAATGGAGAAAGTGTAGAAGATTATCTGCAACTAGCTGTATCAAAAAAGTTTCTATCTGTTTTAGACTGTAATTCTCTAAATGTTGATTCAAAACTACCTGAGGTATTAAAAAATTCAAGTAAGTTAAATTTTAGCCTTTTAGATGGTTTTGAAAACTTTTATAAAGAGCAAAAAATGTTTCTTTATAAAATTGAAGATGACAGCATGGCTCGTTCTTTTTCAAATTCTATAAATAAAGGCATGACTGCTGTAATTGTCTGTGAGCCAAATATCAGAATCTACAATCAAAAGCCTGTGCTTTTAGCTGTAGAAGATCAAAATCAAGCAATGATCAGAGAGATCAGTTTTGATAATGCTGATCTTGTTTTAACAGCTTGGAACTCAAAATATAATTCTCAAAAGATTGATCTTAAAAAGACTAAAGTTAATATCTTTGGATATGTAGCTATGGTTTTTGAAAAATTCTTTTAATCAAAAAAAATCTCATTGAACTGAGCATTGTTCAATGAGATTACATCTTGTTCAACAATTTATATAGGTTCTTATATGTCGCACATTCTGCATGAATAAGCGATTTTTTGCAAGAATTTTATTTTAGTTTTAACTCAATAGAACCATACTCTTGATTAAAAATTAAAGTTAATCCATCTTGAAGTAGATCTAAATCTTCAAGCTTAATAATTTTCTTTGAAAAAATTAAATCAGCCTGTTTTTTAGAAATTACAACTTCTAATTTTTTCTTGGCATCATTTTTATCCTGAATGATGACTTTTACAAGCTGAGCTTCTTTATATTCTTCTAATTTTACTGGTGTTGTAGTAACAGTAACTGGTTTTTCTAGTTCAATTCTTTTTAAGTCAAAAATTGAAAGAAGAGCATCATCTGTTTCTGTTGCTGTTTGAGGAATTAATAAGATCCTTAGCAGAGCATCGTAAGATGCGCTTGATTTTGTGTTCATAATTGTTTCCTTAATTTTCTATATTTTGTGTTTGCCTGCACAAAAGCGATCGATTCAGATCGCAGAACATAAAAACTGTTTATAAATCAAATAGCTAAATCTTACTTTTTATCACTCCATCCGCCATTATCACAATTTTGTTTCTAAATGTCCATGTGATGATGTCTTATCTTTATTTGTCATACGTATTTGTTTTCTCAATTTTGGCAAGTTATAAGTTTATATAAAAAAATTTTTTGTGCCTGTTTAGAGCTTCTTTTGATCTTTCGCGTAAACAATTACCACTAGATAAATCTGTTTTGCTCTTTTAGCGATCTCAATGATTTATCGAAAGATTTGTGAATTGTATCAAATTAAATTTCAAGTAAAATGTCAGATTACAATTTTAAATATCATCAAAAAATTTGTTGATTATATTTAATTACGTGCCTTAATACTGTTTACAAGATTTGTTTTTCATATATAATTGTAAACAAGTATGTGATTTTGATCACTTTTTGAATTATAGGTATGTATGAAGTTATTAAGAGCTTTTCTTTATGTTGCAAGCTTTGCAGTGCTGTGCATTCCATTGATGATTATTATTTGTCAGGGCGGGGAGAGCAAACAATCTTTAAAATCTGCAATGACTTCAGAAGCTGTTGATGACAGTGTCTGCCGTGATGGTGAGCTTGACAGATGTTTAAAGGCACGAGACGAAAGTCTTCGTAACAAAGAATATGAACAAGCTTTTTCATACATGAGAAGATTGTGTGAAAATTTTAAAAATGCTGATGCTTGTTTACAGACCTATTCAACATACAATGCAATTCAGTCTAATACAGAAAAGAACAGAAGTTTAGTTAGAGTTACTCTTTATGAAGTTCTCTACTACTTAGACATCGGTTGCAAGCTAAACAATTATGATGCTTGCATGAGGGCTGGTAAAATCTATGAGCGTGGTGTAAAGCCGGGTACATCTCAGGCTTTATATGGATATAACATAGCTTATGATGCTCAAGAAGCAAAAAGATATTATAAGAGAGTATGCCGCTCAATTTCTGATAAAGCAGAGGAAGCTTGTAAAAAGCTTGAAGAGTTATCTCAGACCCGTCATTCTCTTACTAAATAGTTTTTTTCATCCCAATCTAAGTGCAGCTTTCTAACTGCACTTTCCGTCTTCTCTATAAATCCTACTCTAACTTGTCGCTTAAAGTTTTTTTGTTTTCAAAATATTAGAAAATAAAAAAGAGAGCCTGAGCTCTCTTCTATAATAATTTACCAAATTAGGTATTAATCCTGATGATGTAAAAGGTGTCCCATACGCTTTTCTTTAGTATCAAGATAACCTTCGTTAAAGGTATTTCTTCCGTATTCAATTGGTTTTCTGTCTAGAACCTCAATGCCATGTGATTCGATGTCATGAATTTTAGCTGGGTTGTTAGTCATTAAAATGACCTTTTTGAAGCCCATGTTTTTCATCATCTGAGCACAGGCTTCATATTCACGACCATCAGCAGGGAAGCCTAATTGGATATTAGCATCAACTGTATCAGCACCATTGTCTTGAAGTTTGTAGGCTCTGATCTTATTGAACAGGCCAATACCACGACCTTCTTGTCTCATGTACAGTAAAGCGCCTCTACCTTCTTTTTGGATTGCTTTTAGTGCAGCTTCTAGCTGAAACCCGCAATCACAACGTAGGGAACCGAACACATCTCCAGTTAAGCATTCAGAATGAATTCTGCATAAAACAGGTTTACCATCTTTTAGATCCCCTAAAAAGACAACAGCATGATCTAAAACATCATTTTCTTTAAATATAGTGATATTAAACTGACCAAACTTTGTTGGTAGTTTAGCAACAGGTCCCTGAATCAGTTTTGTAGTCAATGTTTTATCCTAACTTAACCAATAAAAACTTATAAAACCATTTTTAGATTAAACAAAAGAACTAAAAATAGGTTTTACTTTTTATTCATGCGAAAAGTCACTAAAAAATGTGACGAAACTCATTAATCCTAACTATTTTAGCACATCGTAATCATATGTAATAGACGATCATACATTGAGCTTTAAGGCGTTTTCTATGTGTTGTCACTGTAAATTGCTTCAACTTTTCTACAACACAAGCTAAATTTGAACTTAGCTTGAGCGTAAAGTTGAAAAAATCGGTTTTATATCGCAATATAGTAGATTACGGTTTTATTAATTTGTTATAATACAAAACTTAAAAGTTTAAGGAATAAAAATGTCAGATCCAATTGTTATTGCAGTAGATGGTCCAGGCGGAGCAGGTAAAGGTGAGTTAACACGTAGACTTGCTGAAGCTTTGGATTTTGATTTATTGGATTCTGGTGCTATTTACAGAGTTCTTGCATATGCTGTTAGAAAAGCTGGTTTAGCACTTTTTGATGAAGATTCTGTAGTTCAAGAGGCAAAGCTTCTGAACTTATCATTTGAATGCCTTGATGATGGTGTTCACGTACTTTTAGGTGGTGAAGATGTTTCATCACAGATTAGAACTGAAGAAGCAGGAGCAAATGCAAGTAAGGTTGCAGCTTATCCTTCAGTAAGACAAGCTCTTTTACAGCGTCAAAGAGAGTTTTTAAAAGAACCTGGCTTAGTTGCTGATGGCAGAGATATGGGAACAGTCGTATTCCCTAAAGCTCAGGTAAAGATCTTCTTAGATGCTAGCGCTGAGGTTAGGGCAAAAAGACGTTGCCTACAGCTAGAGTCCAAAGGTAAAATTGCTGATTACGATACCATCTTAAAAGAGATTCAAGAGCGTGATGATAGAGATCGTAATCGACCAGTAGCTCCTTTAAAGGCAGCCGATGATGCTCTTGTAATTGACTCATCTGATATGGATATTCAGGCTGTTTACAAGACAGCTTTAGACTTTGTTAAACAAAAGACTGGTCTAAAAGTAGAATAGTTTTTTTTTACTTCGTGATGTCATGGATGACATTACATTTTTTACAACTCCCCGTAAGCATGATGCTTTGGGGCTTATATGGGAAACCTTAATGGAATCATTTGCACAACTTTTCGAAGAGTCCTTAAAGAATGTTGAGACCCGTCCAGGCTCAATGGTTAAAGGTACTGTAGTAGCTATCAACAACGGCTTTGTTATTGTTGACACTGGCTTAAAGTCAGAGTCTCCAATCCCACAGGAGCAGTTCTTAAATGCTCAGGGTGAGTTAGAAGTTAAAGTTGGTGATCAGGTAGACGTAGCTTTAGAGTCTGTTGAATCAGGCGACGGTGAGACTCAGGTATCTCGCGAAAAGGCAAAACGCAACGAAGCTTGGATCAAGCTTGAAGATGCATTCAACAAGAACGAGACTGTTGTTGGTATTATCGATGGCAAGGTTAAGGGTGGTTTCACCGTTCAGTTAGGCGGTATCCGTGCTTTCTTACCTGGTTCATTAGTAGACGTACGTCCAGTACGTGATACCACTCATTTAGAGGGTAAAGAGCAGCAGTTCAAGGTAATCAAGTTAGACCAGAAACGCAACAATGTTGTTGTTTCACGTCGTGCTGTTATCGAGACTGAAAATTCTGCAGACCGTGAGAGCGTTCTTGCAAACTTAGCTGAAGGTCAGACTGTTAAAGGTATCGTTAAAAATCTTACCGATTACGGTGCATTCGTTGATCTTGGCGGCGTAGACGGCTTATTACACATCACTGATATGGCTTGGAAGCGTGTAAAGCACCCTTCAGAGATTGTTCAGGTTGGTGAGGAAGTAACTGTTAAGGTTCTGAAGTTCGACCGTGAGCGTTCACGTGTTTCTTTAGGCTTGAAGCAGTTAGGTGAAGATCCATGGGCAAATATCGCTGCTCGCTTCCCAGTTGGTTCAGTAATCGAAGGCAAGGTAACTAACTTAACAGATTACGGTTGCTTCGTTGAAATCGCTGATGGCGTTGAAGGTTTAGTTCACGTTTCAGAGATGGATTGGACCAATAAGAACATTCACCCTTCAAAGATTGTATCAGTAGGTGATAAGGTTCAGGTTAAGGTTCTAGAGTTAGACGAAGAGCGTCGTCGTATTTCTTTAGGCTTAAAGCAGTGCAAGGCAAATCCTTGGATCGAGTTTGCTGAGTCACACTCAAAGGGTGACAAGGTTACTGGTAAGATTAAGTCAATCACCGATTTCGGTATCTTTATCGGTTTAGATGGCGGTATTGATGGTTTAGTTCACTTATCAGACATCTCTTGGCAGCAGGCTGGTGAAGAAGCTGTTCGCAACTTCAAGAAGGGTGATGAAATCACAGCTATCGTTCTACAGGTAGATCCAGAGCGTGAGCGTATTTCATTAGGCTTAAAGCAGATCTCTGAGGATCCATTTGCAGATTACGTTTCAGCTCACCGCAAGGGTTCAATTGTTTCAGGTAAGGTTACCGCAGTTGATCCACGCGGCGTAACTGTTGAATTAGCAGAGGGCATCACTGGCTACATCAAGGCATCAGATCTATCTCGTGATCGTGTTGATGATGCAACAACCGTAGCAAAAGAGGGTGATACCATCGAGGCTAAGTTCGTAAACGTTGATCGTAAGACCCGTCAGATTTCTCTATCAGTTCGTGCTAAGGACGAGGCTGAGGAGAAGGAAGCTTTAGAGTCTGTAAATCAGAAGGCTCAGGAGCCTACAACTACTGCAATGGAAGCTGCTTTCGCAGCTGCTAAAAAGCAGTAATTGACCTCTTAGGTTGATAAAAAATGGGGACTTCGGTCCCCATTTTCCATTAATGTGTGAAAATCAAAAAAAGTTGAAATTTCTCTTAAACTAAGATCGCACCTTTTATCTTAGCTCCAGTCTTTGAATAGTTTTCAAATCTAATATCTTTGTGTTTACTGATTTCGTCTTCAAGATATTCTCTATAAAGATTAAAAACTCTTATAGTCTTTTGCATTAAGCCATCGTTACATTCAACATACAACTCTTTATCATAGGTACTCATGGCTTTATCGGCAATGTCTCCTGTATGAGTTCTGTCACCTTTAAATGCAAAGTCGCAACCAAAGAGTTTAATTGTTTTCGCTTTGGATTTAATTGCTATAGCTACTGATTCATTTAATACAGAGCCACCATAGGAAATAAAATCAGCATTGTCTTTTGTAAGGTAGGGTAATTGCTCTAAGTCTCGTTTCTGATAGATAAAGAATTTTGGTCCAGGATATTTTTCAATAAGTCCTTTTTCTGAATGGGCTGAAAAGATTAAGGTGGTATTTTTATACAAGCCCAAATCCTTGAAGATCCTGTCTTTAAGTGCTACATACACATTTGCATCTGTAGTGACTATAACATCAGGTATTATTTTTTCTGCATTTAATGTGGTCAGGCTTGTATCAGCAGCTATCAATAGCACTCCGCAATTATGAAGTTCTCTTACAGTTTCTATATTGTCTTCAAGAGATGGTCCTGAAGCGGTTATCATGATTTCTTTTGGATATTTATCTAATATCTCTTGAGTTAATGCTTTTTCATTTTTCAATAACTCAAAATTGTCTTTGATATTCTTATCAAAAAGCTTTTTGGTGGTCTTATTAAAATAGTCGTTTGCAAAGTTATTATCTAAGAAATTTATCAATCTGCTTTTAAGATTATTAAAAGTTTTGCTGTCTATGAGTAATTCAGACTGCATGATGATACTATTACTGTAAATGCAAGTGTTGTCATCTGGAAGTGAAAAATTAACATTAGCTTTGAACAGGGTATGTAACTCGTCATCAATTGATAATAACTTCAAGAAAAGAGCTGGATTTAAGATAAATACTCTGATATCAGCTTTTGGATTTTTATTTAAAAGATATTTTACGTTGTCTCCAAGTCCAAAACCGTAAATACAAATAGGCTTTTTGATATCTAGCTTTTGACACTGGTATTTTGCAGCCCCCATTCTGTCGTGGTGAGAGGTAAGCTGCCTGCCATCTATAAGTAAGGTGGTTTCTTTACCTTCATTTATTTGAATGCTGTATTCTTTGGCATTTTCATATTTAGTAATTTTTGCAGCAAAATCAGGAGAACTTTTGCATAAAGCAAGGTAATTTAATGAGAAGATTGAATCTGACATATATATTTACTCGATATCTTTTTGTGATCATATTGACCAAAAATAAGCCATCTGTCAAAAAATTATTAAAAAAAATGCCATCTGTCGCATTTTTTTCTTTTAAATCATAGAGAAAATCAATATTATGACTATCATTAAGATAGATAATATATACGGACTTCAATATCCAAAGGATTACAAAGATGTGATCTTTTGAGGAAGTTAAATTTGTTGGTATGTTAGGAGATAATCCATGACAAGAGCAGAGCTAATCGATTCCTTAGCAAAACAGTTTGTCTATAACAATCCACAGACTGTTGATGCTGCGGTAAGAGAAATTTTTGAGATCATGATTGAGACACTGTCTCTTGGTGAACGTATTGAGATCCGTGGCTTTGGTAGTTTTGAAGTGCGTATTCATGAGCCTCGAGTTGCTCATAACCCAAAGACGGGTGAACAGGTTAACTTGAGCAGACGTCGTGTTGTTCACTTCAAACCAGGTGTAGAGCTTCGCGATAGAGTAAACTCTTTTAATTCTGAAAATAAAAAAGTCCAAGAGTAGTTTATTTTGCTGATCTGTTAAGAGCTTTTAAGGCAAATTAAGTGTTAATTTTTGCCTTTTAGTGCGCAACGCAGTTTGTGACCTTCATAATATGAGTTTGATATTATGATTTTCACAATCTGAGCTGCGCATTATGTTATTATTATAAGTATGTTTGCTTTATAGGTTCGAAATGATTAAATTTTGGTTTTATTTAGTTGTACTGCTCATTTTGGCAGTTTTGGGTTTAGCTGTAGGCAGTGCAAATGATACTCTCATTTCATTTGATTTCCTTTTCGTTAAAAAGGAGATATCAGTAGCAACTGTTTTAGTTATTGGTGTGATCTTTGGTTTCATCTTAGGTGTCTATGCAAGTTTACTGCTCTGCCTAAAGATGTGGTACAGGGCAAAGAAAGCTCAGCTATCACTTAATAAAGCTAAAAAACAATTACAGACAGTTAAATCTGATAATAATCAAGAATAATCGATAATGTTTGAGTTACTTTTTTTACTTCTTCCTGTAGCGGCCGTATATGGCTACTTTATGGGTAAGAATTATTCAAAGCAAAAGCTTCAGGAAAGTAAGAATCAGCAGAACGCAAATTATCTGCGTGGCTTTGACTATTTGCTCAATAACGAGCAGGACAAAGCTGTAGATAAGTTTATTGCCTATTTCAACAGTAAAGATCCATCCTTTGAATCTTCAATTGCCTTAGGAACTCTATTCAGACAGCGTGGTGAGGTAGATAAAGCTATCTCTTTACATGAGAAAATGTCTAATGACAGAAATCTTGATGACAGCGAGAACATGCTGTCAATGCTTGAATTAAGTCATGACTTTATTAGCGCAGGTCTTTTAGACAGAGCTGAAGCTATCTTATTAAAAATGGTAGAGATCCCTACCTACAGATCAAAGGCTGCTAAACTTTTACTTACTGTTTATGAAAAAGAACAGGATTTTGAAAAGGCAGTTAATGTGGCAGCCCAATATTTTGAGGCAAATGATCATTCAGTTTCAAAACTATTAAGTCAGTACAGATGTGAAATTGCCAAAAAACTTGCCTACGATGGTAAGAAAACTGATGCAGTATCTGAACTTAGAAAGGCTATTACTTGCTACGAAAAGTCAAAAAGAGCCAGACTAGAATTAGCTGATGTTTTAATCAGTCAGAGAAAGTTTAATGATGCTTATAAATTAGTAAAAGAGGTAAGCGCAATCGATCCTAGCCTGGGCATACTGTGTTTAGAAAAATTAAAGCAGTGCTTTCCTAATATTGCTGATCCAAATTATCGCTATGCACTAGAAGATCTTGTACACAGAACAAATTCTGCTTCTGCTATGGTTGAGCTTGTAAAAACCGTAGAGCAGTCATCATGCCGTGAAGATGCTATTGCCTTACTAGAATCTTTTTTAAAGAATAAATCCAACTTAAAGTTGTTCTCACAAATGTTAGAGCTAAAGGCTCATAGCTCTGATGTCAATGCTAATGAATCAATCATGCAGTTAAAGAGCATGTTAGATGCACATATTTCACTTACAACTCCTTATTTCTGCCCAAATTGCGGTTTTGAAAGTAGGATGCTGTTCTGGCAGTGTCCTTCATGCCGTAGATGGGAGAGTATGAAAGCTAAAATTGGACTGGATGGAGATTAGAACATGAACGATCCAAAAATCATTGTAGCCTTAGACTACGATAATGCAGATAGCGCTTTAAATTTTGCTTCAAAGGTTTCACCTGATCTTTGCAAATTGAAAGTTGGTAATGAACTGTTTACTAACGCAGGTCCACAGCTTGTATCAAAGTTGGTTGATAAAGGTTTTAAAGTTTTCTTAGATTTAAAATTCCACGATATTCCTAATACTGTAGCTAGAGCCTGTGAGGCAGCAACCAAACTTGGGGTCTGGATGTGTAATGTTCATTCTTCAGGCGGTCCTGTAATGATGAAAGCTGCAATGGAAGCTATCTCTAAATATGAGAACCGTCCAAAGTTAATCGCAGTTACTGTCTTAACTTCAATGGATGAAACTCAGCTAAATTCTGTAGGAGTAAATAATCAGCCTAAGACTCAGGTTTTACAGTTAGCTAAACTTGCAAAAGAATGTGGTTTAGATGGTGTAGTTTCATCTGCTCAGGAAGTAAGTCTAATCAAACAGTATATGGGCATTCCATTTATGTGCGTAACACCAGGCATTCGACCTGCCGGTTCAGCTTTAGGTGATCAGAAACGAGTCATGACTCCAAGAGAGGCTGTGGAAGTTGGTTCTGATTATCTAGTTATCGGTCGTCCTATAACCAAGTCTGACGATCCTGTTAAAACTTTACATGAAATCAATGAGTCTATTATTGTAAAGTAAGGTAGAGACTGAATTTTAGATTTGAAGATGTTAGTCCTCTTCATCCTGAATAAGGTAATGTTTCTTGTCGGTAATGCTGTCACGATCCATTACCTTTTTCATTTCTTTAGGGATCTTGCCTTGTCCTGACCAGTATTGAGTCTCTCCATTAAGATCTACATACTCATATCTTGGCTTCATCTTCGCTTTATTGGTTTTCAGTCCTTTTAGAGCTGCAAGATCGTCGATTGTGTAATTATGACTGTCCAAGCTGTTTAAAACTGATGAGAGGAATGTTTCTCTTTCTTGTTTCTCTTTTAATACAGCTTCTTCATGAGATTTAACATTTTCGTATAGAGCTGTTAACTTTTCTAAAATAGACTTTATTTCAGATGAGGTTGCTCCTCTGAAGAATGCATTTAGATTTCTAATATTTTTCAGATATCTATAGTCCATATGTCAGTCCTAATTGTTCAGTGCTAATATTATACATGAACTAAAATTGTGTTTTCTGTATGAATTTCAATCATCTCAAGCAAAAGTATTAAGATTGTAAAGATAAATAACAGAAAGAATTATGTTGGAATAATATTGGTATGAGAATTGTGATTTTAAGACATGGTGAGGCTACTCTTTCAAATTGTGACAGAGTCTTGTCTTCACAGGGTATGAAAGAAGCTGTAGCTACTGGACAGAAGTTATCAAAGATATTAACTATCACCAAATGTTTTTGTTCACCCAAAACAAGGACAGAACAGACAGCCAACATAGTTTGTCAGCAATTAGGTTTTGATGGAAATAAAGAGACTTTAAGCGAACTTACCCCATCTGGTAATCCTGCAAAGATCATATCTTATATCGATGAGACTTGTGATGATGAGGATACTGTTCTTTTGGTATCTCATTTACCATTAGTGGAGTTATTAGCTTATGAATATAACAGTAAGCTCAATTTTCCACCAAGGTTTTCTACAGCATGTGCATTGATAATAGATTATGACTATGTAAGAGGAAAGTACAAGAGATTTATTAGTCCTGCTCATGATGATGTGATTTTTGACTAGATACTCAATTTATTATCACTGTTACTTTGTTTCATTAATGTTTAATTAAAACTCAATGAAGTAAATCTTGATTTTGACAACTGTTGTCACACTTTGTTGATAATGTTGAGTGAATGATAAATTTTTCTAATTAGATCAATAAATTCTGACTATTTTTAACCTAAGATTAGAAGAGTTAAAAAAATAATAATAAAGATAAAAATTTACATCGTTATACAGCAGACGGTGGCAAGAATAAGGACAGTTATAGATGAGAGTTTTTAAAAACTATGCTCCAAAGCAGATTGCAAAATATGTTGTAGCCTTTTTTAAAGGTCAATTTTCAATCGAAGGTCAGGGCGTCTTTGAATTTGACGCTGGCAGAGTTGTGGTTAAAGTAAAGATGGATGAAGCATCTAAAAAGATCTGCAAAGAGATCAATGAAGAAGCTACAGCTATGTCCACAAAACTCGAGGTAGAGCAGTACCATTAGTTTTAGAGCTACTTTAAAAACTTTAGGCAGTATGAATATTGCTTTTTAAAAAAGAGGATGTTAAAAAACGTCCTTTTTTTATGCAAATTTGAAGTGATTTTCAAATACACAGCTTTGAATTTTCACTATGCTATAATGCTTAAGCTTATTCAAGCGTATGTTTTTCAATTCAAAAGGTTATATGTCGAAACTTCAGAATAATGCTGAGATCTCTAACATTCATGCAATGTTAGATGAGCTTCCAAACGCAGAACAGATCCAAGATTCAATTGTTAACGAATTATTAACCGTACAAGACGTGGTTCGCTATCTTGTATCCTGTTTTTCAAGCCACTCTATCTTTGTAGGTCATGGTACAGACAACTATTGGGATGAAGCTTTGGAAATTGTCCAGGCTGTTATGCATCTGCAACCTCCATGTGATGATTCAACTTTAAACTCAAAGTTGACTAAAAGTGAGAGAGTGATCATTGCCAAGATTGCAGTGCAGAGAATTTTAGAGAGAATTCCTACTCCATACCTTACTCATAGAGCATTCTTCTGCGGAAAAGAATTCTATGTTGATGACAGAGTCATCATCCCAAGATCTCCTATTGCTGAGTTAATCGAGAATGGCTTTGATCCATATCTTGAGAGAAGTCCTGAAAGAGTTCTCGATATGTGCACGGGCTCAGCCTGCATCGCAATTGCAATTGCTCTTCACTTTGACGGTGATGTTGAAGTTGATGCTGTAGATATTTCTGATGAAGCTTTAGATGTAGCTAATATCAATATTCAAGGCTATGGTCTTGAAAATGTAGTTACACCTATCAAGTCCGATTTATTCAATGATCTAGTAGAAGGCGATAAGTATGATCTTATCGTAGCTAACCCTCCTTATGTAGACAGCTATGATTTAGCTACTATGCCAGAGGAGTTTAACCGTGAACCTGATTTAGCTTTAGGCTCAGGTGATGACGGTTTAGATTGTGCTAAGAGAATTTTAGCTGATGCTGCTGACTTCCTGAATGATGACGGTATCTTGATTATGGAAGTAGGTAATTCTGAAGAGCATTTAGTTGATTTATTCCCAACAGTACCATTCCACTTTGTAGACTTAAAGCGTGGTGGTACCGGTGTCTTTATCTTATCAAAAGAACAGCTAAAGACTTATCATGATGTCTTTGCAAAAGCTGCAGCTGAGGTAGTAAACAATGAGCGCTAATACCTTTGGTGAGCTGTTTAGAGTTACTACTTGCGGTGAGAGCCATGGCTTGGCATTAGCAGCTATTATTGATGGTGTTCCCCCACTAATTGAGTTAGACGAATCTGATATTCAACCTGATCTTGACAGACGTCGTCCTGGCTCAACTCGTTATGGCACACCTCGTAATGAGGCTGATACAGTAAAGATTATCTCTGGTGTATTTGAAGGTAAGACTACAGGTACTCCTATTGGTCTTATCATTGAGAATACTGCACAGCGTTCTGGTGATTATTCTGCAATTATGAATTCATTCAGACCAGGACATGCTGACTATACCTATTTATCAAAATTCGGTATTCGAGATTATCGTGGCGGTGGTAGAGCATCTGCTCGTGAGACTGCTATGAGAGTCGCAGCAGGAGCCGTTGCTAAAAAAGTTTTAAAGAAGCTTTTTAATATCACAGTTGATGGCTGTGTAACTGCCATAGGTGAAGTTTCAACTGATATCTATGATGCAAAGGCTGCTCTAGAGAATGAGTTCAACTTTTCTGATACCTCAAAAATCAATGACTTAAAGGCTTTATTTAAAGATTTAGCTACAACTGGTGACTCAGTTGGTGCCATCATACAGGTAAGAGCTCATGGCGTTAAAGCAGGTTTGGGTGATCCTGTTTTTGATCGTCTTGATGCTCAGATTGCCTCTGCTATGATGGGGATTAACGCAGTTAAAGGTGTAGAGATTGGTGATGGCTTTGAAATGGCCAAAATGAGAGGTTCTGAGGCTCGTGATGAGCTTACCCCTGAAAAGTTCACCTCAAACCATTCTGGTGGCATTTTAGGTGGTATTAGCTCAGGTCAGGAGATCATAGTAAAGATGGCTTTAAAGCCAACCTCAAGTATCCTTGTTCCAGGTAATACCATTGATAAAGAGGGTAAGGTTTGCTCGATTGTAACTAAAGGTCGTCATGATCCTTGTGTGGGTATTAGAGCCGTACCTATTGCCGAGGCAATGCTTGCAATAACTCTTTTAGATGCTGCACTTCGCAATAAAGCTCAATGCTTTAATGTGCCTGCTCAACCTTTTGAAATTCCTGTTGAAGAATAGTATTTAATACTCAGGCGAAAGCCTGAGTATCTTAAGTATCTCATCTTATTTTTCAAAAAAAATTACAGATTACTTCACAACGCTATGCCTTTTTCAGATCACGTTTTCTTATCAGATTTAGAGAAGTTTGACAGCTTTGCATTTAAGTTCTTATCAAAACGTGAAGTTGTAATTCAAGATTGTGAATATACTGGTATAGTCTTTTCAGACAGGGCAAAATCGATCTTTTTTGATGAACTATCTCAGGATGAAAGTAGTGATTTGTACCTGAATACAAAGATCTCAGCTCACTATATAAAAAGATCTATTGATGATTACACCAAAGCTCAGCAGACAGTGTTCTCTGTTATCTACAATAAAAGAGTTCAAAACATAATTTTAAAGGCGGATAGAGAGCAAATGCCAGATTTTGTGTCACCAGAGTATGAGAATTCTCTTTTTGTTATTGCTAAAAAGAATTCAGATTATTTTGTTTTTGTAGAGAAAAACTTTTCAAAGATAAAGCTGCTACTAGAAAAGCTAAGCCTTGCAACTACTGTTGTAGAATACGAAAAAGTCTAAAGTTAAGATTTAATCTTAACTTTAACAAACCCCTAGCAATATAAAAACGGCACCAATTGGTGCCGTTAGACGAATACAAAGAGAAGCGCTATTCCTTAATTCTAATGAGCATATTAGACAGAATTGCTACAATACCACCTGTAGTAATACCTGATGAGAATAGAGTAGAAATTTCCTGAGGGAACTTACTTAAGATTTCAGGTACAAGCTCAACTGATAAACCAAATGAGAAACTTAATGCCATAACTAAGATAGCTTTACGGTTCATCTTTTGGGTTGAAATAATTCTGATACCAGCAGCTGCCACTGTACCGAACATTAACAGGGTAGCACCTCCTAAAACAGGATCTGGAATTAGTGCAAAGATTTTACCTACAGCTGGGAACATGCCTAGTACAACTAAGAATAGAGCAATAAAGTAACCTACATAGCGAGATGCCACACCGGTTAACTGGATCATGCCGTTGTTTTGGGCAAAGATTGAGTTAGGGAAGGAGTTTAAGCAACCTGCTAACATAGAGTTAAAACCGTCAGCTAAAATACCGCCTGAAGAACGTTTTTGGAACTTCTCGCCTTCAATTGGCTGACCTGAAATCAAAGAGTTTGCTGTGATATCACCATAAGCTTCAATTGCGGTGATAAGGTAAACCACACCTAAACCGATGATAGCAGCAGGATCAAAGACTAAGCCGTACTTAAATGGAGATGGAATGTTAAATCCGCCGTAGCTTTGGATTTGAGCAAAATCAACTCTACCTAAGAAATAAGCTATAACAAATCCGATGATAAGACCTAGGACAATAGAGCTCATTCTTAAGTATCTGTTTGAACTTCTGTTAAAGATTAAGATACTGATGATAACTAAAGCTGCCAGTCCTAAATTCTCCATAGAACCAAAAGTTCCATCAGCTTTTGCGCCAAAGCCACCACCACAGGAAATCACACCAACTTTAATTAAGCTCAAGCCAATCAAGGTCACTACAATGCCTGATACTAAAGGAGTGATGATCTTTCTTGTGTAACGTAAGATCCTACTGATGAACATCTCAACTACAGAGCCTGAAATTACAGCTCCAAAAATTGAAGCAAGTCCACCGTTTAAACCGGCACCAATGATAGGTGAGATAAAAGAGAATGAGGTACCCTGAATACAAAGCAGTCCACAACCTATAGGACCTACTCTTCTACATTGAATAAAGGTTGAGATACCTGAAGCCAGTAAAGACATTGAAATCAAATAACTCGTTGTTTCTAAGTCTAACTTTAAAGCTCCAGCAATAATTAGTGGAGGTGTAATAATTGCCACAAAGATTGCTAAAAGATGCTGAAAAGCTGCAAACAGAGCCTCTTTTACAGGAGGTCTGTCTTCTAACTTATAGATAAGCTCTGATTTTTGTTCTGTAAGAGGAGCTTCTTTTGTATTATCAGACATTTTGTTTAATCTCTTTTATCTATAAAATCCTAGTTTAAGAAGAGTTCTTAAGATTACTCTTGATCTTTCTCTTTAAAGGTGATCTTGCAGTCATCTAAGCTGTCGATAATAGCTAATGACTCAACCTGATAGCCGCTTTCTCTTAAGAAATCACCACCGTGCTGGAATGATTTTTCAACGATAAAGCCCATGCCTGATAATTCAGCGCCAGCCTGCTTTACTAGATCAATGATGCCTTTTGCTGCATTACCGTTAGCTAAGAAGTCGTCAATAAAAAGTACCTTATCGCCTTTACCTAAGAAATCCTTTGAGCAACATACAGTGTACGCACGGTTCTTTGTAAAAGAGAAAACTTCAGTGGTTAACATGTTATCCATGGTTGAAGGTTTCTTCTTTTTAGCAAATACAACAGGAACGTTTAAAAGGAAACCTACCATGATAGCAGGGGCAATACCTGAAGCTTCGATGGTTAAGATCTTATTGATATCTTTGTTTGCAAATCTGCGAACAAACTCAATAGACATTGACTGCAACAGTGTAGGGTCGATCTGATGGTTGATAAAACTGTCAACTTTCAGAATACCGCCTTCTAGGCACTTGCCATCTTGTTTAATACGTTCAACTAATGGGGCAAAAGGTCTGTAGTGACTCATCATTTGTACCTCTTAAATGACTTTCTTTAATTCTTAATAAAGGAAATAGCGCCATCTGTCTTTGAGACTAGCTCTGCTTCCATATCGTGTTCATCATGAGAGACAATCTTTGCTTTTACAAGATCGCCTACTTCAACACCTTTGGTGTTTGGAATTGAAATTACTCCATCAATATCAGGAGATTCGTACTTTGAACGACCAACTGCTAGGCCATCATCAGATACGTAGTCAATTAAAACCTGATACTCTTTGCCAACTCTATTTTCGAGTTTCTCATAAGAGATTTTTGCCTGAGTCTCCATCAGTATAGCAGCTCTATGCTCTCTTAATTCCTCATCAACAGGATTTAAGTAATCGTTAGCTGCAGCGCCATCAACATCAGAATATGGGAAACAGCCTACACGGTCTAATTTAGCTTCTTTAATGAAATCTAATAGCTCGTTAAACTGTGATTCAGTCTCACCAGGAAAACCGGCGATAAAAGTTGATCTGATAGCAATATCAGGACAGACAGAACGCCAGTTCTCAATAAGGCGCAAGGTTTTATCGATATTGCCAGGACGCTTCATGGAACGAAGAATGGTTGGATTTACATGCTGAAATGGTACATCCAAATAAGGTAATACCAATCCTTCAGCCATTAAATCCACAACTTTATTAGCTTCATCTGAAGGGTAGACATAGTGAACTCTAACCCATCGTTTGAACTGACCTAACTTACGCAAAAGTGATGACAGTGAAGTCTTATTCTTAAGATCCATACCGTAGTCAGAGCTGTCTTGTGCGATAACTAAAAGCTCTTTTACTCCACGACGAACCAAGTCTTCAGATTCTTTTAAAATAGAATCTACTTGTCTAGAACGCAGCGGTCCACGTAATGAAGGAATAATACAGAAAGAGCAGTGATGTCTGCAGCCTTCTGCAATCTTAAGATATGCATAATGAGGAGGAGTAAGCAGAATTCCTGAAGCACCAACATTCTGTCGGTCACTTTCACTAGGTTTACCTACTAGTGAAACAATACCGCGTATAACTGTTGCTCTCATGCCTGGTCCATAAACAGCTGCAACCTGTGGATATCTGTCCATTACAAGTTTAGCTCTAGCACCAAGACAACCTGTCACAATAACTTTACGGGCATAGTTTAGAGCTTCACCGATAGCTTGCATGGATTCTTCGACTGCAGGGCCGATAAAACCGCAGGTATTGACAACAACTACATCACATTTGCTGTATTCGTTTTCGATTCTGTAGCCCATTGCTACAAGCACAGAGGTTAATCTTTGAGAGTCAACAAGATTTTTGGCACAGCCTAGGGAAACTAGACCAATTTTAGGAGTTTTCTGCTGCATTAAATTCTCTTATAGGTTTAATTCTCGATAGCCAAAAGCCAGGTAAAAACCTGGCTTTTTAGCAATTTATAAAGTAATTAGGCCTTGAAAGCACCCTGCAGAGGTGGAACAACCTGCTTCTTACGACTCATTACGCCAGGCATCCACATTACGTCAGCTTTCTTGGTGCCTAACGCTTCGATAACTTTGTTCTCATCATCTGAAGAAAGTAATAACTCTGAACCTTCTTTCATGATGTCAGTTAGAACTAGGATTGCGCTGTGACGGCCTTCAGCCTTAACAGCATTTAACTCATCCTGTAAAGCCTTCTTTAACTCTGGAGTTACCATTGATAAAGAGATTAACTCTAACTGACCGATACCAATCTTCTTGCCACCCATATCAAAGTCTTTGAAGTCACGGAAAATTAAATCTCGTGGTGAAGCATCAAGATTTGACTTAGCCTTGAACATATCCATGCCTAAAGACTCAGTATCAGCAACTGAAGCAATCTTTGCTAATTCAGCGGCAGCCTTCTTGTCGAATTCAGTGCAGGTAGGACTCTTGAATAATACGGTGTCTGATAAGATAGCACATAACATAGCACCAGCTAAATCAGCAGGAATTGCTACGTTGTAGTAGTCAGCTACCATCTTAACGATGGTGTTAGCGCAACCGTAAGGTTGGATCCAGCACTCTAATGGAGTATCTGAGGTTACATCACCTAATTTGTGGTGATCAACGATACCTAAAAGCTTTGCCTTTGAGAAATCTTCAGGAGCCTGTGCAAGATCTGAGTAGTCAACTAAATAAACTTCCTTATCTGCAACTGATGAGATAACTTTAGGAGCCTTTAAATTGAATTTCTTTAAAACGAACTCAGTCTCAGGAGCTGGCTCGCCTTGAGCCGCTGCAACGGCATCAATACCGCGAGCTTTTAAAACATGTGCATATGAAAGAGCTGCAACAATTGAGTCTGTATCTGGATTCTTGTGTCCTAGAACTAAAACGCTCATCTGTAATTCCTCAAAATATTTGGTACGAAAAATTTAATCTTGATATTTTACTATTAAAGCGTCATCTAGTCACCAAAATTTCATTAAAAGTAGCGCCTTTTATGTAAATTGTGACCACTCTTTTTGAGGTTGTATCTTTTTTTACTCTATAATGAACAAATTTAGTTATGTAAAAGTGCATAAAGCAAATAATTTAGGCTTGATAAAAGGCGACGGATTTATAAATGATAAAAAAATTAGCTCTAGCAGTAGCAACAACTATGACCTTGTGTTCATTGTCAGTATCAGTGCTTGCAAATGATAATGATGTAATTGCTTTACAAAAAAGTTGCAATGGAGGTGATCTTGAAAACTGCTATATCGTAGGCACTCTCTATATGGATGGAGACGGTGTAGAAAAAGATTCTTTTTCAGGTGTAAAACTAGTAGAAAAAGCCTGTGAAGGTGGAGTTGTTGATGCCTGCTCATTACTTGGCGAGGTTTATCTTACTGGTAAAGGAGTGAAGGCAAACTCTAATCAGGCAAGTTATTATGTAACTAAAGCCTGTGAAGGTGGTGACATGTATGCTTGCGCTGTTTTGGGATCAATGCATGCTAAAGGGCTTGGCGTAAGACGAAATTTAGATAATGCAGCTACCTATTTTAAAAAGTCATGTGACGGTGGTGAAGGATTTGGTTGTCTTCTTTTAGGCAAACTCTACGAAGATGGTTTTGGCGTTAATAAAAATTATGCCACTGCAAAATTACTATTAGATAAGTCCTGCGCTTTAGGTAATGAAGAGGGCTGTAAAAACGCAAAGTTCTTAGAAGAAAAGCAAAAAAAAGAGACTAAATAAGAAAAAAAGGATACGGTATATGAATAATTTCAATCAAAAGTTAAAAGTAGCTGTTGTAGCTTTACTTGCAGTAATGAACTTTTCTTTATCAGTAAGTGCTCTCGAGAATTCTCCTGCCAAGACAAATGAAAAAGCATCATCTTTAAACGATGCGATTAAATCCCATATCGTAAAATGCTTAGCCAAAGATGCTAAAGAGTGTTCAAAGGCTGCTGTTTTATTTCAAAACGGCATTGGTGTTACTCAAAGTAATTCTCAGGCCTTAGCCTATTTTGATAAAGCCTGCTCTTTAAATTCAGGTACAGACTGTATGAGATTAGCCAATCGCTATGTGGTTGGCGATGGGGTAGAACTGAACTCAAAGACTGCTTTTTCATATTATAAAAAAGCTTGCAGTGCCAATGTATCAGAAGCTTGCAGAAACTTGGGCTTTATGTTCGAACTTGGCGATGGTACAGAGCAGAATTTAGAAAAAGCTGCTGTGATGTATCAGTATTCTTGCAATCTTAAAAATGAAGATGGTTGCAAGCAGCTAGAAAGATTAGTCTCAAAAGTTAAGAAAAAGTGATTTTTTGTATTGTAATGAGTACAATACTAGTTTGAATATAGCTTTAGCTTGTTAAGTGTAATTCATGTTTTAGGTTTTATTTACCAATTTGTTTGTAAAGTAGTGTTGGTATGAAGTTGTTTAAAGTAACTAAATTAGCAGTGTTGCTAGCATCGTTGTATTCTGCGATGTCTATAGGCATTACTTTGCCTGCTCCACCTCCTGAGTTACCAGATACTCTTACTAAATTTAGAACATTAGAACAGTTAAATGAAGATCGCACTCAAGATAACAGTGCCTATGTACCTTTTACGGAAAATGTTGAGATTGAATCTGCTCCTTTCGTACCAGGAGATGATTCTGCAGGCATTGTAAGAATTGCATCAATATATACTCCAGAGGCTACAGTAGGTGTGCCAGACTATGGTGGAGCTATTGTAAGATTTTATGATCTTGAAGGTATTCCTTGGAATATCGCTTCTGTTCGATGTGAAAACCAGGGTTTCTCAGCAGAGGTCACAGCATCACCATCAGAACTTTTGATTAAACAGGGGTTAGGTGCAGTATCTACCAAAATGGCTGTGTCATTAGAGAACTATGACACTCCTTTGGTATTTACTTTGTCTCCTGTAAAACTTGAGCGCAATGGTACTCCAATTAACACTGTGATCTATGCCGTAAGAATAAAAAGCTATACCAATACACAAGGGTATGTTTTCCCAAATGTGCATGAGGTACCAAAACCCAATCCTCAAGCGCAGGTTGCAAAGTTTGACGGTATCAATTTAAGTGAAGTTGAAAATAATCTTGTAGAGGCAGTAAGAGCTATTAAGCAAGAAGAAACTAAGTAAAAGTATTGATTGCTGATAAAAATTTAGAGAACCAAAAGTACAAAAGTAAGTACATAAAATGTTTAAGTCTTTAATTATCTCTTTATTCTTGATTTTGCCATTATCTGTTAATGCAACTCAGATGCAATGTCATGGACAGGCAAAACACTGGAGAGATGTAGCCTATAGCACAGGTCCCATGAGCAAATACAAAGATTTAAGAAAATGTATTGCCTGGACAGCTTATCAGTTTAATCTCCCTGAGGAACTGATGTATGCCATGTTAGATGTAGAGCGTGGTCCTATTAACGGTACATGTAAGACCAATAAAAATGGTACCCAGGACTGTGGTCCTGCTCAGATCAACGATGTGCGTTTAAAAGAATTAAGACAGTTTGAGCTTACCAAAAGTGATATTAAAAGTAAGCCTTGCCACAATATGTGGGCGATGGGCTATCTTTTAAGACGTGAAATTGAAAAGGCTGATGGTAAGATTTGGCGTGGTGTGGGTAATTATCACTACCATTATTCAGTAAATTCTGAAATTCATAATCGTTATATTAGAAAAGTAAAATCGTCTTGGCGCAAGCTAAACCGTAAGATTGAAAACTATTGCTCTCAACGCTAATTTTCAGATCTGACTAAGACGTATAAAAGATTTTTAATATTGGAGCTGACCATGGGAAATTTACGCAATATTCTTGTAGTTATTGAAATAAAGCAGCTACGTCAGCCTGCTCTTGAAAGAGGTATTGCTTTATATAATTATGCAATGGCTCATAATAAGAAAGAGCAAAGACACGATGATGTAAAGATCATTGCTGTTCTTCCTGTAGCTCAGGAACCATGGAATCTGACCAGCTTTTTAGCAGTGGATAAAACTCAGTTTGAAAAAGCTTACAAAAAAAAGCAGGAACGTTGGTTAAAAGCCTATTTAGCAGTTAATGCTATGGGCGTTAAGATTGAGACTAAAGTAATTTTCTCACGAGAAGTTGGTAAAGACTTAGTAGATATCGCCAAAGAGAACTGTTGCGATATCTTAATTAAAACCGCTGAAATTCATGGTCTTTTAGATTCAGTGATTTCAACTCCATTAGACTGGCAGATGCTGCGTCATTCAGCAGTTCCTGTATGTATTGCTAAAGATCATCTGTGGACACCATCAGGAACTATTGCTGTAGCAGTGGATTTATCAGATCCTGATGACGAAATGTTAAGACTTACTAATCTGCGTTTATTAAGAGAAGCTCAAAGATTATCTTTGTTTACTGGTTGTAAGATTGCTTTAATTAACGCAATTACTCCTATTATCCCTCCTGTAGCTGTTGATCTTCCAGGCTATACACCTGACAGCGTATATGACAATGCTCTAAAGGAAGGCTGCAAGAGGGCTCTATCTTTTGCAACTCGTCACAAGATCGCTCCTAATGATTGCCACATTGGTGAAGGAAATCTTGATGATGTGATTTATGATGAGTGCAAGAAACTCAACCCAACTGCTTTATTTATCGGAACCTCTGCTCGAAAGGGTATTGCTTCAGCATTAATTGGTAATATCTGTGAGAGAGTATCTGATAATTTAAGCTGTGATGTGGTTGTAATCACTCCAAAGGCTGTAATCAGAAATGTACCCACAGCTAATCCTTCAAAAAGCTATTAAGAAATAATAACTATGCAAAACGATCATAATCTGACAGAAAGGGCAGATGCTTACGCACGCAATGTAAGTCCGTACTTCAATATTGAGGATAAACAGGAAAAATATAAAGCAGACAAACTCTTTAAGAGACTGCGTCGTAAAGTAGGTCATGCTATTGGCGATTTTGGCATGATAGAAGAAAATGACAAGATCCTGGTCTGTATGTCAGGAGGCAAGGACAGCTATTTTCTTTTAGATGTCTTACTCTCATTAAAGAGATCTGCTCCAATTAACTTTACTATTATTCCAGTTCACATTGACTCAGGCTTTCCTAATGCACCTGAGTATATGCTAGAAGATCATTTAAAAAAGGTCGGTCTTCCTTATTATATTATCCAGAGGCCGGTCTATGACCTATGCAAAGAGAAGGTGGGAGAAGGAATTCCTTACTGTTCAATGTGTTCACGCCTGCGCAGGGGCTATCTTTACTCTTTTGCCCGTGAAATCGGTGCTAATAAACTGGCTTTAGGTCATCACAAGGATGACTGTCTTGCAACTTTTTTCTTGAATCTGTTTTATTCAGGTATCATGAAGGCTATGCCTCCAATTTTAAGAAATGATAAGGACGATCTGACTGTAATCAGACCTCTTATTTACTGCAGAGAAAAAGATATAGTTTCTATTTCTAAAATAAAAGAGTACCCTGTTCTTCCAAAAGGATTGTGCGGCTGGGGTGAGGATCAGCAGAGGGCCAATATGAATAAGATGATCCGCTCATGGGATAAACAGTTCCCAAAGAGAGCAGATATTGTCTTTAAGGCAATTAAGAATGTAGTCCCATCTCATCTGTTAGATAAAGAGCTGTTTGACTTTTCAAAGATCTCAAACGGTCCTAAGGTAAAGTAAAACAAAAATGGAGCCATTAGGCTCCATTCTTCTGAATCTTTCTTTTAATCATGTCCTGCTATTAACAGCGACAGGATCACACCTACTAGAATGAAGAAGAATCTTAAAGATACCTTTTTCTTATTTTCACAGTTACGAAGTCTTGGTAAGAGATCGGAGAGTGAAACATAGACAAAGCTAGCGCCTGACAGAGCTAAAGCATAAGGAACAAGCTCTTTTACTGTTGATAAGATAAAGTAGCCAATAATACCACCGCTTACACAGCCAAATAAGGCTACACCATTGACAATAAAAGCTCTTTTATTGCTCATTCCCAAATCTAGCATAATGGCATAGTCGCCTAACTCATGAGCTATCTCATGAGAGAGTACAGCAACTGTCACAGCAAAGCCTAAAGCCGGATTAGTCAGATAAGCACTTGCGATTACCATACCATCACAAAAGTTATGCAGTGATGAGCCAAATAGAATTCCAAAAGAACCATTAGCTAGCGAATGACTGTGACCGCAACAGTCAACTTTTCCTTTATTACCTGAGAAAAAGAACATCTCAACGAAAGTTAAAAAGAGCATGGAAAATAAAATTACCATGCCGATTTTATGAGGATCGCTCTCTTCCATAGCCTCGGGAATAATATGGGTTACAGCAAGAGTTATCAAAAAGCCCACAGCAATAAGTGACAGAGGCTTTGAATAACGTCTAATCAGCTTTGGACCGATGAGTATGCATAAAAGTGCTGATACTACAGCACTTACAGAACATGATAGTAAAATCAATAACATAGATTTTATTCTCTTGAATTTAAAAGAGCTTTGTAAACGTCAAAGGCTTCTTTGGTTTCTTTGACGTCATGAACTCTGACCATCTGAGCTCCACGTTCGATACTTAAAAGAGCACCTGCTACGGAACCTACGATTCTTTCATCTGCTTTTTCAATATTACAAGCAGCTTTAATCATAGATTTGCGAGATAAAGCAGACAGTACAGGATAGCCTAAATCCACAAAGTGTTGCATATGATCTAAAAGCTGATAGTTGTGTTTAGCTGATTTTCCAAAGCCAAAGCCTAAATCAAGAATGATGCTCTCTTTTTTAATACCGGCTTTGATTGCATCATCAACTCTGTCTAAAAGGAACTTCTCGACCTCTTTTACAACGTCCTCATAATGAGGATCTGCTTGCATGGTCTTAGGATCGCCCTGCATGTGCATTAAGATCACAGGACACTGTAATTTAGCAGCCATCTCTAAGGCACCATCCAGTCTTAAAGCTCTGATATCATTCCAGATATGAGCACCTGCTTTTACAGCCTCTTCTATAACTTTTGGCTGTGAAGTGTCAATTGAAATCATGACATCAAGTTCTTTTGAGATCTTTTCAACAACAGGAATTACTCTTAATAATTCTTCATCTAAAGGTACAGGAGTAGCCCCAGGTCTTGTGGACTCACCACCAATGTCAATAATGGTAGCCCCTTCTTTTACCATTTGCTCTGCATGTGCTAAAGCTCTATCAAGAGTGTTCCATCTGCCTCCATCTGAAAATGAATCTGGGGTGACATTTAAAATACCCATGATTTTTGGAGTATCTAGGTTCAAAGTTTTATTGTTAAATGAGATTTGCATATTTTTGTCTCCAAAATCAGAATATTAGTTCAAATAGTAGATTTTTGATTATAGCATTGAATGTGATTGCTATCACATTGAAATCAAGATATAAATGCCTTTATTGTGACTTTTTCCTTATTTGAATAAAGATGCCAGATCATTCTGAACCTGTTCACGCTCAGCTTTACTATTTTGGATAGGGCTTTGTGAATTGTTCTGCATAACTGCATTAGCTGTGTTTCTTGCAGAAACTTTATTATTAGAAACAGCACTTGAATTATCAATTGTGGAGTTCTTTACCAGAGCCACTTTTTTTACGGAGGCAACTTTTTGTTTTAAGAGGCGTTGAGCAAAAGCTCTTTCCCAAGCAACTTGATTTCTACTCTCGTGTTTTGATGACCAGTAAGAGGTGAAGGCTTTTAATTCAGCTTCTGTAAAAGAACTTTCAGCCAGACCGCACAGAATACAAGCTTCATGAAACGAAGCTGTAGGTCTCCAAGAATTGGTCATATAAAAAGGTTTTGAAGGAAGTTCTTCAACTTCCTTAATAAACAGGGGCAGGATAAAAGTATTACCTTGCCATGGAGCATCTTCTTTTTCTTTTTTGATAAGACCAGCGTGTTCTAGTTCATTTAAAACTAAACAGGCTACCTCAAAATTTGGTGTAGTAGGAAAGTAAGTGCTGTCTGAAGAGAGGTATGAAGCAATTGATGATAAGTCTGTAAGACACTGGTTCTGCTCAGACCTAGGTCTTAAATAGAGCATATACAGCGATCTTGCAATATGACTTAAATTACTTTTGTTCAGATATTGTATTTCTAATGCGTTCATAAGAAAAATTCTATCATAAGTTTTGATTTTTAAGCTTAATTTAAAATAACACTAGTAAGCTTTTTTTATAAAAAAGCCCTCAAATTTGTACGATTAATGTTTATTAAATTTTCAAATTAATATTTTTATTAATAAAAATTTCTTTATGTAACATTTTGAAAAATATCAATTATTTAAAAAATTGAATTTTACTTTTTTAAATCATAAATATCTATGATAAGATTGTTTTATCAGGGCTTTGAACACATAAATAAGGTATGCCATGAGACAGCCTATAAAACAGTTAAAAACTAAAAAAACAGAAGTAATTACATTAGCTACAGCATGCAAAATGTTAGGAATATCTGAAGCTACAGGTAAAAACTGGCTCAGATTAGGCAAGTTATCAGCTAAAGATACTGAAACAGGTAAGCTTATCTATAAGCATGAAGTTGAGAATCTCCTATTATCTTTGAAAAAAGATAATAGCAATGTTTTAAAATCAAGACGTAATAAAACAGCTTTAAAGGGTAGAGAACTTTATGTAAATTACGTCTCAAGAGAATCCCCAAATCATGCAGCTGTCGCTTTATTGGTAAATGGCTTTACAGGTTCTACCACAGCTATTACAGCTTTATTATGTGAATCCTTCCTGCAACTTCTAGTTGATGCCAAAAGAATCAAATCAAACTGTACTAAGCAATACTTTAGAGCATACTTAGAAGGCACTTTAGATGCTGATATTTATGATTGGCTGTTACTTGAGCTTATGGATAAAACCTCAAGAAACACTCTGCTGTCAGCTTCAAAGAAGCTCCCTTCCTTTACCTTACATTTTGTGCCTTTTGAAGATACTTTAGGTCTTATCTATCTGTCTTTGATGGAACTGTCTAAAAGAAGACAGTCAGGACGTTATTACACTCCTCAGTCTTTAACCGATACTGCTGTAGAAACACTTCAGGTATCTAGAGGTCGTGTGTTCTTGGATCCTTGCTGTGGTTCTGGTAACTTCCTGTTACGCTTATTAAGACGTGGCGCTAGAGTTGAGGATCTGTACGGTTGTGATTTAGATGGTTTTTCAGTTACTTTAGCAAGAATTAACTTTGTTTTATCGGGTAACTGCTCAGATAAAGATACCTTACAAGATCACTTACTAAAGTGCGATACCATTACCTGTAGAAGTCTGCCTCAGGTAGATGTGGTACTAGGAAATCCACCTTGGGGTTCTTGTGATGATGAGAAAGTGGTTTCCCGTTATGCAAGAACTTTAATTTGCGCAGAAAAAAAACGACCATGCTATGCTGATCTTTTCGTTGAGAGATCATTAAATTTATTAAAAGATGGCGGTATTGTTCAGTTCGTGCTGCCAGAAGCATTATTAAATGTAGCTTCTCACGAAACCATTAGAGCCTTTATCACCGAGCATGCCCGTGTGCGTTCTGTACGCTATTTAGGTGAAGTTTTCCATGCTGTTCAATGTCCAAGTGTTATCTTAACCTTAGAAAAAACATCATTCAGTAATGCCTCTGGCGATGTGATTGTGAATGTTGGTGACTCTAATTATATTGTTCGACGTCAAAGAAAAGGTGCTGATTTTAATTTTAAAGTTACAGATCAGGAATCCTTAGTTTTAGACAAGATGGATGATCTTGAGCATTGTGTAAAGTTAAAGGGCCATGCTAAATTTGCTTTAGGTATTGTTACTGGTTCTAACAACAATTCTATTTTTAATGAGAAAATTGAAGGTGCTGAACCTGTATTAAGGGGGCTTGATATTGAGCCTTTTAAAATCAATCCACCTGACAGTTTTATTAAGTATGAAGAAGGAGCTTTCCAGCAGGTAGCTCCAATGGAACTGTACAGAGCTAAAGAAAAATTAGTTTACAGATTTATTGCAAAGTACCCAATCGTAGCTGTAGATACTCACGGTATGTTAACTTTAAACAGCTGTAATTTATTGGTGCCAGAGTTTAAAGACTTATCTGCAACTTATTTAGCTGCGGTCTTAAACTCAAGTGCTGTACGTTTCTACTTTGAAAAGAAGTTCCATACCATTAAAATCTTACGTTCTTTATTAGAAGAAGTTCCTGTACCTGTAGCTTCAAAAGAAGATCAGATGTACATAGAGTTTTTAGTAGAAGAGCTAAAAGAAGCTGATGAAGTAGCATCAAAAGAGATTATTAAGAAGATTGATAGAAAAATTGCCGAGATCTATGGATTGGGCAAACGTGCTTTAAAACTTATAAGTCAAGTTTAATTGCAAAAGCTATCAATTTAATTTAGAATTTTGAAAAATTTTTAGGAGATCTGAACATGTTTAACATGGGTAATATGATGAAGCAGGCGCAAATGATGCAGGAGCGTCTGCAGAAGGCACAGGAAGAGATTGCTAACCTTGAGGTTGTTGGTGAGTCAGGTGCCGGTATGGTAAAGGTAACCATGACAGGTTCACATGAAGTTCGCCGTGTTGAAATTGATGACTCAATTTTCAAAGATGACAAAGAGATCTGTGAAGATCTTTTAGCTGCAGCCTACAACGATGCTCATCGCCGCATTGAAGAGCAGTCAAAAGAGAAGATGGCTGCTGTAACAGGTGGCATGCAGTTACCTCCAGGTTTAAAGTTACCATTCTAATCATGTCATCTAGTACTCTGCTTGATAACTTAATCGAGTCATTACAGGTCATGCCAGGTGTAGGGCCTGTAAGTGCTACTCGAATTGCTTATTACCTTTTAGACAGAAAACGTCAGGAAGGTTTAAATATGGCTCAAATCATCGAGCAGAGCCTTAAAAACATTTCTTTATGTCCTCATTGCAGAAACTATACAGACGAAGAAAATGAGCCTTGTGAGCTTTGCAAATCTGACAAACGCAGAAGTTCAGGCAGTATCTGTGTAGTAGAAACTCCTACAGATGTTTCTGCAATTGAATCAAGTTCATCCTATTCAGGAAATTATTTCGTACTTCATGGTCATTTAAGCCCATTAGATGGTATTGGTCCTAAAGAATTAGGTCTTGATGTGCTTCGTTCAAGATTAGAAAACGAAGATGTCAAAGAGTTAATTCTTGCATTAAGTCAGACTGTAGAAGGTGATGTTACAGCATCATATATTGCAAGTATGGCTAAAAAGTATGGAATTACCGTTTCAAGAATAGCAACAGGTGTTCCTTTAGGCGGAGATTTAGGCTCTGTTGACGGTAATACTCTTGCAATGTCGTTTAACTACAGAAGAAATATGTAGTTTGTTTATTGCTGGAGCTAATACCTTAAAAGTGGAGCTTCTCAAACATTAGCTCCACTTAAAATTTCTTCTTATCAAGAATCTGCTAAAATTACTTACCGAAGAAAGGTCTAATCTTGGTTGCTACAGCTGTTGCTGTTTCTTCTTTATTGTTCAAATCAATATATTTCTTTGTTTTCTGACGGTCGTCTGCAGATGTTCCTACTCTCTTTCTTAAAGTGTTTGGAGTAGTTATAGAAGAAATATGTAACTTTAGCTATTTGATTTGGTTTAGCATCATATCCGTCATATTTGTAGACATAAGACAGAAGATGAGAGCAATCATCTGAAGGATTTAAATTATTGTCAACTTTATAAACTTCAGTCTGGATGCCTAAGTTTTCAACAGCTTCTTTAATATAATTGGTAAGAGGTGAGTGTCTATTATCTTGAATACAAACTTTTGTAATTGGATGTTTATTGATTTCAGCTTGATTTACTTTTGTAGCAGTAGCACAACCAAAAAGCATAACTGTTGCCAAAGACATTATTGATATTGTTTAATCATAAATATTCCCTTTTTGTTTGATAAGAGATTTTTATTGGATACAACTTCGAAGCCAAGTTTAATTTATAGCAGAAAATAATTGTGTGACTTTACTCAACTTTTGTATTTGAAATTTAATTCAAAATGCTGATAACAATGCGGTTTAACACTGCATTTGCTCTTTAAAAATGTGATTCAGAGATCAAACTTTAGGTTAAAGTATTAATATTTTATATTTCATGACTTAATGAAATAACAGCAGAATATTAGTATGACACCAGAAGTAAGCTTTGATAAAAATGATGCGCAGTTCTTACAGAGACTTATTGAATTAAACTTCAAAGCTCCAAGATGTCAGAGTGCTATTAAGTATTGTTTCTCAGAAGTATCATCCGTAATCATAATGGCTAGGATTGCAGGAAACAATAACTGCAGAACACAAAGGTTATTCTGGTTAGAGAACTTAGAGTCCTTAAAGTCTATGTTCTATGGCTTAGATGATGAAGTCCCATGTGAACAGACCATCAGAAGAGTTATATCAGGAGTAAAGGCAGAGAAAACAATCAAGTTCTTGACTGAGTACTTTGCTGTATACCAGAAGAACTCACAATCATCAGAAGATGAAGTTTCATTATCTAAAAGAGACGTTATAGCAGCTGACGGACAGAATATCAGAGCTACAAAACAGACCAAGAAAGGTAATGATGCCTATAAGAGCAAATGTTATGATTTTGTCAGCCTATATTCAACCAAGTATGGTTTAACCATGTCTCAGAGAGCTGTAGATAAGAAGAACCATGAAGCAAAGGCTGTCCTTGAGATGAAAGCTACTTTAAACCTTAGAAACTGTATTCTCACATGGGATGCTATCAATACAAGAGCTACAACCTTAGAGACTGTAGTAGTAAAAGGATTAGCAGACTTCTTAGTCTGCCTTAAAGCTAACCAGGGTGAAATCTTTGATGTAATTGAAGAAGCATTCAGCTAGTTAGATGTAGATAAGTTTCAAGGTGAAGTTCTATCCTCATCTAGAACCAGTACTGAGCATGACAGAATTGAGACTAAAGAGATTTCTATTCTCAATGCTGAAGATATCTTAAGCACAGAGTTGAAAAGAAATTTGACTCACGTTCATTCTGTAATCAGAGTAAGAACCAGCAGAATCTATAAAAGCTCTGGTGTTCAGACTGAAGACAGAGAAGACAAGTTCTTTATTAGCTCTATTACTCCTGATGGTTTAGATGATTCTTTTGCAGCTACTATGCAAGATATCCTTCTCTCAAGATGGCAGATTGAAAGTCGTCACTGGGTGATTGATGTAGTCTTTGGTCAGGATGCATTATCTTTAAGAAATAAAGAGTACATCGAGAACTCAACTGTCTACACCAAGATTGCTTGCAATGTATTAAGCTACATTAGAGAGCATGTACCATTACTACAATGGTAAGCCATGGTCTTTTGAAAGCTTACAGATTTTAGCTAGAAAAGCTCAAACCAACTTCATGTTCCTAAAAGCATTCTTTACTAAAGGTATGTCAGAAATAGAGAACGATGAAAGATTTATTGGTATCTTTTACAAAGAGCCTGAACCTAAAGGTAATGATGTACCTGATAACCTTGAAGTTACAGGCCGTGAGAACCAAGTAGATGACAGCTTCATGCAAGATAATCTAGCAAGACGAAGTAGCAAGATTAAAAGCAAAAGAAAACTCCGTTAGAGTCTGATTTCTGAAGCACATTGTTAAAGAACGTCTTTGTAGGTAACAACTGAGGCTTTTGGGTCGTGGCTTAATAAAATAATCCACAACACAAGGCAGATAAATCTGCCTAAAACTGGTTAAAACAGGCTACAACATCATTGTGATCGCGATCTATGCGTGTTGTCGCCATAGAACCATTTTAATAAGGAAATCGTTATAACATTGATACGTTTCTTTATGGATAGCCGACTGAATAAAAGGGGCGGTACACTTGTTTTCACAACACACTATCCGGAATTGCTCGATGGATATGACCGAAATGATGGGGTCTGCATTGTACGAAACCGGAATGGTATCACAGTTGGGAATTTGAGTAATATTCTAAAACGTAATGATACCAAGAAAAGCGATGCCTATCAGAGTGGCTTTTTTGAGGGAACAGCCCCAGCATATGAGGCATACCTTAACTTAAAGAAGAACCTTGCCACTTCGATACAATAAGGAGTGGAGTATAAAGTTACATTGTATATTTGGCATTATTGCCATAATTTGAATGTAGGATTGGCATAAAGTTATACATTGTAGACTTTGAATAGTTAAAATAGCTATGATAAGAGAGTTCACTGAATTAAAAGTACCTGAAGAAAATGTCATCAGGAAAGATCAAAGAATTAGGTTTAAAGTAGAACTTGTTAATATGCCATTTCTACAGGAAGTTAGGAGAATTAAGATGTCTACGACTGAACAAGAAATCATAAAAAGACAGCTAAATTACTATTTAGATAAAAATATCGATACTCTTAAGAATAAGTTTTATGGTAAAGATGGTATATGGTCAAGGTATCACAAATTTATCGATAGGTTTAAGATTGATGACAAAAAGATTGAAGTCAAAATTAACAATTCTTGGAGCGAACTAAGTCTTGAAACATACTGCCTAGGTTTAAATCATAAAGATCCTAATCACACAGACGAAAAAAATTTTGGAGCTTTTTCTTGGTGGGTAGAGTTTTACTTAAGAGATTTAGGCAGTGTTGGAGGAACAAGCTCTGGTGCTCACGGTATTTATTACTATTCTGGTAAGACTGGTGAGAGCCGTTATCATAATAGTAAAAATAAAAATGTAGACGATAAGACAAAACCACAAGATAAGTTTCAAAAAGAAACATACAATTGCATAAAAAATAAATTAGGTCTTTCTACTAATAATGGATCTTCCGAAGATTTTGAATGTAAGCCAAAAGAAGTAGTCTTAAACAAGATTTACTATTTGTTTAATATGAAAGAGCCAGATACAAAACTTATCCCAATCTTTAAAGATAAATCTCTAGATAATGTTATAGCTCTATTTGATGGCAAGACTGAAAAAACAGATTTGAATACATGGGAAGCTAAATCAAAAATTATCTATGAACAATTTGCTGGCTTTCTAGAGCAAAATCAAAATAAGAACTTAAATCTTGATACAATACCAACCTTATCAGAATCTGACAAAAATAAAGTTGAATATGTAACAAATGAAAATTGTCTAGAACCAACAGCAAGAAATCTCTTTAAATCCTACTGCTTTGGCTGTTTCTTCTGGTCAACTTTAGAAAATAAAGGAGGCTTATCAGATAAGATTGACGAGCTAATTTTACGAGGTGACAAGAATATCATCTTAACTGGAGCTCCTGGTACAGGAAAGACATTTGCTTGTCAAAGCTATGCTCGTGAACAAGTTTGCAACTTTATATCTGAAAACTCAGATAATCTTAAAACTGTTGATGGCAATGATCAAAGCTCTTCTCTTACCAACGATTATTATATTAAAACAGTTCAGTTCCATCCAGGCTATGACTATTCTGATTTCATTGAAGGTATAAGACCTAAAAGAGATGATTCTGATGGAAGCACCATATATTATGATAGAAAAGATGGCATATTTAAGGATTTCTGTAGGCAAGTTGTAAATTTCAACGAAAAACATAAAGATGACAATTTATCTAAAAGCGCAAAATTCTTTTTCATCATTGATGAGATCAACAGAGGTGAAGTTTCAAAGATCTTCGGTGAAGCTTTCAGTATGATTGAGACTGATAAAAGAGCACCTGTTGATATAGAATCTGAAAAAGTAACAAACAAAGTAGATACTCAATATTCGTCTTTAATTGAAGATAAAGATCCTTTTCAAAATGGCTTCTACATCCCTGAGAACGTTTATATATTAGCAACCATGAATGAGATTGATCGTAGCTTGGAAGCTATGGACTTTGCTTTTAGAAGACGATTCTCTTGGCTAACAGTTGAAGTTCAAGATACTCTCAATGAAATCATCATTAACTCTGTTCTTGATGATTGTACTAATTCTGTCTCAAGTTGTATGAGTGAAATTGAAAAATCATTTAATGAACTTAATGGACTAATAAAAGACAATCTTGGATCAGACTATATGCTAGGAGGTTCATATTTAACCTCGCTTAAAAATTCTAGCAGAACAAAAGGTAAAACTTTAAAAGAAGAGCTGTGGAATAACCATTTAGAGCCAATTATTAAAGATTACATTAAAGGTACAGATGGTAAAATAGAAAACTACAAGGATAAATTTGTGGACTCGAATAATGAAGATTCAAAAAAAGATCCTCTTAACGAAAAACAGTAAGCTCTAATACAAATGCTTAGTAGCAAAAATAATAATGTATATTCTTTCCGTGATAACAGCCCCATATTTGATGAGCTTTTTTCCGAAGATAAAAGGCAAAAAAAACAGGCTCAAGATGATGTTGTTGCTAAAGTAAAGTTTGCAAAGATCTTTATCTGGTCATCAGAAGGTTTGGTTCAAAAAGAACTGTCTGATGCCACTAATGGAACTGTCTTTGTAAAAGATACAGATATAGATACAGATATAGTTTTATTTAGAAAATTAGGCTCTCAGTGGTTTACAGGCAATTACGTCGGTGTCTTATCTTTAGGTAATGATGGCAGTATTGAGATTTACTCAAGGTTTGAAGATGACAATCACAGGTTTGCATTTATAAACCACATGCTCAATAAGATCTATGATCTTAATGATTTGTTATTAACCAAAGGAGGTAATAACAAAACTGACATCAACTTAGATTTTTTATTAAAAATAACTTTCTTATCCAAACTTAGAAAAGCCTATCGTGAAGGCGAGTATAAATCCTATGAAAAAGTTTATAAGAATGATACAGCTCCTAGAGGCACTATCGATATTGCACGACACATCAAATTAAACCTGTGTCCTGAGAACTACAAAGTAGCTTATTCCTATAACGAGTACACCTCAAGGAACAGTTACATCTATCTTGTAAGACTTTGCTATGAAATGCTTTTTGAAAAAGTCAAAAAGCCTAAAGGAAAGGAAATTGATGATCTGCTGTTCAAATCTCAAGACTACTGGTCTTATGATAAAAGGCAAATCATTCACAAAAATGAGAACAAACCTATAACATCACCTTTGTTTAAGTGTCACAGAGATCTTCAAAAGTTCTGCCTTGATGTTTTAAAACACAAGAAAATGACTTTAGACAGTTTTGGTACTGAAGACGGTAAGTATGGTGTCTTAATAGATTGTGCCTGGCTTTGGGAAGAGTATGTGGCAACCTTGCTAAAAGATTACTTTATCCATAAAACTATGTCGTCTAAAGAAAAGGATTGCCTTTTTGCAGATGAAATGGGCAAACCAATTCAAAGAATTATTCCTGACTATGTAGGAAAGAACTATCTGCCTGTAATTGCTGATGCTAAATACATGAACCTTTATGGAAAACGAGATCTTCAGGATGAACAGAGGAACAGTGTTTATTATAAAACTGTCACGTACATGCTAAGGTATCAATCTAAGTTAGGCATGATCTTTTACCCTTCGAAATCAGAAGATGTCAATGCTAAAGATGAGTCTAAAGCTAAAACACAAGATATTAAGACTAAAGAGAATGTTAAAGGTAGCAAAAATCCAACAAATAACGAAAGTAGCAATAGCATTGATATCAAAAATAACAACAAAACTAAAGCTAACGTTGATCGTTGGTCTATTGAGTCTGACGATAGTAGCTGCAATGACAAAGCAAGATCATTCCATCTCATCTCTTTGAATTTAAATTGTCTAACCGATAAAGATGCAGTAGTTGACGAACTTAGTGAGGCAGAAGATTCTTTTAAAAGAGCTGTAAAAGAGAGCATTGAATCACTTAACAAGATCTTGGAGAACACAGGAAAGTCGACAGATAGTTAACATGATAGTTTACGTGACAGTTTGCAGAATATTACAGTGATTTGATCACAGGATTGAGAATGTCATCAATTACTGATGAGATTTTAGAAAGATGCTGGGACTATCTTTTACCCGTTAAGGTTGGATGATATTGCCTCAAGATTAGGTGTTACCATAAGACCTCTAGATGAAGATCTTTGTAAAGATTACAGTGGATTTGCTTTAGTCGATAGCACAACAGGAAATAAGCTCATTTACTATAATCAATGTGAGTCGTTTAACAGGCAACGTTTTACTATAGCTCATGAGTTAGGTCACTTGGTTTTAGAACATACTGTATTTAAAGACAAGTTCTATGATGACTTTAAGGTGAACTTTATAAAGTCATCGATGATCATTTTGAAAAAGAAGCTAACATATTTGCATCTGAATTCTTAATGCCTTCAAAAGCAGTCTTAAGATTAGCAGGTTCCAAGGTCAGTAGAACTGAATGTGATTTAGCGGTTTTGTTTAATGTTTCTATTGAAGCTGTAGATTGGAAATTAAGGTACCTGAAGATTATTGATTAAATATCAACTTTTCTAACAGTCAAATATTTATATATAAATAACAAATTATAAATAGATTATTAGAATAATTTAGTTAAAATGTATCTAGATGTTGGTTCATCAGATATTTATTCGATAAATATAGTGTTTTTAATTGAGCACTAGATGAATGTCACACAACTGTAACTTGACCAAAATTATTCAAATAATTTCTTTTCAACTGTATACATTTCTGTTTTTAACTCTACACATGATTGTTTTGACAATCATATTTTTATTATATGTATTGCTATTTTTTTTTTGATATTAATCACATATTTTTTTATTTGCACTATTTATAAACAGTTGTCGTGACTTAATTTGAACCTTCTATCACTTTTTTGTTTGCAGAATATTTATTACTTTGTATCTTGAATTTGTTTTTTTGCGTCCCCATGTAGTTCTCTAGTTGAAAAGGTGTCATACCTTACCTGTGAAATATGGAGAATAATTAAAAATGACAGCTACTGTACATGGCTTTCAGACTCAAGTTACTAAACTTTTAGATTTACTAGCAAATTCACTGTATTCAAACAAAGAAGTATTTCTTCGTGAGCTTATCTCAAATGCATCAGATGCTATTGATAAGTTGCATTTCCTGTCTTTGACCAATCAGGATTTAATTAAAGATGATCCAACTTTTAAGATCCAGATCCGTCCTGATAAAGACGCTAAGACCTTAACCATTACTGATAACGGTATTGGCATGACCTTAGATGAGGCAAACAGCCACTTAGGCACAATTGCTGAGTCTGGTACTGAAGCTTTCATGAAGAACCTAACTGGTGATGCCAAGAAGGACTCTCAGTTAATCGGTCAGTTCGGAGTTGGTTTCTATTCAGCATTTATCGTAGCTGATAAGGTTACCGTAGTATCACGTTCAGTTAATGCAAAGTCTGAAGAAGGTGTACGTTGGGAATCAGATGGTAATGGTACCTTTACCTCAGAGAACGTAAATGTTCCATTCCGTGGCACTCAGATCATCCTGCACTTAAAGGATTCAGAAAGTGAGTTCCTAGATACTTGGAAACTTCGCGAGTGCATTACTAAGTACTCAGATCATATTTCAACTCCTGTAGAACTATACGAAGAGAAATATGAAGCTCCTAAAGAGGGTGAGGATAAGGATGAGAAAAAAGAGCCTAAGAAGAAGTTTGAGTATACTCAGGTTAACAATGCTCAGGCTTTATGGACAAGAGCTCCAAAAGACATTAAAGCTGAAGAGTACAACGAGTTCTATAAACATTTAAGTCACGACTATCAGGATCCATTAACCTATGCTCACAACAAGGTTGAAGGTGATCTTGAATATACATCATTACTGTATGTTCCAAAGCAGGCTCCATGGGATTTATATAACCGTCAGAATGAGCATGGTCTAAAGCTGTACGTTCAGCGTGTATTCATCATGGATAAGGCAGAAGCCTTCTTACCTAACTATTTACGTTTTATCCGTGGTTTGGTTGATACTAATGCACTTCCATTGAACGTATCACGTGAATTATTACAGGAAACAGCTGTAACTCGTAAGTTAAAGAAAGCTTTAACCAAGCGTGTTCTAACCATGTTAGACAAGTTATCAAAGGATAAAGAGAAATACGCTGAGTTCTACAAGCAGTTTGGTAACGTTTTAAAGGAAGGTCCAGTTGAGGATTATGACAATAAGGATGCTATCTTAAAGTTATTGCGCTTTGCTTCAACTCACAACGAGTCATCAGTGCAGGATGTAAGCTTTGAAGACTACATCTCTCGTATGAAGGAAGGTCAGGACAAGATCTACTACATTACAGCTGAAAGCTATGAGGCTGCTGTAAATTCACCTTATCTTGAGAACTTAAAGAATAAGGGTATTGAAGTACTTCTAATGTGGGATCGTGTTGATGAGTGGTTAATGGGCAACATCACCGAGTTCTCAGGTAAAGAGTTCGTTTCAGCAAATTCTCAGGACTTAAAGTTAGGCAAATTAGCTGACGAAGAGGAAAAGAAGAAGCAGGAGACTGTAGCTCAAGAGAATAAAGATCTAGTAGAGCGTTTCAAGAAAGCTTTAGGTGATAAGGTTAAGGATGTTGTTGTATCAACTCGTCTTATCGATTCTCCTTCATGCGTTATTTCAGATACCAACCGTATGATGACTATGCAGATGCGTCGTCTGCTTGAGGCAAGCGGTCAGAAACTGCCTGACGAGAAGTACACTCTTGAGATTAATCCAGAGCACAAGTTAGTTCAGAAGGCTTATGCTGAGGCTGATGAATCAAGATTCTCACAGTGGGCTGACTTAATTTATGAGCAGGCATTACTTGCAGATCAAGGTGCTCTAAAAGATCCAAGCACTTTCGTGAAGGCAATGAATACTCTGCTTTTAGGTTAGTAAATATTATTTTTGGGCTGATGCACTCTTTTGTATCAGCTCCTGATTTTAAAGGAGATCTGATGATCTCCTTTTTCATTTTTACGCTTTACATTTCTTAACTTCTCTTTAACAAAATAGCTTAATAAGCTCATTTTGATTTAACAGACTCTCCTTAACATAAACAACGTGCAATGGGCACAGAGAAATAAATTTAAGAGAGTAAAAATGAAAAAGTCATTATTAGCTTTAGCAGTTTTAGCTACAACAGTTTCAGCAAATGCAGCAACAGTTTACGATAAAGATGGTGTTTCTTTAAAGGCAGATGGCCGTGTACAGGCTGTAATTTACAATGGTGCTAACAAGTTAGCAGGTGAGAGCGATTCAACATTACAGAATTCAGCTCGTTTTGGTATTGGTGGTTCTACTAAAGTAGGTATCGTTAAGTTAACCGGTTACTCACAGTGGGATATGGCTGATGCTAGTTCAAAGACTGGTAATAATATCAAAGGACGTGATCAGTTCGTTCAGGCTGATATTGAGAACTTTGGTGGTTTTAAGGCTGGTCGTTATAAGGGGGCAATCAACTTCGTTCAGTCTGTAACCGACGTATTTGATGATTACGGTTGCAATGCAATTACTGCAAACGATGAGCGCAACTCAGGTCGTATCGAGTACGCTTTTGCAGCAAACGGTTTTGACTTAAAGTTAGGTTACTTAACTGCAAACGATTCTTATAAGTTAGAGCAGGGCTTTAAGGCTCACAAGACTGTAGCTGTTAATGATGGTGCTTCAATTGCAGCAGGTTACACCTTCGATAATGTAGAATTCGGTCCATTATCAATCCGTGCAGGTTACGAGTTAATCAATGGTCAGAACGACAACCACTTAAATGAAAATGGTTATGCCGTTTATATGACAGATCTTGATAAAGTTAATACCTATTCAGTAGGTGCTTTATGGGGGGATTTAGCTCAGGGTTTCTACACCGGTTTAGTTTACAACAACCGTACCTTCAAGTTCCGTGAGGCTAACGCTGAAGACTTAAAGACCAAAGGCTTTGAGTGGGTAGTAACATATACCTTAGAGTGTGGTGTAAGCTTCAGAACTGGTTATAACGTAATTAACTTCAGCCAAGATGGCAAGTATGCTAAGAGCATTGACTATACACAGAAGTCAATTCCTGCTTACATCAACTATCAGGTAACTCCAAACTTCAACGTATGGACAGAAGCTCGCTTTGATTTAACTAACGAAGATGATTTAGCTGGTATTAACAAGGCGGGGATCAATGCTTCTTATTCATCAGATAAGAACTTTGCAAGCTTAGGTGCTCGTTATACCTTCTAATTTCAAAAGTTGATATTGATTGGATAGATAATCCCTCATTTCCTGCCAAATGTGGCAGGATTTTTTATTGAAGCCTTACTTTACAAGTCTTGAGGCTCTGCTAAACGCTTTTGAAAAGCCTGACAGACTGAAATAAAGATCAAAATCACCTATCTTAAAATTGACCTCATTTCCTTTTTTGAACAATTTTACTAACTCATCATTTTTACTTTGAGGAACAAAGCATTCATCTAAAGTCTCGTCTTCAGCACACTTTGCTTTAAAGTTAATCCTATTTTTATTGTTAACAGCGATAGCCATATCCATTAAGTAGTACCTAGGTTCCATTCCTCTATCAGGTACATCCTTGGTTCTGATAATTTCAATTAGATAAAGATCTGGTGATAAAAAATCAAGAAAGATAGCAACATTATTTTGTGTGTATTTAGAACCAATTCTTGCTGTCTTTTGTCCATCAATTACAAAAGTTCCTGTTATCCATTCTCCATAGCCTTTTTCGTTTGAAAAGGTATCGTTACCAGCTATACATGATTGATGAAGGGCAAAGGTAGCTAAACAGATAAGAGATGACTTTTTTAGTAAATTTGAGATCTTCATAGAGTGAACCTAAATTTCAATATCTAAGATTTTTGTATCTGAAGAAGTAAAAGACAAGAGTGAACGTATGAGTATGAGAGTAGTATCTCAATATTGTCATTGCCTTTCTAATTTTGCAGAGACGGTTAATGCTTCTTTGTAATTGAGAAGTGAATAAATTCGTATATTAGCTCTATAGAGCTAAGTAAGTTGCATAATACAAGTATGCAAAGATGACAATCATGCATTAACACAACATAAAATAATGAGTGATTGCCAGAAAAGTTTTATGTAAAAAAATTAGAAAAGTAAAAAATCTTTCAAAATCTTCCTAAAATGTATTGATTACCAACGCACAGCTTCGACTTTAGGAAAACAAAGAATTGTGTTACAAGAGATTGTAAAAAGAGGTGAAGTATACTGATATGCTCGAAGCCTTTCTTTTAGATCTAGTAAACAAAAGCCATTTTTATCTCGTGAAAACTTATCTTTATGCAAGAAATAATAAACCTGCCAATCTAAAAGAAAGGCAGGTTTAGGTATTTATCTAGTTAAGACTTATTATTCCTGAATCTCAGGTAACTTATCTTTAACTTCCTTGTTTACGATGTTGGCAACACAAGAATCTGACCAAACATTTAATGCTGTTTCAATCATATCAATTACAGCATATACAGGAAGAATGATACCCATTAGAGCTACTGGAACGTTCATTGATGATACTAATGAAAGTGTTAAGAAGTAGCAGCCCATAGGAACACCAGCATTACCTACAGCAGCAAAGGTTGCAATAAAGATCCAGGCTACGATAGTACCAAAGCCAATATCAATACCTGCATTCTGTAACAGATAGATGGAGGTGATAAGAATGAATGCTGCGCAACCGTTCATGTTGATAGTGGTGCAGATTGGTAGTACGAAACGTGAAACTCTCTTGTCTACCTTTAAGTTATCTTCAGCTGAAGCGATAGTAACTGGTAGAGTACCTGCTGATGACTTTGAGAATAAAGCTACAGCTAATGCAGGTAACATTCCACGAGCAATCTTTAATGGGTTTAAACCTCTTAAGAGTAAGATTGTAGGTAAGATGATGAACATCTGGATTAAGTTAGAGCTAATTACAGCACCAAAGTAAGATGCGATACCACCGATGATTACACCTGCCTCTAACTGAGCTACTAACTGAGCAGTGAAAGCTAAGATACCGATAGGTAAGATCCTGATTAGCCAGTGAATCAGAACAAATAACAGATCCTGGAAACCAATGATGAAGTTTAGAAGAGTATGTTTTGTCTCAGTTTCTGGTAATGAAGCAATACCAAGACCAAAAGCTGCTGCAACTAAAAGAATTGATAGAACATTACCTGCAACAAATGGCTGTAGTAAGTTGTTTGGAATGATGTTCTGAATGTGCTGTAAGTATGATAAAGACTCATACTGAGATACAGCAGCTGCTGCAGACTCACTTGGATTGGTTACGTTAGCAGGAGCAATATAAGTAAATAAAATTGCACCAACTAAAGCAGCTAAGATAGTAGTTAATAAGGTGTAGAAAATGGTGTGACCGAAGATAGTACCACCTTTAGAACCTTTAGATAACTTAGCTAAAGTTGAGATTAAGCTTACAGCAATTACAGGAACTGCAACAAAACTGAATAATCTTGTGAAAACAGTAGCAATGAAGTTAAAGATCTCATTTAGGGTATCATTGCCAACATAACCTAATATAGCACCTAAGATCAGTGCACCAATGTAAAGAACAGCTGTTATAATTCTGCTCTTCTTGCTAATTGAGGCATAAGCAGTATTAGTTGCCTCATCAATTCTCTGTGAATTTTCTGACATAAATCATCCTATTGTTAACGTTGTGATGCCGTATGTGTTATTTGAAAAGCCACCAACATCTTTATTATTAGAATTAGTCCTGATGATATAAAGCTGTTGATAAGTATCTGTCACCGTTATCAGGTAGTATAACTACGATGGTTTTCCCTTCATTCTCAGGGCGTTGTGCTAATTGTAAAGCTCCTGTTAGGGCAGCACCTGATGAAATACCAATGAATAGACCTTCATTCTGAGCTAATAGACGGCCATTGTTAAAGGCATCCTCATCTTTGACACCAATGATCTCATCTACAACAGCCTTGTCGTAAACACCTGGAATGAAACCAGCTGAGATACCTTGGATCTTGTGAGGACCAGGCTTGCCACCAGAAAGAACAGGGGAAGCTGCTGCTTCTACAGCTACAACTTTAATATCTTTATTCTTTTCTTTTAAGAATTTACCTGTACCTGATACTGTACCACCAGAACCTACTGCTGATACAAAAATGTCTACCTTACCTTCGGTATCTTTGAAAATTTCAGGACCTGTAGTCTCGTAGTGAGCCTTTGCGTTTGCCTGATTTTCAAACTGCTGAGGAATAAAGGTATTTGCTGATGCTTTTGCTAACTCCTGAGCTTTTTCGATAGCACCTTTCATACCTTTAGCGCCTTCTGTTAGAACAAGGTTAGCACCATAAGCTTTTAAGATATTACGTCTTTCAACTGACATAGTCTCAGGTAAAACTAGAGTAACAGACAGACCAAAAGCAGCACCAACTAAAGCTAAACCGATACCGGTATTTCCAGAGGTAGGCTCAATGATCTTAGTATCTTTGTTGATTTTGCCTGAATCTAAAGCATCTTTTATCATGAAATAAGCTGCTCTATCTTTTACAGAACCAGAGGGATTCATAGCTTCAAATTTAGCTAAGATTTTTGCTTTTAAGTTTAACTTTTTCTCAAGATTTGATAACTCAACTAATGGGGTTTTTCCAATTAGCTCAACTACTGACTTATATACTGCCATATGTGCTACTCCAATTTTATTTACTGAATTCTTTTGATATCGTTAAAGATTGTTTATCTCTTTTCAATGTCTATATGAAAACATATATAAATCAAAAACAAAATACTTAAAAATGAGTGTCATTAATATTTGCACCAAAAGTAAACATTATTCAATAAAAAATCTTTAAAATTCAATAAACTAGAAAACATAGTAGTTTACTAAGTTTTTTATTAAAAATTAAATTCCTATATGAGTACTAGGTAATTCTTTTAAAATTATGCATGTATAAAATCATCGTTATATGGTTATATATAAAATATTAGTTTTAGAAATGATTCTGTAAATAAAGTTACATTACGTTGTTTTTAACTTTGTTTGCAAAATATCGTAAAATTAGAAAAGTTTAATTTATTGAGTTTTTTTATATGGCAAACGAAGATCTATTTCCGCTCAGCATGATAGACAATATCCGAGCACATCCTGAAAATTATCGTCTTTTAGAGAAGATCCCTTTAACTATTGAAGGAGTAGATACTCATTTTCCAATAAAACTCAATGAACCTGTTCAAGGTGAGAAGTTATATTCAGTAGTCTTTTTAGACACTGAAACTACCGGTATGGATCCTTTAAAAAACAAGATCATTGAATTAGGTATGGTAAAGGCAACCTTCTCATTAGAAAGAAAGTTACTCATCTCTGTTGATCGTTACTATGACGAGTTTGAAGATCCTCAAGAGCCAATTCCACCAGAAATTGTAGCTTTAACGCATATTACTGATGAGATGGTTTCAGGCAGATGTTTTGATGATGAAATGGTTGCTAACTTCCTATCAGGTCGCCCTTTAATCGTAGCTCACAATGCTGCCTTTGATAGACCTTTCTTTGAAAAGCGATTCTCAACCTTAACCAATCTTTCATGGGCATGTTCCTTAAAAGAGGTTCCATGGAAAACTTTAGGTTTCCCCGGAGCAAAGCTAGAATACTTAAATACCTTCTTAGGTTATTTCTATGAAGCTCACAGAGCTTATGTTGATTGTTTAGCTTTGTTGTGGGTCATGTATGTAAGAAGTGATGCTTTTGGAGCTCTTGTAAAGAGTGCTTTAACACCAAGTATTAAAGTTATCATTCAGGGAAACACCTTTAGCATCAATCAGGATCTAAAGAGACTAGAATTCAGATTTGAACCTAATACAAAGTCATGGGTTCGCTTTGTAGCAGATAAAGAACAGGCAGAGAAGTTAAAAACAACTCTTGAGACTACCTATAAGGAAGGCTCTGTTAATTTCTCAGTTGAATTTAAAGAATTCAATGCTAAGACACGATATAAACGATAATGTCTTTACAGATATTCTGAATTTTTAATCAAACGAGGATTATTGAGATAATGGGGTTAGATTTATGAATAATCTTGTAAAGAAGGGTACTTCCTTTTTTAAAGAATTTCAGAACTTTGCTGTAAAAGGTAATGTAATGGACATGGCCATCGGTGTGGTTATTGGTACTGCATTTGGCAAAATCGTGTCATCTTTAGTTGCTGATATCATCATGCCTTTAATTGGTCTTTTTGTGGGCAGCATTGATTTAAAAGATCTTGCTTTTACATTAAAAGATAAGACTGATGATGCACCAGGAATTGTTTTAACTTATGGTATCTTTTTACAGAATGTCTTAGATTTTATCATAGTAGCCTTTGCTATCTTTATTTGTATTAAGATCATCATCAACTTAAAGCACAAGGTATTAAAGGATGAGAAAGCGGAAACAGAAGCTGCTCCTGAGCCTGAAAATATTGTGCTTTTAAGAGAAATTCGTGACCTCTTAAAAGAGAAAAATCAGAAGTAATCATAGATTAGTTAAAGATAAGAGCTCAGCATTTTAATGATCCTGAGCTCTTTTGTATCAGCTCAAATTAGGTTCAAGGCTCTACAACAGCCGATAAGATATGAGTAACAGATACAAAGAAGAACTCTCATCAAGCTCTCTTCAATCTCTTACTCAATCTTTATGGAGTCTATCAGCGAAAACAAAAAAGCTCAGATTTTACTCTGAGCTTTTTTTTAGAGTGAGTGTTAACTATTCATCAAACTCTTTGTTGATAGCATTCTTCTTGATGGCGATACCGCAGACATCTAAATCGTTATCAGCATCCTCACTAAACTCTTTGCTGTCTTTATAAAGAGCAATTAACTGATCATAGGCACTTTTTTCGCCATTTTTTTCTGAAATTTCAATTACTCTATCAAGACCATAGTGCTCGTTATCTTTGTTTACAACGTCTTTGATACCGGCACCAGCAAATACCATACTATCAAGATAGGTGAACTTGCCTTTTGAGTTTACATAAACGATTAGTTTATCAGAGCAAAGCTCAAGCTGAGTCTCAACAGGTTCAACTGACTGTCCTTTGTGCTCATGAACCACAATAGGTGACTTGAGTCCTGCCTGAGAGAAGATAAAGTTACCGGTGTACTCGCTTAAAATCATGGCAAAAATCGAGATGGTAAAGTTCTCTCTCTTCTTTTGCATTAAGATATGGTTCAAATCAGTGATGGTTTCACCTGGTAATTTATTGTCCTCAGTAAATGACTTTCTAATAAAGCTTGTGCACAGGGTAATTGCATTAGTTGCTGCAATACCGCTCTTAGAGCATGCTCCAAAAACAATACCAATATTATCTTTATCAACTCTGAAAACATCATAGAAATCTGATGGCTTCTTCTTAGAAGGCATGATGAATGATGCAATATCCAAAAATCTAGATGCTGGCATATCTGAACCATCTGGCATTAAATCTTTGTGGACATCACTTACCATGGTATAGATAGCATTCTCGGTTGCCTCTAAAGTATCTTTTTTAGCTTTAGTCTCTATTTCCTGTTCTTTTGAAGCTACATTCTCACAGATAGAACGACCTAGAGAATTTATAGATTCTGTTAGTTTCTTTAGTTTTACATAGTTCTGCTTTGAAGGATCGATCTTCTCGGTGATTTCATCCATCTTAGCTTTACCGGATAAAACATTTGCTGCCATTACGTCAACATTGTTGGTAAGAGTGGTTATTGAACTTGAAATCTTTTCTAAAGACTTCAAGAAAGCAAAAATCAGTAAAGATGCTAAAAGTGCACTTAAGATTAAGATAATGAAGTTAAAGTAAACTACAGGCTTTATGATGGTGCCTTTGATAGTCTCAACCACTACATAAACATCATAATCTTTGATGTATTTGATGGTGCAAAGCTTTTCTCTGTTATCATTATTTGAAAGCTCAGTTTGCAACTCTTTTTCTTTGGATTGTTTATAGAATGATGCTGGAATTTCGCCAGCTTTAAATTTGTTATCACTTGATACAACAACTTTAAAGCTGTCATCCACTACAGTGACCTTGGTGTTACCGTCTTTTACAATATCGTTTAAAGCAATCTTAGTGATAGCATCTTTAAAAGACATAGGTGTAAAGATCTGGTTTGCCTGCAGTTTTTCTGTGTACAGGTAATTCTTGTCATTCACGTTTTCGATCTTGTAGCCGATAAACTTCTTACCTTCAGATAACTTACACCAGTAATTATCAAGTTTTACACCGTTATCTTTTAACGAACCTTTAATGCTGTCTTCAAAAGATTTTGGAATATTCAATATAGCCATACAGTTATCAGAATCAGGTAATTCTACTGATGTTTCAAATAACTGATTGGTAGCATTTGATTGAGCAAAATAAGTAAAGGTAGCAAAATCTAAAAGATCTTGTTTGTCGTAGGTCTGGTGAAACTTCTCCAAAGCTTCATATTGAACATTCGAAATGCTGTTGATGAAGTTTAACTTTTCTTTTTCAATGCTAGAAGTTGCATAGTTCTCTAAAGATGAACTAAAGATCCCTAATACCTCATCATGATTTTCAAACTGAGTCTTTATCGCATTGTCGTATATAGCAGTCTGATTATATAAACATAGTGCTGAGGCTAATACTGTAAAGCCACCAGCTAAAGAAACGATTAATTTATGCTTAAGTTTCATAGTTGACCTATGTGTTTTTAGTGCAAGCAAATGCCAGATGTTAATTATTCACCGTGGGTAACAGTCAATAAGTCATCATTATTTATAATATTCTGTTAAAGCAAAAGTCATGTCTTTGTTTTCCGTTCTTTACAAAAGAAAAAAAAACGTCACAAATATGGACTATTATCATATCCATATAAAGGCAAAAACACTGAATAAACAGAGCTTTTAATTGTATCTTTTATAGAGTAAATTATAGCTGTAAATCACCACTAGATTAAAGATTTAAAAAGACTTTTTTTGTTTTTGTGCAATAGGTTTACTTAATTTTTTAATTTTGTGTTTTTCTTCTAATTTTATCTAAGCCATTTTTGCAAAATAAGATACTTCTACAGTAGCTTTATCTGCAAGAGAGACTTGTACCAGCAATCAAGTTTCAAATCACAAGTCTAAGTGATTACGGCGTTTTAAAGTTAATTTTTGGAATTTTTTCTGTTATGTCTTAAAATATCGTCAAAATTAATTTACGTAAAATAATGTTATGGAAGATATATCTAATAAATTAACCATCAAAGACAGATTTAGAAGCTTTTTACCTGTTGTAGTGGATGTTGAAACTGCAGGCCTTGATCCTAAAAAGAGTGCTTTGATTGAAGTCGCTATGATGACTGTAAAGATTGATGAAAATGGTCAATTTGTACCTGACGAACTTTACAGCGCTAATATCAGACCGTTTGAAGGTTCTGAAATTTGCCAAAAGAATATTGATTTTTTACATATAGATCCTTTTGATGAAAGCAGAAATCTTGTGACAGAGTCAGATGCTTTATTACCTATGTTCAAAGCTATTAAGAAGAAACTTAAAGAGCAGGGGTGCAAGAGGGCAATTTTAGTAGGTCATAATGCTCATTTTGACCATTCATTTATCTTTGCTGCAATTGACCGATTAAAGGCAACTTCAAAATCTCCATTCCATCCTTTCTCTGTAATCGATACAGCATCATTATCAATGTTAATGTTAGGTCAGAGTGTCTTGCAAAAGGCCTGTTATGCTGCTCATGTTGATTTTGACCAGAACTGTGCTCATGGTGCAGCTTATGATACAAGAAAGGAAACAGAATTATTCTGTGCAATCTTAAACAGATTTACTAAATTCTGTGGTCAGCCTGAGCCTGTAGATATTGAGATTGATTACAATAACTCAAAGAACAAAGAATGTGATACAGAATCAAAAGATTCAGCTCAAGATAGTTGTGTGGGCGACTCAGACTAAATTCAGGCAGAATTAGCTAGTATTAGAAGAGTATTTGATGAAATTTCAAAGATACTTAAATTTGTTTTCAACAGCTATTTTTATGAGCAGTTTTGCTTTAGTAAGTAATGCTCATGATAATGAGCATGCTCTTGAGCAAGAGCATATGCCAAAACCTTCTCCTCCTAACACCATTGCCGGTCTTAAAAAATCAGCAAAGACAGGAGACTATGCTTTATTAAGAGGTCAGTTTGTCAGAAAGTTTGAAGATGATATCTTCGAATTCGCCGATGATTCTAAAAAAGCTATCTTTGTGTCATTTGAAGGTGTGAAGGTCCCTCAAGATCTCAGCTTTGGTTATGAGTATTTCTTATGGGGACAGGTGCTTGAAAATGATAAGACTACTGTTTTGCAGGCTTTGTTTTTGTCTCCAAAGATGTTTAGTAAAGAACACAATTATTAGGTTTTCTGTATAGGTTTTAGCTCTCTTCGTTTTAGTGATTTTGAGTCTTATAAAACCTATAATTGAAAATTAAAGGTTAATTTACAGTTTTAAAGAAGAACTCATAGTAAAAGGAGTTTATATGAAGTTTTTTGTAACAGGTGTTAATGGTCAGCTCGGTCATGATGTCATGAATGAGCTTCATTCAAGAGGTCATGAAGGCGTAGGATCAGACATTCAGAATGTATATTCAGGTGTAGCTGATGGCACTGCTGTTACAACAATGCCTTATGTAAAACTCGACATCACTGATGCAAATGCAGTGCGAGAAGTTATCTCTAAAGTAAAGCCTGATGCTGTAATTCATTGTGCAGCTTGGACTGCTGTTGATTTAGCAGAGGAAAAAGAAGATTTAGTAAGAAAGGTCAATGTTGATGGTACTGCAAACATCGCTAATGTTTGTAAAGAATTAGATTGTAAGATGCTGTATCTGTCTACAGACTATGTCTTTAATGGTTTAGGCGATAAGCCTTGGGAGCCTGACTGCAAAGATTATGCTCCTCTAAATGTTTATGGTCAGTCAAAACTCGACGGTGAGCTTGCTGTATCAAAGACTTTAGAAAAATACTTTATTGTAAGAATTGCTTGGGTATTTGGTGTTAATGGTAAGAACTTCATTAAGACCATGATTAACGTAGGTAAAACTCACGATTCTGTAAAAGTTGTAAATGATCAGATTGGTACTCCTACTTACACCTTGGATTTGGCAAGATTATTAGTTGATATGTGCGAAACACAAAAGTATGGCTACTATCATGCAACTAATGAAGGTGGTTACATTTCATGGTATGACTTCTGTGTTGAGTTCTACAAGCAGTATGGATTAAAGACTAAAGTTATCCCTGTAACTACTGCTGAATATGGACTTTCAAAGGCAAAGCGTCCATTTAATTCTCGTTTAGATAAGTCTAAGTTAGTTAAAAATGGCTTCAAGCCATTACCTACATGGCAGGATGCAGTAAAGAGATATCTATCTCAGGCTAAGATCTAAGCTTTTATTCTTATCTATATTTTCTTTTATGCCTTATTAAGTGGATCTTAATAGGGCATAAATTTCTCGTTTTCATTAACTTACAGTCTGAAAAGCAAATTTTGTTAAAATAGTCACATCTTTTAACAAATGTTGGTTTAATTATGTTTACAACTACAACTACTTTTATTGTCTACATTTTTGCCATGATTGTCATTGGCATTGTAGCCGCTCGCTCAACTTCTTCTCTAAATGATTATGTATTAGGCGGACGTAAATTAGGTCGTGTGATCACCGGTCTTTCTGCTGGTGCTTCAGATATGTCAGGTTGGCTGTTAATGGGCCTACCTGGTGCTTTATTTGTATCAGGCATCAGCCAAGCTTGGATTGCTATTGGTCTTACCATTGGTCAGTGGTGTAATTGGAAATTTGTGGCAGCTCGTTTACGTTCTTTTACTCAGAACGCATCTGATGCTTTAACTCTTCCTGATTACTTTGCTGCAAGATTTAAAGATAAGTTACGTTTAACTGCTGTGATTTCGGCTTTTATTATCTTAATCTTCTCAGTTGTTTACTGTTCATCTGGTATGGTGTCAGGTGCTAGATTATTCCAGCAGACCTTTGGTATGGATTATGAAAATGCCTTACTTATTGGAGCTGTTTCTACCATTCTTTATGTATGTATCGGTGGTTTCTTAGCAGTAAGCTGGACTGATGCTGTACAGGCATCTTTAATGATTTTTGCTTTAGTTATCACTCCCATCATTATTATCTTGGATGTAGGTTCAATTTCAGAAGCTAATGCTTTAGTTTCTCTAAAAGGCCCTGATATGGCTAACCTGTTAAAGGGCACAACCGTTATTGGTCTTATCTCTTTAGCAGGCTGGGGCTTAGGTTATGTGGGTCAGCCTCATATTCTAGTTCGCTTCATGGCAGCAGCTTCCGTACGAGGTATGGGGGGTGCTAGACGAATCAGTATCAGCTGGATGATTTTCTGTCTGTTAGGAGCTGTAGCAGTAGGTTACTACGGTGTTGCCTTTGCAGCAAAACATCCTGAGCTTACAGTTGATAATCCTGAGCAGATCTTCATCATTGTAACTCAGACCTTATTTACTCCATGGATAGCTGGTATCTTGCTTTCAGCTATCTTAGCTGCAATTATGAGTACCTTATCATGCCAGTTATTAGTAGCATCAACTACTTTAACAGCTGACTTCTATCGCAGAGTTGTAAGACCTCATGCTTCTCAGACTGAGTTAGTATGGATTGGTAGATTTATGCTGTTATTAGTGGCAGCAATTGCATATATCATTGCTTTAGATCCAAATTCAGGTATCTTAAAGTTAGTATCTTATGCATGGGCAGGTTTCGGTGCTTCATTTGGTCCTACCGTTGTGATCTCTGTCTTCTGGAAGAAGATGACCTTAAAGGGTGCAATTTGGGGTATGATTGCAGGTGCAGTTACCGTGATTGTATGGGAAATTGGCAAGTTCTTTGACTTATACTCATTAGTACCAGGATTCATCATCTCATCAGCTGTTATCTTTGCTGTAAGTCTCTTAACACAAAATGGTAACGAAGAGGTTGAAACACTGTATAATGATCTTGAGAAGAAGTTCTGGGAAGAAGTTAAATCTCGTTAAGATTTAGGATATTGTTATAGGAGAAAGACTTGAAAAACCTTCCACCTAATGTGTATATGCAGTCCTACCTGCAAAAGGCAGGAGTACGTTTTAACATTAACGTGGTCGATACCATGTGTAAAAAAGGTTTAGGTCTTTCTTTTTACATCTTCTGTCTGTTATTTATTTTATTGTCTGTAATTTACTTTACAGACAATATCTCTATCTTCCCTGATAAAGGACATTTCTATTTTCTGTCACTTCTTGTAGCTCTATATTTAGCTTTATATATCATAAGAGTTGTCCGCTTTAGAATCTTAAGATCAAAGTTAAGAGAGGATAATGCTCCGATTGTGGTTGAAGCTTATGCAATTGTGCTCTTTGATTTGAGCTCTCAGAATTGTGAAAAAATTGTTAAGCCCAAAAAATCAGCAATTTTATATAAAGAGTGTGGTAGCAAGAAACCAAGATTCTTTACTGGTGTTGTAAAGAATAAAATTGAGCATCACTACTACAAAGATCAGATTGCAAGAGTTTTTATTGATAGAAAACACCCTCGCTTCTATTCTGTTGATGATGACAAGTTCTATAAGACAGTCTCTGAGAAACTTCAAAAAGATCAGGCTAAGTATGAGATCTCTGCCTTAGAAGGAAAGCTGAATGCTGTTTCTGTAAAAAAGGAAAAGTAGCTAATTAAAAAGTTATTTCTTCCAGTCTAAAACCGTCATTTCTTTAATAGCTTTAGATTCAAGTAAGACTTTATTTGGATTTACAGCAAAGCGATGTGAGCACATCATAATCATTGGCACGTCGTTAACAGTATCACCGTAGCCATATGAATCCTCAAGTGAGAGGCTATGCTCTTTTAAGAACATGTTGATCCTGGTAACTTTGTCTTTTTGAAAGGCAGGAATACCACTGATCTCACCAGTGAGTACTCCATCTTTTTTCTCCATTGGAGATGCAATTACATACTTAATGTTAAGTTGCTCTGCGATATGTTCTGCTAGATAATCCATAGTAGAGGTAACAATCACTACAGTATCATTTCTGTCATTGTGAAATTTGATAGCTCTTTTGGCTCCAGGATATACTACAGGCATAATTGAGTTTTTTACAATATCTTGTAATACCTTATAAAGCTTGTCTTTATCCATACCAACTAAAGGCTTTACAGCGAATCTTAAAAAGTCACAAACTTTGAGTGTACCTTCATAGAACTGACGCTCAAAATCTTCAAGGCTTGAGAGAATATTCTCATTAGCAATACCTCTTTTGACAAATTCTGCAATACTGATGTCATTAGTATCACCACCTATTATGGTTCCATCCATGTCAAAAAAAGCTACGCTCATTCATTTTCTCCCAGAGATTCTGCTTGTTCAAAAGACAGAGGAATATTTGCCTCTTCCTGATCACATTTACCAGTGATAATGTCAAAGGTTTTTCTCATATCTAAATTTGGAAAATCAAACCTGTAGCGCCAAGTGGTATATCCTTCATCATTGTTAACAAGTACTTTTGAACTTGTAGCAAAGCCTAATTGAATCAACAGTGATCCTAATTGCTTACCTTCTAAGGATTTATCAACACTGCAGATGAATAAAGGATCTTGACCATCCTTGCCGTACAGCCATGAGAGGTCATTATTTTTATGTTTTAAAGCATATTTTAAAAATGTGTAATTTCCTGAGGCTGAATATGGATACAGCAACCCCTGGTTTTGCATTAAATGAGAAATGCTAGCAGGACACATCACCTTTACAAGGTTATCTGAAAAACAAAATCCGCCATAACATTTCTCTAAAATGTTAAGGTAGGTCTCTGCTGTCACATCTTTTGCTTTTGCAAATTTATCAATCTGATTTTTAAAGACGATTTTGACTTCTTCTTTGGTGAAACCGAACATGGAATCAAAGGAAGGATCAGATGAAAGATCTTCAACTAGAGGAAGACCTTCAGAGTATTCTGAGGCTAAAGCAAATTTTGTATGACCTGATAAAAGACACCATCTAACTGCTTTATCGGTGTGTCTTATCACGTTTAACATATCAAGATACGTACAGTTAGCTTCTGTTGCTTTTTCTTTATCAGCCATCATCGCAGCTACCATTAAAGGTTTATCATAATTATCAATAATGATAGCCATACTTTCCTGATGTCTTTTGTAGAGCGACTCTAAGAGCCTTGTAAAATATACCTTTGGTGTCATATAGGTATCGAAATGACTTTCGATATGATGAAACCAGAAAAGCTCTTGTAGCACATCAATTAGACCGCGCTTGAAGTCTTTAGGTGTTTTAGCTTTGAAATTCTTAAAATCTAAACAGACAGTATGTCTGCAAGGTAATTCTTTTAGAAGACCTTCATCTTCAATCTTGCCTACGATATCTTTCTCTCTTCTGATAATTCTGTCTGTGGCATTAGTAAGTAAAGACAAGCCAAAACCTCTAGGTCTTGTCATCATATAGATAGAAGGTGTGGCGTATGTTTGAGGAGATTCTAGTTTTAGAATAAATGACATCACTTTAAGTGATTTGTCACGATTTATCTGTTCTGAAACAATCAGATCTTGAAGATTGGTATAGACAAGTGAATTTGAATTCATATCTGAAAAGACTCATTATGGGTGGGGGTCTCAACCACATCACGGTACCTCGAATAAGAACCCTGGCTGCTTCCTTCCGGACCTGACCTGTTGAACCCTCATCGAGTACGTGAGGACCGAAAACCCCCATAGAGCGTGATTATTTTAAAGAAAATGGACTTGATTATCAAGCAGTAAGTGCGCTATTTTTTTTTTCAACAACTAAATTTGGTGAAGATTACTCATAAAAAGAAGAGATTTTTAGCTCTAATTATCTGAAATTGTGACAAAATTCGTGATAATTGCCGATTATTAAAAGAAATAAACTAGCTCATGTAGTATGATGTAACGAATGAATTATAACAACCTTTTACATCTATAAAATATGAAAGATAACAAAAAGCCAATTCCAGATAAATCAAGACGTGCACCTAAAAGAGATATTGATGGTATTTTTCTTTTAGATAAGCCATCAGGTATCAGTTCAGCTTTAGCTTTAACTAGGGTAAGAGGAATTTATAGAGCTAATAAGGGCGGCCACACTGGATCTTTAGATCCATTAGCTTCAGGACTTTTACCAATCTGTTTAGGGCAGGCTGCTAAGTTTTCTTCATATTTTTTAGAAGGTTCTAAAAAATATCTTGCAACCGGTAAATTAGGTATCGTTACTGCCACAGGTGATGCTGAGGGTGAAGTTATCCAGACTAATAAAGTCACAGATGAATGTTCAAAGGTAGATGAGGTTATAAAGACTTTTATTGGTACCATTACTCAAGTTCCACCTATGTATTCAGCTATTAAAGTTGATGGCAGACCTTTATATAAATATGCCCGCTCAGGAAAAGAAGTTGAAGTACCTAAAAGACAGGTTGAAATTTTCTACATTAAACTTTTAGAAAAGACAGAAGATACTTTTACTATTGAAGTTTATTGCTCAAAGGGCACTTATATCAGAACTTTAGTAGAAGATATTGGTCAGGCTCTAGGTTGCGGAGCTCATGTAACCATGTTGCGCAGAATCGAAGTTGACGGTCTGCCAAAGGGCACCATGCATACTCTTGATTACATTCAAGAGTTAGCAGACAAACGTGAAGATTTTACTGATTTTACAGAGTTAGACAGTCTTCTAATTCCAATTGATAAGGCTATGAGTTATCTGCCTTTTATTGAAATTCCTCATGATAAGGCAGTGTTGCTATGTCAGGGACAAAGGCAGGGAAAACTCGAAAATTGTAAGTTTGAAGGTTGCTCTTTAGACTATACTGATACTATACAAATCAAAACAGATGGTATGTTTATAGGTGTAGGTCATATACAAAAGGGAGTCTTGATCTCAGATAGAATGATGTCGGATCCTTTACATACAAACCTTGGACTATACAAAGACTAAATTTAGGAGTCGCTATGTTAGGTTTTATTAAAACTCTAACTTTGACATTAGTGTTCTCAACCATTCTATGCGGTTGTGAAGACAAATCTGTTGCTTCATCGGAGAATTTAACTGAAGCTATCAACTCAGAGTTATCCAAACAAATAATTTGGATGGCTCTTCCTGGTTCTTCGGTTACAGAAGGAACAGTATCAGCTCCTTTTGTGATTGTGGATCCATACAACTCAAAAAATTCCGAAACCAATTATGCCGGCAAAAAAGACTATTTAAAAAGAGTCATAGATTATGCAAAGTTATTAGAAAGGCATAAAGCATTAAAGTTAACTGAGGATTCTTTTACCATCTCAGCTCCTTTTATAGGTTCAGTAAGAGCTTTTGGTTATACTGTTAAATATAATCAAGATCTCTTAAGAACTATTCAGACCACTCCTTTTTATGGCTTGAGTAAGGCTCAGGCAGGTACCGTTGAATTAAAAGATATAATCAACTCAACAACTGTATTTGAAAAGGATGGAGAAAAGTGTATTGATATTACTTTTTCTATCAAGATGTCTCAAAAGTTAGACTGTATTGATGATGAAATTTTAGAAAGTTCAACGATTACAGAAGAAATTTCAAGTCTGAGAACTACCTATAGATTAGTTTTAGATGAGAATGCAAAACGCTGGATCGTAAGAGATCCTGCTCCATTGCAGCTGGATCCTGTTAAAAAATTCTTTAAATTCCTGATAGATGGTTAATATGTCTTTTGAAGATAAAGTCTGGTATCAAAAATTAAGCTTCAAAAATATCCTAGCTGTAGCACCTCTCTTACCTTTTACAGCTCTGTTTGGAGCTATCACTTCTGTAAGACGCAAATGTTATAATAATGGTTTCTTTAAAAAAACTAAATTAAAAACTCCTGTCATTGTTGTAGGCGGTATCTCTGTAGGTGGTACCGGTAAAACTCCTCTATGTATTGCTCTTTTACTAAAGTTAAAAGAGTTAGGTTATAAGCCTGGTTTAATCTCAAGAGGCTATCGCGGTAAAGCTGAGTGCTACCCTCTTACAGTCAATACAACTACTGATGTAAAACAATGTGGTGATGAGCCTCTTTTAATTAAGATGTCAGTTGGCGATAGCGCTGTTGTAGCTGTCGATCCTCTAAGAGAAAGAGGTGCTCAATATTTAGAGCACTTAGGTTGTGATGTCATCGTGACCGATGATGGCTTGCAACACTACTCTTTAGACAGAGATATTGAGATTATTGTATTAGATGGTAAAAGACTCTTAGGTAATGGTCTGTTACTGCCAGCAGGTCCCTTACGTGAAGGTAAGTGGCATTTAGATAAAGCTGATTTTGTGATAGTAAACGGTATTAGTCATAATCTTAACTATACCTCTATGACTTTAGTACCAAAACCAGTAGTAAGTCTTAAGGCTTTCGCTAAAATTGACAGTGAAACAGACTATTTACAAAAAGGCTGTGACGTCTGCGCACTCGCTGGTATTGGCAATCCAAAGCGTTTTTACGATACTCTAAAGCAATGTGATTTCTGTGTTGTTGATACTATCGATGTAGGTGATCATAAAAAGGTTGATAAAGAGGTTTTAAAAGCACACTCATTGCTGCATCCTGTGGTCATGACCTCTAAAGATGCAGTTAAATATGCTCATCTGAATCTTGAGAATTTATATGTTTTAAATATTGAAGCAGTACTTCCAGAGTCTTTTTTTGAATCGCTTAATGTAAAGATTAAATCACTAGGTAAGTAAGATTAGGTTGCTAATCACAGTGAACTAATCTCAAGTAACGAAGGTAGATAATTTTATGTCCTGTTGTAAGAATAAGTCAGAATACATCGTAGCAATTCCAGCTCGTTATGCTTCAACTAGATTTCCTGGTAAGCCATTAGTACTAGTAGGTGGCATTCCCATGATTAAACGTGTTTGTATGCAGGCATTAAAGTCTGATGCAAAGATGGTTGTAGCCTGCATTGATGATGAGCGTGTTGAATCAGTATTAGAGGGTATGGATAAAGTACGTGTCTGCATGACTTCAACAGATTGTAACTGTGGTACAGACAGATTAGCTCAGATGATTGAAAAAATGCAGATTGATCCTGAGACTATCATCGTAAATGTGCAGGGTGATGAACCTTTAATTAACCCAGAGCACATTAAACAGGTAGCAACTCTTTTAGAAAGCTCAAAAGCTGATATGTCAACCTTATGCTTTAAGATTGATAATGTTAAGGATGTCTTTGATCCAAACTGCGTCAAAGTAGTTTTTGATAAAAACGGTAAAGCCTTGTTCTTTAGTCGTGCTCCTATTCCATACGAGCGTGAGAACTTTAAGCAAAAAGATATTACTTCTCTTTGCTTTGATCACTACCATCACATCGGAATTTACGCCTATAAAGCAGGTACTGTTCTAAAGTATTCTAAGATGGCTCAAACCACTCTTGAAAAGAGTGAATCTCTAGAGCAGTTAAGACTTATGGAAAATGGTATGTCTATTGCCGTAGGAGTTGCTTTAAATCCTCCTGAGACTGGTGTAGATACAAAAGAAGATCTTGAGAGGATCAACAAGATCTTAGAAAATCAAAACAGTAAGTGTTAACCTTTACATTGCATAATTTTTTTTAGAGATCGGATTAAAGCTTCAATACGGAATTATGCAATTTACTGTTGTAATGTAAACATTTTAGTTAGATAATAATTGTGCTTGTCGGAGTGCCTTTAAGGCTGAGACTGTTTTTAACAGAATCCGTTACTACCTGATCCAGTTAATGCTGGCGTAGGGAACAAGGTTCATTTCGGCACGCAAGTATTCCAATTACTTATAAGAGACGTGCAAAATGGCCCACCTAACTACCAATAAGATTTTTACTCCTGATATTGAACGCATCTCTATTCAGGGTAGCTCTCCTCTGATTAAAGTTCCTTTTAATAAGATAAATCTTTCAAATGGCGATAGTGTCTTGGTATCAACCGTAGAAGGTCCTGATGTTAATGCCAAAAACCTACCTAAGGTTTCAGAGACCTATGCTCCGTATGTAATCGACGGCGATGCTAGAAAAGTTAAAAAGACCATTTTAGAAAGAGCAAAAGCAGGCGAAATCACTCCCCATATGGAGTACGTTGCTATTCGTGAATCTTATAAAAGCGATGGCGATATGCCTTTTAGCCCTGATGATGTAAGAGAAGAGCTTGCTAAAGGTACAGCTGTAATTCCAGCTAATATCAATCACACAGAATGTGAGCCAATGATTATCGGCAAACATTTCTCTGTAAAAGTAAATGCCAATATCGGTGCTTCCTCATTATCATCAGGTTTTGATGAGGAAATTAAAAAGTTACGTTTGTCTTTAAAATTTGGCGCTGACACCGTGATGGATTTATCAACTGGTATTGATGATTTAGGTGGTTTAAGAAGCGCAATTTTAAGAGCATCTCCTGTTCCTATTGGAACTGTTCCTGTTTATGAAGCACTAGACAGAGCTCATGGTGATGTTAATTTATTAACCTGGGAGCTATTCCGCGACACCGTAATCGATCAGGCGCGTCAGGGTGTTGATTATTTCACAATTCATGCTGGATTATTAAAAGATCTGCTACCTCATGCAGCTAAAAGAATTTTAGGCATTGTTTCACGCGGAGGCTCTATTATGGCAAGCGCCATGATGAGAACTGACAGTGAAAACATGGCTTATGAGCACTTTGATGAATTAATTGAAATCTGCCATGACTATGATGTTGCTTTATCTTTAGGTGATGGTCTGCGTCCTGGCTGTATCTCAGATGCTTGTGATAAAGCTCAATATGGTGAATTAGAGAACATAGGTAAGCTTGCTAAACGCTGTTTTGGTGCTGGTGTTCAATGCTTTATTGAAGGTCCAGGTCATGTGCCTATGAATAAGGTTTATGAGAATCAGGAGTTACAGGAAAAATTCTGTAACAAGGCTCCATTCTATACTTTAGGACCTTTAGTAACTGATATAGCTCCAGGTTATGATCATATTACCTCTGCAATCGGTGGTTCTATGATAGCTTCATTTGGTACTGCAATGCTTTGCTATGTAACTCCTGCTGAGCACTTGGCCCTACCTACAGAGCAGGATGTTAAGACAGGGCTTATTACCTACAAACTGGCAGCTCATGCAGCCGATTTAGCTAAGAATTTACCTGGTGCCAAGCTTCGTGATGATGCTATGGCCAAAGCTCGTGCTGACTTTAGATGGTATGACCAGTTTGCATTATCTTTAGATCCTCAGAATGCTTATGATGTTTGGAGAGCACAGATGCCTGAAGAGTGTGCTAACTCTCATGAGCCAGCTTTCTGCTCAATGTGCGGACCAAGATTCTGTCCTATTCGTTTAAACCGCAAGTTACAGGCAAAATACAATGCTAAATAATGAAAGACCAAAGGTTTTGGTGGTAGCTGGACTTGATTCAGGCGGAGGTGCGGGAATTACTGCAGACTGTATTACTGTTTACGATAATATGGCCTTTGCTCTACCTTGTGTCAGTGCTTTAACCTGTCAGTCTTTAAAGAACATTACCAAAGTTAAGGCAACAGATGAAGAGATTTTCAAAGAGTCTTTGTCATTAGCTTCATCTGATTGGGATCATATTGATGCCATTAAGGTAGGTTTAATCAGTGATGACAATTTACTTTCCATACTTTTAGATGCTTTAAAGACAAAGTTTAAAGACGTGCCTGTAGTTTGGGATCCTGTGTTGTGTGGCACAGCAGGTGATCTTAACAGTGTTGATTTAAAGCAAAGATTAGATGAGATCTTGCCATTAGTCTCTATCTTTACTCCTAATCTTCCAGAAGCATTAACTTTAGCTTCATGGGATGAGGAGAAGTTAAAAAATGAAGGTACAAAAAAGCTAGCTCAATTCTTTATTGATAAAGGTGCTCGTGCTGTCATCATTAAAGGAGGTCACAACATCTTGTCTAAAGATGCTGAAGACACTTTCGTATCTGATTTTGTTGCTTTTACCATGAAGCATCCATACATTGATGGTAAAGGTGCTCATGGAGGTGGCTGTGCATTATCCTCAGCACTTGCAGCTTTAGTTGCAAATAAATTTGCTTTCCATGATGCAGCGGTCCTTGCTAAGGCTTATGTATATTCAGGAATTAAGCATCCTGCTTTAACTCTTGATGATGTCGATGCTCTAAAAGAAAGACCTTCTATTGGACATAATGGCTTAGTAAATGATATGTCGTTAATGCCTGAAGTTTTTGAAGATGGCTTCCCTGAAACATCAAAGCAATTTTCTTCCTGTCCAATAAAACTAGGTTTATATCCAGTTGTAGATTCAGTTGACTGGATTAAAAGACTTGTAAAAGATGGAGTAAGAACCATTCAGCTGCGTATCAAAGATAAAAGTGATCCAAAGCTTTTTGAAAAGATAAGTGAAGCAGTTGAATTTTGTGATGCCAATAAAGTACGTCTCTTTATTGATGATCACTATGAATTGGCAATTATGGCTCATGCTTATGGTGTTCATTTGGGTATGGAAGATCTGCGTGATGCTGATATTGAAAAAATTAGAAAAGCAGGTCTTCGCTTAGGTGTATCAACTCATGGTAGCTATGAAATGCTAAAAGCCTATCAGTTACATCCATCTTATATAGCATTAGGCCATATCTTCCCGACAAATTCAAAGGTTATGCCATCTAAGCCTCAGGGCTGTTTTAAGCTCTCAGTAGAACAGGATCTGATAAAAGACAGTGTTCCTACTGTGGCAATTGGTGGCATCAAACTCTTTAATGTAAAAGACGTAATTGCCTCTAATGTAGGCTCTGTAGCTTTAATTACAGGAATTACTAAAGCAGATGATCCAGATGAAACAACCAAGCAATGGTTAGCTTTATGTGGAAATGGTGGTGATAAGGAATAACGGAGTAACTTGCTATGATAATTCACTACAATCAACAAGAAAATATAGAGTTAAAAGAGGGCATAACCCTTAATGAGTTCCTTCAGTCAAAGCAACTTTCACGCGAGGGCGTGGCAGTAGCTGTTGATGAAAAAATTGTTAAAAAATCTGATTTTGACACCTTTGAATTAAAAGATGGTATGTCAGTAGATGTGTTTAATATGGTTTCAGGTGGTTAGAAATGACAGAAAAATTAGTATTAGCAGGTCAAGAGTTTGAGAACAGACTTATCATTGGTACAGGTAAGTATGCATCAGGGGAAGTGTTAACAGCTTCAGCTAAAGCATCAGGTGCTCAGATTGCGACTATGGCTGTAAAAAGAGTAGATACCAAAAATCATACTGATGAAATCGTAAAGCCATTAAAAGACTTAGGTATTACTCTAATGCCTAATACCTCAGGAGCTAAAAACAGCCGTGAAGCAATCTTTGCTGCGCAATTAGCTCGTGAAGCTTTAGGTACAGATTGGGTTAAAGTTGAAATTCATCCTGATGTAAGATACTTGCTACCAGATCCTGTAGAAACTTTTAAAGCATGTGAAGAGTTAGTTAAAGATGGCTTTAAGGTTTTTCCTTATATTCAGGCTGATCCTGTATTAGCTCGTCGCTTAGAGGATATCGGAGTTAGCGCTGTAATGCCTTTAGGAGCTCCTATTGGTTCTGCTAAAGGTCTAGAGACTAAGGCTATGCTGGAGATCATTATTGCTCAGTCACATGTACCTGTAATTGTTGATGCTGGAATTGGTGCTCCATCTGATGCAGCCTTAGCATTTGAATTAGGTGCTGATGCTGTAATGGTAAACACTGCAATTGCTGCTTCTCGTGATCCTGTGGCTATGTCTCATGCCTTTAAGTTAGCTCAAGAGGCAGGTAGAACAGCTTTTGAAGCAGGTCTAGCTGTTAAGGCTCAATCAGCAGTTGCAACATCTCCAATGGAAGCATTCTTAAAAGAGGCTATGAAATAAGATGAGTTTTTATGATGAGCTTTCAAAAATCGATGTAGACAAGTTTGTCTCATTGGTTGATTCAAGAACTGATGCAGATGTTGAAAGAGCAATTTATAAAACTACTCCTCGCACCGTTGATGATTTCGCTGCACTAATCAGTGAAAATGCCAGAAAACATTATCTTGATGTGATGGTACAAGAGGCTACACAGTTAACTAGAAAGAGATTTGGTCGCTGTGTAAATATGTATTTGCCTTTATACCTTACTAACCTGTGTAACAACAAGTGTGTTTACTGTGGTTTCTCTGTAATGAATAAGTTCAAGCGTGTAGTTCTTACAATGCAAGAAATTGAAGAAGAATTGCAGGCAATGAATAAAATGGGATATACCAATATCCTGTTAGTATCAGGTGAGAACCCTCATAGAGCGGGCATGCCATATTTTAGAGAAGTGTTACCGCTTACTAAAAAATATGCTGATTACCTGCAAATGGAAGTTCAGCCTTTAGAGACAGAGGAATATGCTGAGTTAAAGACTTTAGGTTTAGATGCTGTTTCTGTTTATCAGGAAACTTACCATCCAGGTTGCTATAAGCAGGTTCACCTAGGAGGCAAGAAAGCTGATATGCGCTTTAGAATGGAAACTCCAGACAGATTAGGTCAGGCTGGTATTGATAAGGTTGGCATGGGCGCACTTTTAGGTCTATATGACTGGAAAGTTGATCTCTGTGCTTTAGCTATGCATGTGTTATACATGAGAGATCATTATTGGAAGACCGCTCTTTCAATTTCTTTCCCTCGTCTAAGGCCTGCTCAAGGAGGCTATCAGCCTCATTCTCCAGTTGATGATGCTAAATTAGTTCAAATCATAAGTGCATGGAGAATCTTTGATAACGAACTTGATCTTACTATCTCAACAAGAGAGAGTGCTTCATTTAGAGACTTAATTCTGCCTATTGGTATTACAGCTGTATCAGCTGGTTCCTCAACAGAGCCTGGTGGTTATGCTCATAAGGGAAAATACCTTGAGCAGTGGACTATCAATGACGACAGAACTGTAGATGAAGTTGTAGCTGCAATGGAAAAGAGCGGTTTTGATGCTGTATTCCATAATGCCTCAGCAACCTACTTTAAAGCTGTTTAGATAATGTCTTGAAAATGATGAAATATCATCTACAATGAGAAACAGAGGTAAGTGAATGCCTCTGTTTATTTGATGGTTCTTATTTACCAAACTGGGGGGACAAAATTAGTAAAAATAGAACCACCGTTGCTAATTTTGTAAAGCAGAAATTGTATCACATCGTTTGCTTTTCTATATATACAAAACTTATTTGTAATCATCAACTAAAGTTTTGATATACCATATAATTGTTTTTTCTATCATATGTATCGATTTTTGTGAAATTATCTTAGGTAGATCTGCTTAAAGTATGTTCCTAGTCTGTGTTGATTACTATTCTCTAGACGTGACAATTATCAGCTAATAAGAGCTGTGGTACGGAATATTTTTATTTTGAAGTTGCAAGTCTATTCCGAGTATTAGAGCACTAGAATCATCTTTGTTGCCGTACTATCTCATTTCTTACTTTACATCTTATTATCTAAAATTTAGACGTCAGCTTATCTAAACTCTACTTTTATTTTTGTTGTATCTGTTTGACCAGCTTCATCTATAACAGTAATACTGTAAAAGCCTTCGCTTTTAGGTTCAAAATAATGCTGCTCAAATTGCTCGTTGTTAACAGTAATAATTAGCTCACCTGTTTGACCTTTGGTTTTTATGTATACTTTCCCATGGCTATCAGGTGACACTGTCTGTCCGTTTGTTGGAAAGGTAATTTCTAACTTTTTCTCATGATTTAAAGCATGACTTTGATTTGTAAGATTAAGCTCTTTTAAAGCTGTTGGAGGAGCAGTATTTAATAAAGGCGAGTTTAGGTCTTCCTTATATAATTTCTCTGTTTTGCTTTTTGATAAGATCTCAAAAAGGTATGGTGACGCACTGTCATATCCTGTGTAGTGAGTGTTTCCTTTTATATTGTACGGAGAACTAATAGAGACTGCTACTGTAAGATTGTTTAATGAGCCTATAGCTAAAGCATCTGTAAACTCGTAAGCTGTACCGGTTTTATAAGAAATTAGCTTTTGCTCTGGATATAAGTATGGTCTTGGGGTCTCTTTTAAGATTTCAAATACAGCACGGGCACTGCCTTTAGTTAATAGTCTGTATTTTTGTAAGTTTATATCAGACTTGTTCTTATATGTAAATTCATGCATCAGACCATCTTCATTTAACATTGCATATAGCCTTGCCAAGTTATAAAGATTGATGATGCCACTGCCTAAAACAATTGAAAGATCACTTTTATTGTTTCTGATTTTTAATAGCTGTTCATTTAAATTGAATTTTTTAGAAAAACTGTTTGCTCCAACTAAATTAAGCACTTCTAAAGCGGGAAGGTTAAGTGAATAAGTAAGAGCCTTTTTAGCACTGATGTTGCCACAAAATTTTCTGCTAAAGTTGTTAGGAGACCAGGTTCCATACAGATTTTGATTGTCATGTAAAATCGTATTTGGATGCAGCATTCCTTTTTCCATAGCAAAAGCATAGGCAAAAGGTTTTAGCGAAGAACCAGGCGATCTTAATCTGAAAGGTAAACATACAGTAGTCTTCTTGTTTGAAGAAGATCCTAGCACTCCCTTAATAGTGTGACTTTTTACATCCAAGACAATCGCACTTAATACATAGTTTGGATCTGAGTTTTGCTCAAATTTTGCAGCGATAAGGTTCAGTTCATCCTGCACAGTGTCATCAAGACTTGAAAAGATCTCTTTATCATCGGTATGCAAGATATCCAATCCTTTAAAATCTGTTTTAGTATTGATCTTTTTTAAATTGAATACATAGTTACCAAAGGTTAGTGCATTTTGTCTAATGGTAAATCTCTTATGTGGAAGCTCTTCTTTTAAAGAAAGATTTAGCTGCTCTTTTGTGATTATAAAAGCCCTATTTGCAAGCTTTAGAACCTCGTTTTTGTAATAAAGAGCTGATTTTGGATTTTTATCAGGACGAATGTGCTCTGGTGCTCTTGGCAGTGCTGTAAGTAAGGCTGCCTCAGATGGAGTTAAGGTATTTGGTAAATGGTTGAACCAGGTTAATGAAGCTGCCTTTACACCTTCTATGTTGCCTCCAAAAGGAGAAAGGGTAAGGTAAAGCGTTAAGATACCATCTCTTTTATATTTTAAGGTTAAATAAATGGCCTGAACCATTTCTTTTACCTTGTTAATATAAGTCCTTTTGTGACCTGTAAGCCTTTTAGCTACTTGCATGGCTAATGTGGATGCTCCAGAGCCTACATTCTGGTTTCTAAAGTTATAAAAAGCAGCTCTTACAATTGAAAACGGATCAACTCCAAAGTGAGAGTAAAAGCGCTTATCCTCATTGGCTATGAGCATGTTTATGTAGAGTTTTGAAACCTCATCTTTGGTGGTTTTAAATCTAAGTGCTGAGGTGTCACTGCTTAAGGTATAGGCTAGTACATTTCCTTTATCAGAATAAAGTACGTATGATCTGTCGTGAAATTTAGATAAAGACAATTCATTTATGCATGTGAATACAAACACAAAGATGGCACCTGTGATACAGAGTATCAAAAGTGCCATAGCATAAATTAAAGACCTTTGATTACGCTTATCCATTTATCAGGGGATAAATCCTTACTTAACCTCAATGGTATTTTTCTCATTAAATACTACCTCAGATGTAGTTCTAAAGGAGGCATTGTGAACAGTAAGCGCTAATGGGGCTGACTTTCCTTTATATGCTCCCTTTAGGATGTAAGCAAATGCCAAGTCTTTTGTCCTGTTCTGACTAGCACTTATAATAGAACTGTCTCCTTTGGTAATTTTGATTGCATAGCTGTCAGTAAGTTCACCCAAGAAAGGATATCTTTGTGATGCTTCATTAGCATCGATACTTCTTAAATAAAGCATATTAGCAGGTAGCAAAGATTCGACAGAAATCTTGCCTGAGAGCTTATTCTCATGTACCTTTACAAGTACAATAATGTCCTCATTCACATTGACTGTAAGTGGACTTGCAAGCTCTGTTCCGTCTGTTGTGAAGTAGTTCACTGTAATATCTTGTCTGTCTTTTGAGATTGCATATTTCTCAGGAACATCATAGATGCTTGCACTGAGAACTGTATCACTCTCTCCGTCATTGACTAAAGTGATTTTATTCCCTTGTAGAGAACCTTCTGAAAAGGACAGTTTGTTTTCATTTACAAGCATCTCCATCATCATTGCTCTTTGAGCTGGGGTCTTGTAGCTGTAAGAGTTTTCTTTAGAGACAATTTCATAAACCTGATTTAGTCTCTTTGTGTCAAGATTATTGCCTTTTAGCTTTAAAAACTCATTTAAGACACAAAGACTGTCATAAGCTGTGTCAGTGATATACAAAGGCTCATATTCTTGAAGTGACTGAATGAGATTTATAATCTTATTGTTTGAAATATTTGCTTTATCAATTGAAATTCTTATATTCTCTGCTTCATTTAAAAGTTCATAAGCTTTTAAAACAGCAAGCTCCTGTCTCTTTTGATCACCATACAAAGCAAAAGCTTTGGCATAGGAGATATAGGCATTGATCTCTTTTGATTTTGAGTGATCAAATCTAAAGGTAAGAGTTGAACTTTGGTTATCAGAAGACAAAGTCAGGGCATACATGCATAGGGCAGCTGTAGACTCATTATCAGAATTTGCATTTCTTCTGATGTTCTCTAGAAGCTTGTCTTGAACGTTAAAGTTAACGTTATAGCCTTTTTCTTGAGCTTTATTTAATACAAGATAAGCATATGCTGCAGCATAGCCACCTTCTTCGTAATTGACTAATGAGTAATCTACATACCCCTGGTTATTGATTGTAGAGTTTACGTAGTCAATTAAAGAACTTATCTTATTCTGATAAGTCTTGTATTCATTGGATGATTTGTCCTGATACTTATCTGAATACTCTAAAAGAGTTGACAGATCAGATAAGGTATCAAAGTAATTGCTCTTATATGAGCTAAAAGCTACTTTTCCAAGTTCTTTTGGAGAAACTGCAGGCATTACTCCATAGCTTAACTTTACCTTTGTACCATCTTTAAAGGTATTCTTAAATTTAAAGGTTGTCTGTTCTTTTACTTTTAATGGAATAATGGCACTTTCAAGTACTTTTCCTCTATTAGGTAAAACCTTTATCTCATAACTGTCTTCGTATGTGTAGTTAGATGCTTTTGCCTTTAGTAAAATGGTACCTGTACCTTCACTTAAGGCTGTAAGTTGTATTCTTTCATTAGCTTTACTGTTTTTTAGCCCCACACTCTTATCAAGTGCACATTCTATAGCACCAATACAAGAAACTTTAAAATCGACATCTTTTTTATCTTTTTTAAGGTCATCAAACAAGACTCTAGCATCAAAAGCATCGCCTACATGTAAGTAGCTTGGAGTTGCTAATTTAGTAACAGCATCTGAGGTAATCGTAATGTCTTTTGAGTAGCTACCGACTCTATCTTTATTCCAACCTACAACCATCAGTCTTGCTTTACCTGTAAAGTTTGGAATATCAAAACTAACAGTAGCTTTACCATCTTTTGTTTGTACTCTTGATGAGTTCAGTGACAAAAGGGATTTAGTGGTATTAGATAAAATTTGGGCATTAGCTCCGACTAGCATCTCGTCAGAGCCATAACCTTGACCGTCTTTAGATAAAGCTTTCATCACATAAGCGTACATATCATTTACTTTGGTTGAGAAAGCTCTTTTGTCTGTTAAGAATGCAAAAGGATCAGGGGATTTCTGAGAATTGATAGAGAGAATACCTTCGTCAACTAGGTAGGCTCTTAAATAGGTATTGTCATCACTGTTATCAACATCAAGATTTACAGTAAGTGTGCTTTGGGGTTTTACTGTATCTTCAACTGAGGCGTTGATGTTAAGCAATCTGCTATCATTCTTAAATTTGATATAAGAAAGACCTACAGCACGGGATGCTGTTCTGAATTTTGATGCGGTGCCTTTGTAAGTTGTAACTAAAACATAGGTACCAGTATCCTTAATATCAGCTGAGTCAAAGCCTACTTCATTGTGTCCTTTGTTTACTTTAAAGCTTTGTTTTGTTTCGATAGCAGAATTACCAACAATCAAGGTTCCGTAACCTTCAAACTCACTTTCAAAGCTTAAATTTACTCTGTCCCCCTTTTGATAGCTCTCTTTATCTTGAGTTATCAAGATTTTTTCAGGTGTCAGATCGTTGTCTTCACTGACATAACCTTTTACAAAGTTGTACTTTGTTGAAGATTTATCATTTTTAAGTTCAACTGTATACAACCCATCCTCAAGATTTAGAGGAATAGAGCTTACTTTATCTTTATTAAAAGTAAATTCACCAAAGTCAACTGGTTCTGTATATTCATTCTTTACAAACTTCCAGTTACCATCTACATAAGCGTACTGATAAGAGATATTTCGTTTTAATAAGGTATAACTAGCCTTTCCATCTAGTCTTTTACCGTCCTGGAGGCAAAGAATAGAGTTTAAGGTGTATTTGTTATCTGCTTTAGAAAGTTTTACTCCAATCAAAGGTGAGGTGTATTTTACTTTTGCTTCTTTTGTAAGATAAGAAGATCCTGTTGCAGGATCTAATACATAAACATCAAATTTTACTCTGCTAGGATAGTTCTCATCTGAAGCTTTAAATGTAAAGTTAAATTCACCATTTTGATTGGTATTGCCAGAATCTATCTGTGCAAACTTAGTGTAGTTGCCATTATTTACAGCCTCGGCATCAATACCGAAACTATAGTCTTTATAAGCATCAACCGCATGTTGGTCAGGAAGAATGCTATAGCTTCCTGAAATGCCTATATCTTGGGCTTTAGCTCCATAGTTGTAATCCGTATTAACAGAGATGATATCACCGTTATCTATCACATCTTTTACTTTTAATAAAGATGATAAAGCTGATGGAGTAAAGGCAGAAACTGTAAGTTGAGTTGATGATAAGAGATGTTTTTCATCAAAACCAAGTTCAAAAGTCCATGTACCTAATTGAGCATTTTCAGGTAACTTGTACACATATTCAAAGCTGTTTTCAACAGCTCTTGATAAAGGAATTTCTTTTTCAATGACATAGTCAGGACGTCTTATAAAGAGCTTTAATGCTTTTAGAGATGCAACACTCAGATCTTTGTTTCTAACTAAAGCCTGATAAACGGTAGTCTCACCTGGTCGTAAAAGAGTTCTGTTAGTATAGGCAAAGACTTTGTAATCGTTGTTGTCGCTAATACCAGAGCCTTCTTCAAAGTACAGAGGGCTTGCTCTTAAATCCAGTGGGAAGAAATCGTCGTTACTTACAACGGTAACTGTAGCAACACTCTGTCCGTTTTCACCTTGGCAGATAGCTTTGTCAAAATGAACAAAACCATCAGAATCGGTGGACTTGGAGTCTAATACATCATTAGCTAAAGATTTTAGGGTAACGGTTGCGCCCTTCACAGGAGAAGCATCAGTAAGTGATCTTACATTAACATCAATACCGTTTGAGCCTGAATAAGAGGTGACACCTAAATTAGAGATAAAGAGTAGTTTTGATAGCTCTAGGGAATTATCATCATAAGTGAAAAAGTCATCTAAAGTTAAATTGCTATCATCTTTAGCTTTAATTACAGAGAGAACATAAACACCGCTTTTATCTTTGTTTACAAATTCGCTGATATCTACAGCTGTAAGTTCAACTTCATTCTTTTTATTTTTGAAGTTGATGGTTTTAGCTCCTAAAAATTTACCGTGGTTAAACAGAAGCTTGCGGATATCGTATTTCTCTGGATTTTCTGAATACAGACTAAACAGCTCTGCTTGAGGCAAAGAGTTATTGGAGATCTTAAATACACCTAAAGTTACTGCGTCTGTATTTACAGTCTCAAGTTCAACTAATTTTTGTTTTTCATTGCTAGGCAATATTAAGCCTTTGGCAATTTTCACAGAGCTCGTCTCATCAATAGTTGTAAAGGTAGTATCAGAATCTGTATTGGTCGTTAAGGTCTTATCAGTTCCTTGTGTCTTTTTTATAAAGTTAATACCTTTATGCAGTTTTAAGGTATAGGTCTTTCCAAAGTCAAGACCAGAGACACACAGTCGATTGTCTTTAACAAAAGGGTAAGCATCTTTTATTTTGGTACTGTTATTTGTAAAAACTTCTACAGCAGCAGACAAATCCTGATCTTTTATAAGCTCTTTATCAGTGATAAAACATGATAAAGCTTTGCCTCTAGTATTTTCATCAATAGCTCTTTTAACTTCAATTGAAAGTTTATCAGTAGACTCATCAGCATTCTTTGCATAGCATTTAGAAATAAGCACTGGGTTTAACAGTAAAACTGTGCATAAAGACAAAAGAGATAATCTGTTATTCATAGATACTCCAAATTATGATTGAGACTGCCTGAAACTAAAGTTAACGTTCCCTGAGGTAGCTTACTTTTAATTCAATTCTAACAAATCTATCAATAAATACTTTGATAGGAATTAGCAAATATAATTTACAGGAAAGTAAATCGTGTCATAAAAGTTTCTAAAAATCTTTCTTAAGGTATAAAAATCAAGTGTGATCTCATATAATGACTAAACTAAATTCATTAAAGAATGATCTTAAAATGTAGTTAAATAAGCGAGCAATATTAAAAAATTCTATTTGTTTAAGGATTACTTATGGCAAAGGTTCAGAAAAAAGGTTTAGTAAGAATTTATAACGCAGGCAAATACAGCATGAAGGGCTTTAAAGCTGGTCTTGAAAACGAAGCTGCGATTAGACAAGAGATTTTTTTAGGTGTGATCTTAACTTTAGTTGCTTTTTATTTAAGATTTTTCTCAGACTTTGGTTATTCAACTTTAGAGCTAATTGCTTTAATTTCTATGCCTTGGCTCACAGTTGTAGCAGAGCTGTTAAACTCAGGTATTGAAGCTGTTGTAGATAGAATTGGTACTGAGTTTAATGAACTGTCAGGCAGAGCTAAGGACTTAGGATCAGCTGCTGTTTTTGTAATGCTAATTTTAACTTTAGTAACCTGGGTTCTAATTGTTGTAGACCATTGTATTTAGCAGTTAACCATACCTTATCAGATAAAGAGCATTACTGATGAGTATTCGTGATCACAGCTATTACATGACAAAAGCCTATCAAGAGGCATTAAAGGCAAAAAAAATAGGTGAGATCCCTGTAGGTGCAGTTATTGTAAATAAAGATGGTGACATTGTAGCTACAGGGTACAACCAGACTATCAGCTCTAATGATTCTTCAGCTCACGCCGAGATCGTAGCCCTAAGAGCTTTAGGGCAAAGAGTTTCAAATTATCGCTTTCCAGACTATTCAATTTATGTAACTTTAGAGCCTTGCTGTATGTGTGCAATGGCTCTTATCCACGCAAGATTAAAAAATCTCTATTTTGGAGCTTATGATTTAAAGACTGGAGCCTGTGGCTCAGCCTTTAACTTAATCTCAGATCCTAAACATAATCATAAGATTATTGTTGAAGGTGGGATCTTAAAAAAAGAGTGTTCTGCTTTACTCTCAGACTTTTTTAAAGAGAGAAGACAAGCTAAAAAAGAGTTAAAAAAGATAATACAGGACTTTAAAAGTAAGCTTGGCTCTTAAAAACACTTCTTTTCAATTTCGTTTTAAACACGCTTTGCTATATGTCTTTTGAGTTGCAGCCTTATCGAAACAAAACAATGCTCAATTTGTGAGCGCTTTTGTGAGATCTGACGCTAAATCAAATCTTTGAACGGTCTCATTATGCTATACTATGATAATGAGCAGATAGGGTTGAAGTCTGCAATTATATAAAAATAATAAAAATGTGACCTTGTTTTGAGGAGCTACAGCAGTGAAAACACGCAACAGCATTCGTGCAGAAATTAATGCACTTTATAACGAAAGAATAATCGGCTGGCTAAGTGATTCAGTCAAGTCTAAAAAGAATTTTGAAGCTGTAAGAATTTATTTAGGTGCTCCTACTCGTGATGAGGATGTGCTAAATAATAAAGACGAGTTTGTTCGTTTTTGTAACGATTGGCACAAAGAGCTTAATGCAGGAAAAGTAGACTTTTTGGATAAGACTTATCCTGATCTAGGAAAATTTGAAGTTCCTGTTCATTTGGTTTTTGAAAAAGTAGATGATCTTGCTGCATGGGCAGGTCATTTGGTGGAGTTCCATTCAGCTCAAAAACGTCTTCAGACAGTAAAGAAAACTTTACCTGAGTTATTAGATTCTGCTGTAGAGAATATTCATGCCTTAACCACCTTAGAAGATCAGGATTTTGAGCGTTTCTTGCTTGTATGCAAGTGGCTGTGCGCTCATAAAGATTCTTCTGCAATGATTCGTCAGATCCCTGTTCGTGGTGTTGATACTTTGTGGTTTGAAAAATACAGATATGTTGTGCTTGCTTTTATGCGCAAGTATCTTGATTTAAATCCATTAAGACGCGATTTATTACAGTTAGGTTTAGTTCCTCCAGCTCCAACCGTACGTTTAGTTTTATTAGATAAACTGTTACGTAGCAGAGTAGGCGGTTTACGTGATATTGGTATTACCGTTGATGATTTAGCTAAACTTGATATTAAACCTAGAAAGGTTCTTTTTTTTGATGATTTAGCAACTGCTTTATCTGTTCCTGATGTACCTGGCATGGTATGTTTAGTTTTACCTTTCAAGACTTCTAGTGTTTGCACTATTCCATGGATTGCTCATGCTCAGTGCGCTTATGTTTCAAATATTGAAATGAGGGCTTTTGCTGTATTGAACAATCTCAGAGTTCATTTACCTAATACTAAGAGCATTACCTTGAGCAAGGAGTTCTTTGAAGCAAACTCTGATCTATGGTCATTTGATGATATTGAAATTGAAGAACTCAACACCTCAATGGCTTTAAACTCAAAAGAAGCTACTTTATACAATATGCTAGCAGCTGGTGTCTTTGGAAGAAAAGCGCGTCTTCCATTAGAGCGAATTCCTCTTTCAGAGATCTTTGATGCTCTTGATATTGAGTATAAAGAAGAGTCAGTTGAAGATACTGTAGTTGAGCAAAACTCAAATCTGTCAACTCCTGCAGCTGTTAAAAATGTAGCACCTGTTGCTTCTGTTTTAACTAAAACAGAAGAGACTGTTGTAGAAAAAGCTGCAAACGATGATGAAATAAAGAATGTTGTAGCAGAAGAGACTAAAGAAGCTACAGAGTCTCCTGCACCAACAACTGAAAATCAACAGTAACAAATCTCTTTTTTACAAGAATTGACATCATGTTATGGCTTTTTTGCTATAAAATGGTGTCAATTTGTTTATGTAGAAAAGAATTTTAAAGAGATCCTTTAAGACTGGTTATTTGATAAAGATCTTCAAATAACTGTCGATATGAAAAAGAGTATTTAAATGTCAGCACAATTTATCAGTGTTCACCCAGACAATCCACAGCCACGTTTTATAAAACAGATCTGTGAATGTCTTAATGATGGTGGCGTAGTTGTAGTTCCTACTGATTCAGCTTATGCCTTATGTTGTAAGCTTGAGCAGAAGCACGCAATGGAGCGAATTGCTAGAATTAGACAGGTGGACAAGCACCACAATTTTACTCTTTTGTGTCGCGATCTTTCTGAGTTATCAACTTATGCAAAAGTTGAGAACAATGTATTTAGACTTTTAAAGAATCATACACCAGGAGCTTATACTTTTATTCTTCCAGCCACTAAGGAAGTACCTCGCCGTTTAATGAACGAAAAGAGAAAAACAATTGGTATTAGAGTTCCTAATAATGCAATTGTGAGTGCTATTGTTTCTGAATTAAATGAACCATTGATGAGTTGCTCTTTAATTCTACCTGAGCATGAAGAGGCAGAATCCGATCCTGTAACCATCAATGATGAAATTGGTTCTGTAGTGGATGTAATCGTAGATGGCGGTTTACTCTCACCAAGTCCAACTTCTGTTATAGTGTTTAACGATGGTGTACCAGAGGTTGCTCGCTACGGATCAGGTGACGTATCTGATTTTGAATAGTATTGGTAATAGGTTTTAAGAGGAAATCAAATTGGATTCAGGCCTATTTAAAAGAAGAAAAATGGCAATCAGACTGGGCTTAGGTCTGATGGTGGTTGTCATTATTTCTGATTTTTTCCTCTATCCGAGACAGTACTCTTATCCTAGCTCTGTATCTGAATACAGCACACAGGAGAATAACGATAAAAGGTATTTTCTGCGCCAGCAGATAGAGAACTCTAAGACTTATGAGCAGATGAAACTTAGAGTTAGAAGCTCTCAATATATAAGTCAAGAAAATCTCTATGATAAAGTTGATCCCAAAAAACAACAGAATTTCCAGGAAGATACCTCTAGAAAAAGAGGCGAACAAATTTTGGAAAATAAAGGAATATCTTCAACAGCACCGGCAAACAGTTCTGATGGTTCTCGCATTAAAAACAAGACAGGTAAAGTAAAGGCTAAAGGTCTGTCTGATTGGATGAAGCAGAACGCACTCTTAAATGATGATGAGAAATAGTTCTTATTTTCTCTTAATCTTTATCCAATTGTCCATGCAAGAAAAATATGTATAATAAAATATACATATTTTAATCTCATACCTTTAAAACAGACAGTCATTGCTCTTAATTTGATCATCGAATTTCAAAATAAAATTCATTCTCATTTTGATGAATTTTTAACTTATTCGCACTATACTGAAAATATAAGCTACAAGTAACGTTAAGATTGGCTTTTCAGCTAGTAATATATGAAGTTAATTTTTAAGATATCTGTCGCAACTATGCTTTCATTGGTATCCACTGTGTTTGTTGCTAATGCAGATGCAGGTAGTGATGAAAATGCGCAGACAGAACAGTCTTTGAAAAAGCTGGAATTAGATCTTAAGAGGGCTCGTTTAAGAGAGTCTTTAAAGCAGGATCAGGCTCATTCTCTTCAAAGAAGAGCTTTGGACAAACAGAAAAATCAAGCAAATATTGATAGAGTTGACTATTACAATGTTTTAAGAAATAAATCTGACAGTGTACAAAGCGAAACAGAATCTGAAAAACTTGTCAATAACGTTCAAAATGATGCTGATGAGCGCACAAAAGCCTTCCAGGAATGGGTTAACAGCAATATGCTACTTGATTCTGATTCTAAGATTTCTCATAAAGAAGCTATGAAGTACGAACAAAAAGAGGAATTAAAGAAGAACCTTTTAGAGAGCAATTCTGAAACAGTTATTGTGGAAAAGAAATCAATTGGTAAAATTGAAAAGGTAAATAAAAAATGAGGCTCTAAGAGCTAAGGGTTAAGATTGTTGAAGTTTCTACTTACAAAAAAGGCAGATTTTTTTAAGATCTGCCTTTCCTTTTCTTTAATTTCTTGTGGTTAGATTAGAGGCATGTTATGTTTTGCACACTCTTCTCTCATTTTCTCAGGCCAAATACTTGCCTGAATTTCTCCAATATGAGCCTTGTGTAAAAGAACCATACAAAGTCTGCTCTGACCAATACCGCCACCAATTGTTAATGGTAATTCTCCATTTAATAACTTCTTGTGGAAGTAAAGCTCTTTACGTTCTTCTTTATTCTCTAGGCGTAGCTGGCGGTTTAAAGCTTCGATATCCACACGGATACCCATTGAAGATAATTCGAATGAACGATTTAAGATTGGATACCAAATTAAGATATCACCGTTTAAGCCAAATTTGCCGTCTTCATTCTTAGTAGACCAGTCATCATAGTCAGGAGCTCTACCATCGTGCTTCTCGCCATTTGACAGCTGACCACCGATGCCCATTAAGAATACAGCACCATATTTCTTACAGATTAGATCTTCACGCTCTTTTGGAGTCTTATCAGGGTACATCTGTAAAAGCTCTTCAGCATGAACAAAGGTAATTTCCTGAGGTAAGAATGGCTTGATGTTCTCATAGCTCTCACATGCTAAATACTCAGTTCTTAAAATAGCTGAATAGATACGTCTTACAATGTTCTTTAAAAAGGTAAGATTTCTATCTTCTTTAGTGATAACCTCTTCCCAGTCCCATTGATCAACATACAGTGAATGAAGATTATCCAGTTCTTCGTCAGCACGAATAGCATTCATATCGGTATAAATGCCGTAGCCTGGCCCAATCTTTAACTCTCCTAGGGTCAGTCTCTTCCATTTTGCTAAAGAGTGTACAACTTCAGCTTTCTGATCATTTAAATCTTTAATAGGGAAGGTAACCGCTCTTTCAATACCATTTAAATCGTCATTGATACCTAAGCCTTTTAATACAAATAAAGGTGCAGTAACACGGCGTAAACGAAGCTCTGTAGCAAGATTCTGCTGAAAGAAGTCTTTGATTAACTTAATTCCTTTTTCTGTTTGAATTTTGTCTAAGAGTGGAGTGTAGTCCTTTGGAATGATTAGATTACTCATTTCTGATTATCCTTAATATATAGTAATTGTGAAGATTTTACCTTTGATATCACTTTTTTTAAATATCTTTTTTTGTTAATTAAGATAAATTCATGTCACTGCAATGAATATTAAGAACAATGAAGTCGTCTTTTCCAAAATTTCTTAAAATGACTAAAGCTTAAGCGTACGAATTCTATGGTGCATTAAGCTAAGAGGACATTAAAAAAAATTCAATCAATAAAATCAAAAAAATTTGAATAATATGCTGTTTGTATAAAGTATTATTCAAAAAAATTACTACTTTTTGCAAGAAGGTTCACTGATTTTATTGAGGCTTAAAGCATATAATAATTTGGACTGTGAGGTTTTGTATGCAATGTAAAAAGAACCTTCTGTGTGTTGTCTCTGTTTTATCCATACTCTTTGCAGTAAGTTTTACATCAGAAAACACATATGCAAATGAAATCGATATTGATTCTTCTCTTTTAGAGTTAGTAGAGAAGAACAATTCTTTTTTGCTGCAAAAAGAAGCTTCTAAGTCTCCAAAAGATAGATTACTTGAGTCTGTAATTAGAAGAAAAACTCAAGAAGCTATTCTTTATCGTAATTATGTGGCACCAGTTGATCCTAATTTGAAAGAGTTAAAGCGTTCGATGAATCTTGAAAATGCAAGGGAACATGGTGAAGAGATACTTGCAGAGAGAAAGAACGGTGGCTTTAAAAAGAAACAAAGTCAAAATCTTGAACAAGGTTTAATGTCTAGCTTTGATAAAAAGAAGACTCAGAAGAAAAAATATAAGGTGCTAGATAAAAAGAAAGAAAACGGTGATTCTAATTTGTTTAAAGATCAGGCTGGTTCCGTATCTAATGCCTTTAAAAAATTAAAATAGTGAATAGCCTTTATGTGGTACATCTTTAAGTTTGAAATTAATATACTGCTGATCCTTCTAATGGTAATAGTAGTACGCTCTTTCTCAAGAGAGCATGACAGATTTAACCAACCATTCGTTTATACCTGCTATGCAATCATAGTCTGCTGTTCTATGCATTACATAGAGTCAATTGTACCTTATACAAATTACGCTGAAGTGCATCAGGTACTGTATGTAATTGAGTCAGTACTTTGGATCTTCATCCCATACTGGTGGCTACACTTTGTATTTGAAAAACTTGGTTACAGTCATTACCTTAATCAAGGCTTAATAATTTATTTGAAAAAAGCTCCTTTGGTAATTGTTACTCTGATGGCTTGTGCTTCTCTTTTCATGCCAATTCTTTTTAAATTAAATCTGTTCGGAGATCCTGTAAAGGGTAGCTACACCTTTGTAATGGATATCTTGGTAGCTTTGTACTCAACAGCATCCCTTGCACTATGTTTGACTACAATTCTCTTATCTTCAAACAGTGAACTTAAAAAATATGCTATGTTCCTTACCATTCCAACTCTAATCTGTGGTGGTATTCAGATTTTTACATTTTACAACATGAGCAATATTTTCTATGTTACAGAAACAGTTTTCTGCATCATTACCTTCATTAACATTCATGAGGATAGAGTGTTCATTGATGCTCTAACAGGACTTAACAATAGAAACCGCTTTAAAAAGTACTTATCTACAGTAATGATGTCATCATCTGTGAATCGTTCTAATATGTACCTAACCTACATTGACGTTGATGAATTTAAAAAGATCAATGATAATTACGGTCATGTTGTAGGAGATCTTGCTTTAAGAACTGTCGCTGAGGCAATGCGTGAAGTAGGTGCGCAGACTCGTTCTTTTATCGCTCGTTTAGGCGGTGACGAATTTGCCATAATCTCAGGTCACTCAAATAAAGAAGACTACGACAAGATGGTATTAACACTGTCAATGCTGTTAGATGAAAAAGCTACGGCTAACTTTTCTGAATTTAAGGTAAAATTCTCTTTAGGAACTACAAGTTTGGATATTCCAAATGCTTCTATGAACGACATCATCAAAATCGCTGATAGACGCATGTATGAGCAAAAGAGAATTAAAAAGATTAACAATGCACAGAGGAATAATTAGTAATGGCATCAACATTATTTTATTCAGTCGAAATTGACATTATCTGCATTGTTGTATTTATCTGTGTAATTTCAAATATTTGGAAAAGTGGTGACAGAGCAAGATTTAGCTATATCTTGGTATTGGCTTTAGTTATTTTTCAGGCTTTATCTGATATCTTTTTAAAAACTTATACAAGCATTAGCTGTTATGCTCTCTTTGCTAAAAATGAAGTTTGTACCAAAGATGTAACTCAGGTGGTTATCTTCAGCTGTATGTTATCTTTCTTCAATCTTTTGGTTCCATATGTACTCTTTGTCATCAGTTATTTAATAAAGGCTGAAAAATCCAGAACCAAAGGTATTAAGCTTTGCGTGCTATCTATTCCATTTTTGATTTTATGCTATTTCGTGCTTACATCACCTGCTAATGGCCATATCCAATTCTTAACCTATCATGGAGCATATGTACATGGTAAGTATTACTCAGCATTAGTAGGCACTGTAGGTTTTTACTCCATCCTAGCTCTAGTAAACTTCATGTACGTAGTAGCATCAAGACAGGACAAGATGATTGAGTTTTCAATCTCTAAGGTTGACTACATCCTCTTTTACCTAACTTGTACTTTACCATTCGTATTAGCTCCAGTAAATTTACTTGTAGATGACGTTTTACTGGTTTCTCCTTGCTACGCAGTATGTTTCTTCTTCTTGATGACCTTACATCAACATATGCGTATTTCTATTGATGATTTAACTACTTTAAACAATCGTAATGAGCTTAAAAGTTATCTTTTAAACTTAGTTTCACTTTCTGAAGCTGAAAGAAAAACTACTTATATGATGTTTATTGATGTGAATAAGTTCAAGTCAATCAATGATAACTATGGTCATAACGAAGGTGATGTGGTCCTAATGCAGCTATCAAGATTATTAAAGGGTGTTGCTGAGACCTTTAATTGTTTCTTATGCCGTTATGGCGGTGACGAGTTTATCTTAATTAAGAAAAATGCAAATGAAGAAAGAGCTGCCGGTGTCTGCCACTACATTGACAAGACCGTAGCTAGACTGAAAATCCTCTCATTAGCTCCATATGAACTTTCTGTCTCAACTGGTTATGTCCGTTTTGATAATCGCTTTAAGACTGCTAAAGATTTTATTGAAGCTGCTGATAGACTAATGTATGAGACCAAGAGAAGTACAAGAAAAGATTATTCTAAGATCTAAATAAAAAGCCTCCAGCTAAAAGAGGAGGCTTCATCTTTAAGAACTAAATCCTATTTATCATCAATTCTTAATATCACAGCTGTTGATAAATCAACTTTAGTATTGTGCTTTAGTTTTACTGACCAACCAGTGCCTGGTGCTACATCTAAAGGTTTGCCATCTTTAGCATTTACAAGTGTTGAACCGTCAAGATCAACTAGTCCTTTTGGTGTAAATAACGCAATATGTGAGTTCTTCTCAAAGCGGTTCTTTACATCGATATTTAAGGTACCGTCAGCATCCTGTGAGGTGATTTCACCGCAGATCTGTAATTTGCCTGGATTTGGTGAGTTAGTCTCATAATCCTGGGTCTTATCAGGACGGTGTGGCTCAAGTAAAGCTGTGGTGTAACCTCTTGATGGAATAGAGTTTACGATGTTGTAACTTTCATCAGGGATCTCTTTACCTTCGCAGATGGCATCAATAGCTAATCTGTAAGCACGAGAAATTGCAGCAGAATAGAATGGTGATCTTGAACGACCTTCAATCTTTAAAGAATCAACGCCAATCTCAATTAGCTTCTTTAAAACAGGAAGTGTGCACAGATCTTTAGAGTTCATCAAATATGAACCATTCAGATCCTCTTCCATGGTCATCCATTCTCCAGGATGATGCATAGACTCTTCAATCTGAGCTGATAAAGTAGTACCGTCATCAGCCTCAAAGGTAGTTACATCGTCAGCTGTTGCAGCATGCACGTTGCGAATGTTAAAGCCGTAACGGCATGAATTATTGCAAGCTCCGATATTGGCATCACGGTGTGATAGCAGACCTGAAATTAAGCAACGACCAGATACTGCGATACATAAAGCTCCGTGAGCAAATACCTCAATTTCCATATCAGGACATTCTTGCTTAATCATGTCAATTTCGGTTAAGGAAAGTTCACGAGCTAAAATACATCTTGTAAGACCTACTTTCTGCCAGAACTTAACTGAACCTGCATTAACAGTATTTGCCTGAACTGATAAGTGAATTGGAATATCAGGATAGCGGTTACGGACAATATCGATTAGACCAGGATCTGCCATGATGAAAGCATCAGGCTTTAACTGAGCCATTTCGTCTACTACTTTTTCAAATGCAGCTACACGTCTTACATGTGGAATGATATTGAGTACTGCATGTACCTTTTTTCCCATAGCATGGGCTTCTTCGATACCTTTAATAAAGTCTTCACGGATAAAACCATTTCCGCGTACTCTCAAAGACCATTTAGGAACACCAGCATACACCGCATCAGCACCATAGGCTAAGGCCATATGTAAGTGTTTTAAGCTTCCTGCTGGAGCTAAAAGTTCAGGCTTTTTAGTTACGGTCACAGCTAAAAATCTCCATTAGGTAATCACATAGTTCGCTTAACAGTTCACCTTGAAGAACTAAAAGAGCCTGAGCATCAGCGGTCTCGTCATCTGATTTTTCAGGCAGATTCTTTTCAAGGTAAATATCTGTAGGTTTTAATTTCTTTAAAGCCAAATCTGAGGTTAAGGTAAGCTCTAAGGATTCATCAAAAGATAAACCAATTTCGGTTGCAACTTTACCAGCCTCTAAATGTACAGCTATCTCTTCTGATGTCAGATCTTCTTTTGAAGCTCTGATAATGCCACCGTCTTCATCTGTGCTCTTTAAGGTAGTCTCTGATCCGAAAGTAAAACGCTTAGGAAGAGTTGTTGCATCTTTTAACCAAGATGTCATCTTCTCATCTACCATAGCGTGTGGAGCTAAAAGTTTAGCAGGGAAGGTAGAGAAAGCTTCTCGTAACATGGCTAAAGCTTTTTCAGCTCTCTTGCTAGAAGTGGCTGCAACGCCTACAAGACTTTTATCAGTATTCACCCAGATTAAAAGCTCACGACGGGTTGCAAATGCCTGTGCTAAAAGCTTTCCTGCAACAGCCGCTTTTAAAGCTTCTTTTTCGTTCTTACGTAGCTGTCTTTTAAGCTCTATTTCTTTTTTAGCAGTAAGTTCGTTTAACTCAGTCTTAACAACAGATGAAGGTAAAAGTTTTGTTTCTTCAATCAGTTTAAAAAAGTGATTCTCACCTGATGAGAAGTGATACAAGCCTTCATGTGAAAAAATAGGCGCAAAGCCTACAGAGGCCAGTTCTTGAGCAGCACAAGGCTTGAAACTAGCTTTTTCTAGCGCTTCTTCAACAAGTGAATCGTCTTTTAAAACACCGTTTAATTCTGATAAATCAACAGTGTAGAAACGAAGATTTTTAAACCACATATTTTATGTTTTCCTACTTAAAAAATTTTGCCTAAATTATGGACAAAAATGGCTGTTTTTTCAAGTTCTAATGCTATGATTAAGCCATTTATTTCATTGAATTTTTAATACAAAAATGATAATATTTATGCCTATTAGACTAATGAAAATTAAAAGGTAGAACTAATGTCAGATAATACCGATAATCAAAATTCAGAGCAGAACGCATCACAGTCTTCTGAGAATGAATTAACTACAGCACAGAGTGTTAATTCATCTGTACCAACAGTAAAACTTGAAGACGAGTTAAAGCAGTCATTCATTGACTATGCGATGTCTGTTATCGTAGACCGTGCTCTTCCTGACGTGCGTGATGGTTTAAAGCCTGTTCACAGACGTGTTCTTTTTGATATGTATGATCTAAAAGTATGGAGTACTGGCCAGACTAAAAAGTCAGCTCGTATTGTTGGTGACGTTATTGGTAGATTCCATCCACATGGAGATACTGCTGTATACGAAACTATTGTTCGTATGGCTCAATGGTTCTCAATGCGTGAACCTTTAATCTTCGGTCAGGGTAACTTTGGTGATATCGATGGTGATGGCGCAGCTGCTATGCGTTATACCGAAGTTAAGATGACTAAGATTGCCGAGCAGATGTTAGCTGATATTGATAAAGAGACTGTCGACAGCTATCCAAACTATGACGGTAATGAGCAGATCCCTGAAGTTTTACCAACCAAATTCCCAAATCTGTTGGTAAACGGCTCATCAGGTATTGCTGTAGGTATGGCAACTAACATTCCTACTCACAACCTTTCTGAGGTTATCGATGGCGTAATCGCAGTTTTGGATAACCCAGAGATTGGTCTTGATGAACTTATGCATTACATTCCTGGTCCTGATTTCCCAACAGGCGGTATTATCGTAGGTACTGATGGTATCAGACAGGCTTATGAAACCGGTAAAGGTCGTTGTATCATCAGATCAAAGACTAGAGTGGAGACAGATAAGTCAGGTAAGCAGACCATTTATGTAGACGAGATCCCTTATGTTGTACACAAGGTTGATATCGTAAAGCAGATTGAAAAACTCATCAAAGAAAAGAAGATCGAAGGTATTGCAAGTATCGTTGATGAGTCAGATAAAGACTGTGCTGTTAAGATTGCAATTGACTTAAAACGTGATGCTTATCCTGAAGCTGTTCTAAACAATCTGTATCAGAACACCATGTTACAGGCAAGCTTCCCAATTAACATGGTAGCTTTAGTTCACAATCATCCAAAGCAGTTATCATTAAAGGAAATCTTAACTGAGTTTGTTAAGTTCCGCCGAGAGATCGTAACAAGAAGAACAGTATATCTGTTACGTCAGGCAAGAAGAACAGCTCATACCAACGAAGGCTTGATGATTGCCAAGGCAAACATTCAGCGAGTAATTGATATTATTACAGCAGCAGATAATGCTGAAGATGCACGTATTAAGTTAATGGCTGAAGCTTGGGATTCTTCTGTAATTTCACCTCTTATCCAAAGAGCTGAAGACGGTTCTAATATTTCTTTACCTCAGGGTATTCCTGCTGATAAGGGGATCATTGGCGATAAGTACTACTTATCAGATCCTCAGGCAAGAGCAATTCTTGAGTTAAGATTATCTAAATTAACTCACCTAGCTCAAGATGAGATCCGTGATAAGTACAATGAATTAGTTGCTGCAATTCGTGATTACTTAGAGATCTTAAATAATCCTGAAAGAATGAAGCAGGAAATCAGGACTGAGTTACAGGAAGTTAAAGAGACTTATGGCAACAAGCGTAAGACTGCATTCACTGTAGACTTAGGTAAGATTGACAAGGGTGATTTAATTGCACGTCGTGACGTAATTGTTACTCTGTCAGCTCAAGGCTATATCAAGTATCAGGATATCTCTACTTATGAGAGTCAAGCTCGTGGTGGTAAGGGTAAACTTGCAACTAAGTTAAAGGATGAGGATTACATCACCAAGGTAGTTGTAGCCTCTACTCACGATAAGATGATGTTCTTTACTAACAAGGGTCGTGCCTTTGTTAGCGTGGTTTATGACTTACCAACCTCAGAGAACCGCACATCAAAGGGCTTGCCAGTACAGAACTTCTTTAATATTGATAAAGAAAATGGAGAGGTTGTAACCGCCTTACTGCCAATTTCAGAGTTTAACTCAGAGCAGTACTTCTTCATGGCAACTAAGAACGGCTTAATTAAGAAGACCTCACTTAGTGCTTATGCATCATTCGTTAACAGAATGGGCACAAACGGTTTAATTGCTCTTAAGTTAAATGAAGGTGATGAGTTAATCGGTGTTGAATTATCTTCAGGCGATGATGATGTATTCTTATTTACATCTAATGGTTATGCTCAGCACTTCTGTGAATACTATAAGCGCTCTGCTGTCGCAGATGAGGATTCTTCAGATGATACTGACAGCTCTGATAACTCTCAAGAATCATCAGATGAGAATGATGATAGCTCAATTGATAGACATTCAGGTGCTGGCGTACGTCCATCAGGTCGTGGTTCTGGCTGTATCCGTGGTATCAAGCTAAGAGAGAACGGTAAAGTTGTATCATTGATGGTAATTCCTCCATCAGAGGTAGACAAGCAGTTCTTAATTGCTTGTGCTAATGGCTATGGTAAGAGAACCCGTCTGTCAGACATTTCATTACGCAATAGAGGCGGTATGGGTGTCATCGTTATCAAGAATCTTGATAGAAACGGTGAGGTTGTTGGTGCCGTTCTTGCTGATGACAATTCAGACTATATGTTAATTACTAACCAGGGGCAGTTAATTAGATCATCGATGTCTGATACTCCACTTGTAAGTCGTTCTGCTGCTGGTAACATCTTAATGCGTATGTATGAAGGTGATTCTGTAATGGCAATTCAGTCAATTCCTGAAGATGTTGTACAAAACTCTAAGAAAATGGCCGAAGCTAGGCAGAAGGAACGTGAAGAGTTAAAGGCGGCGCAAGAAGCTCAAAACTCGTCACCAAGCCTTGAAACAGCATTAAACGAAAAGCCTGATGAATCCGCACCTGAAAATAGCACTGATACTCAGACAGTTGACAGTGGCGATAACAATTCAGATAATCAATAATATATAAGGCATGGAGAATACACTCCATGTCTTTTTTACTTGATCTTAAACAATAAATTTTCATTTGTTTTAATTTTTAACCGATTTTCTTAATACTTTTGTTGGAGAACAAAATGAGTAAAGTTTGGAATTACTATGCAGGTCCTTGTATGCTTCCTGTTGAAGTTATGGAAAAGGCTCAAAAGGAATTCAGAGATTTTGAAGGCACTGGTATGGGTGTAGTAGAACTTTCTCATCGTTCTGCTGAGTTCATGAAGGTTGCTAAAGAGGCTGAAGCTTTATTAAGAGAGCTTTTAGACATTCCTTCTAACTACAGAGTATTATTCGAGCAAGGTGGCGGTCGTGGCCAGTTTGCTGCTATTCCACTAAACTTATTACCTGAAAATGGTCATGCTGATTACTTTGTAACAGGTCACTGGTCTCGTTGTGCTTTTAAAGAGTGTGATGAGCACTACGGTAAGGCAATTTTGCACGAGTGCACCTTCGAGAACAAAGATGGTCTGTATGAAGTTGATTACTCAAAGATGAAGGTTACAGAAGGTGCTGCATATGCTTATATGTGTATCAATGAAACCGTAAATGGCATTGAGTCATTTGAGTTACCAGATACAGGAGATGTTCCTTTAATTGCTGATATGTCATCAGACATCTTAACTAGACCTATTGATGTTTCAAAGTTCGGTGCCATCATCTTTGGTGTTCAGAAGAACGTAGCTCCAGCTGGTATGACAGTTACCATCGTTCGTGAAGATCTATTAGGCAAGGCAAGAAAATACTGCCCATCAATCATGAATTGGTCTGTACTTGATAAGTTTGAGTCTATGTACAATACACCATGCACTTTCTCGTGGTATATGGCTTGTCTGAACTTAAAGTGGATAAAAAGTTTGGGCGGTGTTAAAGAAATGGAAAGAAGAAACATCGCTAAGTCAAAAATGGTCTATGATTATCTAGAAAGCTCAGACTTCTATCGTGTAAGAATTGCTGTTAAGGACAGATCACGTGTTAACTGCGTATTCAATCTAAAAGATGAATCTTTAAATGATGAGTTTGTAGCTGAAGGTAAGAAGAACGGCCTTGTAGGTATTAAAGGTCATAAAGTATTAGGTGGCATGAGAGCAAGTTTATACAACGCTATGCCAATTGAAGGTGCAAAAGTGTTAGTAGACTTCTTAAAGAAGTTTGCTGCCGCTCATCAGTAATTACCTCAATAAATATAAAAAGGACGTAGGTTATGGAGTTACATCGTACCCCTTGGTTTGAAAGTTATCCACAAGATGTGCCACATACAATCAATCCAAAACTGTACGATAATCTTCCAGCACTCTTTGACGATTGCTGTCAAAAGTATGGAAATAGAAAGGCTTTTATCAGCCTAAACAGCTCTGTAACCTATAATGAAGTCTATGAAAAGACCTGTGCTTTAGCTACATATCTTCAGAAAGTCCTTAAAGCTAAAAAAGGTGACAGATTGGCTGTAATTCTGCCTAATGTCATTCAATACCCAATTTCAGTGTTTGCAGCCTTAAAATGTGGTATGCAGGTTGTAAACATTAATCCTTTATATACATCTCATGAGATTTTAGGAGTGCTACGTGACAGTGGTGCCCGAATTGTAGTCTGTCTTGAAAGCATTACCTCAGAAGTATTAAAGATACATGATCAGACTTATCTTGATTACATCATCTCCTGTTCTGTAGGTGATTGCCTGTCACCAATGAAAGGAGCATTTGTTAACTTCTTTTTACGTCACTTTACCAATATGGTTCCTAAATATGATAAAGATAAAGTTATCATGTTTAATAACTGCCTTAAGGAAGCAGCTGGTAGAGACTTTGATAAAGTAGAGATAGATTTTGATGATATTGCATTCTTACAGTACACAGGTGGTACAACAGGTAAGCCAAAAGGCGCAATGCTAAGTCATGGCAATATCATTTCAAATGTTGCTCAAGCAGATGGCATGTACGGACCAAGACTGCATAAAGGTGAGGAAGCTATTCTTACTGCGCTGCCTCTATACCATGTCTTTGCAATGACTATCAATTTGATGTTTGCCTTCTATTTAGGTTGCACCAATCTTTTAATCATTGATCCTAGAAAGTTTGATGATCTTATCAATCAGTTAAAGAAGAATTCAGATATCTCAATTATTACAGGTGTTAATACTCTCTTTAACGCTTTTGTTAACTATAACCTTTTTGAAAAAGTAAAACTTAAGCACTTACGTTTAGTTGTAGGTGGTGGTACGGCAGTTCAGTCAGGTGTTGCTCAAAGGTTTTTAAAGGCATCAGGCGGTATTCCTATTTTAGAAGGTTATGGATTAACAGAATGTTCTCCATTGTGCTGTGTAGTACCTTATACTCAGACAGAGTATAACGGTACTATCGGTCTTCCTACTCCTTCAACATTAGCCAGAATCGTCAATATCGAAACTGGGGAAGAAATTTGGAACAAAGGTGTTGCTGGCGAACTTGAGTTTAAAGGTCCTCAAGTCATGAAAGGTTACTTTGAAAACTCAAAAGAAACAGAAAATGTCTTTGATGATGGATGGCTTCGAACCGGTGATATTGCTCAGTGGTGTGATGGCGGTTATTTAAAGATCATTGACAGAATTAAAGATATGATCTTAGTTTCTGGTTTTAATGTCTTCCCTACAGAAATTGAGAATGTGGTAAGTCGCTTTGATAAAGTTTTAGAGTGTGCTGTAATTGGTGTTCCATCAAAAACTACAGGTGAGTCAATTAAGCTTTATATCATAAGACGTGATCCTACTTTAACCAGAGAAGAAGTTTTAGCTTACTGTAAGAAATATCTAACAGGATATAAACTTCCAAAACATATAGAGTTCGTCGAGACTTTACCTAAATCTCCTGTTGGTAAAGTATTACGTCGATATTTAAAACAGAATCGTCTTAAAGTTTAATTTAGGTGTCTCTTATTTTATAATGTGCTCGCAATTGAGGAGAGCACATGAGCACTAACAATATTGTCTTAGTTGATAATGAGACGTCATTAAATATTCTAAACACATTTTTGTCATCACTAGGTGAGGATAAAAATGTAAGTGTGGATACTGAATTTACAAGAACTAAGACATATTATCCTATATTAGATCTTGTACAAATATGCATTGATGACACAGTCTACATAGTCGACCCTCATGCTTTAAAGCTTTCATCATTTTTCAAAGCCTTTGTTAATACCAAGGCAAATTGTCTGTTCTTTTCGGCTCGTGAAGATCTTGAGATACTGTCTTTTGAAGCTCATAAGTTAGGTCTTGAAAAGACTCTTCCAGAAAAATGCATTGATTTACAGCTAATGATGGCCTTTTTAGGATTAGGTTATTCAAAAGGGTTACAAGCTACATTAGAAGAAGAGCTTAATGTCATATTACCTAAAGACCAAACTCGTTCAGACTGGTCATTGCGACCATTGACAGATGAGCAGATTGTCTATGCTGCTAATGATGTTCTCTATTTAGATAAGCTCTATCAGTCTCTTATTAGTAAGTTTAAGCATGCAGATCCTCGCTTAACATGGTTCTATGAGGAAATGGACAATCTAAAGGATAACTGTACGATTATTCCTGAGCCTGAAACTGCTTACCTAAATGCCAAAGGTGCAGGAACTGTGAGCCTGGCAGAACTTACTGTTTTAAAATTTCTATGTCAAAAGCGTATGGAATTTGCAATGGAAAATGATGTAGCTCAAAACAGGATCATCACAGGGTGTGCCTTATCTCCAATTGCTAGGTTAAAAAATCTCTCTAATGCATCTTTAGCTAAAGCAGGTGTAAAACCTGGAGCCATAAGACAGTATGGAAAACTTGTGATCTCATGGTTTAACGAAGCCCAAAAAGTTCCTGTAGAGCAAGATCTTGAGTACCCAATTGAACACATCCTATCAGACAGAAATGTTGGTAAAGCTGTAAAAAAATTAAAGCATGTATTATCACTTATAGCAAAAGAGCGGGGGATAAACGAAGAGCTTATAAGCTCAAAACAGCTTTGCTATGATTATTTTAAAGCTCTAAAAGAAAATAGCAGACCAAGACTTTTTACCTCATGGTATCAAGAGTGTATTGGTAAAGAGCATCAACTTCCTCCTTTCCCTAAAGAGTAATCTTATACTTTATAAGAGCTTGAGAAAAGTTACCTTATTTTCTACCTTGAGGTCATACCTTTTTTGTATTCTCAAAAAATTTTTTACAAATAAGAAAAGCTCTGCAAAGCAGAGCTTTAAGGTTAGTTAATATGAATTGTTATATATGAGGTTTGCTTTATAGAGCCCAGCCTAACTGAACGTTCCAGAAAGCAGTGTAGATTACAGCTACGATAATTAAGATTGCATAGCTTGCTATAGCGAAACCGCCAGTTGTCTTGAAGGTCTTAGCTGTGGTTATGATTGCCTTAGGATCGTCATCGCCATTGTTAGTTGATAATGAAACGAATGCGATGATTGCAGTGGTTAGGATCCAGTTGTAGAACATCTGGTCTAAGAAGCCCATCTGTAAAGGTAAGAACTTCAGTAAGAATGCGATTACGATTGAGCATAATACACCAACTACTGCACCCTTTGAGTTTGCCTTCTTGTAGAACAGACCGCATAAGAATACTGATAAGATACCAGGTGAAACAACACCGGTGTACTCTTGGATGAACTGGAATGCCTGACCTAGAGAGCTTAATAGAGGAGCAATGAAGATTGCGATTGCTAAAGCTACAATAGCAGTTAAACGACCAACTCTCACTAAAGATACATCTGATGCTGACTTGTTGATGTACTCTTTGTAGATATCCATGGTGAAGATGGTTGCAGTTGAGTTTAGCATTGATGCTAAGGATGAAACAATAGCTGCTGCAAGAGCTGCGAATACAACACCTTTTAGACCTGTAGGCAGTAACTGAGCAACCCAAGGATATGACTTATCAGGATGATCAGCTGTAGGAATGTTGTTAGCAACAATGTTACCATACTGTTCTTTTAATGAGTCTAATAGAGCAGGATTGTGAACTGTGATGTAGTAAGCAGCAATACCTGGAATTACGCAGATTAAAGGAATGATTAACTTTAAGAAGCCTGCGAATACAAGACCAGTCTGAGCTTCGTGAATTGACTTAGCAGCGAATGTACGCTGAATAATGTACTGGTTGAAACCCCAGTAGTACAAGTTAGTAACCCATAGACCACCGATTAGAACAGAGATACCTGGTAACTGTGAGAAGTTAGGATTTGATCTGTCTAAGATCATTTCAAAGTGCTCAGGAATATCCTGAACTAAAGTTGACCAGCCAGCCATGAAGCCTTCACCCTGACCAATCCACTTTAAGGCTACATATGATGTTGCAAAACCACCGATTACTAAAACAGCAACCTGGATAACGTCAGTCCAAACAACTGCTGACAGACCACCGTATACTGAGTATAGAAGAGCGAAAGCTGCTAATCCTAAGATTGAGTACATCAGAGGAATACCTAAAATGGTCTCTAATGCTAAACCGCCTAGGTAGAGAACAGAGGTTAAGTTTACTAAGATGTATAAGCTGATCCAGAATATTGCAAGAATGGTTTTTAAAGTTTTATTAAAACGTTTCTCAACGAACTCAGGAATAGTGTAAATACCTTTTTCGATAAAGATAGGAATGAAGTATTTACCAACTAAAATTAAGGTCACAGCTGCCATAATTTCGTAAGCTGCAATGCCCATACCGATAGCATAGCCAGAACCTGACATACCGATGAACTGTTCTGCTGAAATATTAGCAGCAATTAGTGAGGCACCAACAGCCCACCAAGGAATAGATTTACCTGCTAAGAAATACCCCTCAGCGCTCTTGTGATTTTTACGAGAAGCTGAAAGGGCTATAACTAAGACTACGATAGCGTATATACCAAAGATAACGTAATCAATGGTAGATAAACCAGAAGTTACTGTTTCCATGTGTTTTTCCCTTAATTTATTTGACTATATTGAAACGTAGTAAACGTTTACGGGAATAATAACAGTATTTTAAAACAATGCAACTTAAGGAATTTTTGTTGGTTTTGTCTTAAAGATTGAAAAAATTGAAAGTATTTTACAATGAACAATTTAATTTCTATTGATGATAAAAAACTTAAAAATCAATTAAATAGAATAATTAAAAAATTTAGATTATCAGATATATCAAATTTTTTCTTGAGAAAATTAAAATATCGTAAACGTTTTAGATTTATTTAACTGTTTGATAACTAAAGAAAATATTAAAAACGATTAAAATTCAATTTTGTGATCTTGTGCTAGATTTTTTTTTGCACGTTTGCAACCTTTTGGTCGAGAAAACGGTTTTAGCTAAATAAGCTTTGTATGTTGATTTTATATTTTTGTAACTTGAACTGTTCTTTTATGATAGGGGATAGCGTTGACGATAGCAATTAATAAGACTAGCTTTTGGTGATTTTAAGATAGCTGTCCTTGTAATACACAGTATTAATCCGAAAAAAGTTTTTTCCTTTTATTTCGTGTCAGATCTGATGACTTTAACTTATCAAGACGTAAGTTTCAGGATATTAAAAAGCCCTGCATATAGCAGGGCTCGTGTTAACAATTAACTGTTAATTAGAATGCAAAGCCTAGGCTTGGATTCCAGAATGCTGCATAGATTACAGCAACAATTAACAGAATTGCGTATGAAGCGATAGCAAAGCCACCAGAGGTCTTGAAGGTCTCTGAAGTAGTCTTGATTGCCTTAGAATCGTCATCGCCTTCGTTAGTTGATAATGATACGAATACGATGATAGCGATGGTTAGAATGCAGGTGTATAACATCTGATCCATGAATGGCATCTTGATAGGTAAGAACTTCAATAATAGAGCGATTACGATTGATGATAGAACACCAATTACAGCACCCTTTGAGTTTGCCTTCTTGTAGAATAGACCGCATAAGAATACAGCTAAGATACCAGGTGAAACAACACCGGTGTATTCCTGGATGTACTGGAATGCCTGACCTAATGAGCTTAACATTGGAGCTAAGAAGATAGCGATTACTAAAGCTACGATTGCAGTGATACGACCTACAGTTACTAATGTGATATCAGAAGCGTTCTTGTTGATGTACTCCTTGTAGATATCCATTGTGAAGATAGTAGCTGTTGAGTTTAACATTGAAGCTAAAGATGAAACGATAGCTGCTGCTAAAGCTGCGAATACTAAGCCCTTAACACCTACAGGTAGTAACTGTGCAACCCATGGATAAGCACGGTCAGTCTGTGTTGCTGTAGGAATGTTGTTAGCTACGATATCACCATAGGTTGCCTGTAACTGCTCTAATAGTGCAGGGTTCTGAACAGTGATGTAGTAAGCTGCGATACCAGGAATTACAACAATGATAGGAGTAATGCACTTTAAGAAAGCAGCAAATGCTAAACCCTTCTGAGCCTCATCTACAGACTTAGCTGCGAATGTACGCTGAATGATGTACTGGTTGAAGCCCCAGTAGTACAGGTTAGCAACCCACAAACCACCGATTAGAACTGCAATACCAGGTAAGTTGCTGAACTGTGGATTTGACTGATCTAAGATCATGGTGAAGTGATCTGGGATCTCGTCGATTAGAGTACCTAAACCTGAGAATGCACCTGCGTCACCACCGATTAACTTTAATGCTAAGTATGATGTTGCAAAGCCACCGATTACTAGAACAGCAACCTGGATAACGTCAGTCCATACAACAGCTGAAAGACCACCGTATACTGAGTAGATTAGAGCGAAAGCAGCTAAACCTAAGATTGTGTACATCATAGGAATACCTAAAATTGTCTCTAATGCTAAACCACCTAAGTAAAGAACTGATGACAGATTTACGAAGATGTATAGGCAGATCCAGAATACTGCAAGAATTGTCTTTAAGGTCTTGTTGAAACGCTTCTCAACGAACTCAGGAATTGTATAAATACCTTTTTCGATGAAGATAGGTAAGAAGTACTTACCAACAAGAATTAAGGTGATAGCTGCCATGAACTCATAAGCTGCGATACCGAAACCGATAGCGTAACCAGAACCTGACATGCCGATGAACTGCTCAGCAGAAATGTTTGCTGCAATCAATGATGCACCAACGGCCCACCATGGAATTGACTTACCTGCTAAGAAGTAACCTTCTGCGCTCTTGGTGTTCTTTTTAGAAGCGAACAGACCAATTGCAATTACAACAATGGCATAAATTCCAAAGATTACATAATCAATGGCACTTAAACCTGCAACTACATTTTCCATATTAACTAACCTTGTGTTTGAAAATTGAAATTTTAGAGACTTAAAAAAGCCTCTAAAACCGATCGACGTGATTATACAAAAATTTTTCTGATGAACCACCTGTTACTTTAGTGATAAAATATGCATAAAACCGTATCGTTAAGATTTTATATTCAGTTAAGTTAATCTCAATATTAGTTGAAAAAACTTTTTAGAAAAATCTGTTTGTAAATCAAAATGATAATTAATAATCTGCTTCATTTTATGCAAAAAATTAATTAGTAAAATTTAGGATAATTTTGAAATTTATTTATAAATAATGTAATCGGTTTCATATATATAACTTATTGATATATAAAATAAAAAAATATCTACAATTTTTGCTAAAATGTGAGATGACTATCAATTTTTTGTATAACACAAAATTCCACTGACATTTTTGTAGGCTCAATTTTCGCACAATGTAATCTTAATATAAACATATAGACTTACTAAGGAAAGGCGATAATCAGCTGTTTTTCTCCTTATTATTGTGTTGATTCATCAATATTTGAAACTTATGTGTGTCAGAACTTGCAATTTCTTAATATATGTATGGAAATTTTTAAAGAACACTTTTAAACTCTAGATATCGGGTAAGGAGTTTGATATGGATAACTACGTAGATTCTAAAATCCTTATATGTAAGGTTTCTTATAACTGGTATCAGGTTATTAAGTCAAACTTCATTTCAAATGGATCTTCAGTTACTAACTGCTGGTACACTCCTTTTGAAGAATTTGCTCATGACAAAGATGATGAGGAATTACCTCCAACAGGTTCTTTAGTTCTTTTCTTAGTCGAGAAGGATGGAGAGCAGATTATCTGTGGTGGGGGATTTTTTTTGAAACATCTTAATATGGACATAACCTCCTGCTGGAATCAGTATGGCGTGTTATCTGGTTATATGAACTTGAACGACTTCTTAAGAAGAGCAAAAGAGTTCAAAGCTGATATGAATGATCCATTAAGTTGCTACATTGCAGATGGATCCTTTATATTCATTAGAAAGAACATGGTTTATGTACCAGAAATGTTCAAAATCAACTTTGAGGAAAGATCTCGCGTAACTATTCCTAGTGATGAACCTTTTGGTATGTACTTAAAAAAGGTTTGTTTAGAAAGGCGCAAGGCTCAAATCGATCAGTCATCCTGCACCTGGCCCGGTATCTATTATGTAGCTTCTATTCACAAGAGTGCAGAACATGCATCTCAATATAGAACCGAGCTTTTAAGTGCCTATGGTTTTAAGTGTGCAGTTACAGGTTGCACCTTAATGCCAGCCTTATCTGTAGCTCATATCAAGACTATATATGATGATAGATATCTTGATCTTAACAATGGCGTGGTTTTACGCTCTGATATCCACCATCTGTTCTCAAAAGGTTATTTGACGTTCTATTACGACACTGATGGTTCTGTAAAAGTTAAGATTTCAAAGAATATGAAGTTAAACCTTGATCCTGAGTATTCAGAATTGGATGGTAAAAAGTTGTCTTTACCTGAGAATAAAGACTATTGGCCTGATCCTGAATACCTAAAGTGGCATAACGATATCAGATTTGAGAATTGGTTAAAGTACGGAGAGTTTTCTTTAATCGATGCTTTACCAATGCATCCTAGAGAAGGTTAATTATGAAGATCGCTGTATTAGGTGCAAATAACTCCATTGGCAGCAGGATTGTTCTAAAAGCTGAAGAACAGGGCATAGGTTCAGTTTGTGTTGTTGACAGTTTCTCTAATGTTCCAGGTAACGGCAAGGTTTTAATTAAGCCTTGCCTTGAACTTACAAAAGACGATGTTAAAGATTGTCACTATGTAATTGATACCATATCTTTTCTTTCTATTTCTAAGTTCTCATCTGACGATCTGCCATTATGGCATTTACTTGAAATCTTAAAAGACAGTGAGGTAAAGCTCTTAGAGTTAGGCAGTTGTACCTTCCTGTATTCAGATAACACCAGACAGCGTTATGTAGGATCTGGTGACAACGAGATCTTAGATGACAGTGAACTAAAACATGAAAGACTCTGCATCAATGCATACAAGAGACTGTCATTATGCAGAAATGTAAAGTGGTCAGTTCTCTGCCCACCATTGCTCTTAGATAAAGAAGGATATGCCTCTGGAAAATTCGAGTTTCATGATGATGTGTTGCCTGTAGGATTAGAAGGCGACAGCTTTATCAGTGAAGCTGATTTTTCAAATTCAGTGATTGAACTTTTAAAGAGAATACCAAAGCTTCATACCTGTACTTCGGTTAGAGGTTTGAGAGCTTAACTATCTTTCAAAGCAAATAATAAACCACAGTAGCGCTGTTTTTTTTTGTTTAGATTTTGCCTTCTTTTACCTTTTCGATAATGTCTTTAAGCTCTTTAATGAATTTCTGAGTATCTAAGAAGTAGTTTGGATATTCGCTCTTAATATTGATAAATTTATCTGATCTAATCATAAGAACTGATACATTTTTTAGGTTTTGAGTTTCCTGTTCTCTAAATCTATAGAAATCCTCAGCTAAACTATCTGTACCGGCTTTAAATGACATGATTTTGATATTACTTTTGCCATCATCTTTAACAGTAAGCTCTAATACATAGTAGTAATCATCAGGATTTACTTTTTTCTCTATGATACTTACAACTACGCCTTGCAACTTTCTTGTGATATTAAGTTTGTTATCAAGGGCCTCAATTTTTTTTGCTATTTCAAGAGGTGATACTTTTGCTAGTGCATCAGGTATCTTTGTCTTTTCTTTTAAAGCAAAAAGAGCACTTACAAGAAGTAAGAAACGTTTTGTTTTTAACTCTCCTTTACCTGTCTTGTATGATTCCTTATCAATCATACATAATGTTTCTACTGTTGTTCCCCAACAGTGCTGAAGCTGAGTTCTTATTTGAATTTCGATATTGTATTGAGCAAGTTCAGGATGATTTTTACTTTTGTACTTGAAGAGCATGTGGACACTTCTGTAACCATCAGTCTTTGGTCCATCTGTGTTTATGTAGTCTTTTTCGTTTGACAAAGACAAAGTAGAAGTTTTTCTAAGTAATCTGTCATGGACTTTTTTAATATCATCTATTGTAGGTACTACTATTCTAAGACCACCTATATCCTGCATTCTTGATAGTTCTATTCCACCTAATCTATTCAGTTTTTCAATGATAGATGGCATACGTTTTAAACGTTGACCAATGATTAACTTTTTGAAGCCAAGTCTGTTTAATCTAATTTTTATTAAAGCGCGAACTTCATTTAAAGGTTGAGAATGAAGATTTCTCCAATCAGAGATTACTTTAAATGCATTTTGATATTCAGAGGTTCAATGTTGCCTTTTCTAATTATGTCACCGCATTTGTTGACATAAGTCTTGCTTGGTATAGGAAAATCATTCATTTTGAAGCCTTGAATTTATTTTGCGGATTGGATGCAAACCACTACTAATGATACAGATACATCCTTATCTAAGACAATTATGTTATTTTGAATTGTAAAGTATGCATCTGTATAAGCTTAATTGCCTAATACGGCAAACAAATCGATCCGATCAACATCACATAATTTTTTTGGTCAATTGAAGCCAAACAAGTTAATACAAACTTGTTGCTTAACGTTATAAGTTAACTACAGTATATGATTAACTAACAATTTTTGTGATAACGATAGGCTTCATTTGGTAGCCGCAAAAAAATTTATTAAGAAAGAGCAAATATAAGATTTTTTTTGCTCTATTTCAATTGTTATGGTTATTGAGAAAAGTATCTAGTGCTGAAAGATGATTCATATATTAAGTTGTGATTGTTGAAGGTGATAAAACTTCGATTTCGTTCTAGAAAGTTAACTCTGTTTAGTTAAAAATACATTAAAAAATATAGAGTAGAGATTCAAAAGCAATTTGTAACAAATTAGCTTATAAGCAACAGCATAAATATCAAGACCCATCCTCTGTAAAACTAATTTTACTACAGGTGTTCAATAATTGTGATTTAAAAAAATCTCTACTATTCATCACAAAATTGGCATATCATGTGCGCACTTATTTTTAATTTTGTGACATGGAGCAAAAATGAGCTTTTTAGACACACTGACCCAGATGGGGGCTCTGTTTCTGCTTGTTATCATTGGTTTTTGCTGTAACAAGCTAAGATACATGGATGTCGACTTTAATCGTAAGTTCTCATCTCTGATTTTAAATATTACTGCACCTTTCTTAATTTTATCTTCAGTAATGGGTGAGGTATTACCTAAGCCAGAGGATATTCCTCCTGTATTAACTGCAGGTCTTTTGTCTTATGTTTTCCTTTTTATCATTGCTTTTACTGTATCAAAGTTAATCTGTAAAAATCCTAATGATCTTGGTTCATACAGATTCATGCTGATCTTTGGAAACATTAACTATATTGGTTTCCCAGTATTAGATGCTTTATTTGGTTCAACCGCAATTTTCTATGCTGCGGTTGTAACTATTCCATTTAACATCCTAATCTTTATGTTTGGTGTGCCTATTATTACCTCAGGTAAAGGTAAGTTTGAGTTCAAGTGGAGAACTCTATTCTCTCCATGTCTGTGTGCAACTTACATCACTATCGTGATTGTATGTCTGCAGGCTAAGATGCCAAAAGAAATATCAGAAGCTTGCTCTTTAGTTGGAAGCATGACTGTACCTGGTTCATTACTAATTATTGGTTCTACTCTTGCTGGTATCCCTGTATTGAGAATGTTAGGCAATGTAAGAATGTATATTCTTACTGCAATTAAGCTTTTAGCAATTCCTGTTGTTCTATACGGTTTATTCAGATTAAGCCCATTAGATTACAAATACACTCAGGTATTAGTAGTTGTATTTGGTATGCCTGTAGCTTCAATTGGTACAATGCTGTGCTTAAAGAATAATATTGATGGTAGCACCATGTCAGAAGGTACTTTCTTAACCACTCTGTTATCAGTACTTTCAATTCCTCTTCTGGCTCTGATCTTATAACAGAGCTTAAAAAAGGCAGTCACACCTGAATGCGACTGCCTTAAACCTAGATTTTATCTATTAAATCAAAGAACTCTAGTCCATCATTAGAAGTGCAATTTTCTTTTAGCAGCTTCAATGATGCAATCTGCTATCTCGTCTTGAGACATAGTAGATGAATCAATTAACATGTCTCTGTACTTAATGGTATCTAACTTCTCATCTGTAAAGAACTTAAGATATGAGTCTCTTGCTCTATCAATTTCCTTTACCTGTATTTTGCAGCAAAACACCAAAATTTGACTAATTAGCGAAGGCTAACTTCCTTATTTGACACCTAAACTCCGCAGATCATAGTTACTAATCTTTGATCTGTTTCTTAGGAAAAGGAATTTTTAAAGTCTCAAAGAGATCTCTAGTTTTTTAGGGATCTCTTTTACCAGACAGTGGCGACAGATACTTCTCAAAGCATCTGTATGCTTAAGCTTTAATTTTATCTACCTCAATTTAATATTTACGGTACAGCCGATTACAATATGTGCTTTTGCCTGCAAAGCTGTTTTGCAGGCTCTTTTTTAGCAAGTTCTTAAGTCATCTCTTTATTTTCCGCATATAAAGATAAATGAGTGGTTAAACGTTCATGGAACTGTGATGCTGTCGTGAGGTTCATTTACAGAAGGTACAAAAGATATCTTTAATGAACCTATCTTAGTAGAGATAGCGCAAAAGTATCATAAGAGCTGTGCTCAAATTGCTTTAAGATATCAGTAGCAAAACGTCATTGTGGTAATTCCTAAATCATCAATTGTAACGAGAATGAAATAGAACCTTGAGAGCTTTGACTTTAGTTTAGATGAGAGTGATCTTAAAAAGATAGAGTCACTTGATACAGGCAAATCACTTTTTAACTGGTACTCATATTTTGATATGCGTTGAAAATCTCACTTAATCATGCTGAATTTAAGTCTTTTTAGTTTGTTTTAAAAAGTTATAGCTATATACTGTGAATGGTTTTATTAAGACAAAGCAATTATGAACAGACAGAAAAAGCTCGTTATTTTAGTATTAAGGTACGTATCTATATTCTTAAATTTATTTAAGGATAGTGGATACCATAAGATCTTGTCACCATTTGATGGCAATATTGTACCTTCTGATATGATTGCAGAGTCTAACATATCACGAGATGTCTTTGGTAATTCTTTAGGTATCCAACCTGTTGAGAATAAAGTTCTTTCTCCATGTGCCTGTATCGTTGAGAGAATTTCTCCTGTAGGCAATGCTATGCTTTTAAAAGTTGGCAATGCACATCTCATCATCAACATAGGGTTGGAGTTTGAGAAGTACAAAAAAGAATTCTTTAAATTAAATGTAGTTGAAGGTCAGAGAATTTCAAAAGGACAAAAGCTGATGTCATTTGATATCGAAAAGATCTACAAAGTGGATACCAACTTTGTATGTACAATTACGGTAAAACAAAATCGTACTTCCAGACATGTAAGCTTTATCAATGCAAAACACGTATCATTTGATACCATCTTATGTACTCTTAACGTGCTGTAGTTAAGAGTAACTATCTTAAGTTTATATCTTAAGCTATTAAATTAAACTTTAAACATCTTTTAAATCATGTAGTCGTTTGAGTACATCTCAATCTGTTTGTCTAAAAGATCCTGCAGGGTGATTGAATCTAAATAATCAGTGATGATTTTGTATAAGCCCTGCCATACAGGCAGAGTTACACAGTTTGCACTTCTTTCACAATTAACAGGATCACACTCTAAACAGGCTACAGGAGCTAAATTACCTTCGGTTAAACGTAAAATTGCACCTAAGCTATATTCAGATGGTTCTTTTGCTAACTGGTAGCCACCCTGATAACCGCGAGAGGTTTTTAAAAAGTTAGATCTGTTTAATACAGGAATGATCTGCTCTAAATATTTTTTTGAAATGTTCTGTCTTTGAGCGATATCTTTTAAAGTAATAAATCCGTTGTTACGGTGTTCTGCCAAATCAAGCATCATGCGAATGGCATATCTTCCTTTGGTCGAAATTTTCATGTTATCTTTCCTTTAACTCTTAATACTTATCATTTTACTAGGATTTATGGTATTTTTAAAGAGTTAAAAAAATATTACAATGTAAATAACGTATCAGAACCGGCAAATATAGAGGCAATTATGACCTTAACCCAACTTCATTATGCAATAACAATTTCAGAAACCGGATCATTTAATAAGGCTGCTCAGATCTTATATGTTTCTCAGCCAAGTCTTTCAAACGCTATACATGATCTAGAAGATGAATTTTCAATTTCCATCTTCCACAGATCAGGTCGTGGTGTCAGCCTCACCAATGAAGGTGTTGAGTTCATTACCTACGCAAGACAGGTTTATCATCAGTACGAGTCTTTATTAGATAAGTTTGGTAAGAACGGCACTTTAAAAAAGAAGTTCGGTGTTTCAACTCAGCACTATTCTTTTGCAACCAAGTCTTTCGTGGAGATGGTTAAGAAATTTAATACTGCAGAGTATGACTTTGCTATCCGTGAGACCAAGACTCGTGAAGTTATCGATGACGTAAGCTCATTAAAGAGTGAAATTGGTATTTTGTACTTATCAAATTTCAACCGTAATATGATCTTAAAGCTCTTAAACTCAGCTGAGCTTGAATTCCATCATCTGATTAACTGCCAGGTTTATGTGTACCTGTATAAAGAGCATCCATTAGCAACTTACAAAGAAATTCATTTCTCAGATCTAGCAGATTACCCAAGCTTATCCTTTGAACAGGGCGATAACAGCTCTTTCTATTTTGCTGAAGAAATATATTCTACTAAAGAGTACTTACGAACTGTAAAAGTAAATGATAGAGCCTCAATGCTGAACCTAATGCGTGGTCTTAATGGCTTTACCTTGTGTTCAGGTATCATCTGTCAGGAGTTAAATGGTGACGATTATGTAGCTGTGCCATTTAAACCTGATGAGGGCGATGAAGATGACAATATGAGCATTGGCTATATTGTGAAAAAGAATCAGATCTTAAGTCAGATGGGTACTTTATACATTGAAGAGATCAAAAACTACTTCCGCCGTCACGGGCTTTCTGATTAAGCTAAATTGCTCCGTTCTAGAACAATTTTACGGCATAACCATGGTTTAGACAGAATAATTTCAATCCTATGACATTTAAAGGAGTAACTTTTTGTTGCTCCTTTATCATTTATCCTCGTTTCACTCTATTCTCAATTTTAAATTTTAACTTCTACTTACTTCTTTAAAATCGCCTAAATAAGCCGTTCTATCTTTTTTTATTCGTTTTTATCTTAAGAATTGACAATATGTTATACAAAATAGCTATAGCTGACTATTTGTAATTAGTATTAGACAATATTATGGAAAATTTGGGATACTTTATTCACAAAATTTAATAACAATTTTCTAAATTTTAAGAATAGATCACATACAAAAAGGTAAGAATAATGTACGAGTTTCTATGGCATGGTCGAGGCGGTCAAGGCGCATTTACAGCTGCTCGTCTTTTAGGCGCAGCCTACTCTTTAAAGAAAGACGGCAATTATGCTTTAGCATTTCCATCTTTCGGTCCTGAGCGCAGAGGCGCACCAATTAGAGCTTTCACCAAACTTGATACAAAAAAGGTTGGTAACAGAGCTGAGATTGAGAAAGCTGACTTTGCTGTATATCTTGATGATACCTTATTCAATGATGATGCATTTTCAGAATTAAAAGAGAATGGCAAAATCATTCTTTGTACCAAGAAAATATTCACAAATTCAAAAATTATCACTATCGACGGTGTGTCTATTGCAGAGAAAATTCTGCACTTACCCATTACCAATACTGTAATTTTAGGCGCGATTGCTGCTGTCTTTGATGAGGTTACAGTAGATGATCTTAAGTTTGCTATCGAGCAGAACATGCCTCCAAAACTTCAACAAAGAAATATTGAAGTAGTTAAAGCAGCGTTTGATGCTGTTAAGTCTTAGGAGGCAGTCATGAAAGTTGAATTAAAAGAGAACATTAAGTTTACAACTTCAAATATTCCATTTGCTCCAAGCTATAAGCCAGGCTTAGTTACAAAAAACTCAGGCTGGAGAAATGAAAAGCCAGTATGCGACAAAGAAAAGTGCAATGGCTGTTTCCTTTGCTACCTGTATTGCCCAGATGGCGTAATTTCAAAACACGGTGACAAAGTAAAAATCGATTATGACTTTTGTAAAGGATGTGGCATCTGCCAGAAGATCTGTAAACACGGCGCAATTACTATGGAGTCTGAAAAATAATGACAAAGAAATTTTTATCAGGCAATGAAGCATTTGCGTTAGGTGTATGTCTTGCAAAGCCTCATGTGATTTCAGCATACCCAATTACACCTCAGACCACTGTTGTAGAAAAGTTATCTGAGTTAGTCGAGTCCGGTGAGCTAAAGTCTGAGTTTATTCATGTGGAGTCAGAGCATTCAGCGCTATCTGCTGCCATCGGCGCATCAGCTGTTGGAGCCAGAACCTTTACGGCAACATCATCACAAGGTCTTTTATATATGGCTGAGTGTTTGACTTACGCATCCGGCGGACGCTTTCCAATCGTAATGATGAATGCTAACCGATCAACAGCGTTACCTTGGAATATCTATGGTGATCAGAGAGATTCATTATCTTTACTAGATCATGGCTGGATCCAGGCTTATGCAGAGGATGCACAAGAGGCTTTAGATTTAGCTTTAATGAGTTTTTACGTTGCTGAGCATAAAGATGTAGCAACTCCATTTATGGCTAATTTAGATGGCTTTACTCTAACTCATACCTATGAGGTTGTAGATGTACCTGATGCAAAGCAGGCAGATGAGTTTTTACCTCCATATGAGACTGATAATAAGATCTCGTTTGATGATCCTAAAAACTTAGGTTTCTCAGCAGGTCCTGATACAAATACTGAGTTTAAGTACAAAGAGCATTTGGGAATTTTAAATGCCCGCAAGGTTATTAAAGAGTGTGAGGATAAGTTCTTTAAGATCTTTAACCGTAAGTACTCTGGCTTAATTGAGACTTATAAGACAGAAGACGCTGATTTTGTGATTGTAACCTTAGGTACTATCTCAGGTTTGGTAAAAGAAGTTGTCGATGACTTAAGAGACAAAGGCCAAAAGGTAGGTTTGTTAAGAATTCGCTATCTAAGACCATTCCCTAATGAGGAAATTGTAGAAGCTCTTAAAAACGTCAAAGCCATTGGTGTTTTAGAAAAAGATATTTCCTTTGGTAATGAAGGCACTGTGTATACCAATGTTAATTCAGCTCTACACAAAGCAAAACTTGATGTGGTTTCATCAAATTATATAGCAGGATTAGGTGGCAGAAATATCGAAAAACATCAGATTGAAGACATCTTTACAAGACTTCAGTCGCTAAATCACGAAATTGTATTTGTAGGTCTGAAGGAGGAATAGTCATGGCAGTTAACGTAAAAACACTAACAGATGATGAATTCTTCTACGGTCACAAAGCTTGCGCAGGCTGTGGCGGATCACTTGCTGTTCGTATTGCTCTAAAAGTTTTAGGCAAAAGATCTGTTGCGGTAATTCCTGCAGGCTGTATGTCAGCTGTAGGTTTTAACTTCCCACAGCTGTGCTTTGCAAATAATGCAATTATTTCAACCTTTGCCGGTACTGCATCCATGATGACAGGTATTCTTGCTGGTTTAAAGGCTTTAGGCAAAACTGATTTTAATGTAGTAGGTTTTGCCGGTGACGGTGGTACCGCTGATATCGGTATTCAAGCGCTTTCAGGTGCCATAGACAGAAATGATGATGTTTTATACATCTGCTATGACAACGAAGCTTACATGAATACAGGTATTCAGAAAAGTTCGCTGACACCATTTGGAGCTAGAACAACCACTACTCCTGCAGGAAAAAATCTGCATGGAAATCTTTCAAACAAGAAAAACATGTTTGAAATTGTTGCAGCTCACGGGATCTCTTATGCAGCTACAGCAAGTGTAGGTTACCTTCCAGACTTTATGAAAAAAGTTGAAAAGGCAGCCTCCATTAGAGGTACCAAATACATCCATGTTATCGCTCCATGTCCAACCGGTTGGGGAATTAAAACAGAGGATTGTATCGAAGTTGCAAAAGAGGTTGTCGATTGTGGTTTATGGTACTTAGCTGAATTTGAAAACGGAGAGTTCCATATCAACCGCAAACCAAAAGAGTTTACTGATGTAGCAACCTACATCAAACGTCAGGGCCGCTTTAAGCACTTAGATGAGAGCGATATTCAAGCCATCATTGCAGGTCGTGACGCTAAATGGAATTTTATTAACAAGCATTTTAATTAGAGGTTTACATGGCTATCAATAAATCAAAATTCTGGGATGAGGCATTAGAAACAGCTCCTCGTGAAGTCTTAGAAGCAAATCAGTTAAAAGATCTTCAGGAGATCGTAAAGTTTGCGTACGATAATTCTCCTTATTACAAGAGATCTTTTGATGAGGCAGGCGTAAAGCCATCAGATATAAAAACATTAAAAGATATCGAGAAGTTCCCATTCATCAATAAAAAGACCCAACGTGATACTCAGGGAGTAGGTTCATTCTTAGGTGAGTTATGTGCAGTACCTGAAGATGATGTTGTATTTATTTCAACCTCATCAGGTTCAACTGGTGTTCCTACCATCAGCCCATTTACTCAGAAGGATTTCGATGAGTTCCAGGATACTGAGGCTCGTTGGTTCTGGCAGGTTGGTGTAAGACCAAATGATCGTTACGTTCATGCTTTAAACTTCTCACTGTATGTAGGTGGTCCTGACGTAATCGGTGCTCAGAGAACCGGAGCTCTATGTATCTGGGGCGGTACCTTACCATCAGAGCGTTTATTATGGGTTCTAAAGACCTATCAGCCAACCGTAATCTGGACATCACCATCATACGCATGGCAGTTAGGTGAGAAGGCTCTAAAGAGCGGTATTGATCCTAAGAAGGATTTAAACATCAAGACCATTATCGTAGCAGGTGAGCTAGGTGGTTCTATCGATGCAACTCGTAAGGCAATCGAAGACTTATGGGGCGCTCAAGTTTATGACTTTTACGGTCTGTCTGATATCTTTGGTGCTTGTGCTGCAATGTGTGAATACAAAGATGGTCTTCACATCGCTGAGAACCATATCCTAGTTGAGACTGTTGATCCTAATACCGGTAAGGTTTTACCTCCAGGTGAAAAGGGTGAGTTCGTATTTACTACCTTAAGAAAACATGCTCGTCCATTGATCCGCTTCCGTACAGGTGATATCGGCTGGATTGATAACACAAAGTGCAAGTGCGGTCGTACCCATGGTCGTATCCACGTTTTAGGTAGAAAGGATGATATGTTCATCGTATCTGCAGTTAACGTATTCCCAAGTGACGTTGAAGCTGGTATTCGTTCAATTTCAGGTATCACCGGTGAATACTTAATCAGAATCTTTGAGAAAGACTTTACCTGCAAGTACTCAGTTGAAGTTGAGAAGAAGTTTGACAACAAGAATTCAGACGAGGAAGTAGCAGAGATTGTAAGCAAGTCCTTAAAGGCTCGTATCGGTGTTAAACCATACACTGTAGTAGTTCATAAGGATGGAGGCCTGAATACACGTTCAGAGCACAAGTCAAAGCGTATTATCGATGAACGTACCAAGAAAGACTAGTAATAAAAAGTCTTTTTAAACTGAAACACACAGTAAAAAGGCTCAACACCAAAATGTAGAGCCTTAATTGTCTCTAGTGTCTGATAACTAGAGCATGGAAAAGAGATTAATCTGCAGTTTGTGCTTTTGCTAACTTTAACTGTCGTTTGTGCATAAATGTAATTAATAATACCATGACAATTACAGCGGCACCCAAACTTAATGGTAAGCTTCTGGTTACACCTGCAATTGCATAACCAATTAAGGCACTTACAGCTACGGTTAAAGAGTAAGGCAACTGAGTGTAAACGTGCTCGATGTGAACACAGCCAGAACCTGCTGATGATAAAACAGTTGTATCTGAAATAGGTGAACAGTGATCTCCAAATACAGAACCTGCTAAAGTTGCTGATAGGGCAATGATGGTTAATTCCATTGAATTTGGATCAACAGCCTGAGCTACGATCACCACAATAGGAATTAAGATACCAAAAGTACCCCAAGCAGTACCGGTTGAGAATGATAAGAAACCTGCAATCACAAAGATCACAGCAGGTAGCACTACACCTACGAAACCGATATCGTTCTGAACGATAGATGAGATGAATTCTGGTGCCTGTAAAAGATCACGGGTAACACCTGAAATGGTCCAGGCAAAGGTTAAGATCATGTTAGCAGGGATCATAGCCTGAACACCGCGTAGTACACCATCCATATACTCTTTTAATGATAGGAGTTTTCTTGGAACCATCATTAAGAAAGCAACAACTAATGCTCCAAATGAGCTTAACACTAAAGACTGTGATGAATCAGTGTTACCAAAAGCAGCACCTAGTGTGTGATATTTTTCATCCTCACCCCAGTAACCGCCTAAATACAGCATTGCAAGCACAGCAAAGATAATTAAAGAAATGATTGGTATTACCATGTCTAAAACAGTACCGTTGCCCTTTACTTCGATGCTCTCATCAGCATCTTTTACATCTGCTTTAGCAGCTTTTGTGGACTCATAAGCTTCTTTTTCAGCTTTGTACATTGGTCCAAAATCAACATTAAAGCAACAAACTAAAACGACTAACAGAATGCAGAGCAGTGCATAGAAGTTCCATGGAATGGTTGCACAGAAAGCTGCAATATCTGAATCAAAAGTATTGGTAGCTTTTAAGTTTGAACCAACTGCAGCTGCCCACGATGAAACAGGTGCGATAATGCAGATTGGAGCTGCGGTAGAATCGATAATATAGGCTAACTTTTCTCTTGAGATCTTATACTTGTCGGTAATAGGTCTCATCACAGTACCTACGGTTAAGCAGTTAAAGTAATCGTCGATAAAGATAAAAGCGCCTAAAGCTGATGTAGATAGAAGTGCTGAACGTCTGCCTTTGATTTTAGCAGTAGCCCAATTTCCATAAGCTTTAGAAGCTCCGGCCATATAGATAACATAAACTAGAGCGCCTAAAAGTGAACAGAAGAGCACAATGTTCAGATCGAACTTATTGCCCATAACTGATAAGGCACTTTCAACTGGTCCTAGAATGATATTACCATCAGTTTTTAAAGTGTAAATCAGGGTTCCTGATAAGATACCCACGATTAGTGATGAAAATACTTCCTTAGTAATTAACGCTAATACAACGGCAATTACAGGAGGGAGAATGGATAAAACTCCAACTGATACTGGATCCATAAGTACTCCAAAAATAGTAGAAATTATGCACTGTAATTATACAACTAAATTGGAGTTAAACTGAATATGCTCTTTAATGGTGAAATTGTGTGTTTATGGAAGAAATTTAGGCACTCTCAGAGATAGTTTTAGTGTCCAGTGAAGCGGCATTATTTGAACTGTTTGAATTTGTAGTGTTTTTGTCAGATGTAGCAGACGACTCATGCTTATTTAACTTTTGATTGTTCTCTTTGGTGTTTTCTTCAGAGAGCTCCTGCTGAGCTTCAGACATCTTTTGCTGAGCTTCAGCTGCAACTTTCAGATCCTGACCTGATGGTTGTGCTGGTGCATGAGCAGCACTGATCACAGTACGCATCTTTTCGATGGTTTTTTCAGGTGTTGATTCTTTACCAATATCAATATTCACGTGACCGTCAGTTATGTACTTATTTCCATCTGGTCCTGTCTTATATTCATACTGTGGGGATCCTGCGTACGAACCTCCTGCCGATTGATGTGCCTGCTCATGAGTTCTTACCTCGGTATCACGTGCTTTTAGTTGCTCAACCTCGGATTGCTCTTCATCAGTTAAATACTCACCGTTTTGCTTTTTGCCATTGTGATTTTGAGCAGCTTCCTTTTGATCTTTCTCTTTTGCTTTGTCAGCTGATGACTTCTTTACAATGCTCTTGTCATGATTGTCAGTATCATCAACAGGATCTGAATTTTTATCTGATCCTGTTAAAGCAAAAGTGTTCTCATCACTGTTATCCTCCTGCGTATCGTCATTTACAAGAGGATCTTTTTCACCTAGAGCTTCTCTTATTGAGGATACAGTATCTGACAGAGATTGATTTTGACTTTGATAAGATTGAGCAAATGAATTAGATAAGTAAGCTTTTAAAGCTTTGCTACGATTGTGTGAGTAAGAATCTTTATTATAAGACTGTGCTCCTTGAGAGAGGGTAACGCAGTCATCCAGCAGAGTATTCTGTTTCTTTTTGTCATCCTGTCTGTTGCCAACAGCAGATACAGCAATATTGTGGTTCTGAAATGATTGAACTTCAGATCCTTCAACAAAGCTATAGTTTGTGCTAACTAAAGACATAAGATACTCCACTAAGTTATCTTAGTTAACGGTAAGTATAGATCTGAACTTTAGGAATTTTTAAAGAAATTTATTCCGTACTAAAACAAATTTTTTAAAGTGTCGTAAACAATGAATTAGCTTCTTTGGTAGATTACTGATATGTCAATGGTGAATTGATATCAATTCCTTTATATTTTAGCGCCACAAATGGTTTATCTTGAGACTCACAAAAGAGATCGTTAATAATCTTCGTTTGCAGCAGATAACACTAAGCTCTGACAGCAGTCTTGAATAAAAGAACGGCAAACTTAAGATGGCATTGAGAACTCTTTGTGTTAAATATAGGAAAATTCTTTTTTGAATCCTCTCTAATTTGTCAATAATTATCCCAAATTAGGGCAAAACAAGAGCTTTTTAGCTATAATCTAATAAGATGAATGGAGATAAACACATATGAAAGATATCAGCTCAACAGGCTCATTTGTGGACTTTACTTTAGAGAATTTTATCTATGTTGATAAAACTGTATATATTCCACAACTTGTAAAATTAAAGCGAGTTTTTATCTCCCGTCCACGTCGTTTTGGTAAATCTCTTACCTTAGATACCATAGCAACTTTATTTGAAACAGGTGTAGAGCCTTACTTTAAAGGAACCTGGATTTATGACAAGTGGACAGAGCCTACCTATCCTGTATTAAGACTGAATTTTTTAAATTTTGATAAAAATTCAATAGAGAAATTTAATAATAAACTTAATTCTAAAATAACCGAATTTGCAGAACTTAATCATGTAACCACCTTTAAAGAGAAGGAAGAAGCTGAAGACTCTATTGACCATCTTTTGGAGCAGTTAAGATTAGAGAATCGCCAAATTGTTATTTTAATTGATGAGTATGACTGTCAGATGACAGCAAACATCAATAATGAAACTCTATATAAGCAATTTCAGGAAAAAATCAAAAGCTTTTATGCCACTATTAAAAATAAGTGGCCAATTAAATTCTTAGGAATAACAGGTGTCACGAGATTAAAAGATGTAGAAATCTTTTCTATTGGCTCTGATATCAGAGATATCACCAACTCAAGTGCCTATTCTCAGATGATAGGCTTTACCCGAGACGAGATTAAAAAGTTCTACATCGATTATTTAAAGTTAGCTGCATCCTATGAGAACAACTGCTCAGTAGATGACGTAACCGACACTCAGCTTGAGTCAATGTTGGATATGATGGCTCAAAACTACGATGGCTATTGTTTTGATGAAGACTATGAAAAGAAGGTCTTCAGTACATGGTCTGTAAATAAATTTTTCCAAACAATGATAGAAAAGAAAAAAGTTCAGTTTGGAGAGTACTGGTATGACAATGGTGGCTTACCATCTATCTTAGTTAACTATTTAAAAACACATGAACTTAATATTTTTGAATACTTAGACAAGGATAAGTTATTAAAAGTATCTGATGAGGATTTTAAAAATCCAACATCATTGACCACTATCAATCAGAACGTACTGATGTGTCAGACAGGATATTTAACTTTAAGATCAGATCTTAATAAAACCTCTACAGTAGCATTAGGTATTCCAAACGGTGAAATCTATAAAGCCTTAAACAGGTTGCTTGCAAACAACATCTTTAAAGGCAACACCGATATTACTGATGACTATGGTAGAAGCCTGTTAGAAGTAGGCACTGTTGATGACATCATCAACCTCTTTAACAGTGCTTTAAACTCTGTGTCCTATGACAATTATCCAATCGTGTCAGAATCATCAGTACAGAATATGTTAAAGCTTTACCTGTTAGGTGCACATCAGGAAGTATTATCTGAAGTTCATGAAGCAAAGGGTAGAGCTGATTTAGTTGTAAATACTGATAACAGAAGAATCGTCTTCGAATTTAAGTATGCAAAAAATGAGATTGAAGCTAAGTCAAAACTACTTGATGCAGTAGAACAGATTAAAACACGAGACTATGGCAACATCTTACCTAAAAAGAATGAGCTTATAAGAATTGCTGCAGTCTTTAATGCAGATCCTAAGGTAAGAGCTTTTACAGAGAATCAGATTGTTCCTTAACATAATTTCTCTTAACTAATTTTAACCATCTTTGTTAACAGCGTTATTAAATGATTTTCTTAGCCAGCGGTGAGAATAGGAAAGAGCCTCTATGTGATCCCTCATTTTTCTGTACTGAACCGAATTTATTTAGATATTTGCCAGTTATTTTATTAACGGGCTAAGTAAATTTGAAAGTTATTGATTTATCTCTTTTACAGGAACCCAAATCTCTGATCTGTAATCTGTGTTTTGAATATCTCCACAGCAGTACCATTCAATATAAATGGCTTTTGTAAGTACATTGAAGATACGCCAACTTCTTTTTGCAAGATCAATGTTTGCAATATCGATACTATCAATATCACATGAGTTTGCAGAATTGCCAGCGCTTTGTTGAAGTTTATCTTCAATCAAAGTAAGAGACTTGTTAATGCATCTTAACCAATCTATAAGATCCTCTAATATCTGCCAATGACTGAATTCTAAAAATTGCTATAGAAGTGTTCATGTCATTTTATGACAAAATCTGTCTGTTTTATTGTGCAAGGTTTTGTTCTTGAAACAGAATGGAGTAAAAATTGAAAACGAAGGAATGCTAAAGTGCTGTTCTTAAGATTTGACAGCACTTTTAATAACAATCAGTCAGCAACTGCCTTTAGTCTTGGAAGCAGTTTTATGTACAGGTAGATCCCTGCAACAAAGAGGAAGACACAACCTACAAAACCAGTATAGGCAATTGAGATGTTATCAATTACAAGACCACCTACCATAGCACCACCACCGATGCCTAAATTGTAGATGCCTGAATATATTGACATCGCAATAGCAGTGGTATTTGGTGCAAACTTGATGATCTCATACTGATATACAAGGTTGTATGCAGTGATTGCAAGACCCCAGCCAATCAGTACTATGTATAAGGTTACTAGATTGCCTGAAGCAAACTTTAATAAGAAGATGAACAGGGCAATACCAAAGACTGCAAAGAGGTTGAAGAAGGAGTGGTACTTACTAAAGAGCTTTGAAAAGATAAAGCTTCCGATAATACCAATACCACCAAAGACTGTTAAGGCAATGGTTACAGCATCAGGTGAGAGCTTTGCTACCTGACCTAAATAAGGCTCAATATAGCTGTAGGCTGAATAGTGACCGATGATAGCTATTGCGGTCATCAGGAAAATTCCACCTAAAACAGGATCGGTCATGAGTTTTGGCAACTCTGTGATCTTTAAAGATCCTGAAGCTGGTAACTTAGGGAAGACAATAGTTAAGAGAATGAAAAGAATTGCAGAGATCACTGCTATACATAAGAAGGTAGTTCTCCAACCTACATATAAACCTACGACACGACCTAATGGCAAACCTACTACCATCGCAACAGAGGTAGCAGCTACCATCATACTTAAACCTAATGATTTCTTACCGTCAGGTGCTATCTTTACTGCTAAAGGTGAAGCTATAGACCAAAAGATCGCGTGTGCACAGGCAACACCAATTCTTGAGGTCATTAAAGTTGCAAAGGTTGTAGATACTGTTGATAAGACATGGCTTAAGACAAAGAGACCTACAACTGTTAACAATAACTTCTTTAAGGCAAACTTTGATGCAATCATCATCAAAGGCAGCGATGCAATCATAACTACCCAAGCGTACACAGTGATAAGCATGCCGGCCTGAGGCTCTGAAATTGAAAAGTCATGAGCAATATCAGAGAGTAGTCCAATTGGAATGAACTCAGAGGTATTAAAGGTAAAACCACAAACAGAGAGTATGATTAGAGGAAAGTACTTGTAGATGTTAGCTAAAGTACTTGCATGAGTAACTGTATTAGGTGAAATTTGCTTGCTCATTTTATTATTTATTTGAAAAACAAAAGAATTTTCGTGAATAATAGCACTTTGGATTTTGAAATAAGAAGTGATCTGAAAAAATATTTTGTAAGAAACGACTTACTTTTGAAAGGGTAGAAAGACTTTGAATGAAAAAGCTCAGACTGAGCTGAGCTTTTTACAATATTTGATTGTTCAGTTTTGATTAAACAGCATCGTTGAACATAACTGAAATTGATTCATCGTTGTTGATACGACGAATTGCTTCAGCTAAGGTAGGTGCTAATGATACATATCTGAACTTACCTGTAGCTTTGAACTGCTCGGTTGCAGGAATTGAGTTGGTTACAACGATAGTATCGATCACGCTGTTCTTGATGTTCTCGTAAGCTGAACCAGATAGAACAGGGTGTGTACCGTAAGCGATAACCTTCTTAGCACCACGTGCTTTTAGAGCTGCAGCTGCTTTACATAAAGTACCACCTGTATCAATCATATCATCAACGATGATACACTCTCTGTCCTTAACTTCGCCGATTAGGTTCATAACCTCGGATACGTTAGGACGAGGACGACGCTTATCGATAATAGCGATATCTGCATCATTTAATAATTTTGAGATTGCTCTTGCGCGAACCACACCACCCATATCAGGTGATACGATGCAAGGATTCTTTAAGTCTAATGACTTCATATCTTCAACGAATAACTTTGAAGAATAGCAGTTATCAACAGGAACATCAAAGAAGCCTTGGATCTGCTCAGCATGAAGATCAACTGTTAAAACTCTATCTACACCAACTGATGATAATAAATCAGCAACAACCTTTGCTGTGATAGGTACACGAGCAGAACGAACACGTCTGTCCTGACGAGCATAACCAAAGTAAGGAATGACAGCAGTGATTCTTCCTGCTGAAGCACGACGTAATGCATCAATCATTACTAAAAGCTCCATCAAATTATCATTTGTTGGTGCACAAGTTGACTGAATTACGAAGGTATCACAACCACGAACACATTCATTGATCTGAACATGTACTTCACCATCAGAGAAGGTGTCTACAGTTGCATCAGATAGGTTAGTGTATAGACATTTTGCAATTTCAGTTGCAAGTTCTGGTGTTGCATTACCAGAGAAGAGTTTTAAATCAGACATAAAAATCCCGATTAGTGATTGAAGAACGTGTGCGTATTATATACAAAAATTCGACTGTGGTCAGAAAAAAATCGATATTGATTGGTTTTACTGAATCTCAAAATTGAAAGGACCTCAAATGAGGTCCTTAAAATCAAATTAAGCTGTGTGACGAGCTGTTTCTTTACGAAGTGCAGCTTCAATTAAAGCCTGGTTCTTTTCTTTGCGCTTCTGTTTTCTTACAGTAAGTACCCATGAGCCAAAAGCAAAGCATGAGACAACCAAGACAATTACAGAGGCTAGTGCATTAATCTCAGGTGACAGACCACGTCTTACACTTGAGAAGATAAGCATAGGCAGGGTCGTTGAGTTAGGTCCAGCTACGAAACTTGTGATAACCAAGTCATCCATTGACATGGTAAATGAAAGCAAGAATGCAGCAACCTCAGCTGGCATAATAGCTGGCAGAATGATTACAAAGAACACTTTCAAAGGACCTGCTCCAAGATCTTTTGCTGCCTCTTCAATAGAAACATCAAGTTCAACAAATCTTGAGCGGATAACCACAGTTGCATAAGCAGAGCAGAAAGTTACGTGTGCAATCCAAATAGTGATCATGCCTCTGTCAGAGAAGACAGGAATGATGTCTCCTAATGTTACGAACAACAACAGCAGTGCAAGACCTGAGATAACCTCAGGTAAAATCATAGGTGCTGTCATAAATAATAAGAATGCACTTTCGCCGTGGAACTTATGAACTCTTACCATAACAAAAGCAGCTAAAGTACCAATAATAACAGAGGCTATTGCTGACATAAAAGCAATGGTAAGTGAAATACCAACAGCGGTAATAATAGCTGAGTTATTAAATAATGCCTTGTACCACTTTAAAGAGAACTGTGTCCATACAGTTACCATCTTTGACTCATTGAATGAATATACAATCAGGGTCATGATTGGCAAGTATAAGAATGTCAGCGCTAAAGCTAGGATGATTACTCTGATAATAAGACTCTTAGTCTGTTTTTTTAATATCATTTTAGTAGTCTCCCTTCTTACGCTGAGCTTTAAAGAACCAAATAATAGGTATAGCCATGATTGTTAACATGGTGATAGCTACAGCTGAAGCTAAAGGCCAATCTCTGTTATTAAAGAACTCTTGCCATAGAATTCTACCGATAAGAATTGAATCCTTTCCGCCTAATAATTCAGGAATTACGTACTCACCGATGGCTGGAATAAATACTAGCATAGAGCCTGCTATAATACCGCTCTTAGTTTGAGGTACTAAAGCCTGGAAGAATGTCTTTACTGGTTTGCAACCTAAGTCCTGAGCAGCTTCAATTAAGCTGTAGTCAACCTTCATTAAAGCTGAGAATAAAGGTAAAACCATATAAGGTAAGTAACAGTACACAATACCAACATATACAGCAAAGTCTGTCTGTAACATGTGCATTGGGTGATCGATGATACCTAGGGTCATTAAGATATCATTGATAAGACCATCTCTCTTTAAAATGGTCATCCATGCATAAATACGAACCACAAAAGAAGTCCAGCTTGGCATGATAATTAAGATAAAGAGAATGTTTCTTGTAGTACTCTTTGCTGAGGATAAAGCCCAGGCAATAGGGTAACCGATGATTAGACAGAACAAAGTTGAGAAAGCAGCAACCTGAATTGACTTTAGGTATGATCTCAAATAGGTACCGTCAGGATCTGTAAAGATATTGGTGTAATTTTCAAGATGCAGAATGATCTGCATTGCACCTTCTTCAAAAGTAATAATCGGAGAATATGGAGGAATAGAGATCTCTGTAATTGAAAAAGAAATCTTGAAAATAATTAAAAATGGTATCAAGAAGAACAGGATCATCCATACATATGGTACGAAGATAATCGCTCTTTCTCTACATGAAATCTTTTTACCAGGGACAAATCTAGGTGGTGGTCTGTGTCCCTTAGAGCTTGGTCTCTTTGAAGAACCAATGCTTACAACTGCCATAATTTGCCTCTTAGAATGTTAATGCAATGCAGGACTCAGGATCCCAGCTTAGGTAAACCTTATCATCCCAGGTTGGTAGACCAACTTTGAATCTGTCAACGTTAGGCAGTGTTGAGGTAATAATTCTTCCAGAAGGTAGTCTTACGTAGTAAATAGAAATATCACCTAAATAAGCAATATTCTCTACGATGCCAGAACACCAGTTGGTTTCCTCTTGAGGCTCTTCATGAGAGATGTAGATCTTCTCTGGACGCATTGCAATTGACAGAGGCATGCCGTCAGCAATATCAATATCGTGCTGTAACTCGATAGGACGAGGGAAGTCATTGCAGGCAATGAATGAGCCGTTTGCATTAGATGTAGTTAAAGTACAATCAAACATGTTTACAGAGCCGATGAACTCAGCTGAAAAGCGGCAGTTAGGGTTCTCGTAAATTTCACGAGGACCACCAATCTGAACGAACTCACCTCTATCCATGATGGCAATTCTGTCAGCCATAGTCATTGCTTCTTCTTGGTCATGGGTAACCATGAGGCAGGTAACACCAACAGAGTTAATAATGTCTACTAACTCAAGTCTCATCTGCTCACGCAGTTTTTTATCTAAAGCTCCCATAGGCTCATCAAGAAGCAGTAAACGAGGCTCTTTAGCAAGTGATCTTGCCAAAGCTACACGCTGTCTTTGACCACCAGATAACTGGTATGGCTTTCTATCGACGTAATCTTCCATGTGAACAAGCTTTAACATCTTGTCTACACGCTCATTGATAACATCTTTTGGTAATTTTTCCTGCTTTAGACCAAAAGCGATATTCTGTCTTACAGTCATATATGGGAATAGTGCATATGACTGGAACATCATGTTTAAGGTTCTCTTGTATGGTGGAAGATCAACAATATCTTCACCATCTAGGATGATGTGACCTGCGCTAGGATGCTCAAAACCAGCTAGCATTCTTAAAAGAGTAGATTTACCACAACCAGATGAACCTAAAAGAGCAAAAATTTCACCCTCATAGATGGTCAAGTCAACATTGTTAACTGCAGTAAAATTACTAAAATTCTTTGTAAGCGACTTTATCTCAAGAATTGGTTTCTTATTCTGTTCTACAGGAGAAGCTTTCTGACCTGGTAATTCACCTGGTCTGTGCTGCTGTTTGAAAGTTGCTTCAACAGGTTTTACCTGATTATTTGCTGAGTTTGCGTTTTGAGCGCTAATATTTTTCACGCGCGTAAATCTCCATCTAGAGAAAAACAAAAAGTTTGTTTTTTTTCGCTGATCTTAAATGAAAAGTGATAACAGTCAACATTTATTTTCAGTTACGTAGACATTTATTCTTTTTTTATCTTAAACTACGTCAAGATAATCGTTTAATTATCTGATCTATATATGAAATATTTTTTACGATTTTGTTAAAAAAAATGTAATTTTTTCAAAGGTTACTATGCAAAATTACAATAATCTTACTAGAACTCAATTACTCTACGGTTCTAATGAAGAAAATGAGGTAGGAAGACAGATAAAGTACCTAGGTGGTACCAGAGTTCTTCTGCATTACTCAAAGAATATTAATAATCTGAATAATCTTTTAGATAAAATTAAACGATCATTAAGATTAACCGGTCTTGATTTTGTTGAGTTATCAGAGAATGACGCAAAGACTCCAAAAATTGATACTATTTTTAAAGGTATCAAAATATGCCGAGAGGAGAATGTAGATTTTGTTCTCGCTGTAGGTGGCATCAATGAATTTACAATTGCCAAACTTATAGCAGTAGCCTCTCCTTATGATGACAATTTTTACAATATCTTCAAGAAAGAATATGACATTGAGCAAGCTATTCCGCTTGGAATTGTAAGCACTACCATATGTACTGGTGTGGCAATTTCTGACAGAGCCTCTGTTGCTCACAGACTTTCAGATGGATCACTAACATTTTATAGTTGTTCTTCAGAGTTCTTATATCCAAAGTTCATTATCTATTCACCTGAATTGTGTCTATATGATGATATGTCTTTAGAGAGCAATGTTGTCTCTATCATCTCTTTATTGCTGCACCGTTACTTTGCTAAAAACAAAGTATCTTTACTATCTGATAACATAACAGAAGCAGCCCTAAAGACAGTTCTTTTAATGTATAACAAGTTAAAAGATAAGCCTGGTGATTTAGAAGGTATCAACAATCTGATGTGGGCTAGTATTACCGCTTATGTAGTTCCTTTCTACTCATATAGTGATGATGTATCTGTAGATATACTCTCAAGGGCTATTGTGGGGGTTTTTGACTGTTCTAGAGAACAAGCTGAAAGTATCATACTTCCTGCCTGGTTTGAGTTTGTACAAAAGAAGCATGCCAAGAAGGTAGCTAAATTAGGATCTTGTGTATTAAATGTAGCTTTAGATTACCAGAATCTTGAGACAACATCTAAAAATACAGTAAAGCTAATTAAAGAAATGTTTACAAAGTTTGGACTTCCAACCACTTTATCTCAGATCAACGGGGATGCTGCAGATATTGAGAGAATTCTTTATAAGGCTGGTTTCCCTGAGATTGGTAACATTGGTAACTATGAAAAGTTAGATAAAACTGACTGTGAGGTCATTTTGTCATTAGCTCTTTAAAAGTCTCGTTTAGAATAGATATCAATAGATACAAAAAGAGAGCTGTAAAGCTCTCTTGAAACAGTAGGATTAAATCTTCTCAACAGACTTTTCAGAATTTTCTGACTTATCAGTTTCTTTTTCTGCATCATCATCTTTGTTATCTGAAGGAGACTCTACCTTATCTTCGTCTTCATTATTCTTTTTAATGATCTTGTCAATCTTCAATGCTGACATAGCATCATCTTCAGTTTTCTTTTCAAAGCTAGATGAATCATCAGGACCAATTTCTATCATTAGGTTATGAACAAAACTCAGCATATCAGTAAAGATGCTCATTTCAACGTGCTCGCAGGCCCTGTACAGTTCACCACCTTTATAAGTAAAGGTAATGCCAGGAGCATTTAAGTTATAGAAAGTAGAAACTGGAATAGGGCATTCATCTTTCATTGCCTTAAGAGCAACATCAATACCAACAGGTCTAATAAAGCAGTTATCGTTAGCAGGACACTCATTTTCAATATTGATCTGATGATCATGATCTTTATTAAACTCTTCAACAGCGCGATTGATCTTAATATAGAGCTCTCTGTCTAAAGCAAAGTTTTTACGCAGTTGTTGCTGAGGAATAAAGTCATTACCAAAGAAGATCACCACAGATGGTCTTGGTAAATGAGCTAATTCATTCAAACGTTCGATGATGGTCTTAATGATGTCATGACTTCCAAGATCTTCATTAGTACACTTCTGAATTAAGCCTTCAATAGCTGACTTTAAGTTCCCTTTGTAATGCAGACTTGCTCTGTAGAAAAGATCAGAGAAGGATAAAACCTCTGCTTCTCGTGTTGGATTTAATGGCTCGGTGTCATTTATCTTACAGAAGAAGTTCTCTCTGTCTTCCATGAATCCTGCTGTCTTCTCAATAGCTGTAGCTGCAATCTGTTTTAAGTTCTCTACTAAATCTAAAAGATTTAAGTTAATAAATGGAAAATTGAAACTTAAATGTACCGCATCAGGTGTATTTGGAGAGCGGTTGTTATATGAATGCAGATAGTTAAAAGTAGGAGCTATTGCTGAATGAGAAATATCTTTGGTGATCTTTGGATTTAACTCAATATCTTCAATGATTTTTGAAGCAATTAAAGTAGGAGAGAAACCTTTAAAAGGTAACTCTGTATCTGTACCTTCGCCAAAGATGTAGAAACCAGCTTCTACCTTACCCATATTGGCAGTGTAAAGGTTAATGGTGTTTTCGGTTACACCAACAGATTCAGGTTTGAAGCTCAAAGCTAAAGATAACTCAATATCATAATCGTTAATTAGATTATGAATGTAAGGCAGACATGTTCTAATACCTTCATGTCCATTTAAAGATTCAGAGGTACATACAAATAAAAGGTTAGCAGGCAATTCCCACAATCTTTCAGTGTAGTACTTTAATAGAATTAACATACCAGCAATAGGGGCTTTGTTTTCAAAGCTGCCCAAGCCATAGATGTTCTTGTCATTCCCAAGGTCTTTTAACTGCTTTTCACTTAAAGACAAGTTCTTTAACTTGTTCTTTAAATCATCAGCCTTAAAAGCATATGACTTAATCGTACCGTATACTTCATTTGATGAAGTATCAGTATTACATAAGACCACCAATGTAGGTTTGGTGATTAAGTCACGTCTTACAAAAGCTGTAAAAGAATGGTTCTTCTGATCATCATGAGTGATAAAGTTTAGATACTCAGGATGACTCTTAAAATAGGTAAATTCAGAGACAGTGTTGTAGATAGTCTGATTTATAATCTCATCACCAGCGGTTCTAGTGATGCTAGGAATAGCAATCAACCATTTTAATACGGCTAGGGCTTCTTCACAAAACTCTTTTTCACTTAGCATGATTGATCCTTACTTTTTTGCTTGTCTTACTTTGTCTTATTTTTATTTGTTCTCAGCTAGAGCATTCTTATACAGCTCTGTCTTTAAAATATATACCGTATTTTTAAAAGATTCACGTAATCTCTGTGCAGTTGCAGGACTTCCTGAAGGCAGATCAACTTTTAGAGGATCAACTGCTCTTCCGTTGATGTGAACCTCATAATGCAAGTGTGAACCGGTTGAATAGCCTGTATTACCTGATTTAGCAATAACCTGACCGATTCTGACCTGTTGCCCCTTTCTTACATCAAACTTAGACAGGTGCATATAGACAGTGGTATAACCGCCTTTATGGTTGATAATTACGGTATATCCGCCTCCACGCATATAACCTGCGTAAGTTACAGTGCCTTCTGCTGGAGCATATACAGGAGAACCAATAGGTAATTTAAAGTCCACACCATAATGAGGTCTTCTGCGTTTCTTAATAGGGTGATAACGGTTTAAGTTAAATGGAGAATTAACCTTTACCTGTCCCATAAATGGGAAACGTCTGAAGGTACCAGTTGATGGATGATAACCATTCTCTTCATAGAAGATATGGTTCTGTGGATGACGGTAGAGGTTAATTTGGCCATATCTGGCTGAATCAACTGAAATAGCAGTCATGCTTGATCCTGAACCTACACCATTGAATAAAACTCTAAAGTTGTCTCCAGGACCTACACGTTTAAAGTTAATCTTGCCTGAGTACTGATTTTTAATACTTACAATCTCAGAACGGGTTAAGCCCAGTCTCTTAGCTGCTTTATCAAAGTTCTCACCAGCTCTGATTGAACCTATTAGCAGACGAGGTCTGTTTGCAAGGTTAACCTTTTGCTCTTTTTCTTCAGCTAAAGCTGCTTTCTTATCTAAAGCAGCTGCCATAGCATCAAGCTTAGCCTTTTCTTTCTCAGCTTTTTCTTTAGCTAACAAAAGTTCTTTTTCTTTAGCTTCTTTTTCTTTTTGTGCCTCTACGTAACCTGGCATCTTGGTAGCTTGCTCCATCTTTGATTTTTTATTATTTTCAAATTGAGCAAATCTGTCTTCTTTAGACATTGCAAAACTGCCATCATCTAGATCACGAGAGAATCTTAGCTGTTTCTTTCCTGCTAAAGGAATGGCAATTTCCTGTAAGACGTTCTTGTTATTAACTAAGAACTGAATCTTATCTCCTACAGCTAAGTTCAGATTATCATCGCCAGATGCTGCCTTTATCTTCTTTAAATCTTTCACATCAAGATTTAAGTAAGTGAAAATCTTAAAGAGAGAATCACCTTTCTTAACGGTCTGTTCATACCACTTACCGTCATACTTGAACTCTTTCTTAACAGCGGTATTCTTAAGAGCAGTTACTGCATCTGATTCTTTTTTACTTTCAGCTTTGCGCTCATCAGTTATGTTTTTGGGCTCCATGATGTTGGCAATGAACTTTTCAGAGTTTTCAACTTCTTTCTTTAACTTATCGTCTGTAGTTGAGAACTTCTGACGCTCAATATCCTGATCTGTACTAGCTGATTGAGTTGTATATGAATCATCCTTTGAATCATTAGCAAGCAGAGCTTCAGGAATAACTTCATCATCGTAGTTTTCTTCAGAACCTGCTGTTGATGAGATCTCAAGATTCTTTTCTGCAACCGATTCATCATTTCTAAGATAAGCTTGTTCGTATCTTCTGTTCTGTTCCTGACGACCGGCACTTAATGCTGAGAATGGGGAATAATTTTCAGGAATTAACTGTCCAAATGGGAGTGCTAAAAGGACAGAGATGATTCCAACAGAAAAAATTGCAAAGACATGTTTGCTAGGTAAAGCAATAGCGCCCGTCTCTCTTTCAACGGCCACATAATCTTCTTTTTCAGTTCTGTTAGTAATCTTAACGTTAATCATAGTTCTCAATAATAGCATATACAAAGGCCCAGTTTTTAGATTTTTAGCTAACTTTTAGAACTTCGTGTTATCTTGTTTAATCTATTGTTAAAGCCATTTCATTGTATTTTCGCATGATTAGCTTTTACTTAGTGTATTGATAAAGTGATAGATTTTTGATGCTTGTAACAATTTGCGTTGTCAAGGTTTGCACAAATCACAGTTTGATATTGAGGCAATAGCGATGAAACTTCATAAATGATTAAATCAAATAAAATTTTGAGGAAAGTAAAATGGATCAGGCTCTAATAACACTTATTATTCTAGTTATAGTAGCTCTGTTATTTTTAACAGAAATAATACCTGTTGCTGTCTCTGCTCTAAGCGCGACAGTAGCCTTAGTCTTCTTTGGAATCTTAACACCTCAAGAAGCTTTTTCTGGATTTTCAAACAGCAATGTAATCTTGTTTTCTGGCATGTTTGTAGTAGGTGTAGCCATGCTTGAGTCTGGACTTGCCCAGACAATAGGTAACTTTATTGTGCGCAAAGTTGGCGGTACGCAGCATGCTTTAATCCCTGCTTTTATGGTTTTAACCATTGTGCTGTCAGCCTTTGCTTCTAATACCGGCACTGTAGCCTGTCTGTTGCCTGTAATTATTGGTGTATGCCTTTCAGCTAAAATTCCTTCAGCTCCAATATTAATGTCAGTTGCTGTTGCTGCTAATGTTGGCTGTAACTTAACCATGGTAGGTACACCTCCTAATATGTTAGCTGTAGCTGAAGTCTCTAGTGCCGGTTTAGAACCATATGGATTTTTTGAATTTGCTTTAATAGGTGGTCCTATTGCTTTAGCTACCTCTTTGTTTATGTTCTTTATAGGTCGTCATATCTTGCCAAAAAAGTCAGCAGATACAGGTTTACTTACAAGACAGATTGGCAATGTTGGTACTAACAGACAGAGAATTTTATCTTTGGTAATACTAATTTATGTGGTTATAGGTTTAATTGTAGGTATACCTGGACTGTCTCCTGCGATGGTAAGCTTAACTGCAGCCTTATTTTGTGTGATCACAGGCTGTATTACCGAAAAACAGGCTTACAAAGGTATTGATTGGGTAACTGTGTTCTTATTTGCTGGTATGTTGCCATTTGCTATTGCCATGCAAAAATCTGGGGCTGGAGAGTTTATAGCTAATTCTGTAGTTTCAATTCTTGGTGATACACCATCTGAGCATGCTATTGTAGCTGTACTATTCCTTATTGCATGTTTTTTAACACAATTTATGCCAAATACTGCAACAGCTGCTCTTATAATTCCAATTGCTTTGAGTATTGCCAATAAATTACAGGTGTCTCCTTATGGAGTAATTATGTCAGTTACAATCGGAGCTTCATGCTCATTTGCAACTCCAATTGCAACTCCTTGCAATACCATGATTTTAGGACCATCCGGTCTTCATTTTAAAGATTACTTAAAAGTTGGTATTCCAATGTGCATAATGAGTTTAATCTTATGCGTATTGTTAATTCCAATTTTCTGGCCTTTTGTAGAAAACTAGTTAATCAATCTTTGATAGCTAGGTATCAAAATGAGCCTACAACACTAATAAGATGTAACAATAACATATTCATAAAATAGCAATAATTAAAAATTTTGATATAATTCATTCGCTATTTTGGATGAGGAGTCAACAATGAATTCCATTGAGCTTGTAAAAAATTTTGATAAAGATTTATATGCATACTTTGTAAAAGAGATTGAGCGTCAGCACGCAAGTATTTCTTTCATTCCTGATGAGAACAGCACTTCTCCAATTTGTGCAGCAATCATGGGTAGTGTGCTTGTAAATTCAGCAAGTGCTTTAACTTTAGGTAGAACTGATAACTTAGAGCAACTTACTGTTTCACGCTTATGTGAATTATTTGATGCCCCTTTTGCAACTGTAAAAACTATTACTATTGAAGCTGCTTCTCGTGTTGTATTTAAAGCATTAACCCAACGTGGTGATGTGGTGATGTCTTTAGACTTACGTAAGAAAGAGCACTGCAACAGTGAAAATTTAGCTTACAGATTTGTAAACTTCGGTATTGAGCCAGATACCCAAGAATTAAACATGGATGAGATTGAGTCTTTAGCTAAGAAGAACAAGCCTAAGATGATCATCTTCTCACCAGTTAACTATTCATTACATGTAGACTTTGAGCGTCTGTCAAAGATTGCTAAAGAAAATGGCGCTCTATTATGGTGTGACTTATCACAGACAGCTGGTTTAACTGCAGCAGGTGTTTTAGATAACCCAATGAAGTATGCTGATGTAGTAACCTTCTCAACTCACGGTGCTATGCAGGGGCCTCAGGCTGCAGTAATTTTATGCCGTCAGGAGTTATCTGGTTTAATCAAGCGTTCTGAGAACTTAGCAGGTCACAACGGTTTATTATCTCCTCAGTTATCAGCACTAGCTGCTCGCTTACATGAGATGACAACTGAAGGTTTTAAGAACTACTGCAAAGCTGTAGTTTCAAATGCTCAGGCTTTAGCAGAAGGCTTAGTTGAGGGTGGTATGAAGATCATCTCATCAAAGACTGAGTCTCACTTGGTTATGATTGATGCTAAGAACTGTGCAATTTCAGCTCGTGGTGCTCAGGAGTTATTAGCAGACTTGGGTATTCATGTAAGAATTGCTCAGGTTTTAACTAACAATCCAAACATCAAGTTTGATGCTGTTCGTTTCTCATCATTACCAGCAACAACTCGTGGCATTGAGCAAGAACAGATGAAAGAGTTAGGTAAAGCAATCGGTATTTACTTATCAAAACCAGATGATGAGAATGCAAGAAAGGTAAATAAGATTGTGGTTTCATTAACCTCAACTCTGCCAAATCTTGATCAGAAGTACATGGATCCTGCTGTACGTTCTTTATTTGCTAAAGAATACTAATTTTTAATAAGCTTGGCGGGCATTAGCCCGCCTTTTTCATTTATAAATATGGGCAACCCTTCAAAATTCACCGAAGCTGACAGATTCTCTGTAGCTCCAATGATTGATGTTACCAATCGTACCTTCAGACGTATGGCAAGACTCTTAACTAAAAGAGCAATGCTGTACACCGAAATGATCGCAGCTCAGGCTATTACTCATGGCAAAGAGCATCTTATAGAACAAGATCCTAATAATGAAAATCCTTGTACCTTACAGTTAGGAGGATCTGATCCTAAAGTATTGGCACAAGCCTGTAAGATTGCCTTAAAGTTTGGCTATAGTGCTATTAACCTAAATGCTGGATGCCCATCTGATAAAGTGCAGTCTGGATCTTTTGGTGCAATCTTAATGAAAACACCTGAGGTGATTACAGATTGTTTAAAAGCAATGCAGGATGCTGTAGACATTCCAGTAACTGTAAAAACTCGTATTGGTGTAGACGATTTAGATGATTTTGAATACACTAAAAAGATTGTGCAATCTGTCTATATAACAGGCTCAAGACACATCATTTTGCATGCTAGAAAAGCCTGGTTAAACGGTTTGTCACCTAAAGAGAACAGAACTGTACCTCCTTTAGATTATGCAAGGGTGTATGCTCTAAAAGAGGTATTTCCAGATTTAGCTATAACCATCAATGGTGGAATCTTAACTATTGATGACTGTTTAGAGCAGTTACAACATGTTGAAGGTGTGATGTTAGGTCGCGCTATTATGGACAATCCTTATCTATTAGCTTCTGTTGATAGTAAGATATATGGAGTAGATGAGGAAGTTAAATCTCGTGATGAGATTTTTGAAACTCTCATGGATTTTGCGCAGAAGTTCGTATCAGAGGGTAATAAACTTCATTATCTTGGAAATCACATCATCAACTTCTTTAACGGTTGCAAAGGTGCTAGACGTTTTAGAAATTACCTCTCATGTCATATGCATGAGTTAGGGGCAGGACCTGAAGTCTTTAGAGAAGCTTATAAACGCATGAAAGAAGCTTAGGAGTATCTGTATGGAACTTAGCTTAAAGTCAACAATTAACTTGAATAATGACGTTAAGATGCCTCTTTTAGGCTTACGTGTTTATAAGATGAAAGGCGGAGAGGAAACCTATAAGACTGTAAGAGACGCCTTAGATGTAGGTTACCGTCTTATTGATACTGCTCGTATTTACTGTAATGAAAAAGCTGTTGGCAAAGCGGTTCGAGACTCAGGTATTCCTCGCAATGAGATTTTTGTAACCACTAAGCTTTGGGTTACAGATTTTGATAATCCAAGACAGGCTCTTTTAGATTCTCTAAAAAGATTAGGTCTTGATTATGTTGACTTATACCTTATTCACTGGCCTGTAAAAGGTTATGAAAAGGCTTATCTTGAGCTTGAAAAGTTACAGCAGGAAGGTCTTTGCAGAGCTATTGGTGTAAGTAACTTTAAGATTCATCATATCGAGAGTTTATTTGAGCATGGTGCTACAGTAATTCCTCAGGTAAACCAAACTGAGATCCATCCCCTTAACACTGAAGAAGAGTTAATGGGATGGTGCCGTCGTAAGAAGATAGCTGTTGAAGCATACTCTCCATTAGGATCTGAAGGCAGACTGATCCTTGATGATCCAAGACTTATCTGTATGCGTGATTATTATAAGGCAGCACCATCACAGATCTTATTGCGCTGGTGCATTCAAAGGGGAATCGTTGCAATTCCAAAGGCTAATACCAAAGAGAAGCTTATTCAAAATAGTGAGCTTTATAACTTTGATATTTCAAATTCAGATCTTGAGACAATATCGGATATGAACTGCAATGACAGACGAAATTACGATCCTGACAAGATAGATGCCAGACCAAAGGCTATGTATCCAAAGATCGTAGAAGAAGCAGATATATAGCTTTTCATGGCTCTGATCCTGTCTACTGTAAATTTAAAACTATCAACAGGATCGACATTCCACTATAGGTTATTCAATCTTAGTAAAATGATTGATACATCTTTGAAGGAGCACTCATATATCTATTGTATTTTTTTGAGCTAACCTTTGGATAATGGATTTATCTTTTGAAAAAATAGATGATCCAAGACCAAATTTAGAGCTTCCCCAATAAGCTCCGGATGCCTGAAGAATTGTTGGAGTCATATCTACAGAACTTATATATTGTTTTCTTTTTTCTTCAGGAATTTTTGGAACATTTCCTATAAAAATATTCCTAATATGTCTTTCAATGTTTGCAAACATTGGAGGGGTTCCCATGAAATAATGATCTCCTATAACTCCTAAAGCAAGATGTGCGTTTTAATTTTTTTGAATGAAATTGACAAAATTAGATATTTGTCTATCAGTCTCAAGAAACGCATCTCTAATATCATAAAATTTAATTTTATCTTTTGGTCAATATCCATCAGGACCATTGGTATCAATAGTTTCAACAATTAAGACGAATGGAATACCATCATTTTGAAGTTCTAAGTATTTTTCTTTTGCTCTTGCAAAAATGAAGGACTCAGAGAATCCCCAACCAATGCCTTGATATTTATTAATATTCCATCCTTTTTGTTGCCAGTAATTTATATATAATATTTCAAAATGGCCATGCATTGAAAACAATTTTTCATTCCTGAAAAATTGCTGTCTGAACCTAAAAATAAAACAGTTTTATATCCATTAGCTTTTAGAATTCCAAATATTGGTTTAGCGTTTGGCAAAAAAAACTCTCTTTGAGTCGTATGTATTATGTAAATTTCCAATGGGAACAAAAGAGTTATCGTATTTAACAGGAATTTTTTAAGGCAATCCAAAATGCCAACCAGTAAGAGATCCAATTGTCCAGCTTGAGCCTGTAGCATTAACAAATTTAGTGACAGATTCTCCTTTTTGTTCAATCTTATCTAATTCTTTAGACATCAGTTCGGTAAAATTGAAATTAGACTCCAATGACTCGCCCATTACTAATACGACATTGTTCTTCTCTTTAAAGTGAACATTCTTAATATTAGGAACAGTGTAATTATCCTTAATATAATCAAACTTATCTGCTGATTTCTGACTGTTAAAATATGCAGTTATCTCATAGTTTTTGTCAACTAATCTTAATACATTGAATAGAGATAGAAGTGAAATGGCAGTTAATGAAGATAAACATATTACTGTGCAAGCTTGGTTTTAGTACTTTTGTTTTTGTAGCGATTCAATCACTCTTTTAATTGGTAAGAAGATACAATTGAAAAAAAGCTACAGCACTTCTTGATAAACTTTTTTAATCTTATAGAACGAGCTTTATTATTAAAACAAATAATAAGAAAACACCTCAAAAAGCAAAGAAAAATACCGAAAATAGCATTAGTTAAAGCCGATCGTATGATTTTGGGATCAGATCCCTCTGTTGAGTTGCATAGAGCCCATATAATTTGGTCAAAATTTAATGTAGAACCAAAAGTTCACATTGTCCATTTATAGGTAACCCATGCAATAAGTGATGAGCATCCAATAAAGGAGATTATAACTTTAGAATAATCAATATGATGTTAAATATAATATACTGTATATTTTTTTTGTTAGTATTTTTTTATTTACCTGATAAAAATATATAAACAAGTTAATTATTCGCTATGGTTGTATTGTTACTAGCCATAATACAGTTATTTTTGAGATCTGAAATCCAATTCTCATTCTTATATCCTATATATAAAAGAATAAGACATAAAACTTCTCTTCTATAAAGGAAATGATGGCTGCATTAAAAGAACATCCTAAATATACAGCAATATCTGTAAGTGGCAGATCAAAGCACTAGGTAGTAATGATGTTGCTGTAGAGACTTTAACTGTTTTGACCTCCGGCTCTTAAAAATACCATTAAAAAAGAGGCATCGTGCATAAGTGTGGGTAAAAGCAAAAATAATGGAGATTTTAAAAGTAAAAAGCCATATTAAGTGACTTATATGGCTGATAGGATGACTTGAATTTTAGCTTGGGTTGTAAAGGTCTGTTTTATTACAGGGAGTGACCTAACTCTTTTGCAATTCTCTCAGGTAAATCGTCTTCCCAAGTTAAAGGATCTGAGTACACAAGATTTCCATCAACATCTCTCATTACAACTTTGGCAATTTGAGCATTTAAAATTAGTCTCTGGCACATAGAGCAAGGGCGCATTTGTTTGGTTCTACTGTTAGTTGCAACATCAGTACCGGCCAGATATAAAGTACCGCCAACAATATCTAATGGATTTCCATTGATAATAGCATTTGCCTCAGCATGAACTGCTCTACATAACTCATAGTGTGTACCAGGTTTAATTTTGCACTTTTCTCTTAAGCACTCTTTTAAATCAACACAGTTAGCTCTGTGTCTTGGAGCTCCGTTATATCCTGTTGAGACAATTCTTCCGTCTTTTGAAACTATAACTGCTCCGTAGCGACGACGCAGACAGGTTGAACGCATGGAAACAGCCACTGCAATTTCCATAAATGATTGATCTTTTGATGGACGGATATAATCGGTCATATGATTCTCTTTGTATTCTTAATATTTAATTGTAATCTATGAACTTTTGTCAAAGGCATGTGTTATGAGGTTAAAGCATAACTTGCTTGAAACCAAAAGGCTTAAATAAGATACAATAACTTATATTGCATAACATTGTGATGTTTCACAATTACAGATAAAACTGCTTTATGTGTAGGAAATCTTATAGAAAGAAACATCATCACTCAACTATTTTAGCGAGATTTTTTGTTTGTTGAGCCTTTTATTCAATTGAAAACTGCAATTTTGCATTTAGAAAGTTCAATATTTGGCTTAAAAATCTGATAGAGCCAAATTTTGCCTTGAATTTTATAGAAATTCATGTATACTATCGCTCGCTGTGTTTATGGTCGCATTACACAGTTATCTTTTAATATTTTATAGGAAACATGAAAATGGCAATTACTTTAGATGCTACTTCACGTACTGACTTAGGAAGAGGTGCGAGCCGCCGCCTACGTCGTGAGTTCAAAACTCCAGCTATCATCATCGGTGAAGGCAAAGACGCTTTATCAATTACCTTAGATGAGAAGAAAGTTATTACTGCTTCTTTAAAGGATGAGTTCTACAAAGAAGTAGAAATCAATTTAGATGGCAAGTCAATCAAGGTTAAGCCTGTTGACATTCAGCGTCACCCAGTTTCAGAGCGTATCTTACACATCGATTTTCAGCGTATCTAATAATTTTTGATACCTAAGTAAGATATATGAAAGCCATTCTTGCAAAGAGAGTGGCTTTTTTCATATATTGTATATAGATATTTTGTTTTGTCCTTGTTGTGATTAAGCATAATTGTGAATGTTCTTATTGAATTATCACTTAAAAGACACCATTTACTAAAGGACACAAGTTTAAAGACAGAGCTTAACTTTATTCATTTAGTATTGTCTAAAGTAGTTTTGTCAAAGCCTAGAGCTAACATTCTTATAACACTAAAGCTTGTAGCACACTAGCAGTCTTTGTAGGGAAAAGTTTCATGTCAGATAATCTTTGTTTAGGTCATATGATTGAGCGTAAGGTCGTTGATATTACAGATCAGGGCGCTTTTGTCGATGCTGGTGTATTTGGTGATCTTTTCGTCCCTCATAAGCAATTACCTAAAGATCTAAAAATAGGTGACAAGTTAAGAGTGTTTCTTTACAAGGATGGTGGTCGTGTTTTAGCTACTGCAAGACATCCATATCTTGAGGTGGGAATGGTAGGTCGTCTTACTGTTACCTCAATTGATTGCGGCACTGTATACATGGATCTTGGTATTCCAAAAGAACTCGTAGTTCCTGTATCAGAACAGCGTTCTGCTTTTGAAGTAGGTATGTCTGTTTTAATTTTGGTTACCATGGATGAACAAGGCAGACTTTTTGGTACACAGCGTTATAACTCATATATTCGAGACGCTTCTAATAAAGGAGAGTTTAAAGTAGGTCAGAGAGTAACAGCTGTTGCTGTATCTCACACACCATTGGGCTACAGAATGGTGGTAAATGACTCTGTTTATGGTCTTTTATATAAGTCTGACGTAAAGACACCAATTAGAATTGGTAAGAGACTAGATGGCTATATCATTAAGATTAGAGAAGATGGCAAATTAGATGTATCTTTGCAGGAACCTGGTCTTTTAGGCATTGAGCATGCTGCAAGTCTTTTATTGAGAATTTTAAAGACCTCAAATGGTTTCTTAGCTTTTAATGATAAGTCAGATCCTCAGGATATTGAGGATTACCTGCATATGTCAAAAGGCAAGTTTAAAAAAGCTATTGGCAATCTCTATAAATTAAGATTGATTGAGATGGTTGATGATGGCATTAAGTTAACTAAAGAAGGCACTGACTATGTAAATAAAAACAGTCAGCAAAACGGTTAACTGTTAAGTATTGATAGTAAAGAGTAGTCAACTTATAGTTTAGGCATTTTAAGTTACTCAAAAGAGATTTTTAGATAAGGATAATGATGGAATTTCTATATTCTTTAGCACTATATTCAAGCAAGATGGTGGTTACAGTAGCTTTAATTCTTTTTGGTCTTATAACTCTTTTAATGGCAGTTAAAGGTCTTAAATCAGCTAAAAAAGATAACGAAGATAAGTTAAAGTTCACTGATCTTAAAAAAGAGTTCAAAGAGCGTAAACAGGAGCTTGAGGATGCTATCTTTGAAGCTGATAGCTCAAAGACTGAAAAAGAAAAGAAAGCTTTCTTAAAGCAAAAAGCAAAAGACGAGAAAAAAGAACCTAATAAAAATGAAAAAGCCTTAAAAGAAAAGATTGAGAAGGCAGAAAAAGAAGGTAAGTTCTGCCCAGAGAAAGTCTTTGTAATCGAGTTCTATGGTGATCCTAAGGCAAGCTCTCAGGATGACTTTATCAAAGAGATTAACGCTGTTCTTGATGTGGCAACAGATAAAGATGAGTTAATTTTAAATCTTGAGTCACCAGGAGGAGTTGTAAACGGCTATGGGCTACTTGCTTCTCAATTAGAAAGAGTAAGAGAAAAAGGCATTCATCTTACAGTCTGTGTCGATAATGTAGCAGCTTCAGGTGGCTATTTAATGTCATGCGTTGCTAACAAGATTGTAGCCGCACCATTCTCTTATGTAGGTTCAATTGGTGTTGTAGCTCAAATTCCTAACTTTAATAAAGTGTTAAAGAATCACGATATTGATTATGAGCAGGTAACAGCTGGTAAATACAAGCGTACACTTACCATGTTTGGTGAGAATACTGAGGAAGGTCGAGAGAAATTCCGTCAGGAACTTGTAATGATCCATGACAGATTTAAAGCTATTGTTGCAAAATATCGTCCAAATATGGATGTTGAGCAGTTTGCAACTGGCGAGTTCTGGTTAGCAACTGATGCAAAAGAGCGTGGTTTAGTTGACCAAATTGACACTTTTGATGCATATTTACAAAAAACAGTAGAATTTACAAAAGTTTGTGTTATAAAGATTAGCATTGAACATGAAGAAAAGAAGTCATTTGTAGATATCATTAAAAAGTTTTTTATGGCTAAAACTTGGACTAAAGCAATTAAAAACGAAGTCCAGAATACTATTATTGAACAAGATACAGGCCGTTTTTAAGAGAAAAAGGATTTTACAATGGGCAAATCGCTGGTAATCGTGGAGTCTCCATCTAAGGCAACTATCATCAATCGCTACTTAGGCGATGATTATGTAGTTCGCGCTAGTGTTGGCCATATCAGAGATTTGGCTAACGGTTCATCCTCAAAGGCAGAAACTGCCGATGGCAAAAAAGTCAAGCTTACTAAAGAAGAAACTTTGGTCAAGAACATGGGAATTGATCCAAATAATCATTGGAAAGCTAACTATGCGATCATGCCTGATAAACAAAAGGTTGTAGCTGAACTTAAAAAACTCTCAAAAGATGCTGACAAAGTATATCTGGCAACCGATTTGGATAGAGAGGGAGAAGCTATTGCATGGCACTTAAGAGAAGTCTTAGGTGGCAAGGATGACAAGTATTTAAGAGTTAAATATCCAGAAATTACCAAAGCTGCAATTGCTAAAGCTTTTGAAAATCCTGGCCGTATCAACATGGATTTAGTTAACGCTCAGCAGACACGCAGATTCTTAGACAGAGTTGTGGGCTTTATGGTTTCACCTCTATTATGGAAGAAAGTAGCTCGTGGTCTTTCAGCAGGTCGTGTACAGTCTGTAGCCGTTGAGCTAATTGTTGATAGAGAACGTGAGATCAAAGCATTTATTCCTGAAGAGTATTGGAATATTGATGCTATTACCTTAAATCATGATGGGGAGAGCTTAAAGTTAGCTTTAACCTCTAAGAATGGCAAGAAAGTTGAAATCCACAATAAGGATGAAGCAAATTCAATCTTAGATTATCTAAAGTCTGTTCCATTTGTTGTCTCCAAGATTGAAACTAAAAAAGGTAAGCAGTCAGCTCTGCCTCCATTTACCACCTCAACCTTACAGCAGGTAGCCAATCAGAAATTAGGTTTTTCAGTACGCAGAACCATGACTGTAGCTCAGCACTTATATGAGCAGGGCTTAATTACCTATATGCGTACTGACAGTGTTAATCTGTCTGCTGAAGCCATCGCTGCAGCTCGTGACATTATCCAGAGAAACTTTGGTGATAAGTACGTACCTGAAAAGCCAAATTACTATAAGTCAAAAGAATCAGCTCAGGAAGCTCACGAAGCTATTCGTCCTTCACATCCATTAGATCCTCTTCCAGCTCATATTGATAGAGATGGTCAGAGATTATTTGATCTTATCAAAGCAAGATATTTAGCTTCTCAGATGACTCCTCAAGAGTATGAGACCACTAATGTCTCAGTTGATGCTGGTGGTTATACCTTTAGGGTATCAGGTAAGCATGTAACCTTTGATGGTTTTAAACGTGTTTACAATTTCAACAAGAACGAAGAAGTACTGTTACCTGAATTAAAAGAAGGTGAAACACTTAAGGTTGAAGAGTTATTACCATCTCAGCACTTTACACAGCCACCAGCTCGTTTCTCAGAGGCAAGCTTGGTTAAAGAGTTAGAAAAAGATGGTATCGGCAGACCATCTACATATGCTTCAATTATTTCAACTATTCAGGAACGAGGTTATGTAACAATTAACCATGGGCGTTTCTATGCTGAAAGAATGGGCGAGATTGTAACTGACAGATTACGTTTTAGCTTTAAAGATCTTATGGATAAGAACTTTACAGCTTCAATGGAAAACAATCTAGATGAAATCGCTGAAGGTAAAAAGAACTGGTTAAACAGCCTAGACAACTTCTACAAATCTTTTGAAGTTGAATTAGAAAAGGCCACAAAGCCTGCATCTGATGGTGGTATGCCAGAGAATAAACCTTTAGAGATTAATGAGTTTACTTGTCCAGAGTGTGGCAAATACCATATGGCAGTACAGTCTGGTAAGACAGGTATGTTCTTAAGCTGTTTAGGCTATTATGATAAGAGTGTAAAGACAGCTGACAGATGCCATAAGACCTTAAATTTAAGAGCTTTAGACATTGGTGCTTTAAACTCTAAGAATCTGACTGATGAGGAAGAGGCTAATATCTTACGCTCTCGTCCTCGTTGTAACAAGTGCCATTCTGTGATGGACACTTACATCATTGACGAAACTCATAAGCTCCATCTGTGCTCAACTCCAAACTGTGGCGGTTATCTGTTAGAGACAGGTAAGTTTGACTCTGAGATAGAAAAAGGACCAGAGATCCCTTGTGAGAAGTGTGGTCATACCATGGTGCTAAAAGAAGGTCGCTTTGGTAAGTACATGGCCTGCACCAATAAAGAATGTGGCAACACCAGAAAGATCTTAAAGAACGGTCAGGTCGCACCTCCACGAGAAGATCCTGTAGATATGCCTGATTTATTATGTAAGACAGAAGGCTCACATTACGTGTTACGTGATGGTGCAGCTGGTCTGTTCTTAGCTGCTCACAACTTTCCTAAGGTACGTGAGACACGTCCTCCTAAGGTAATAGAGCTGTTAAATCACCGAAATAAGCTCTCACCTAAGTTCTATTATTTAGCTGATGCACCAGCTTATGACAATGACGGTAATGAAACTGAGATTAGATTCAGCCGTAAGTCTAAAAAGCAGTACATTATGTCTGTAGATAAAGAGGGTAAACCAACCTCATTTGTCGCTTTCTATAATGAAGATGACAAAAAGTGGGAAGTTCAAGAACCTGTAAAAGCTGTAGCTAAGAAAACAACTGCTAAAAAGACCACCAGAAAGTCTACAGCTAAAAAGACTACGGTAAGAAAAACAGCTAAGAAAGCTTAGATAAGTGTTGTAGGATTTTGAAGATGGGAGCTTAAGCTCCCATTATCGTAGACAGTGATTTTTATTAAAGATCCAGAGGGTAGTTCTTAATCTTGCTGATGAGTTTTAGCTCTTCTTCAGAGTTCTCATTTACAGAGTTAGACAAGTACTTAAGTTCTGTTGCATAGTTAGGTAATTGTCTTTCTATCATAGAAGCACAAACCTTGTAATAAGCTGTAAGCTCACTATCTAAGAGTGTTCCTTTGTAGTTATTGCCTCTGAATAAAAAGACAATATTTCTGTAATTGCTACTAGTGGTAAGGGGAGCTGCTACTACAGCTTCTTTGTTATTGTTAAATAAGATCTTTTGATACTCTTCATACTCTTTTTGAGAAAAGTCTTTAAAGAACTCTTTTGAGTAATTCTTAACCTCATCCCATTTAACACACTCAAGATTAGCGCTTGCTAATAAATTCATAATCTGCGTTAATGGTATATTAACTAAAGCTTGGCGTTCATGAGTTAAGACAGTAGCAGGTGAGAGTACTCCAAAATCACCTAATCTGTAGTACTTTCGTCTTACCTCATTACCATCAAAGTACAGTGCATCAATGTCATTGCCATTGAGAGACAGTGGCTTTAAAACTTCAAGTGTTCTTTCTTTTACGTTGTAGTCAACTAAGAATTTACCTTGTCCAATAGCTTTACTGATTTGTTCTGCCTTTTGCTCATGAGGTCTTGACATGTAGTTTAAAAGAGCTGTTTGCTTAAGATTCAACTCTTTTACAATATGAATTAAAGCTCTCAATCGACCTAATCTGTCGTAGATTGATAACTTCTCTTTAAAGCCGTATTTAAATGCACATTTTAAAAGAGAATCGGTATTAAGACATTTGCCTTCAGTAAAGAGCTCTGAGAGTTTTAATACTTTGTTTACATCTGTAAGAGCATAAACATTATCTAAGATAGTTGGTTCTCTAAACTGTCTTAGGCACATACTCTCTAGAATTTTTAAATTACGAATAGACCAAGTAAAGATGGTTACATTGGGATTATGTAAGATCTTTTCTGACTCATCTAAAAACTTTTCGACGCTAAGCCCATTTTTAATAGTGTAAGGATCGATACCCTGAGTGAAAAGATAACTTGGACTTGGTAGTCTGTAGTCATAGCCTTTACAGGTAATAAGCTCGTTTTTGTCGATAATATTAAAGTTCAAATCTGTTAATACATAGGATAATGAATACAGACTTGGGTATTTATCATCAGGTGAGGTTAATGGCTCTGGAAGTAAAAATAGTAACTTTCTATCGTAGTTTATCATTGTAAAACTGACTACATTTATTCAATTGTAAAATCAAAAAATCTTTAAGCTCTTATCTAAACTGATTCTGTTCAGAATTGTATTCAAAGCCTGCTACTTTTAATTTTTCAGTAAGCTTATTCTTATCAATATCATTAGTAGCACACAGTTCATCTAATGATGAGTATTCATCACGTAACTGCATATTTACAGCTGATAACAGAATGAATGGATCCATGTTTTTAAAATTAGCTAAAGACATCATAATAAAATCCTCGCAAAGATCTAATTTATTTTAGATACAGTATCGAAAATGTATTTGCCCACAATAATGCCACCTTCAGCGCTGTAGTGATTGTCATCTACAAACAACGGCACTCCATTATCGTCATAGGTCTTGTAATAGCCATTACCCAACTCTAAAGGAACGTTTCTATCAATATAAAAGACGTTTTCACGACTGTCAGCAAAGGCTTTTAAAGCATCATTGGTAAAAGTGAATTTTTCACCTAAGCGGTTAGGTGTGTTGTGGCATTTGTTCTTATCAATGATCTTTGATAAGAATGAATCTTTAAGATCAAGCTTTAAGCAATTAACTAAAGCTTTACTGGTGATGATGCCTTCTGATACAAGATAGAATTTAAGATCTTTACGTTTATCAATCTCGTAGGCAAGATCGTCAATTAAAAACTTTAAGAAAGCTTTGTAGTTCTCAGTTGTATCCTTTAAAGAGAACTCTTTCATATAGAGGTTATACTGTACATCCCAGCGGTTTGAGAGAATTACCTTATCACCACTGTGAAGCTTGTTTAAAATATCAATATAAGCATCATAATAGTCTTTTCTGATGGTCTTATCTGTAAAGAAAGTGTCTTTTAGACTGTTAAAGTTTGGGCCATAAGCTAAAGTAGCATGTAAGACATAGAAATAAACAGGAAGCTTATTGATATTGTTTACATAATAGCGGTAGTGATCAGCATGACTGTCACCAATCATAAAGATATGAGGTGTTTCCTTCTGGAAACCTGAATGGGTGACATAGCTTCTTTCGTTATATCGTTTAACAGATGGAAGGTAGTCAGGATCTTTAATATCAATCTTATAGAGATCTGTTTTACTCTCTGTTCTCATGTAGTTTGTAAGATAGTTATTCCCTTCATTGTGGTGAAAGTAACAGTAAGATATAAAGCAAAGTAAAAAGAGGGTAACAGTTACCTTATAGTCAAGCTTTCTCTTCTCAGTAAAGATGTAAGATAAAGCTGTAAAGATAAGAATAACAAGGATAACTATAGAGCAGCTTAATACTGTATCTGTGTAACCACATCTTAGAGCAAAGACAAATAAAGGCCAGTGCCACAGATACAGAGAGTAAGAACATCTTCCTAATAGAGTTAAAGGAGGAAGTCTTAGTACAGAGTTCTTATTGTGAGACAAGATAACTAGAGCAGTACCTAACATAGTAGGTAGAGAGGTAGTTACAGTCCAGATACCATTTTGAAGTTCTACAGTAAAGATAGAGGCAATGATAATCACAATACCTAGTACTTCACCTAATACAGGTAAATAGGTATTTAGAGAGAATACTTTCTTATATACAATATCTTTATAGAAGAACAGTACAGAGCCAAAGAATAACTCAAAGATACGGCATTGAGTTAAAAGGTAACCTTTACCATTACGAGATACAAGTACTGATGTAACAGTAAGTAAGATAAAGACAACAGTTACAGCTAAAGGTAATCTCTTTAATGAAAAGACTTTCTTTAATAAAAGAACAATTAAAGGGAAGAGAATATAGAACTGAATAGTTACAGCTAAATACCAGGTATGTAAGAGTAACTTATCAGATGAATCTAAAGCAAAGTAACCACCAGAGTTTGCAAATCTGAAGTTACCAATAAATAACAGTGCATTGGCTACTTCAATGTTAAGCTCTCTGTATACCATTGGAAACAGTAAGAAATATCCAATTATTAAAGTAAAGATACAGACAAAGAGTAGTGGAGGAACAATTCTTAAAAAACGTCTCTTATAAAATGCCAGTAATGAAAAGTCATCAGTACTTAGCTTATAAAATACAGATGAGGTAATGAGAAATCCTGAGATTACAAAAAAGATATCTACACCTAAGAATCCACCATCAAATAGAGTTAATTCTGTAAAATGTGCTGACTTTAAAAGGTCAAAAAGGTGATAGAAAACTACTGCTAAAATTGCAATGGCTTTGATGCCATCAATATCAAGTCTTTGTTCTTTTGCCATTGTAGAAAAATAAAAGATCTCTAGAAATTAGTTCTAAGAGATCTTTTGTAAATACAATTATTCAATATCAAAAGAGATCTGTGATCTCATCTTTTTAACATTCTCTACTGCTTCGTCAACGGTCTTGCCACGAGCCAGACAAACACCCATACGTCTTTCACCATTGATATCTGGTTTACCAAATATTCTTAACTGTGATGAAGGAGCAACAGCTAAAGCTTTGTCTAAATCCTTGTAGATAATGTCATCACCAGTACCTTCAGCTAATAATGCAGCTGAAGCTGATGGACCATAGAAAGTGATCTTACCGATAGGCAGACCTAAAAGAGCTCTTACGTGCAGAGCAAACTCAGACATATCCTGAGAAATCATAGTTACCATACCGGTGTCATGAGGACGAGGTGATAACTCTGAGAAGATAACCTTATTACCACAGATAAATAACTCGACACCAAAGATACCAAAACCACCTAAAGCACTGACAACAGCTGAAGCTATTCTCTTTGCTTCCATTAGTACTTCCTCAGATAGAGGTTCAGGTTGCCAAGACTCATGGTAATCGCCATTTACCTGGTGGTGACCTACAGCCTCACAGAAATGAATACCATCAACAGCGTTTACGGTAAGCAATGTAATTTCTCTGTCAAACTGTACGAAACCTTCAACAATCACACGACCTAAACCGCCACGACCATGTTCAACTGCTTCTTTAAATGAGTCTTCAATATCAGCTTCAGACTTTAATACGCTCTGACCTTTACCTGATGAACTCATGATTGGTTTCATAATGCATGGAAAACCGATCTTATGGATGTTTTCTTTTACCTCTTCAACAGTTGAAGCAAAGAAGTATGGAGATGTAGGTAGAGACAGCTCTTCAGCAGCTAAGGTTCTGATAGCTTCTCTGTTCATGGTGATGTTAGCAGCTCTAGCTGATGGTACTACGTTAAAACCACGCTCTTCTAATGCTACTAAGGTCTCGGTTGAAATAGCTTCAATTTCAGGAATAATGTAGTCTGGATTTACTTTTAAAATCAGTTTCTCAAGTTCATTAGGATCACGCATATCAATGACTGCACGATGCTGAGCAACCTGCATTGCAGGGGCATTATCGTATCTGTCGCAAGCTGTTACATCGATGCCGTAGCGCAAGAGTTCGATTGCTACTTCTTTTCCAAGTTCGCCTGAACCTAATAGTAAAGCTTTGGTTGAATGTTTGTGATAGTCAATGGTAATTGAGCAAGACATAAGATTACTCCTTTAAAATATGACGTCATTATAGCTTATAATTGACTTAATATTTTGATATTTAAAATTTTTGGTGAATTTGTTCTATGAAAATTCTTTGTGATATAGCTTTACCAAACTCAGTTGAAGTTTTCTCTCAGTACGGAGAGGTTCATTTAAAAAAAGGTCGTGAAATCAATTGTGATGATCTTGAAGATGTGGATGTTCTAATTACGCGCTCAATCACTAAGGTAAACTCTGAACTCCTAAAGAAAGCTCATAAGCTAAAGTTTGTAGGTACTGCCACAGCTGGTATGGATCACTTTGATACCAAGCTTTTAGATTCATTGCATATTCCTTACACCAATGCTGAAGGTTCTAACTGTGAGAGTGTTGGTGATTATATTCTCTCTGTTTTACTTGTAATGGCTCAAAGGTACTCTCTTGATTTTAATGGTATGAGCATCGGTATCGTAGGTTGTGGTCATGTAGGTACCCAGGTTGAGAATAAAGCTAAAGCTCTAGGTCTTAAGATCTTTAAATGTGATCCCCCAAGATTTAGAAATGGAGACTCAACATGCAATGCTACTTTAAAAGATTGTCTTTATTGTGACATCGTGACCTTACATGTACCTTTAATTAAAGAAGGTACAGATAAGACCTTGTACATGATAGGTGAGAATGAGCTTAAATCTTTAAAGACTGGAGCTTTCTTCTTTAACGCTTCACGTGGCAATGTAGTTGATAATGAAGCTTTATCAAAAGTTCTAGATGAGAGAGCTGATCTTAAAGTTTGGCTTGATGTCTTTGAAGGTGAGCCTGAGATCAAGGTAAAGTCACTTTTATCAAAGGTTGATGGTGCTACTGCTCATATTGCAGGCTACTCTTATGAATCAAAAAGAAGAGCAAATGTAATGCTCGCTCACTCAATGGCAAAAGCTTTAAATCTTGAAGAGCCAAAACCATATAGAATGCCAAAGGCAGAAATTGAAAATGTTGACTTAGGCAATGTAGAGACTCTTGATCTTGATTTAATCTCAAGACTTGTATTCTCTGTTTACGATGTAAGAAGAGACAGCTTTAAATTTAAGAATGCCTTTACTGATGGTAAATCTTTCGATGCAATGCGTCAGAACTATCGTGAAAGACGAGAGTTATCATCTGTTACCATAAAAAATGCTCCTGAAAAAATCAGAAGCACCTTGTCTTTATTAGGCTTTACAGTTGCCTGAACTTTCTTAAGCAGTTTGTACTTAGCATCTTTCTTCAAACTGCTTTAAATCTCAGAGAGTTCTTTTTTCTGCTCTTTATTAAGAGTAATCAGTCCATCATGGTAAAGACTTGAGAGCAGGGCTTTGCAACCTACTAAAATCTCAGAATAAGCTTTTTCAAAATCTCTTGTATACCAAGGATCATCAATATCTTTTGGAGTATCTGTAAAGTCTAAAAGCAAATATACCTTGCTCTTATCTGTTTTAGGATACAGCGCATACAGATTATCAAGATTAAACTGTTCCATGGCAATTATGTAGTCAAAGACTTTTAGATCCTGTACTGTAACTTGTCTTGCTCTTTTAGCTGAGCAGTCAATACCTTTTTGACGCAGTAAAGCTTTAACAGGAGGGTAGACACCGTTGCCGATTTCTTCTTGTGAAGTGGCAGCAGAGCAGACAATAAAATCGTCCTCAAGCTTAAGCTTCTTTACTAACTCTTTTAAGATAAATTCTGCCATAGGTGACCGACAAATATTTCCGTGGCAAAGGAAAAGCACTTTAAACATACAAATCCTTAAATAAAGACTCTTGATCTAGTCTAGTTAGATGATATTAACCTGTAATAATAGATCTTTTAATTGAAAAATAAAAGAAAATCGAAAAGATAAAGCTCTAAATGAAGTAATAAATGGTTCTTCCGCAAAAGTGTTGCTACCTAAAAATAGGTAGTGAAAATTGTCATTAAGATCTTAATAAAAAAGGTCGTTTTCCGTATGATTGTAATTGGAAATAAAAACATAGGAAGACGACCATGACTGATATCGTATCACAATTCTTTTCAGAAAACTTCTACTCTGGCTTTAGAATCACTCAAATAGGCTTTGATCAAAGTGGCTCAATCATCATTCATTTGGCACCTCCTGAGGATTATCCTGAGTGTCCACATTGTCATGCTCGCTGTACGGTAGTGAATCAGTACCGAAAGAGAGTTGTGAGAGATTCTAGTATTCTCAGTAAAAAGGTAATACTTGAGGTTGTTTACCGTACTCTTAGATGTACTCATTGCAACCGAGTAGGAACTGAAAAGATAGATTTCCTTTCAGATAATGGCTTTAGAGTATCTAGAAGGCTTGAGATGGAGGTCATTGAAGACCTAGAGAGAGCAGGCTCTATCAAAGACACATCAGAAAGAACAGGACTCAAGTGGGATAACTGCAAGGACATTCATAAATACTATCTAAAGAGTAGTCTCTACTTTGACCTTGGAGATGCATCTATCCTTGCTATAGATGAGTTCTCAATACGTAGAGGTCATATCTACGCCACCGTAGTGATTGATATACGCACTAGGAGAGTTATCTGGGTCGGCTATGGCAAGTCTGTAGCCCAAGTCAGTGACTTCTTTAATAAGTGCGGAACTGAAGGCTGTAAGCAATTAAAAGCAGTCGCTATGGATCAAAATGTAGGCTTTGCTAAATGTGTTGAAAAGTACTGTCCTAATGCCAAGGTTGTGTATGATCAATTTCACTTGATTTCTAACTTTGGAAGAATGGTCATAAGTGCCATCAGAATTAGGCTTTCTAACCAATGCGAGGAAAATGGTAATAAAGATGCTGCTTCACTTCTTAAAGGCTCTAGATTTCTTCTCCTTACACGTAATTCAAGACTTCCTGATAATAGGCGTACAAAGCTTGATGACATACTAAAATTCTACACTGACTTAAACAAGGCTAATGAGCTTAAAGAGCTACTTCCTGAGATATTCCAATCAACTTCTAAAGAAGAAGCTGAGAAGCTTTGGTCTGCATGGTACAAATTGGCTTCTGAATCAAATGTAGAAGAAATCACCAAGTTTGCTGAAACTCAAAATGAAAACTACAAGGATGGTATTACCAATGCTGGCATATACCATATTGGTACAAGTGTTTTAGAAGGAATCAATAACAAAATCAAAGTCATTAAACGTGTAGCCTTTGGATTCCGTGATTTTGACTACTTCTTCCTTAGAATTATGGATGCTTTCAGAGGCAAGCCGGCTTTTGCTTAAATTAAAAAGCACTGATGAATATTGTCATATTCTTTTCAGTGCTTTCAACAAATTTGCGGAAGAACCAAAAAAAGCCCCATAGCATAACTATGAGGCACAACTATCTAAAAGAGAAACTTAAATTAAATCTTTACCTAAACTACTAACGGATGTTCATGATTGAATCCATTGCAGTGTTCTGAGTCTGCAGAGCCTGAGCATTAGCCTGATAGGTTCTCTGTGCAATAATCAGATCAACTAATTCTGATGCTAACTCAACGTTTGATAACTCTAAGTTAGCGCCTTTAATTGAACCTGCCATACCAGAATTAGCTTCGCATGCCTGAGCTTCGCCTGAGTTTACAGACTCTTTCCACTGAGTATCACCAACTTTGATTAAACCCTGAGGGTTTGTGAAGTTTGCCATTGCAACCTTACAGATCTTTGATGTTCTGCCGTTGGTGTATGAAGCGATCATTACACCATCTTCGTTAACCTGTACGTTCTCTAGGACACCTGTTGAGTAACCATCATTTGTAATGCCACCTACAGAGAACTTTGAGCTGCCGTACTGAGTGTAGTTAAGATCTGCTACGATTGACTGAGAGTCATCAACACCACCTCCCATTGCCTGTGCTAAAGTGAAGGCGTCACGACCTTTCTCAGGAGGATTTGCGCCACCGGCATTAGTGAATGTGATTACACCTGGATTCTGACCATTATTAATTAACTTACCGTCAGTTCCGAACTCTAACTGAATTCCTTTGAAGGTCTTACCTGCATCAGCAGAAGGGCTGTTAGCATCAACTTTTAAGTCAACACCACCTGCTACGTCAACAGGGTTACCATCAACATAAGTTAATACGTTCCAAATAGTGTGTCCGTCATTAGTTACCTTACCAGGGTGGTTCTGTGTACCGTCATTGGTATGATCTTTGATGAAGTAGTAAGTCAAAGTATGAGCTCCACCTAATGAATCATAAACAGTCTGTGATGAAGCATTAGTATATGTTGAGCTGTCAGTATGATCAAAGTTCTGGTAACCGTGAGCAGCCTGGGTTGCCTTTGAATCGGCGCCAGCAGGTAAGTTAAAGGTGATTCCAATCTTTGATGAAGCACGAGGTGCACCAGTGTCACTAGGAATTCTAATTGCTTTTGTAGATGTAATATCAAGATTTGTAACATTACCATCTTGATCTACTGGGTAACCTTGCAAGTAGTCACCCATAGCTGTAACAACATATCCATTTGGATTTAATTCAAAGGCACCGTTTCTGGTGTAGGTTCTGTCGCCATTGTTAGCTGTTGCTGTATCATTTGCTTCATTTGCTAACACAAAGAAACCATTACCGCTAATTGCCATATCAAGGTTATTACCAGTATCACCTGATAATGAACCTTGTGCGAACTGCTGAGCTACAGTAGTAGTATTAGTACCCATACCGGTAGCTGTTTTTGAACTTGTGAAAACAGAATTGGTGTAAAGATCGGCAAATTCAGCACGTGACTTCTTAAAACCATATGAGTTAGCGTTAGCAATGTTGTTTGAAGTGGTATCTAAGTATTTCTGTGAACCATTTATACCAGTAATTGATGTATTGAACATAGCGTTTCTCCAAATAGATAATAGATAGTTTTTTTTCTCTCAAATTTATTTTATTTTTGAGCTATTCGCTCTTATGTTTTATATAAAGCAAATGCTGTGCCAATTATTTTATTTATTGAATTATAAAGAATTTAATTTTTTGATATCGGAAATATTGAGCCATTTTGCCTTAAACGGCAAACAAATCTTTACTAAAAACATGCCTTTGCCGGTTACTTTTCTACTTAATTACTTGAACCATATATAGTAAAATTTACTAGATTTTTGTGAGGTAAATTATGAGTAAAGCTTTAGTCGTATTCTCAGGCGGACAGGATAGTTCTACCTGTCTTTACTATGCTTTAAAAAAGTATGACAAGGTTGCAACCATTGGTTTTAACTATGGTCAACGACATGATGTTGAGATGAAATGCCGTTTAGAGTTTTTAGAAGCTTTAAAGGCTTTTGATAAGGAATTATATAAAAAGTATGAAGGCGACAGAGTAGTAGATATGTTGTCTTTTAAAGATCTTACAGATTCAGCTTTAACAAAAGATCATGAAGACTATGTTATGAATGAGGAAAATCACTTACCAACCTCATTTGTACCAGGACGTAACTTAATCTTTATGTGCTATGCGGCAAGTTATGCCTATACCATTAAAGCAGATACTGTAATTACTGGCGTAGGACAGGCAGATTATTCTGGGTATCCTGATTGCCGAGACAACACCTTGAAAGCTTTAGAGCGTGCTGTAAATTTAGGTATGGAATCAAATCTTAAGTTTGAAACACCTTTAATGTTCAAATCTAAAGCTCAGACTTTTTACCTAGGCTATGAATTAGGTGGTATGGATTTTGTAAAACTTATCGTAGAAAAAACTCATACCTGCTATGAAGGACAACATGATAAGTTACATGCTTGGGGGTATGGATGTGGAGAGTGCCCTTCATGTAAATTAAGAAAGAAAGGTTATGAGGAATTTTTAGATAGCCTGAAAAAGTAATTAAAAAGGCGCTCATTCTTGAGCGCCTTTTTAATTGAGATTTCAACTAGTTTTGAATTGACTTAATTTTATAGCTGTTTTCAATCTTATTGCGCTTAAAGTTAGACTGGAAGTTTTTAAGTGCAATTAAGAATGCCAGAATAAAGAAACCACCAGGTGGCAAGATTGCAACCATTAAGGTGTAGTCTGATGACATTACCGTACACTCTAATGACTTACCAAACTCTCCAAAGATATTAGATGCTCCCATAAATAAAGTACCTGAACCTAAGATCTCACGTAAAGCACCTAGCACAAACAATACTAAAGAAAAACCAATACCACAGCCTAAAGCATCAAAGAATGAGGAAATAGGACCATTTTTGCCGGCATAAGCTTCAGCTCTACCCATAATAATACAGTTAGTTACAATCAATGATAGATAGATACCTAACTGAGAGTAAAGATCCTGGAAATAAGCCTGAGTATAGAACCTTACTACGGTAACTAAAGTTGCAATTAAGAGTACATAAATTGGAATGCGAACTTCTTTAAAAATTAGCTTTCTAATTAAAGAAATTACAAAAGAACTTACACAAAGTACCAGTAAAGTGGCAATGGCAAGACCTGTGGCACTAGCAGCAGAGGTTGTAACAGCCAGCCGAGGGCATAACCCCAGCAACTGACAAAGACCTGGGTTATTTGACCAAATTCCTTTTAAGAAGACTTTTACAATACTCTCTTTTGGTAGTTTTGTTTCTTTTGTACTAATATCAAGTTTGCCTTCTACAGGCTTTAAGTTTTCACTCATTTAGTTCTGTGTCCTGCATTTTGAAAATCTGTTTAAATCGAGCTCGTTAAGCTCTTTTAAAGCCATAGAGGTAGCAACTACGGTAGCACGAGAGGTTACAGTAGAACCTGTAATGTAATCAAAGTCACCGCCTAGCTTCTTAACATCCCAGTTTGCATCTTCAAGAGCGTAACCTGAGAATTGATCTAGGAAATTACCATGCGCTCTATCAACTTTATCTCCTAGACCAGGAGTCTCTAATGAAAACTGAATATCAGCTTTATAAACTTTTTTATCTTTATCAAAACCTGCAATCATCACTAATGGATTTGAATAACCCATTGAGGTTTCATAGGTCATTACATAACCTGTGATTTCTGAAGCCCTGCTTGCAACAAATAGCTTTTGGTTAGAACCAATGTATTTACTCTTTTTAATTTGATAACAGGAGATCTGATTTCCTTTATCTTTAGCTTCATCAGGTAATAAAGCTAAAACACGGGCATCAATACTGTTCTTTTGGTTTTCAGCAATTTGATCTTTAGTGGTGTTCTCAACATACAGAACAAGCCCTACACATAATGAACCTACAATAGCTAAAGACACTCCTGACAATAAAGAACGTAGTCCTTTATTCATGCGTTTTGTATCTTTTTCGTTAGTACCTAAAAGAGTCTCTACGTTAGTGTTTTTCATTATTGCAGTCCTCCTTTTTTGTATCTGTAGCCAAAAGGTCTTCTGTGAGTTAAGACATCAATTAAAGGAGCTGCTGCATTTGAAAGCATTACTGCAAATGCTACAGCATCTGAGTAAGAACCAAATGCTCTTAAGAGTACGATTAAGAAAGCAACTAAAATTGAGAAGTAGATACGTCCCTTTGATGTACCTGCATTAGTTACAGGATCGGTAATAATAAAGAATGCAGCCATCATGGTTCCGCCAAAGAGTAAGGTGTCTAGCGGTGGCAGAAAGTAACCTGGGAAGATATGTGATAGCAGTAAAGAGAAAGCAACAATGGCTACAAAGAAAACTACTACCATCTTAACTAAGATGATCTTAAAGGCAATCAGTGCAAGACCACCTAAAAGGTAGGCAATAGCTAAACAGAAATAAGCTAAATACTCAGATGACTGAAAATTTACATTTGTCTTCTCATATAAAGTACCGCTCTTTCTTGCCGACTTTATCTCTTCTAGGAAAGTAGCTCCAGTAGTAGCATCAGTATCTGTTGATGCTAATGACTTATCAACTACAACCTCATCTGTATTTGACATTGTACTTTCATCAGTATTTTCATCTAATAACGTAATGTTTAAAGCATCAATTTCTTTCTTTAAAGCATTAGCGCTTTTCTTATCGTAAATAACAGCTGCGGTTTTCTCTAATGATGCAACAGAAAAAGCAAATGGAGCAGGGGCAACCCATGATAAACCTACAACAGATGGGCTTGAAATTACGATAAAGACAAAACCAGCCATGGCAGGGTTAAAGATATTATTGCCAAGACCTCCGAATACAGCTTTAACCACAATAATTGCAAACACAGTTGCAACAATTGCGTAATAGCAAGGTAGAAGAGGAGGTAAGGTCATACCTAATAAAGCTGCTGTAACCACATAAGACAGATCAGATAGTGAATGTAAAACTGATCTGTGTCTTAAGATAGCAATCACAACTTCACAGACGATGGCTGTAATCAAACAGTTTATGAACTGAAAGAAATTACCAAAGCCAAAAAAGAAGATCTGAACTAAAAATGCTGGTAATAGACATAATGAGACTATTCCCATGATCATCTTAGTGGTCAATGGTGCTTTAAGATGTGGAGCTGTTTCAATTCCTAAGTTCTGTCTTGAAACTCCATTAAAATTAGTATTCATTTTTTACCTTTTAGCTCTCAATGTCTTTTTCTTTAACGCCTGTGGCAATGTATTGTTCTCAACCTTCTGCTCCTGATGAGAAAGTAATACCTGAGCAATTACCTTCTTTTGAGCAGGGTTTTGCAGACTATCATCAGGCTCTAATCCTACTAATGGATGATTCTCATTTTCAATTACAGGCTCATGATTAGCTTTAATATTCAAAATATTATCTCTTACACCTGCCTGAGTTCTTAGTGCATATGGCAGAACATCAACAACTTCAGCTTGTGCCTTAGCAACTTTAGTTTCTACATCATCCTTTTTAGGCAGAATTGATGTTTCAATATGGCCTTGATGCTTTGCTACCATCATTGCTTTTCTTTCAACATCTTTTATTCTCTTTACAGTTAGGGCTTCTTTTGAGTCCTCTGCTATTACATTTGGTGCTGTAGCGGTAGAATCTTTAGCATCCATTAAAGCAGCTTTTCTCTCACGAGCCTTGGCTTTAGCTTCTTCAATTGCTTTTTGGCGAGCAGCAGCTAACTCTTCAGGAGACATGTTCTTTTCAGCCTCTTTTTGAGCTTGTATTCTTGCTAATGCTTCAGCTTTCTTCTTTGCACGAGCCTTTTCTTCTTCAGCTAAACGTTCGTTACGAGCTTCCATTCTCTGTTTAGCTCTTTCGTTTCTAATCTCTGCATCATAAATATGCTTTTCTACAGCTTTTTCATATCTAAATTGAGCTGTAAGTGGAATATATGAAGGGCAAACATAGGTACAGCAGCCACATAGTGTACAATCCTTAATTCCGCACATCTGCGCTGCAGCATGATTATGAGCCTTAGACTGGTTGTACATTTGATATGGTACTAAACGGCTAGGGCAAACTCTAGCGCAACGACCACAACGAATGCAGTTAGATGGCTCTTTAATTCTTGGGATCTCATTTGAGCCCGGAGCCATGATGCAGTTTACAGACTTGGTAATAGGAACATCAATTGAAGGTAGAGTAAATCCCATCATAGGTCCACCTAAGATAATTCTTTGGTGGAACTCAGGATTTAACTCATAGTTACTTAATACAAATCTAACAGAAGTACCTAAGCGAACTCTTACATTTCCTTTTTTCTTTAATGAATTACCTGTAACTGTAACAACTCTTGAGGTTAAAGGACGACCGTCTACAATAGCTTCTTTCACAGCTAAAACGGTACCTACGTTATCTACTACAATGCCACATTCTGAGGTATGAGCGTTATAAGGTACCTCGATACCGGTTAGGATCTTGATAAGATTACGGGCTGAACCTGACGGATATACAGTAGGGATCACTCTTACAGTAGCAACTTGAGCGCAAGCCTGTTCCATAGCAGAAATTGCTTTTGGCTTGTTATTCTCAATTGCAACTAAGGTTATCTTTGGATTTAAAATCTTGTTAAAGATCTTGATGCCTAATGCAATCTCACTTGCTCGCTCCTGCATGATTCTGTCATCACAGGTAATTGCAGGTTCACACTCGCAACCGTTGATTATTAGGACATTACAGCCAGAGATAGACTCATCTAATGCTGATTTTAATTTAATGTCTGTCTGGAATTGAGCACCACCTAAACCTTCTACTCCAAAATTATGCATTCTGGCTAAAAGTTCTTTACTGTTCATGCTCTCCCAATTAGGAAGAGGTGCAAGATCGACTTCTTCATCTAGACCATCTGGTTTAATGGTAATGCAAAGACCTGTATAGCCACTAGGATGTGGTAAAAGCTCTTTTGAAATAGCGGTAATAGTTCCTGATGTAGATGCATGGCAAGGTACTAATCTGCCGGTTGTAGCTGTTAAAGGTTGCCCTTTTTTAACATGATCGCCCACGTTTACCAAGATCTCACCATCTTTACCTAGATGTTTTTCAATTGGTAAACAAATAAGTGATGGTAACTTTAACTCTTCAATTCTGCAGTTTTCGGTGTCTTTGAGCTCTTTTGGTTTAATGCCACCAAAGAACTTCCAAATTTTTGCCTGAGCAATTTTTTGTAATTGTTTAGATGACATTATTAGCTCCCACTCTTAATTTGAACAGAGTGTATATTCCAGTTGAAATGAGATAAATTGCGTTCAAGTCTTATTTTTTCAATACACTTTTCTGGACAGTTGTTAATACACTCATCACAGCCGATGCACTCTTCAGGATCGACTGCATGAGGTTGTTTTAATAAACCAGAGATAGCATCAACAGGACATTTTCTCTTACATTTACCACAACCTGTGCACTGTGATTCATGAATATAGGCAACCTGTCTTGGTGAGAAAAGCTGCTCTTCATAATCTTCAACATCACCTGAGTTAATACCAAGCATTGAAGCAATTTGTTTTGCAACATCAGCTCCTGCTGGTTTACATAAATTAGCCTGGGCCTTGCCATCAGCTAGAGCTTTAGCATAAGCTTGACAGCCTGGATATCCGCACTGACCACAATTAATGCCTGGCAATAATTTTTCAATACGCTTTTCACTGCTATTGCCACTTTTTGATTCTGTAAATGAAGACAGAATAGATAATAAAATACCTACAACGGCTAAAATTAAAGCTAATCCAATAATGAATTCAAAATTTATCATGCGGCACTTCCTGCAAAACCTGCAAAGCCCATAAATGCCATTGACAGCAATCCAGCTGTAACTAAGGCAATTGCAGTATTCTTAAATGGTTCTGGTACATCTGAAATTGCAAGTCTTTCTCTTATTGCTGCAAATAGAACTAATACAAGCGTAAAACCAAAGCCAGCACCTACGGTGAATGCTACTGACTCAGCAAAGTTAAAGGACAAAGAACCTTGTAAAAGAACCAAACCTAAAACAATACAGTTAGTGGTAATTAAAGGTAAGTAGATACCTAAAGAATTGTATAAATCTACGGATACAAAACGGATCACAATTTCTGCAAGCTGTACAGTTATCGCAATAATCACAATATCGATGATCAGCTCTAACGACTCTAAAGAGTACAAAGTTAATATATAGGTATTAACTAGGTAACAGGCAATCGAGGTAATAAGCAAAACAAATGAAGTTGCAAGCCCCATTCCGGTTGCAGCCGAGATCTTATTTGATACACCAAGGAAAGGGCATAGACCTAAAAAACGGACTAATACAAAGTTATTAACGATTGCAGCACCGAAGAATAAAAATAAATAGTGAACCATAGATATTACGTGTATCCAAAAACGTATTACATCAAAATAAACACATAAACACTACCTTGAAGGTAATGTTCAAATAAGCTAATAAAATGGATTTTTTTATAGTTTGCTCTTGTAGGGCAACTGAGCAAGACATGTCACTTAAGTTAACTTGAATAAAATATCTTACACGCTGAATTTTAAATCTTTTTTTATAAAGTCTAAAGATATTGAGAAAAATTTTAAGTTTACTTAAGTATTTTACTAAAGAAAGGCTATTTTTAAAAATTTTATTTGCAAAAACTAAAGGTCGAATGCAGATCTCATATTTTCAAACTAGGAATTACCATTTTACATTTGAGTGTTTTGCTTGTCATAGTATGATCTTTCGATTTACAGACAGCTTACAGCATGTAAAATATCATCAATAAATGCTATGTGTGATTCAATTTATGGCAACTAAAAACTCATTACTCAATCAAGAACAAAGAGAAAACATGCTGAACATTTTGTCAATGTGTTTTCCAAATCCTAAATCAGAGCTTAAATTTCATAATACATTTGAGCTTTTGTGTGCTGTGGTGCTTTCAGCTCAGGCTACAGATGAGTCTGTAAATAAGATCACGCCAGAGTTATTCAAACTTGCACCTACACCTTTTAAAATGAGTGAACTACCTGAAGCTGCAGTGGGTAATGTAATAAGAACCATTGGCCTTTGGAAAGCTAAAGCATCTTATCTTGTAAAGTTATCAAAGATGCTTTGCGATGAATTTAATGGAGAAGTTCCATCTACATATGATGAACTTATTAAGTTACCAGGAGTAGGCTCAAAAACATCTAAAGTAGTTTTAAATGTTGCCTTTAATCAGCCTACAGTTGCTGTTGATACACATATCTTTAGAGTCTGCAACAGAACCGGCTTTTGTTTAGGTAAAACTGTTAAAGAAGTTGAAGATAGGATTGTACCTTTAATTGACGAGAAGCATCTTCTTCAAGCTCACCATCTTTTGTTACTTCATGGAAGATATGTTTGTAAAGCTCGCGCTCCACTTTGTAATGAATGTAAAATAGCACCAATTTGTAAGAAAAGAATATAAAAGGAAAAGTCATGACGTATTTAGTCGATTCTCACTGCCATCTTTCAAGCTTATCTTTAGAAGGCAAGGCAGGTGACAAAATTGAACAAATAATTGCAAGAGCAAATCATGTCGGTGTAACACATTTTTTAAATGTATCTTGTACAACTAAAGAATTCGCTAAAAACTGCGAAATTGCAAAGAATTATGACAATATCTATTTAGCCTTAGGTATTCATCCATTAAATCTTGAGGATGATCCTGATTGGAAAGATGATGAATTAATTAAAAATCTTGAAAGCTCACCTAGGGTTATTGCTGTAGGAGAGACTGGCCTTGATTATCACTATGCTCCTGAAACTAGGGAAATTCAGATACCATCTTTTGCTAGACAAATTAACATTGCTCATACAGTTCACAAGCCTTTAGTAATTCATGCAAGAGAGGCTAAAAAGGATACACTGGACATTATGAAAGCTGAAAATGCCCGTGATGTTGGAGGCGTGATCCATTGCTTTACAGATACTATTGAGATGGCAAGAGCCTGCCTTGATATGGGCTTTTACATTTCATTTACAGGTATATCAACCTTTAAAGGTTCAGATAATGTAAGAGATGTTATTAAATATGTGCCAGTTGACAGAATGATGGTAGAAACTGACTGCCCATATCTAGCACCAATTCCTGTAAGAGGTGTTGAGAATGAACCTGCTTTTGTAAGATATACCTTAAAGTTTATAGCTGATTTTAAAGGTATTAGTGAGGATAATTTTGCTTCAATAACATCAGCTAATTTTGAAAATCTATACGGTTTAAAGCTTGGTGAGATTAAAGAGCCAAATGTGAAATTCAGCACTTATAAGCTTGAAAAGATAATCGATAAGCCATTTGAACAGTAAGCAAATCAGCTCTTTTCTTACAAGTTTCATGAGTGTGAGAAAAGATCTTTTTTGTATTACAAATTGTCAAATGGAAATTGAACTGAATATCTTGGTTACTGTCCTAATAAAACAGGATTTACAAAGGTGAAATATCCATTAGTAAAGATAATCTCCAGCATTAACAAAATTGCAGTGATAAGCTGCAAAGCACATACCATATCTGTGCTTGCCTTTATTCCTTTAACTAACATAAATTGACCGATAAGTACTCTTGAGAGTAAACAAATTCCTAACATGGTCAGAGCTATCTGCCAATCAAGAACTACAAAAGTAATTGATAAACAGATAACAGCATCTGCAATCAAACCTTTTAAGCCTAAGGTTCCAAATGAGCTTACAGGATCATCTGATGATCCAAAGTTTAAAGTTGTAGCTGTAAAGGAACTTATCATAAAGACGACAGCAAAACCTAAGCAGAAATAGAAATCAATTTCCATATACTTGGTGTAATACTGAATTGATCTTGCAAATAAGCTAATTACAAACAGGGTAACTAAAATTTTGCCATAGGTATCTAGCTTTCTTAAGGAAATAGCTGTACATAAATGTCCTATTCCTCTGAAAGCTCCTGAACCAGTTAAAGCAAAGAAGAACAGAGCGGCAACTGCAGCACAAAATGAACCGCTCTGACAAACTGATTGCATAAACATAGCAAGTAAACATGTAACAAAGCCAATTACAAAATAAGGTAGTGGCATAAAAGCAGGAGCTGATGGTCCTAAAATTGATAAGGATTGTTTAGGGAACAAGGCTCCTAAATTTGTAAAGTTAAAGAATGATGCTACAAGCTGTCTTATAAAGACTAGAACATAAACAAAAGCAGATATTTCATTGTTAACTTTAGTCTGATTGTCAACAGGTACACTTTGATTTTGTACTCGCTGCTGATTTTGCATATTTGGCTGTGTCTGAACATTCTGATTAAAACCAGACTCTTGGCTTTGAGCTATCTGTGGATCAAAGTTTAGGTTAGTGTTCTTTACATTGGCAAAAATGCTTGATTGTGCTGTGTTGCTATCAATATTTTGTGATTGATTATTTGCAAATGCAGCTTGCTGATTCAGATTGTTATCAGCAAGATTATTTTGAGTATTAGTATTCTCAAAAGAAGGCTCAGCAAAATTCTGAGATGAAAGATTATTTTCTGCAGATGTATTTGTCTCTGTTGGTGAATTTACATGAATATTATTGTTTTCATCAGCCTTATTATTTTTCACAGACACAGAGTTCTGTGAATTCTCCTGAGCATCAGCTGACATATGAGCAGATAAGTCACCTTGTACCATAGTGTTATTAGAGAACAAGTCTGTCTGAACAGGTGTTTTTTCTTCTTTTTTAACTTCCTTCTTTGTTTTTCTTGGCCTTAAAGGTTCACCTGGAGCAATGTATAAATGACCTGAGTCACGACCTTCTTCATTTAAATAAGCTTCATTAGCTTTATAGGTGTAATAATCGTGCTTTTTTAATTCTCTCTCTGATGGTCCTACCGCATAAATAGTCTCTTCTTTCTGACTTTGAGTCTTAGGTTGAGATAGATCTTGAACTTGCTTATTATCATATAAAGATGACTGTAGTTCTTGTTGAGGCTGTATATTCTGTGGAGGAACAATATTAGTAAAGCCTGGGTCTGAAAAAGCACTGGCAAATTGTTCTTGAGAATTTACGTTATGATTAGCATTTTGTTGAGCAGGATCAATTGATGAAAAATTCTGATTTACTTGACCAAAGCTTGGTTCAGAATTGAAATCTCTATTGATTGTTTTGCCAGATGTCTGGTTAACATTAAGACGGATCTTCTTAAATAGAGATGCTACCTTACCAGAGTCATCATTTTGCTGATAATTTTTGTTTTTAGAAAAGATTCCAAAAGCCATTAGATTTCCTTCTGAACTTAATTTATATAAGGCTAACTGAGCCTAAACATGAATCAGACAATTCAACTTTGTACAAAACATTATATAGTTTTTGTGATAAATCATCTAATTCATTTTAAAGTGTTTCTGTTGTGCTTTTTACTTAAGAATTTGAAATTTAACTTTTAATAAAATATTACAAATCGTAAAGACAAATACAATTATCATAGAAATGCCTGTTTTGATATTCATAAACTTGCATATACTTTTAGTTTTGCAATATTCTAAGCAAATCATAATTTCTGTATATTCTATTTCTCTTAACTTCTTTGTCAACGAATAACAATCCTTTATCAGACAAAGAATTCAGCGCTTTACGAACTGTAATTGTTGAACCGATAGATGAGTCGAAATCTGAAACTTTGCAATAGGGTTTTTGAAAAGTGTACATCCATACTTTTTTTTCAGTGTCTAATCGACATTTTGAAAGACATTCTTTAGCTAATTGCTCAGCGTTTTTCATCTTCTCTATTAGTTTTGACGTCATACGTTCGCAACATTCAAGAAAAAATTTTATCCACAGGTACCAATCAGGATTATCTCCTCTTATTCCATTTAATAAAGCATAATACCTGGCTCTTTCTTTTGCTAATTCTTCACTAACAAGAAAACGGGAAAATCTACAAGATCGTAACTCATTGCCATTAATGCAATAAGAATACGACCTAACCTTCCATTACCATCCCCAAAAGGGTGTATTGACTCAAATTGAGCGTGCATAATAGCCATTTTTATCAATGGTTCTATTTTTTCATCAAGAACTACACCTTCAGAACCATTGTATTTTTTGAATGATGAATGAACCTCTCCATTCATGAAGTATTCTAAATTTTCCATATACTGAGGTATTTCTGCAGCAGACACTGGAATATAAATTGCGTGTTCTATATTACTATCTGGACCAATAAAATTTTGAATTTTGCGGTATTCTCCGCCAGCAGAGCTAGTCCCTCGGGCATTCGTCATCAAAACTTTATGTAATTTTTGTATCAATCTAGTACTAAAAGGCATTCCTCCTTTAATTAAATCAACTCCAAGATCTAACGCTTTTTTGTAATTTAAAACTTCTTGTTGTTCCCAACCTTTCCTGTTAGAAGGGTCTATCATTTCTAAAAATGTAACTTGTGTTCCTTCAATCTTGGTTGATTGTACAGATTCATTAAGAGAAAAAATGCTGACGAGAGGAGAAGCTACAATGGAATGTGAAAAATCACTTTTCATAGTTCCAATTTGTTAAATTAACCTTAGCAAGTATTTTATAAATATCTATCATTTATTGTTCCGAAATGACAGGAGGTAGTAGTTGAACACCTTTTTTAGCCATTTTTTACTCCATTTTTTTGATATAAAATAACAAATAAAAAAATGTATTTTATAAAATATTCTAAATGTTATTTTATTCTACTTAAAGAATAGGATTCTATAAAAAGTTATAAATACAATGTTACAATTTAATCTTACACAAGAATATTATTAATAAAGCAAAAAAAATTATAAATCACTCTCTACTCCAATGAGATATGACATATAAAGTCCATACTAGGATTAGTCAAAATGATAAAATTAGAGAATATACACAAAGTTTATCAGCTAGATAAAAATCATAGTTTGCATGCATTAAAAGGTATCAATCTGACTATTAACAAAGGTGAAATCTTTGGTGTGATTGGTCTTTCTGGTGCAGGTAAATCAACACTTATTAGAATCATCAATATGCTTGAAACTCCAACCGAGGGCAGGGTAATTATTGATGGTGAAAACATCACAGATTACAAAGAAGTACAGTTAAGAAAAGTAAGACAATCGATTGGAATGATCTTCCAGCAATTTAACCTGTTGTCATCTATGACTGTAGCTCAAAACGTAGCTTTCCCTCTTGAGTTAAATCCACAAAACGATAAAACGACCATAAAAGCTAAGGTTAAAGAATTGCTTGAAATGGTTGGTCTTGCAGATAAAGCTGATGTTTATCCTGCTCAGCTCTCTGGAGGTCAGAAACAGAGAGTGGGTATTGCAAGAGCTTTAGCAACAAATCCAAAGATCTTGCTGTGTGATGAGGCAACTTCAGCCTTAGATCCGAAGACAACAAGCTCAATCCTGAAGTTACTTCAAGATCTTAAAAAGAAGCTCAATCTTACCATCGTAATTATTACTCATCAGTTAGAAGTAATTAAAGAGTGTTGTGACAAGGTGGCCGTTATTGACGGTGGTTTAATAAGTGAAATAGGCAAAACTATTGACGTTTTTGCAAATCCTCAAAAGGAATTAACAAAGAGATTAGTAAGTGCCGTAGTAAGAAAGGATCTGAATGACCTATTAGAATATACAAAGCTTAATAATACTTATAAAGAAGGTTCTAAAGCTTGGTTTGAAGTTTTGTTCTTAGGAGATAAAGCTGAAGATCCTGTGATCGTTGATGTTGCTGAAAAACTTGGTGTTAAGATTGGTATTATGGCAGGTCAAATCAATCATATTCAAAATGAACCTCTAGGTGTTCTAATTATTGCTATAGAAGGCAGTGAAGACATCATTGAAAAAGCAAAAGCTGAGCTGGAAAACAGGGTATATAGAGTTAAGCTTTTAGGCTATCAGCTAAAGGAGGCAAAATAAATGGTAGAGTTTTTAACTTCCCTAGGTCTTTCATCCTACGCTGCAAAAATTTCAGTACTTTTGTTTGATGGTACTATCGATACTTTCTACATGGTGTTTTTAGCAACAGCAATCTCAATCATTGTTGGTGTACCTTTAGGAGTAATTTTACTTGTAACCTCCAAAGGTTATTTCTGGTATTCACCAGTGTTTTACTCTGTGTTAGGTTCAATTGTTAATGCCCTAAGATCAATTCCATTTATTATATTAATGGTGGCAATTATTCCTATTACCAAGTTCTTTGTAGGAACAAGTATTGGTACAACTGCTGCAATTGTGCCTTTGACAATTTCGACTATTCCTTTTTTAGGAAGACTAGTTGAAACCTCATTAAGAACAGTATCTTATGGTCTTATTGAAGCTGCACAATCAATGGGAGCTAGTCCATTTAGAATCATCAGAAAAGTATTATTACCAGAGGCTCTGCCTGAGCTTATTCAGAATTTTACTTTAACTGTGATTGTAATCATTGGCTGTTCAGCAATGGCTGGCACCATCGGTGGTGGCGGTTTAGGTGACATTGCAATTCGCTACGGTTATCAAAGATTCCAAGTATCTATTATGGTTCTAACTGTTATTATCTTAATTCTGATGGTGCAGTTAACGCAGCTTGTAGGTGATTACCTAACCAAGAAAGTCGATCATAGATAGTATTTTTAATGTCAAAAATTCAGAAAGGAGAACTAGTTGTAGCTCTCCTTTTTATTGTAATTATAGCCGTTAGCTATAAGCGTTAATTCAAAAATAGTATTATTAACTTGTTGATCTTCAAAAGTAATAGGGGCATATTATTACTAACGAAACAAATTTGGTAAGAATCATTTTACGGAGAATAATATAATGAATAAGATTAAGTCACTTTTAGGTTTTGCTGCATTAACAGCAGCATCAGTATCATTCACTGCTCAGGCAAACGAAACCATTACTATTGGCGCTACTCCAGTTCCACATGTAGAGATCCTTGAAGTTGTAAAGCCAATTCTTGCAAAAGAAGGTTTTGATCTAAAAATTACAGAATTCAATGATTATGTTCAGCCAAATTTAGCAGTTGCAGATGGACAGCTAGATTGTAATTTCTTCCAACATCTACCATACTTAGAGTCTTTCGTTAAGGAGCGTGGTTCAGACTTAGTAAACGTTGGTGGTATTCATATTGAACCAATGGGCGTTTACTCAAGAAAGATCAAAGACCTAAAGGATCTAAAAGATAAGGCAACAGTTGCAATTCCTAATGATCCAACCAATGGTGGTCGTGCTTTATTACTTTTACAGTCAGCAGGTTTAATTACTCTTGAGGATCCAAAGAGTGTAACTTCAACTCCTTTAGATATTAAAGAGAACAAGAAGAACTTAAACTTCAAAGAATTAGAGGCACCTCAGCTACCACGTTCTTTAGATGATACCGATATTTCAATCATCAATACCAACTACGCAATCGATGCCGGTTTGAATCCATTAAAAGATGCTTTATTTATTGAAAAGTCAGATTCTCCATATGTAAATATTGTTGTTGCTAATTCAAAGACTGCTAAATCAGAAGGTGTTCAGGCATTAGTAAAAGCTTTGAAGACAACTGAGGTTAAGAAATTCATCCTTGACAAATACAAGGGGGCAGTTGTACCAGCATTATAATATCAAGCAATTTTGATTGATAAATATTGAAAAGGGCAGGATCTCTTAAAAGAGGTTCTGCTTTTTTATTATTTGAAACTGCAAGAAGATAACATTAAAAAGATAATATATGATTGATCGTAGAAGTTATGAAGACGGTCAATTTGGTTATATATAACCAATTCAAACAAAGAGATAGAAATGACAGATACCCAGAAATACAAGTTGTTACCAGTAGGTGGTGATACCTATTCAGAAATCATTACCAAAAATAAATACTATGTTGATAAAACTTTATATCTGAGATCTGTTTTTGCTGAGGATGGAAGTTCGGTTCTTTTATTTACAAGACCACGCAGATTTGGCAAAACCTTACTTATGGACATGTTTGCCGATTTCTTTCGCTTAAACTATCTAAATTCTTCAGATACTACTTTTCAGCAAAAACGCTTTACAGATAAAGAAATCATGAAAGATAAAGCGTTTGTAGATAAGTACATGGGACAATTTCCCGTTATTTTTATTTCATTAAAAGACATTAAAGGTATCAATTATGATATTGCAAAAGGTGGTCTTATTAATCTTGTAAAAGAACTTGCAAGAACCTTCAGTTTTCTTCAAAAAAGCGAAGTTCTCTCAGAAGATGATAAATTAGACTTAAAAAATCTGTGTAGTGATGCCTACCTAAAAGATCCGTTTAACCAAAATAACCTTACTTCAGCATTAAGTTTTCTGAGTTCTTGTTTATATAAACATTTTAAAAGACAAGTAATTCTGTTAATAGATGAATATGATGTGCCATTAGCAAAAGCAGCTGCAGGTAAATACCATAAAGAGATGGTAGAACTTATCAGTTCTTTTTTAGGAGTAATAAAAAGCACACCTAAAAATACCAACGAAGACACAGCTCCAATTTTGAAAGTTGTAATGACAGGCTGTTTAAAAGTAGCTAAAAACTCAATTTTTACAGGTGTCAACAATGTTGTTGTAAATACAGTTCTGAATACACAGACTAAATTTACATCAATCATAGGATTCAACAAAGAAGAGACAAAAATAGTCTTAGAAGACTATAACCTAAGTGACTATGAGGGGATGGTCAAAGAAAACTATGATGGATACAGATTCTATAATGAAGAGATGTTCTGTCCATGGGATGTTATCAACTTCGTTGCAGAAAACTATGAGCATAAATTAAATGGAACAGAATCTGATATAAAGCCAGGAAACTATTGGAATGCAAAGTCATCTTCTAAGATTTTACAGGAATATTTAGGTTACCTAAACAAGAGCATTAGAGAGAGTCTTCAGGATTTAGTGGATGGAAAGAGTATTGAAGTAAAAATCAATGATTCTATGAATTATGACGATTTAAAACTTCATGATCCTGACGATTTCTTCTCATTATTACTGCATACAGGATATTTAACAGCAGTAGACAATCCTTCAAAGAATAACTATCTTGTAAAGATACCAAATAAGGAAATATTAGAGTGTTTTAACTCTAATATTACAGAATGTTTTAATGACATGGTAAAAGAAGGACCTGATTTTAAAGCAGTTAACATTGCAAAATTCTTATTAAAAGGAGATGAAAAGAAAGTTGAAGACTTGCTTTCAGAAGTTATCTTAACTTATGTATCAACAAGTGACTTTGCCACAAAATCAAATCCAGAGAACTTCTATCAGAGCTTTTTTTCAGGAATATTCGTAAATTGCAAAGATGTAATTTCAGACTACAGGTCAAATGCAGAAGCAGGTTTAGGATATCTGGATTTTGCTTTTAAAGATGATCCTGGCAAAACAGCTGTAGTTATTGAAATTAAATCCTGTACAAGTACAGATGAACTACTAAACGCTCAGAAAGTAGCATTAGAACAGATTAAAGAAAAGAAATACGCTGAAAGTTATATAAAAGACAGCTCAATCGACCACGTCTATGCTTATGCAATTGCTTTTTCTAATAAATACTGCAGAGTAAAAGTAGAAGCACTTAAGTAAATTTACAGATCTTTATTTCAAAACATATTCAAGCATATTCCAATAATCATGAGTAACTACTGATGGTTATTGGTTATAATTATAGAATTTAACATAATATAAATTATGCGAAGTTGTATAAAAAGACTTACAACAGCTTGATTTGCTTTAATTTTTTTAAAATCTCAAAATTGAGTTTTTTTGAGAATTTTTAAAATGCACATAATATTTTATATTTTCCTTTCTGACCTGTGCTAATCAGTGATTTCTAATATGAATTTTTTAGATTAATAGATCAAGTCTATTTTTGACAAAAATATTAATAACTTCAAATTCCTCATATTAATCACATTTCTTCAATGGCTCTTTTTGGAGCATTTTATCTTCAATCTCATGAATGCTCTTAAGCTCAACATAGCCAGTTTGATTTTGCTTCTTATCAGAGTTGCCAATGTATGTATAGAAGGCTTTATAGTCCTTTGAATATTTGAGCCATATTCCTATTGGTTCATCGTCTACAAGCAAAACCTCCTCCAACATTAAACGACAAGCATATAAAATGTCATTGATGTTAATGTTTTTCAGGTTAATGTGATTACCTATGACATTCCATGTCATCAGCAGACTTTCTAAGTCAAAAGCCTGATTCGGATCTTGTGGGTGAAATCTTGCGTACAGGATTAAAAACTCATTTATATAGTACAAACAGCGGTTTGATTTTAGATGATAGCTAGATAATATCTTCTCTTTCTTAGCTAAATTCGGATCATCTTCCATGATGGTTCTGTTAATCATTTCTGTACGGATTTTTCTTATTGTTTTATCGTTAATGTTGGTAAAACAAGTGATATAAGAAAACGACAGATGATATCTTAAAAGAGTCTGTACTTCTGTTACGTTGGCATTGATCCTCATATTGTGAATATTCGCAATATTGAGTGGTTTAGATGAAATTGGCTCTTCTGTTACCCCTGCTGGTAAATTATGTTCTTTGCTTGTCATTTATTCTCTCCTCCGTATTTATGACTTATTCAAGCTCTTAATCGAACATCTTGTTTTTTACTAAGAAAGGCATCTTTTTCTTAAATAAATCCATATCAAGATTTTGACCTGAAATAATCTGTAAGTACTTAAGCTCCAGCAGGTCTTTTCTGCGTTTACTGTCTTTGTCTGAATCTAAAATATTTGCAAGTAATTCAGAAGTAAAGCGCAATTCCAGTTTGATTGGATATTTTGAAAGAAATGACATTACCTGTGTGTATGAATTAGGTGTTCTTAATATTCTTTCAAATTCTGGAATAATACCAAGCTGAAAAGCTCCTATGTGCTCCTTGGTTGGACGTACGTCAAGGATGTGTATAATCGCAGCCCAAAAAGTTGTTGAGTCTGAAATTGAAGATGACTGATTGTCTTTTTGTACCTTAAAGTCATTTATCAGATTTTTCTGATAACTTAATGGTATGCAGAAAGATAAAAAGTATGGATCACGAAGAACGTCAAAGACGGAATAATCTGTGACATGGGTAATTATGTTTCTTATAGAATTACCAAAACCGAATAGATTGAAGATAGCTTCTGCCTCTTTTGGATTTTCATACATTGAAGCTTTTTTGAGAAGCCCCCATAATTCTTTTTCCAGTTCATACAAATCTATATGAGAGACTTTTATGTTTTTAGCTAAGGTTCCTATAGGATCATATATCAGTTGATCAGAAACCAAATCATGCTGGGTAAAGGTTTTTTGGAGTTCATTACGGATTCTGCTGTCATCTCTGCCCATTCTACGAGTAAGTAATCAATGAGGGGCCTTATTATACTCAGTCATTATAAATTCCCCTTCTTAAGATTCCTGTATACAGCGATTACCCTTTCTCCATAAGCCTTAGCTCTCCAAGCTGTGTATGAATGGTATCTTCCAATACCTACAGACTTGTTATAAGGAGCTGAATCCATAGCATTCTTCAGTATTCTGCTTGCAACCTTTACGTTAATTTCAGGATTTAAAAGTTCGCTAGGATCTTTAACTTTTGAAAAATGAATTCCATTGATCTGCATTAACCCCACATCTAACTGTTTTTTATCATATTTTCTAATACAGTAAGACAACCATTTCTTGGCATTTCTAAATGTAGTTGGGTATACAGGGCCATCTGGAGTACGAATTACGAACTTGTGAGGAGTAACTAATGAGATGTTGTTCTGTTTTGAAGCTTTTGCAGATTCTACCAGTGAAATGGAATACAAAAGCAGTGGATCAACATTTTCCGTAAGACCGACTGTTTCATATACAGAGCCTTTTAAAAAACTTGTCGACTGTTCAGCATGTGCATGTGCGACAAGAGAACTCGCCACAAGAGTCATGCACGGGATCTTAAAAATTATACGGACCGTGCAATACAATAGTTGATTAATCTAATGAAAGAATGGATCTAAAAAGACGAGCGTTGCGATAACGGCTAAGTTTCTATATGATTTTAATTGCAAAAAAAAACATCAACTAGGAACCGCCGTTATGCAAGAAACATCTTACAATAATATCCAACTTTCATCAAATCAACTTTTAACAAATTTAGGCTCAGTGTTATCTGATGACCAAATTAACCAACTGGCTAAAGACAAAAAACTTGTTTTCAGAAGCCGATTGTTTTCACCAGCAATCTTTTTAAGAACTGCTGTTGAGATTCTTAACAGAGACAAGGAATATTCCTTGAGAAGCATTTACTACAAATACGCTGATAATTCAGCTAAAGAAGGCTTAGAAACTCTATCATGGGAGCCATTTTATGACTTCATTGATAAGAAGCAAATGCCTATATTCTTAGATGCCATTAAAGGTTCTTTAGATGCTCAAGCAACTAAAGGATCTTTAAGTAATTCTCAACGTCTCGTTGAAGTATTAAAACTAAAAATCCCATCTTTAACAGACATAGCTATTCAAGATGGCTCTGAGGTTGCTTGTAACTGTAAAGTGTTTAAAGGCAAAATTACTAATGAAGCAAAAATTCATAGACTACTAAGTCTAAACTCTTTTACCGAGCTACATTCAACCACAACATCTGGAGTATCATCTGAGCGAGCTGAGATTGATTTATCTAAGCTTGCTAACAAACTATTCCTCGCAGATGCAGGTTATCCTAAGATGACCTTATTCAAAGAGCTTCAAGATAATCAGAGTCTATTTATCATCAAACTTAAATCAGGCTCTGCTCTTAAAGCTCTATCTTACAAACAGTACAATGCTGATAGCACTGTAACTGATGTTAAGAGTCCAGTTAATAAATACGGAGCTCCATTAAAACTAAAAGATGAAGCGTTCAAAGATGGTCTCACTAGAGACTTTATCGTAGACTCAGATGAATTCCCATCACTACGTGTTGTTGCTGTTTTCAACAAAGATGAAAAGAAGTACGTGTACTTTGCAACTAACATTGAGCAACATCTTTTAGATGCTTTTCAAATTGCAGCACTCTACAGAGCTCGCTGGCAAGTTGAAATCTCATTTAGGATCCTTAAAGGATTCTGTTCTCTTAAAAAGTGTAATACCCACAAAGAAGGTATCGTACGCTCTTTAATTACCTTGAGTCAGATCGTTTATCTACTCAAAATGATTATTGGTCAGCAATTGCAACAAGCATTTGCTGTTGAAATATCACCAAAGAAACTAGTTCAAAGAATTAAATGCCATTTTATGGACATAATTCAATTTGTGCGGACTTTAGATTCTGATGGATTGCTCTCTTACTTAACTAGTCGAGAAAAACTCTTTAGAACCTATGGTAAATCAGCACCTAGCTTAATCAACCGCATAAGAGGTAAAAGTCTCAGTCTGATAATTGATGAAATTAGGAGACCTTCTTATGACTTTTCTTAACCAACCATGCATGATTGGAAAACTAAAAAAAACTATTTAGTATTTGATTTTATAAATATAAAATCTTTATCAAAATTATCGTAATAATCCTGAATAAGAGTCTTAATTACACTTCTTTCCTTATCTGTTATTCTTGTTTTTTCATTAAAATAAATATCTACAGTAATTTTTGGAATCTGTATTTCTTTTTCTAATTTTTGGTTCTCTTTGTCAATATTTATTCCAGACAATTCTTCTGGAACATCATAAACACTCTTTTCTCTAAAACCTTTAGTTTTTAAGTATTCTTTTACATTATTTGATTTATCACATAAAGCGCAATTTGTTTTAGATTCTTTAAAGTTTAAGTAATCATCAGAAATTTGTTCATTTATCACAACATCGACTGCGTTTGGCATACAGTTAATGATATCCTTCTTTACCATTTCAGCTGGATTATGAATGTTGAGCTTATTAAATAATTTGATATTAGTATTGTAATCATTGTTGTATGAATTTATTAACTTTTTAAAGTCGTTTAAATAATCTTGATGAATAAAGATGGTTAATTCTGCATCATTGCTGATACATTTGTTTTTACTTAACTCAGAAATTTTTATAGGTGATGATTTTTGAAGTTCATGTTTGTAACGAGTTCTTCTTGGACAAAATTGTCCTTCAGATTCAAGAATTTCTTTTACTTGTTTATATTCATTTCGAGTAAAAATTCCCACATTCACGTAATCGGTGTCAAAAGATTTTAATAAAGAATTTCTCAGTTCTTCGTTTTCTTTAATTTTGTTCTGAAATTCTATTTTTGCCTGTTCATTTTGTTTTTCAATTTGATACTCGTTGTATTTGTCATATAGATACAATCCTAAAAAAGAGCCTACTGCAAACACAACTAACAATAATATTGAATAGATCGCTATTTTCTTCATATCCAATTCCTATTTCATAATTAAATTTTGAACAAACGGAGCAATCAACTGTACTATACAAATGACGACAGCAACAATGATAGCTCCAACAGCAAACTTGTTACTTTTCTCTGACAGCATTTTTCCTGTGAGGTATTCATTAAACATTGAACAATCGTGAATTTTATCTTCGATTTCAGCGATGGTTTCAGGAAAGTTAAATGCACATGAAATATAATTCCAGATTAAGGGAACTTCATCTCCTCTGTGTGCTGTCAAAGGATTTCTGTAGAGTTTAGTAATTTTAAAACCAATAATTTCTTTATAGAAGTTTTCCTGTTCTACCGCAGAATGAGTTTTTAGTTCGGCTAATTTATCCAAGAATCTATCCATGGTAATAACATAAGCTCTGTAGATAATATACAGAACTAATGCTCTGCAAGCATAAAACTCAACCCATTTGAAATTATTAGGAGTAACGGGGCCGACCTCAATTTGAGTATTGTATATTGAGAGTGCATATCCGTAACTCTGGCTCGTTTCATTCCAACTTAAACCAATTACAATATGATCTTTAACATTTTGTAGAATAGAGGAATTACTGGTTTTAATAATACTAAAAGTAGGTTTTCTGTAGCCTGTATCGTTTGAACCTACATATCTGTCATAGATATCAAAAGAACAAGTACCATCTAAATATCTTCTTCTGACAATAAATTTACGCCCTAGGCACAGAATATAAAGAGTGTCCCAATTATTAAAGATACCTCTTAAGTCGATTACTGGTCGTTCTTTTGTTTTATTTTTGTCTGATGCAGGATTATTAAAGGTAACAAGATGGCTGTTATCTTTATATGGAGCAATAAAGAAGTCTTTAGCCAGAATATCCTTAACAAACGATAGCCTTGCTGTGTCTTTATCAGTATTCAAGAATCCTGCCTGCCACAATGCTACAGAATGTTTAAACAACTCTGAGTTTTTATAATCAAAACTGTCTTTAAAGTAATCTTTATCAATCATAACGATAAATACTAAGCTTTCTTATGTTTTAAACCTTCTTTAAAGCTACCGTATGCGTTCTTGCTATAAATAAGAGTAGAACATGCCGTAGTTAACTCTGTAGGTTGATTAAAGTAGTTTGATACAACGATAATGATAAATACTAAACCTAATAAAATATACCAGCTATTGAAAGCAATGTGTAATAACTTAACTAATAAATCCGTTATGAAGTGACCTTTGTCAAGTACCTTTTTAGTGATTTAGATAAGACGCTCTT